>Ga0180431_10009674_pt1 | contig 10841 bp, 9 predicted proteins | sample SS_ome_11_FD_132459 | JGI IMG/M metagenome (GOLD analysis project Ga0180431, IMG submission 132459) | Hypersaline lake sediment archaeal communities from the Salton Sea, California, USA - SS_1_MS_1 metaG | ecosystem: Environmental > Aquatic > Non-marine Saline and Alkaline > Hypersaline >...
AGCCCGCGGAAGGCGAGGGCCGCGGGGGGAGAGGCCGCGGCGCGGGCGGGGCGGATCTCGCCGGCGACGGGCGGGCGCCCGGCCCGCCGTGGCCATCGTCTTCGGCGACCTCAGGGATCCGGAGAGCCGGGTCGCCAAGCTGTGGGAGAACGATCGCGGCTACCGAGTCCTCCACGTGGAGCTCGGGATCAGCCCCGCGATCACCTACCTCGCCAAGCTGCGCAACCTCGCCGGGGAGGGAGAGTCCCATGAGTCATGAAGCGGTCTTGCAGGCTCTGGAGCCCATGCCCCTGGTGGAAGGCGAGGTAACGCCCGCGTCGCTCGACGATCAGGTCCTCGCCTTTCCCGAGCGCAAGCCCCCGCGGGCCTGGTTCATCGCCTTCGCCGTCACCTCGGCGATCTTCCTCGTGGGCGTCGCCCTGATCGGCTACAGCTTCTACCGCGGCGTGGGCGTGTGGGGCAACAACTCTCCGGTCTTCTGGGGCTTCCCGATCGTCAACTTCGTCTTCTGGGTGGGAATCGGCCACGCGGGAACCCTGATCTCGGCCATCCTTTTTATTTTCCGCAAGCGCTGGCGCAACGCCATCGCCCGCTTCGCCGAGGCGATGACGCTTTTCGCCCTGGCCTGCGCGGCGATCTTCCCGCTGATCCACGTGGGGCGGCCGTGGTTTGCCTACTGGCTGTTTCCCTACCCCAACGAGCGCGCCTTGTGGGTCAACTTCCGCTCGCCGCTGCTGTGGGACGTCTTCGCCGTCAGCACCTACTTCTCGGTGTCGCTGCTCTTCTGGTACCTGGGGATGGTGCCCGATCTGGCCTCGATGCGCGAGCGCACCAGGAGCAAATTCCGGCGGTTTTTCTACACCGTTTTCAGCCTCGGCTGGCGGGGCTCGTCGAGAAACTGGCGGCACTTCGAGAAGGCATACTTGCTGCTGGCGGGGCTCGCCACCGGCCTGGTGCTCAGCGTCCACAGCGTGGTTTCCTTCGACTTTGCGGTCTCCGTGGTCCCCGGCTGGCACATGACGATTTTTCCGCCCTACTTCGTGACCGGCGCCATTTTCGCCGGGTTCGCCATGGTGGTCCTGGTGCTGGCGCCGGTGCGGCGGATCATGAACCTGACGAACCTGATCACCATGCATCACCTGGAGGTGATGAACAAGGTCATCCTGGCGATGGCATGCCTGATGGGCTACTCCTACTTCATGGAGGGCTTCACCGCCTGGTACAGCCAGAATATCTTTATCCATCACATCTTCGCGCGCTACGTGACCGGTCCCTACGGCTGGGCCGGGATCCTGACCCTGACCTGCAACGTCCTCATCCCGCAGCTTCTGTGGGTGCGCAGATTCCGGCGCTCGATCCCGGTGATGATCTTCGTTTCCGTGGCGGTGACCGTGGGGATGTGGTTCGAGCGTTTCGTGATCTTCCTGGTCTCGCTGCACCAGGACTTCCTGCCCTCGTCCTGGGGTTTCTACAAGCCGACCCTGGTGGATTACGGCATCCTGCTCGGCTCCTTCGGGCTCTTCTTCACCCTGGTCCTGCTCTTCGCCCGGATGCTTCCGGTGATTGCCACCACCGAGGTCAAGGTGGACCTGCCCGGGTCGCAGCCCGTGCACCAGCACCCCGGAGACCATCATGACTGAGAAGCCCGTCGCCGTGCTCGCTCTTTATCCCAGCGCCCAGGCGCTGCTGGACGCGGTGCCCCGGGTGCGGGAGCGCGGGCTGGGCAGGCTCGAGGCCTACACGCCCTTCCCGGTGCACGGCCTCGACGAGGCCCTGGGCCTGAAGCGCTCGCCCCTCGGCGCCATGGTCTTCGGGATGGGCATCCTGGGGGCTTTTCTGGCCCTCGTCTTCCAGTGGTGGACGAGCGCGGTGGATTATCCGGTGCGCATCGGCGGCAAGGCGCTTTTCTCCTGGCAGGCATTCGTCCCGATCATGTTCGAGGTGATGGTACTGCTGGCGGCCTTCACCGCGGGTCTGGGGATGCTCTTCCTCCTCAATCGCCTACCCTGGTTCGGGCATCCCATCCTCCACACCAGGGCCATCGCCGCGATCACTCGGGACCGTTTCGCGCTCGCGATCGAGGCCGACGGCGGGGAGCTCGACGTCGAGGCGGCCCGGGAGGCCCTGGCCGCGGCCGGCGGCGAGGCGGTGGAGGTGGTCCATGCCTATACCGCGCCGGAGGGAAAGCGAACCGTGTTCCCCTGGCGGGAGGTGGCCGGGGTTCTCGTCGCCTGCATCGTGGCCGGGGTCGTGACCTTCTACGGGATCCGGCTCTTTCCGGTGCTGCCGCCGATGGGCCACATGGAAGTCCAGAACAAGGCCGTCGCCTTCCGGGGGATGCGCTCCCCCGTCGCCGGTACGGTGGCGCGCGGCCATCTGCCGCTGCCGGTGGCCGATGTCGGGGAAGCGGACGCCGTCCTGGTGAATCCCCTGCCCCGAACGCCTGAGACCCTGGCGCGGGGACGCTTGCGCTACGAACAGTCCTGCGAGCTCTGCCACGGGCCGCTGGGCCAGGGCAAGACGGCCCTGAGCGAGGCGTACCAGGCCCAGCCCGCGAACCTTCAGAGCGCGACCATCCGCGACTATGGCGACGGGCGGCTCTTTTACGTCGTCTCCTACGGTTTCAGCAACATGCCCGGCTACGCCGTCGATCTTTCAGTCGACGATCGTTGGGCCGCGGTGCACTACGTGCGCGCGCTGCAGCGCTCCCAGAACGCCAGGGAGGAGGATCTGCCATGAGCGAAGGGACGTCGCCGGCGGCCCGGGTGTTGATCCCGCTCTGCCTGGTGGGGCTTGCGGGTGCGGTCGGGACCTACGTCGTCGCCGGCCCCGAACGCTTCTTCATCAACTGGCTGATCTGGTTCCTCTTCCTGCTGACGATCGGTCTCGGGGGTCTGTTTATCGTGGCCCTCGAGCACACGGTGGCGTCGCTGTGGAGCGTGCCGGTGCGACGGATCGCGGAACGTCTGTCGGGGCTGGTGGTAGGGATCGTTCCGGTGGCGCTGATCGCGCTTTTCAGCCTCCCGGTCGTCTTCCCCTGGACCCACCCCGAGGCGGCCGCGGAGCCGATGGTGGCGGGCAAGCTCGTCTGGCTCAACATCCCGTGGTTCGTGGCGCGGATGGTGATCAGCCTGATCCTCTGGGTGGTGTGCTACCGGTTCCTCGCCGGGGGCTCCTTGCGCCAGGACGAGACCAAAGACCCCGCCTTCACGCTCAAGGCCCGGCGTTTCGCGCCGGTGGTCCTGATCATCTTCGCCTTTACGCTTACCAACGTCGCCTTTGACTGGATCTCGAGCCTCGAGCCGCTCTGGTACAGCGACATCTTCGGCGTCTACCTGTTTGTGGGGACCTTCCTCGCCGGGCTCGCGAGCACGGCCCTGGGGGTGGCGTATCTCGACCGCCGGGGCCGGCTGCCCGGCCTGCGCTTCGATCATCGCTACAACCTGGGGGGGTTGGTTTTTGCGTTTACCGTGTTCTGGTCGTATATCGCCTTCGCCCAGTACATGTTGCAGTGGTACGCGAACATGCCCGAGGAGGTCTTCTGGTATAAGGACCGAATCGAGGGATTCTGGTGGTACGCCGCGATCCTGCTGGCGCTGCTCCACTTTGCCATCCCGTTCCTGGCTCTTGCCACCCGCAAGGCCAAGGGCAACCTGAAGCTCTTGGCGCGGATCGCCGTGGTGGTGCTCGCGGCCCATTTCCTGGATCTTTTCTGGATGATCTTCCCGGTGCTGGGCCCGGAGGCTCGGCCCTCGTGGCCGGAGCTCGCGTTCGCGCTCCTCTTCATTCCGGCGGGGCTTCTCTGGGCGCGCTGGGCGATGAGGCGGGGAGCGGACATGCCGGTGGGCGACCCGCGTCTTGAGGCGGCGCTGGAGTTTCGCCTGTAGGCGATCTCGGAATCGGAATAGGAAAATGACGGAAAACCCCGCTCCGCCCAAGCTCACCGCGATCCTCCTGGTGGTGGTCCTGTACGTCCTGGCGCTCGGATTCTTCTTCGCCGGCCGCGGGATCTCGGTACGCTCCGAGGATCGGTTCTTTCCCAGGGCTGAGTTTCCCGCCGAGGATCTGGTCTTCGATCCGACGGCCGTCCCCGCCGTCCGGGGCAAGCAGGCGGAACCGATGGACGTGGCGCAGGCGCTCGCACCGACCGCGGAAGCCCGCGCCCGCGGGCAGGAGCTTTTCGCGACGACGTGCAGCTCCTGCCACGGCCCCACCGGGCTCGGTGACGGCCCCGCCGGGGCCGGCCTGGAGCCACCGGTGCGCAACCTCACGCAGGCCGAAGGGTGGAAGAACGGAACCCGCGTCAGCGAGATCTTCCGGACGCTGACCGAGGGGATCCCCGGCTCTTCGATGGCGGCCTACGATTACTTGCCGGCCGAGGACCGCTTCGCCCTGGCCCACTACGTGCAGTCGCTCGGGGATTCTCCCCACGCCGCGGACACGCCCGAGACCGTCGCCGCCCTCGATCGCGAGTACGCCCTCTCCGAGGGCGTCCGCGAGCCCAACCGGATCCCGGTGACGCTGGCCGTCGAGCGGATCGCGGCCGAGGCTCCCACCACCCCTCCCCTACTCCTTGCCGAGCCGCAGGAAGGAGAGAGCCGGCGACTTTTCCGGATCGCGGTCGCCGATCCGGCGCGGGCGTCGGCGACGCTTGCGGCCCGGGAGGACTGGCGATCCGACACGGCCGCGCTCGCGCAGCTGGCCACCGCCGGCGCCCCGGCCAACGGCTTCTCGCCCGCCGCGGCGACGCTGAGGCTTGAGCAATGGGACCTGCTGCGGGAAAGCTTCGCCGGCGCCGTGGCGCAAGCCGAGCTCGCGGCGGAAGAGGAGATGCCATGATCGACCTCTCCTCAGGGTGGCAAGGGCAAACCCAATCCTCCGGGTGGCAAGGGCAAACGACGCTGACGGTGGGAAGTACCACAAGCCGTTGCTTCAAAATGCCTCATTGGTCGCGCGTATCGAAGTTTGCCCTTGTTTGCCCGGGCACGCAACAAGGGCAAGGTGTGCTGATCACAACGGGTGGTGGGATTCCAATCCACCATCACCGCCCTGATGAGCTCCCCCAAGCCTTGCCCTTGCCACCCAGGACTGGGCGGGGGAAAGGGTCCGGAGCCCGGAGGGCGGCTCACGTTAGCCCAGGGCGTGAGCCCTGGGAGTGGGCGGGGGAATCCCTCGGCAAAGGGCGGTTCTCAGCCGGGTGTTTTGGATAGCGCCATGGACTTCCCAATATTTCATATCGACTTCTTCGGCAACCGCATGCTCATCGCGGGCATCGCCATCCTCCACGTGCTCATCAACCACGCCTTCGCGGTCGGCGCCATACCGCTCGTCACCGCCATGGAGTGGTGGGGGTGGCGGAGCGGCGAGCGCCGCTGGGACGATCTCGCCCGGCGGTACCTCTGGGTGTGCTTCATCATCACCACCACCGTGGGCGCGCTCACCGGCGTGGGGATCTGGTTCTCCACCTCGCTGGTGAATCCCTATGCCATCGGTAGCTTGATCCGGGTCTTCTTCTGGGCCTGGTTCACCGAATGGGTGGTCTTCGTGACCGAGGTCTGCCTGATCCTCGCCTACTTCCTGCTCTGGAAGCGGTGGGACGGGGAGCACAAGCTCCGGCACATCCGCCTAGGAGTAGTCCTCAGCGTCACTTCGTGGCTGACCATGGCGATTATTGTGGGCATCCTCGGCTACATGATGAATCCGGGGGCCTGGCTTGTCGAGCACCGCCTCATCGCCGGTTTTTTCAACCCGATCTACTTCCCGCAGCTCGCCTTCCGGACACCGATGGCGATGGTGATGGCCGGGGCCCTGGCGCTTTTCCTGAATCTTTTCTTCACCGCCGGTGACCGCGAGCTCCGCCATCGGGCCACGCGCTTCGTGGCGGTGTGGATGCTCGTATGGCTGCCGCTCTTCTGTGCCGGCGCGGTCTGGTACCGCCTGGTCATCCCCCGGTTCATGGCCGAGCACTTTTCCGTGGCCCTGGGCACGATGCAGTTCCAGAATCTCTACTCGACGATCCTGTGGCTGACGGGACTCGCGTTCGCCGCCATCGTGCTGGTCGCCTTGTGGGGCGGCCTTCGGCCCACTTCCCTACCCCGCTGGGCCTGGGTGTTGCCGATGGTGATAGTCATCGCGCTCACCGCCCAGTTCGAACGCGCCCGGGAGTTCATCCGCAAGCCCTATGTGCTGGGCGGATACGTCTACGCCAACGGCATTCGGGTCTCGGACTACCCGTTGCTGATGAAAGAGGGCCTGCTCGCCAACAGCGCCTTCGTGAGCGAGCAGGAGGTCACGGCCGACAACCGACTGCAGGCGGGCAAAGACGTCTTCATGGTCGCCTGCACCCGTTGCCATACCCTGAACGGCATCAACAGCGTCCCGGCGAAGCTGGAGGCGATGTACGGGCAGGACAACCCGTGGAGTCCCGAGGCGGTGGACCAGTACCTCGCGTCCATGTTCGCGGCCCGACCCTTCATGCCCCCCTTCCCGGGCACCGTGACCGAGCGTCAGGCCCTCGCCGAGTACCTGGTCGGGCTTCAGACTCGCAGGGACGTCGCGGCGGGGGCTCAGACCGACGGCGTCGCTTCAGCACAGCGCTGAAGTGATTTTGCAAGGACAAGATGGTGATGGACCCGACGATTCCCAAGGACATCCCCCTCGGCCTGCCGGCCCCGGTTCTCCTGCTCGAGATCCTGGTCGTGGTCTCGTTCCTGATGCACATCCTGTTCGTCGCTCTGATGGTGGGCGGCTCCTTGCTCACCGTGACCCTCGAGCTGATCGGCCGGAAGCGTCCGGAATACGACCGGCTGGCCCATCTCGTGGGTGCAACGATCACCGTCAATAAAAGTTTGGCGGTGGTGTTGGGGGTGGCGCCGCTGCTGATCCTCAACACCCTTTACACGGTGTACTTCTACTCCGCCAACGCGCTCACCGGCACTGCCTGGATCCTCGTCATCCCGATGGTCATCGCAGCGTTTCTGCTCTCCTATGCCCACGAGTACTCCTGGGACTTTCTTGCCGAGCACAAGGGGCTCCATCTGGCGCTCGGATTCGCATCCGCGGCGTTTTTCCTGGCGATCCCGCTGATCTTCCTCGCCAATGTCAACCTGATGCTTTATCCCGAGGTGTGGGACCAGGTCCGGGGGTTTCTCAGCGCTCTGATCCTGCCCAACGTGCTGCCCAGGTACCTGCACTTTCTCACCGCCTGCGTGGCGCTTACGGGATTGTTCCTCGTCTGGTACGCCGGACGCTCCGGTTTCCCCGCGGAGGAGCTTGGCGAGCTGAGCCGGGCCCGGGTGCGGCGGGTCTTCTATTCGGTGGCGCTGGTCGCCACGGCTGCTCAGCTGCTGTTCGGACCTTTCCTTTACATCACCCTGCCGGCCCACGCGGTGAGCTGGGGCATGACGCTGGTGATCACCTGCGGCGCGGCCCTGGCCGTCCTGGCCCTGTGGCTGATGTGGAAAGAGGTGCAAGCTCCGGACGAGGCGATCGGGCGGGGCTTGTGGCCGCTCGTCGGCGTCCTCACCCTGGTGGTGGTGATCATGGCGACCGGCCGGCACATGATCCGGGAAACCGCCGTCGGGCCGCATCGGGATCTGATGGCGGCCCATACCGCCGAGTACATGGCTCGCGTCCATGCGGCCCAGGACTACGTGCTGATCCCGGGCGGCCTCGGGGGTGAAGCCCTGCCGCCGGGTGAGGCCATGTTCCGGAAGGTCTGCTCGTCCTGTCACGCCAAGGACCAGCGCCTGGTGGGGCCGCCGCTCACCGAGATCGTCGCGGCGTATCCGGGCGATCCGTCCGGGATCGTGGCGTGGGCCAGGGCGCCCGGCAGGAAACGCATGGACTACCCCGCCATGCCGCCCCAGAACCTTCCCGAGCAAGACCTGCGAGCGATCGCGGAGTACATCCTGGAGCAGGCGCCGGGCACGTGACCGCACTCGATCGTGCTGGGAGCGCCGGCTTCCAGCCGGCTCGTGGGCGAAAGCCCACGAATGACTCTATGAGGCAGCGCCTCAGTCACGAAAGGAAACCCACCGGTCCAACGAGCAGCTGGCTCGCGGTGATTTTCTGTTCATTCCATGCCCTGAAAATACATTTCAACCCCTAAAACTAGACTTCAACAATCTAAAAAAGCAACCCATGGACTGCAAAGATAGCGAATGGGCCCCAGGTCTCCCGAATCTTCTTCGCCTTGAAGGCCGCAATGCCGCTTTCCCGGTCCTTCGCTGCTATCCGGTCGTAGATGCAGGATCGGTGGAATCCGAAGGCTCATAGAGCCATTCGTGGGCTTTCGCCCACGAGCCGGCTGGAAGCCGGCGCTCCCAGCGCGAGCGAGGACGCTCCAACGCGCTACGCTTCGCCCACGAGCCGGCTGGAAGCCGGCGCTCCCAGCGCGAGCGAGGACGCCCCAACGCGCTACGCTTCGCCCATGGTCATCGCTGTGACCATCATGGGAGATAGAACAATTCCCGGTGGATTCAGGCGCTCTCGCCGGCAATACGGGCGCGGATCTGGGAGACAAAATCGTCAAAGTCGCCCAGGTGTTCTCCGACGACCGTCTGGACGACGTCACGACTCACGTCGGTATAGCCGTGGACGACGATATTGCGGAACCCGGCCATGGCGACGAGTTGAGCCGCCAACTCCTGGTCGATCCAGCCGTTCGCCGCCAGCAACTCGAAGAGCTCCCGATTGGTCGAAGGCTCGCCGAGAAGGTCGTCCGAGACGATGTGGGAGGCGACGTCGAGAGCGGCCTGGATGGCGATCTGCAGCGTGTAGAGAATGAAGCGCTCCTCGCGAACATCCTCCAGGCGTTCCGGGTGGCCGTGAGTCCGCAGCTCACGGACGTAGGTCGTGATCTGGGCCAGCTTCTTGCGAATCAACTCGACGTCGGTCATGGACGGACCTCCCGGTAGCGCTGAAGCAAGGGGAGGAGGTCGAAGTACTCGTTGCGCTTCCGGACCTCGAAGTCAATCCTCATGGAGGGGTTGCGGTCGAGGATCAGGCGACCGTCGCGCAGAACCCGGTGGACGAGGTCGGCGTTTGCCCAATTGAGGATGACGAGGTCTACGCGGCGCTCCAGGACGGCTTCCAGGTCTTGGGCCAGGTCGACGTTGAGCCCGGCGAGGGTCTTGGGCGGGTCCTTCTCGAAGAGCACGCCCACGTCCACGTCGCTGCGCCGGGTGGCCGTCCCCCGGGCGACGCTGCCGAACAGGTAGACGACGGCGGCGCCGTGATGGTCAGCGGCGAAGAAGTCGCGGAGGGTCGCCTCGACGTCCATGGCTCCAGTATAGACCAGCTGCCCTGCCGGGCGGCCAACGCCTCTGCACGAGATCCGGCGATGGAAAAGATGACGGGCGTCTGCCGGTGGCCGCTTGGTGGAGGTTCTGGCTGGGCCGGGGGCAACGGCCCAACCTACGGAATCCGCTCCTCGCCCAACATCCGTTCAAGGCCCACCGCGACGACCACGTACGAGCGCAAGTTCAACGTCTCCGCGCCCTGACTGCGGACCAGGGCCGCGCGGTACCGGTCGACCTGCTCCCGCACCTCCCCCAGCGCTTTGTTGACCGCCGGCAGCTCGCGCACAGCTTGCTCGTCCATCTCGCGCAGCTCCTGGCCCTTCAGGCCCAGCTCCCGCCGGCGGACCAGCTTGAACTCGAAGAGCAGGTCGTAGTACCCGTACCGCCGCATCTCCGGACGCACCAGCAGACACAGGTCCGCGTACTGCTTGTCCAGCTCCAGCTCTGAGAAGGTCACGTAGCGGGTGTCGTCGAAGAGGATCGACAGAAAAAGCGTCTTGACGGCCGTCTCGTTGACGCCGCTGCCACCGTGTCCGATGACGGCACCATGTCCCGGCAGCTTCGGCGCCGCGCCGCGGTCGCGGTTCGAGAGCACCGGCAGCAGCTTCTCCTCGCAGAAGGCCCGGAGCGGCTCCAGGTTGCCGTCCTGGAAGAGCTCCAGGGCGAGATCGCGGACTCCGGAGCTGTCGACTTCGTCCAGATAAAGCTCCAGGAGCCGGTCGAGGAAGAGCTTGCGCACCACCAGATTCGGGATCCGCAGCCGGCCCGGGCGGTCCGTCAGGGTCAGGAGACCCATGTAGTAGAGCATCGAGGCGACCGCGCTTCTGTCCTTCTCCAGGCGCGCCGTCAGGTTGTCGGCCGAGAAGCTCCTCGCCAGCCGGGCGACCGTGACTTGCTCGTCGCCGCTGGTGAGCTGCTCGATCACTCCCGCGCCCGCGGCCGTGCGGGCGAGAAAGGCGAGCTTGCCGCGGTCGGTCCGCAGGTTCTCGTCGTAAAGCTCTTCCGGTGGTTTTCCGCGCCGGTAGAGGTGATCGAGGAAGTAGAGGGCGTTGGTCGGGTTGTAGAGCAGCTCCTCGTCGTCGCCAGCCGGATCCGTGGTGAAGCGATAGCCGTTGTACCAGGTGCGCATGGTGGAGACGATCTCTTCCACCGCTTCCGGCTTAAGCTCCCGCTCGGCCGCGATCGGCGCCAGCAGGTACCGGATCTCCTGCTCCCGGAAACCGCAGAGCGCGGCCAGCTCGGGCTCCAGCGACAGGTTCTTGCCGATGTTGAAGCCACTGGTGATGTCGTTCAACGCCACCGGCGAGACCCCCCGTAGCACCCCATGCCGCGGCGGGGAGCCGTGACCGGAACGCTCAGATCTCATCGGGAGGACGCTCTCGAACCCCGAGACCGGAGCTGGCGGGGCAAAAAAGACGCTCCGGGGAGAAATTGGCCAAGCAGATTGGACACTCAGAGGCGCTTCGGCGTGTTATTGTCTTCTGCGGGTCAGGGGTTGCTACCTGCTTACTCGACCGGACACGATCCCCCCTCTCTCTC
>Ga0180431_10009675_pt1 | contig 10840 bp, 11 predicted proteins | sample SS_ome_11_FD_132459 | JGI IMG/M metagenome (GOLD analysis project Ga0180431, IMG submission 132459) | Hypersaline lake sediment archaeal communities from the Salton Sea, California, USA - SS_1_MS_1 metaG | ecosystem: Environmental > Aquatic > Non-marine Saline and Alkaline > Hypersaline >...
CAGTCATACGACATCGTTTCACGGGAAAACCCCTATCACTACAGGGTGCGCGTCAACTACGGGCACTTGTCGGGCGTAGATTACGCAAACGACGATTGGCACGTGTCGTATTCGTCGTCTTCGCAGCCGTATACGATGCGTAAGACCGTAGGGTCGGACGCAACGGCCAAGATCATCGGTCCGCTCGTGTACAAGTCGGCGGACCCCATGACGCCGCCGAACTACGTCGAAGCTCCGGCCTCTCCGACGCACAAAACGCGACTCGTCGGGGGCACGGAGCAAGACCTATGGGTGACGGAGCAGCGTAAGGCAATAGGGCACCCGGCAGAATGGCCGTCGGTCTACATCACGTTTTGGAAAAACGTGCCGACGATCTACCGCACGATGGGACGGCGGGTATCGCAGTACCTCGAAACCACCAACGCCGACATTCTCACAGTCAACGGGGACGACGTTGCGTATGCCCACGAACTCATGTTTAAGGGCTTCGGCATCACCGAAGGGACGGGAACGCTGCCGGGTGGCGGTCAGGACGAATACGGGCGCATATACCGCATCGAACTGCAGTTTCTCTGGGTCGAAAAGTTCGACGACGCCGACAACCCGGGCGAATTCATCGGCGGACATACGCCACTGCGGCTCTATCACCAGTACGTCGACGATCAGGGCAACGAATCGCAGGTGTTCACGCTGGACGGTAAGCCGGTGTGGGAGAATTTTGACGTGGCGCACGTGCGGGACTTCGGCACGTTGTTAAGCATCGTGGGATAGCATGGCACGACCGGGCGACAACCTACCCGCGTTTCAGGCGGGCCAGCGCTTCGACGACCTGTCGGCAGGCGAATTGCGCGCGATGGTCGAGGCTGTGCGCCGTGCGGACAACATCGTCGGAGGTCCGGGTATCGACATACGCGACCACCAGGGCGGCAAGGTTGTCAGCCTCGCGGGCGCCGGTTTCGACGGGTCGCCGGACGTGCGAACGTGCGTTGTCGCCAAGTACCCGGACGGCGGATGCTCGCGCATGCTCGTGCGGGAGGTCAAGCACTACGATGCGCCGCCGCAGGAGGATCGGTACACGTGGGCGGGGCCTCCGTTCTGGGCATACCCCGATTTCGGGCGCGTGTGCGAGGATTACCGTGCCGTCAGCTACGCGGAAGAGGGCGACGATGTAGACCTCATGTTCCCGCCGGGCTTGGACGCGCCGTTTCTTCGCGTGCGACCTGCGGGCGATACGTGGATTGTCGAGTACCCGAGCGCCGGGCCAGCGGGCGGGCGTTTCGTCATCCTTCGCGGCTATCACCCCGCGTCGGGCGAAGACGGGCTGTTTGTGCTCGCCGAGACGGCTGTGCATAGCGACACGGACCCGTGGGACGGGCAGTGGACGATTCAGGGCTCGCAGGCTGCCGATTACGAGCCCGAGCCGTACGTAGTTGCGACCTATCCGCACGTGCCCGCCAGGTACTACGAGCCGTGGTTCTGGCGTGTTGCCGACGGGCCGACGACGTTTTTTACGGACGTGCTGCCGGTGACGAAGATCGCGGGCGTTTGGACGCTGGAGCGTCCGATCCCGCCGATCGAGACGGCGCGGCTGCAGGGCAACCCGGTATTCGCACCTCGCTGCGACGGGACAGGATGATATATGGGTGCGTGTTGCTACGGACAGGCGTGTTACGACCAAGACGAGGCGTCGTGCCTCGACGCGGGCGGCGCGTATTATCCGGGCGAGACCTGCGACGGATTCGAGTGCCCCGAGTTGGTGTCGGCCTGTTGTTGGGGCGACGGCCATTGCTCGGACCTGACGCCGAGCGAGTGTTTAGCGTTCGGCGGGAGCCCCGAGCCTGCGGGCAGATGCGCGGACCTGCCCGGGCTTGGGCTCGACTGTCCGCAGACGGAGCCGCCCCGGGCGTGCTGTCTGCCGGACGGTCGGTGCGTCGAATACTCGATCGGGCATTGTTCGGCGCTCGGCGGGAGTTCCGCGCCGGTCGACGTGCTGTGCGACGGGTGGGATTGCGAGCAGGCGGTATGCCGCAAGAACCGCCCGGAGCCGGTCGGTGCCCGGTGGTCGGCTGACGAGCACGAGATTGCCCCGTTCGGGCCGCACAAGGACGCGAACACGGGTCGGTGGGACATGCTGTCGCACTACGGCATCCGGGCGTCGAAAGACGGGCTCGACCAGCGACGCGAGAGCCCGTGCCGGTATCACTACGCCTACCCGCGGAAGCGACCGGACGGACTCGGCGAATACGTCATGTGCGGTGCCCCGAGCGAGGGCGGCGACGAGGACATCGGCATTCCGACGAAGCGGCGCTGGTATCGAGGGGTTGTCTTCAAGGACGCGGACAGCGGCGAGTGGAAGCTTGCTATCGGCTGGGCGAACCGAGAGAAGTACGAAGCGGCGTACTACAAGCAGCGGCACCTTTGTTTGGGTGTGCGGTAATGGGTTGCACGGGCAACACATGCGAGGGTCGGGACGGTCGATGTTACTGCGATGACTTCGATTATGGAGATCCTACGTTCGGGCGCCGCCGGTGTTGGACTCGGATCGAAGACCGAGACGAGTACGGGCAGCTTGGGATGGTCGGTTGTGCGGGCGGGTGCAAGCCGCTTGACGATTCGCCGTCTCGGGGCGAGTTCGCCGGATCGTTCGGATGCTCGACGCTTGCGTTTGACCATCTCGCGCCTAACCGTACATTCCTGATTCCGGACCCGGATGCGCTTGAATTCGAGCAGGTGGACGCGCACGGCGCGCACGCTGACCTGCGACACAACGACCCGCACCTGTACGATCGACCTGTGCGGTTTATGCGCCCCAGCGGCTCGGCGTTGGACGGTACAACGTGCTTCGCCGAGCCGTGCGCCTTTTATCTCGGCGCGGACGCGCACGAGGGCGCAGACGGAACAGGCGTCTGCCACGACCCCGGAAATGCGCGTGTTGGGCAGGCCCTTGAGGGCCTCGCTACCGACGGGTTCTTCTACTACGGCAACAACTGGCCACCGACGATCCAGTGCCGGAAGTTCGACGAGTATCCGGGCAGCCCGTGGGACTACGTCAACCGGGTGCAGATCGACCCCGAACACCCGCGTATGACTCAGTTCCTGCGAGAGTCGCAGCAATCGAGCATCAACCGGGACGCGGCTGGCGGTGCGAATCTCTGGCATACCGGGGCGTTTCACGACCTCATGGTATTTGCTGCCGGTCGCGTGCTTATGCCCCCCTACGAGTGCCCCAGCGGGTTCGGGCGCGAGGAGTACATCGACGGGCCGGACCAGATGGCGGCGCATACCGAGTACATGGAGCACGTGCATTACGGTTGCATCGGGATGTGCGACCAGATCACGGTCGGCGTCCACGAGCCGCTCGGTCTGGCTGGCGGGCGGCACGAGTCCCAGATTTGGGCGGTCGCGCTGGATCGCGTGTTCGCGTCGCCATTGCCGAACCTCGGTTACGGCGACGGGGATATGTCGAGGCTCATCCATTCTGTTCGTCGCGGCGTCGGGTCGCAGGAATCGGAACTCGGCCAGTTCAAGAAGCATTGGATTTCGTGGGACGCGGGCCCGCAGGCCGACTATCCGCTCGTGTGGCGCTACGACAACTGCACGACCCGGAAGGGCGAGCACGTGCTTGCCGAGTTGCTGCTTGTGCGTGCTGACGTGCGGCTGCGGTTGGTTATCCAGCGGCTCGGGATTCATTACGGCGCGAACAACTACGCCTATTTCGTCATGCCCCACGCGGCGGTCGATGTCGTGGCGCATCTCGGCTTGCGGCTGACGACCGAGGCTGACGTGCGGTACGGGGCGAACATGGCGGATTGGCCGACGATCAACGGCCTTCCGGTGCACGAGGGGCTGGTTTTCCGCCACGCTTCGGAGCGCTTCGACACGCCACCGAGGCGCTGCCATTGGGAGGGCGTGCTCAACAACTCGTCTTCCCCGTCGCTCGCCGATCAGGACTTTGTGGCGAGTCGCGGCAGCCGGGCCGAGGTCGAGGGCACGATCAATCTGGCGCAGGCGGCGAAGCGGGGCACTCACGCGATCAACGGATTCCGCGTCGGCGCTGTGCCGTCGCATCTGGACACGTACCCGGGCGAGCGTCGCTTCGGGACGGGGCAGCTTACGTTTTCGTTTGCCGGGAATGGGAATTGGGACGCATGCGATCCACCGGGCTGGATGTAGAACTTGACGCGGCTACCGAGGCTGCGATTCGCAACGGTGCGAGGCGACCGATTACGCCTGCGCCGGAGCAGGCCGTACGCCAGGAGCCCCGAGAACGCGTAGAAAGGCAGCGCCACGCCACGAAGCCGCCGCGATGGGGTTACGAGGCGTTGGTAGGCAGGCTGCACCAGGCGGCTCAATACGGCGTTATCACGGTGCTGCGGCACATCCTCATCGGCTGGTTGTTGCGCGGCCTGCGGTGGTACCCCAAGGTCAAGGATTTTCTGCGGGCAATAACCGGCGGGCGGGTCGGTGCTGGGGAATACGCTGCACGGATGTCGGCGTGTGCCACGTGCCCGTCGCGGCTGTTGCATAAGGCGCGCGCCTATTGCGGGGCGTGCGGGTGCGGAAAATGGATTCTCGCGCGACTGTCGGTTAAAAACAGCTTCCGGCGATGGGCGTGCCCACTGGGGCGGCACCCCGGCCAGCGTGAGGAGGCAGGCGATGTTCGCACGGATCGTGTTGGCGGTGTTGTTGACGGCGGCGACGGCGGGCGCGGGCGAGCGGGTCAAGCTTAGTTGGCCTCGAAAGGCGGCAGATATGGCGGCAACCTACAAGACGACGCGATGGAACAACGGCGCCGCCGACGGCGACTGGGAAAACGACGCCAATTGGGATAACGACGCGCCGAACGGCGGCGACACGGCGATTTTCCCGTCAGGTGTCGGCGGCGAGGTAACGACGAACCTAGACCAGTCGGACCTCACAGACAACGATGCACCGCCGGTCGCCGACAAGCTCGCCAAGCTCATCACGGAAAAGGGCAACACCACGAAAATCGGAAACTCTGGCGCGTACCTCAAGATCGCTACCGAGGAGGTCGTCCTGCGCGGCTCTGGCGATGTGTACTACGATGACGAGTTCGACGTGGCTGGCAACACCGAGTCCATCACCGTTGACGTGCATCCGTCGGCTACGGTTTATCTCGACGGCGACGACATCGATAGTCTGCTATGCACGTCAGGGACGACCGAGATTACGTCGGCTCTGGCGGCAGGCATAGCGAACACGCGACTTGCGGATTCCCCGACATGGCACACGTCGCCTTTCGTGCAGTACGGAAGCAACGGCGCCAGCTTGTCACCTACATCGTTCGTGTACGTCGATTCCGGCCAGCTTACTATCGAAAAGGGCGTCGCGCTTATCGTGCAAACCGGCGGTACGGTAACCGTGGGCGGCAACCCCGTGTCGACGATCTACAGCCGTGTCGTTATGACCGGCGGCGTGATGTACTACAACCTGCGCGAGTCGGGCGTCGGGGCCGAGATCGGCCAACTGGATATCGGCGGGAGCGCGGTATTCGACCTGCGCGAGGACGCCCGGACGTTCGAGTTTAACGGATACGTATACCTGCGCACGGGCGGCACGATTCGCGCATTCGGCGGGCAGATTGAATGGGGCGCTGGCGGGCTGTACAAGCGCGGCGGCAATCTCATAGAGGATTAAGACATGGCGACCACGATTTGGACGGGCACGACAGACGGCGACTTTACCGACGACACCAACTGGTCGGGCAGTTCGCCAGCGAACACCAACACGGTGCTATTCCGCGATGGTGCGTCCAACGGATGCACTTCGGCGCTGCAGACGGGCTCCAACGGCGAAACATACCCCAAGCTGTCGATTTCGCGCGGGTACACCTACGATTTCGGCGCGTCCGGCGCGGCCAACTACCTCGATGCGACGCTTACAGAGTTGTCGTGCGAATGGGGCGGCAACGGCACGGCATACTTCGACGGCGCGATCACCAACGGCGTTATCGACTGCTACGGTAGCGGGCTGGTCAAGTGCCAGTCGGACCTGACGAGCGGCGACCTCAGCATCCGCGCGGGCCGCGTGCAGTTTGAGTCGGCGGCGGACCTGGAAAGCGCCGACATTCGCATTTGCCCGAGGGCTGGGGCCTCGACGCCACCCCGCGTCACGATCGACAGCGGCGCGACGACGACCACGAGCACGATTACCGTGGGCGGCGGCGAACTGGTGTCCGCGCAGGCGCTCGTCAACCTGTTCATCTACGGCGGCGTCGTCAAGGTGACCGGGACGGCAACGATTGCGACGGTACGCATGTACGGCGGCACGCTGCTTTGGGACAGTTCGGGAACCATAACGACGGCCTACGTGGGCGGCAACGCGACGCTTGCAACCACTGAGTACCTGCGCGAGAAGACGCTTACGACGCTTTACATGGACCACGATGGCATTGTTGACCTTCGTGCCGGTGGCGATCACGTTACCGTCACCAACTGCTGGATCAGCGGCGCCAATAGCCCGATGCTTTCGCCGGGCGCCAAGATTGCGATTTGATACATGATAGACCCACGCGGAATCATACGGCAGCGCATGTGCGGCACGTCCGACATGGACGACGTGGACGGGTTCGGCACGCAGGACGGGACCACCGGGCGAATCGCTCGGTTCTATCTCGCCGACCGCAAGTTCTGCCTGTCGGCTCTGCGCGTGCATTTCAGCGGCGGCACGGGCACGGCGACGCTATACCTCAAGGTCGACGCGAAGGCGGGCACGCCGTACGACACAACGCTGTTCGAGCTTACGGGCGCGGGCACGGGCGTGGACATTAACCTGCGGATACCGGACGAAGAGTTGCGGCACTGGTGTTTTCATCCGGGCGACGAGTTGACGCTCGAATGGGAGAACCCGGACGACGGCAATATGGCGTGGGGCGCGACGTGCGACCTGCTGCCAGCGGAGGCGATCGGTGCCTAAGGCAACCCGCAAGGACGATGCCGCGACGAATCGCCAGACGGCGCCGGTCGACGCCGACGAGGTGTCCTTCGTGCCGAACGACACGTCCGACTGGTCGGGCAGCGTCGATCCGGGCACGGTCGCGGACGCACTCGACCAACTCGCCAGCACAGGCGGCGGGGGCGGCAGCAGTGACACCTACAAGACCGTCACGGGCGACACGGGCAGCACGGTTGCCAGCGGCGAAGACACGCTCAACGTCGAGGGCGGCGCGGGCATCGAGACGACGGTTACGAGCGACAACGTAGAGGTCGCGCAGACTTCCACGCTGTTCATCGTTGGGGCGGCGGGTAGCGGCGGCACGACGGTCTCGGACAAGAACTACGAGGCGGGCACCAGCCCCGCGAGCAAGGTACTTACCGACTTTGACTGCGACGGCGACAGCCTGACGATTGACGTGGAGGCGGACGCGGGCGCAGGGGCGACGGTTGCGAGCGGATGGCAACCCGCCGTTACGGTGTACGGGCCGGGCGGGGAGAGCCACGCAGTTACGCTCAGTCAGATCGACGATACGCGACGATTCGAGGGGACGGCTACCTTTTCGGCGGCGGACCAGGACGGCACGTTTTACGCGACAAGTGCGGACGGCGGCAGGTCGCAAGATGTCGCCTACGACCGCCTCGAAGACCCGCCCGTGTGCTCGTCGGCCACGTGGGGGCAGTACGACGGCGGCTGGACGGGCAGCGAGTACCCCACGTCGCCGGACACGGGCGCGCAGACGGCGGTCAAGAGCGGCGACACGATCGACATACAGTTTACGCTCGACTCGTCCGCGACCAACATCCAGGTCACCAGTTCGGGCGCGTCGTCCAGTACGCAAAACTTCGGGGGCTCGTACTCCAGCGGCACCAACTACATCGAGGGCGTAACGTGCGGCTCGGCTAGCGGTTCGCAGGTGTTCACGATCAAGGCCAACCGCGACGGCGGGACATACGGCGCGACGACGAACACCGACTCTATCTCGATGGACCAGACGGACCATTCGTACACGAGCGTCCACAACCACGTCTTTTCGCCGGTCGACAACTTCGCGCTCGGCTCGGGCGATAGCTGCACGGCGGATGTGCAGATTACCAACTGGGCCGCAGGGGACTACGCCGAATACACCTCAAGCGAGGTGTCGATTACATCGGACACGACCTACGCCGAGACGAAAACGTACACGTACGCGAGCGGGTCGTATCGGGACAGCGGCACGAACGTCACGCTCACGAGCAGGCGCAAGGCGAACGGCAAGCAGGACAGCACCACCTACCTCATCAAGATATGCAATCGCTCGCCCGTTCTCACGGTTAGCGGCGCGACGGCGCGTTTGCGCTCGCGCGCGTCTGGCGGCGACAAGACCTACGGTATCACGTTGTCGTGCAACAACGAACTCAAGGATACGCCGACGCTGGCGCGCGATGCGGCTGACGACGGGGATGCCCTGCCGGGCCTGAGTGGATCGGAGCCAGATAAGACGTGGACGGCTAATATTGCGATTGGCGAGGAAGACACGAAGAACACAGGCGCCAACTCGCATACGTGGACGGGCATTTCGGCAGAAGACGGCGCGGGGAACACGGTTAGCTCGATTACGACCAACCCCGACTACACGGTCGGCGGGTTCGAGGAGCGCGACGTAGCGATGGCGCGCTTCGATCAGTACAACGCCATCGGGACGATGGTCAGCAACAAGAACAACGCCAGCCTGCTTAACTGTGAGGTGCCGGAATACGGCAAGACCTTGACCTACGTCGGCAGCGTGACGCCGACAACGGACGGCTTCACCATCACCGACAGCAGCGGGAACTTCGACGCGGATGGCGACTACGTGCGCTGCCTCGACTCGAACATCTACGACGCGGCGGCGTATACCATGCGCATCAGCGAGGACGCATAGCATGGCCGACGAACTTGTGTTAATGGCGACGGCGCGCGAAGACATCGCGTGTGCGAACTGCGGCGAGACGCTGCCGAACACGGTGCGGCTGTACTACAACAACACGACGGGCAAGCTGGAAGTGCAGATGCAATGCCAGTGCCAGAACAGCGGCGACGACGGCGACGCCTATCAGGAAGAAAGCGACGTGGCTTTGACGGCGAAATGACATGGCGGACATTGACGAACTGATCGCGGGTATAGACGGGCTACTTGGCACGCTTGCCAACATGACCGACTTGGGCACGTGGGGCACACCTACGGACTACTCCCTCATCGTGCGTCAGGACCAGCCCGCCGGGTCGGGGTCGTCGCAATACAAGTGCGAGGATCTGCCGATGGGCACGCAGACCGTCATCGGTCGCGGCGCGTCGGGGGACATCGCTGCGGTCAGCTTGTCGGAGGAGCAGGTGCTCGGGCGCGCTTCCGGCGGTAACGTCGGCGCCGTCAACTTCAGCACCATCCTTGCCACGAGCCACAACCACGCAGCCAGCGAGATTACTAGCGGCACGCTGGACAACGGCAGGGTGTCGTCGGGCAACGTCACGCAGCACGAGGGCGACATTGACCACGACAACCTCACAAACTTCGTTGCCGACGAGCACGTCGATCACACGGGCGTTACCATCACGGCGGGCACGGGGCTTGACGGCGGCGGCGACATATCCGCCAACCGCACGATCAACATCGACTCAACCGTCACGACGCTGACCGGCTCGCAGACGCTCACCAACAAGACGCTCACGACGCCGACGATCGGCGACTTCACGAACGCGACGCACGATCACGCAGATGCGGCAGGCGGCGGCAACCTCGCGGCGAAGTATCGCCAGCACTCGCACATGTTTTATCTGTCGGAGCCCGCGACGGACGATGCCTACGTCATGTTCTCGGTGCCGGTCGCATCGACGATCAAGCAGGTGAAACATCGGTGCTACGGATCGAGCACGCCGACGGTGGATTTCAACATCGAAGAGCGCGGCATGTCCGATCCAGAAGCGGCGGGCACTAACATCTGGAGCACAGACAAGGAATCGGATACGACGTTGGCGACGGAATCCAGCTTCAACAACGACTCGCTCGATGCCGACGATGTGTGCGTTGTCACGGTGTCCGCAACATCCGGCACGGTAACCAGCCTGTGGGTACAGGTAACGGTGGAGTACGACTGATGCCCCTGACGCAGAACCAGATTAACGCAGTTGAAACCAGCCTGTCGGTCGTCAACGACAAGGTAAACGACATACTTGCCGGTCGCGGCACGGTGATGGCGGTATTGTCATTACACGAAAGCTTCGACGACAACGCCGAGCTTGTTGCGGCGCTCGCCGCGGAGCGCAATGCGATTCGCGCTGCTGCGCAGGCTATCGTCACGGAGTTTACGAACTAGATGAAGATCACGATCACGCGCGAGGACGGCGACCCGCCGATGGAAACGATTCAATACGAGCGGGTGGGCGTCCTGTCGCTGTGCGGCATCAGCTACGATCTGCCGCAGGGGATACCGTTCGGGCGCAATTGGGTGGGCGACGATTGGCCGGGGCTGTGCGGCATGCTGGAGGCACAAAAGCTTCGCGTCGAACGGCACGGACTACACGAGCTATAGCATGGGCGTCGGTAGCACGGACATTCTAGGCTTCTGGCCTGCCTCAGTGGCGAGCATTCCCGCAGACTGGACGCGGGATACGGACTTCGATACGCGCCTAATTCTTGCCGACGATGACTTTGCTACCTATGCGGCCCCGGCGAACGGCGGCGATACGCACACGCATACGAGCACGGCCCACACGCACATCGGCGATCCGCACAATCACACCGTTGAAGGCGATTCTCAGACGGAGGGCACGGCAACAGTCAGCATCGAGGAAAAGTCGCCGGGTGCCAACTCATCGGCATCCGGCCTTACGCACAGCCACGCCAGCACGTCGTCGGAGAACGCCACGA
>Ga0180431_10009676_pt1 | contig 10837 bp, 7 predicted proteins | sample SS_ome_11_FD_132459 | JGI IMG/M metagenome (GOLD analysis project Ga0180431, IMG submission 132459) | Hypersaline lake sediment archaeal communities from the Salton Sea, California, USA - SS_1_MS_1 metaG | ecosystem: Environmental > Aquatic > Non-marine Saline and Alkaline > Hypersaline >...
CGGAGAGTCGTGATCGAAACGCCGAAGGAACTCCTTCCCGTACAAGGCGTTGGCTTTTCGGTAGAGGAGTTCACTCGTAGACTTCAGTTCTGTGAAGGCGCCACACAAGACCTGAGACGCCTTCTCTCCTGCATGGCATACTGGGGCAGTGATGCGCATCGATCAATCATCACCAAGGCGCTTTCACGGGTAACAGACCATCTTGAATCGGAAAGTGGCTTGATCATCTGGAACAGCTTGCGGTGGTATCCGACCATCTTGCTCTGCTATGCGTCGGGCATTGCGGCTTTGGCAAACAGGCAGTACGAGAATCTCAAAGCGATCTTTACTGCGCCGGTTGCATCCCCACGCCTAAGCTCAGAATACTCCCAGCTTGCTCCAGCCATTGGTGACGAGATTCTCGAGATTGAAAGATCTAACGCCTTCAAGCAGCTTCCTGGGCACGAGAAATACCATGTCCCCCGCAGTGAATATCTCTTCAAACTCCTCCAGCCCGAGTTGGACGGCGACCTCTTCTTGGGCAAGGACTACGAAAGCATGTTCGACCGATTCGAGGTTTTCCTCGCACTCGTGCACGCCACGATCCGGAAGAAGAACAAGGACAGTGTCTGGGGGCCTTTTGGCCGCTTCGGCTGGAAGTGTCACAGAAGAGAGAGACAGAAGAATCCTTTGGCGGATGTGATCCAAGAGGCAAGAGATGAGGGCACGGACTGGGCCCCGTTCATGGCGGGACTGTTCGGTCGTGACCACGACCTGTTCATCGCTGCCGCCGATGAATATATGCAGATCGCTGCCGGACTGAACTGGCTCTAGCCGACTTCAGCGGTTAGCCCCGGTGATTTTCCGCAGTAGGCTTTCCATCGAATAGGGCTTTTTCGGAAAATCGTCGCCATTGCCTTGGCAACAAGAGGGTTGCGGTTGAGTTGAAGCCGACGGCTGGCAACGGGTTTCGCAACGAGTAGCGGTTCAGTCGTCCTTTGGAGTTCGGAATCCGATAGGACGCCGCTTTCTCGGTTCCGGCGGATCCATGAGCTTGCGAATGGCGTCGAAGACGACTTTGAAATGAGTGTCGTACTTCTTCTCCATGGCGGCCAGTTTTCGGGCAAGTTCCTTGGGTGAAAACAAAGGGCAACGAGCCCCCCAGGCTTCGCTTCGAAGGTATCACATTTTGTGATACCAACGCGTTGGCCTCCTCCTGCGTGAGTCGGAACATGAAGTCATCTGGGAACCGGTCGATGTTGCGGCTGACCTGCTGCCGCAAAGCGATCGGCTTAACACCATAGAGTTCCGCCAGATCGCGGTCGAGCATGACCTTCTCGCGGCGGATGAGAAGGATGCACTTCTCAATCCGCTCGACGGGTACGAGAGAGGTTGGGCGTTTCTTGGGCATAATGAGTGAGTATACCGAGGCGGGGCCTTGTTACGCAAGGGACTGGACGGGCCAGGGGCCCATCCTACATGTCCGCGCACGGCGCGCGGAAGTTGCGACGTAAGACCCCAACCCCCAAACCCCAACCCCCATCCCCTCACAAATACACTCGCCGATTGTAGATGTACCACTCCGTAAGCAGAATGAGCAGCCCGACCAGCAGGAGCCACTTCCAGGCTTCCTTGCGCGCCGACTGCCGGGCCGGCGCGCCGGCCACTTCTTCGTAGCCGATCTGGATCGTCGGCTTCGGATCGGGGCGGATGTCGCTTTCGGCGGCGTTGCACAGATTCACGGCGAACTGCTGCCGCGTTTGGCCGCCGGATTGCACTTGGTACACTCCCAACTCGGCCGTGTTGGTGAAGGTGGCATTACCCAACTCGTCGCTTCGCAAATCGAGCGTCTCGCCCGACGGCGTTCGCACGCGGAGCTTGGCGTTGGGGGCGAGGGTCTTCAGGGCCACGGGCTTGCCCGGCCGCACGTAGCCGGTCTCCAGTGCGTCGCGGCTGCCACCGAGGGAATTGAACAAGTTCAGGACGAAGACGGGAAAGCTCTGCCTGGTCATCCAGTTGGTGCCGATGTAGCGTTGCAGCTTGCCATCGTCGCCGGCGATCTCGTCGATGATCCGGAAGCCGATCACCACGTCCTCGAACCGTTCGCGGGGTGCCACGGCCGCCATCGGTCCTTGGCTGGTGTCGATCAAGACGGTTCCGCCCGGCGGCACTTCCAGGGGCGTTCCGGCGGCCAGCATTACATCGCCCATTTCGAGCCACTGCAGCAACGGGTGGCCGGCCTCGACGTCGATGATCTGCGGCACGTCGACCGCTTCACCGGCCGACCATCCACCGGTCGGCGGCAGGCTGCCAATCAGCAGCGTGTTCGCCTGGGGCATCGTCTCGGGGCGGCAGCGGTCGTAAATGATCAGATCGTACAACCCGGCCGCGGCAGCAGCCAGGTAGGGTTTCGTCTTCAGGAAGGCGGGCGATTCGACCGTCAGTTCGGCAATCTCGGCCGTGGAGTCGGTCTGCAGGGCGAACTCCAGCGGCTCGTTGCCGGGCGTGACCAGCAGCACGTTGGCCGGCTCCGGCGGAGAGACCACCAGGTAGGCTTCGTCGTCGATCGCCAGATGGTCACCGGCCGTTATCTCGAGTTTCAGCACTCCGGATTCGACGGCCCCCACGTCGAACGCCACGCCTCGGGTTTCCCCGGCGGCAATCTCCATCCGGTCGGCGTCGATCAGTTCTTTGTCGAGCAGCAGATCGATCGAAGCGGAGACGTCTTCGCCGCCGAAGTTCTCCAGCCGGACGAAGGCCTGAAACACCTCGGGGTTCGACTCGCTGCGCCGCACGCTGAAGGCCACTATGCCCAGGTTCTTCGCATCCGGTGAGCCGACCGAGATGAACGTCGGCCGCAGGTTACCCAGCGAGAAGCCGGTTACGGCGGGGAACTTTCCGTCGCTCAGCACGTACAGTTCGGCCAGCAGGTCGGGGGTCAATTGAAAATCCTCACCGGCGAAGCCGGGATTCACCAGGCCCGAGGCCACCTTCAGCGCCTCGAGCAGCGACGTTGCGTGCGCCGACGGCTCGATGCCTTCCAGCTTGCGGCGCAACAGCCGGCGGTTGTCGGTGAACGCCTGTTCGATTTTGGCCGTGTCGTCGAAGCTCACGATCATGGCAACGTCGCCCGACTCCATCTCCTCGATCATTTCGTCGACGAGTCGCTTGGCTTCGTCGAGCCGGGAGGTCCCGACGTCGGTCGCTTGCATGCTGGCCGATCTGTCGACCAGGAACACAAACCGGTCGCCGGTGAGTTCGGTTCCCCGCCAGTTCAACCCCAGCAGGGCCAGCGCCGCCAACAGCAAGAACAGCAGTTGCAGAAACAACAACAAGTTCCGCCGCAGGCGCTGCCAGATGCTGTTGACGTGCAGATCCTCGATCGACCGGTGCCAGAGGTAGGTGCTGGGTACTTCCAGCGGCCTGCGCTTCAGTTTCAGGAAGTACAGCAGTACGATTGCCGGCGGCACGACCGCCAGGATCAACCACTGCCACCAGGTGAGCATGTTGGCGATATTCGGCCACATCAGCGAACCAGCCCCCGGGTGCGCAAGAATCCGGTAATCAGGTCCTCGACCGGCACGTCGTTGCGCGCCAGCAGGTAGACGATCCCCCGCCGGTTGCAGAAATTGCGCGCCCCGTCGACGAACGCGGCCAGGGTCTGCTTATAGCGTTTCAGCAGCGGGGCGCTGACGGTGACCTCGGCCACGTCGCCGTCTTCGCAATCAATCAACCGCAGGTCGCCTTCGACGTCCGGGTCGAGTTCCTCGGCCGAGAGCAGATGGATGACGTAGACGTCCATATCGCGGGAGACGAGGTACTTGAGTGCATCCTTGTAGCCGGTCTTTTCCATGAGGTCGGCGATTAGCACCACGATACCGCGGCCCGAGTTTCGCAGGCAGAAGTTCTTCACGCCATCGACCATGGTGATCGACTCGCCCGGTTCGACCGCTTCGAGGTGTTCGAGCATTCGCCAGAGGCTGCGGCGTCCGCGGAAGACGGGAGCGGCGTCTCGCGCCGACTGGCCGAGCGTTTCGATCTTCACCCGATCGCCGCGGATCAGCCCGATGAATCCCAACGAGGCCGCAAGTTGGGTGGCATATTGCAGTTTGGTCGGTTCGCCGAAAGCCATCGAATCGCTGGCGTCGACCAGGGCGTAGAAGTGCAGGTCCTCCTCTTCGAGAAACATCTTCAGGAAGAGCTTCTCCAGCCGGGCGTAGGTGTTCCAGTCGACGAACCGCAGGTCGTCGCCGGGCACGTAGTTGCGAAAGTCGGCGAACTCGACGCTTTGTCCCTTGCGCGGACTGCGCCGTTCGCCTTTCATCCGCCCACGAAATATCTTCCGACTGACCAACTCCATCCTTTCCAGCCGGGCGAGCAATTCGGGGGTCAGTATGGTGGAGGTCGGGGGCATGTAACGTTCTCGGCTCTCAAACCTGATGTCATTTACGGGTCGTCCTTGAAGCGTGGGCTACTGCAACGTGGGCGGCACGATCTCGCCTTGCGTTTGGGCGACCGTGTTCTCGTAGGAGCCGAAGAAGTCGCTGTTGCAGTCGAGCCAAAGCGTGACGCGGTACATCTCCTCCCCGGAAAGCTCCACGTCGTAATGGCCTTCCTCGAAAATCTTCAGCAGCTTGGATGCCTGGGCGCCGAACCGGCCGGGAATGGTCACCGAGGGCGTCCAGCGATCGTATCCACCGCCCGGCGATCCGTAGAAAAACGCGTAGCCGGTCAGGTTCTTGTACGAGGTGTACCACTGGCCGCTTTTCTTGTCGCCGGCCGCCAGGTCCATCGCCTTGGGCTCCTTGGCGTGACACGCCACGCAATGGCGGTCGAACACGGGCTGCACCAGCCGGGGGAAGCTGAACGGGTTCGAGCCGTCTACGTCCGGACGGATCTTTGACGGCGTGCGACGCGTCGCCGCCAGCGACCGCTGCGGCGAGATCGGCGCGTGGTGGCGCGGCTCGTGGCAACCCTGGCAGACCAGCCGTTGACCGGGATGAACGTAGGTGGCGCTCCGCATCGACTGAACGGCCATGCCGCGCTCGTCCAACGCCTGGAAGAACACCGGCATTCCGACCGGCAACTCGAAGTGCGCGCTGCCGTCGGCCTCGACCGGGACCGTACCCAGCACCGCCCGGGCCGACTTCTCCAGGCCGTAACCGATCCGCGGCTGGTGGTGGTGCCAGGTCGACTTGGGCAATATTTGCACTATTCGCAGCGCGACGATCTCGGTCCCTTCCGGCCAGGGAGCCGTGCCGTCGTAAACGTTGACCACCGTAACCGGGGCCGTCTTCGGCAATTCGGCCTCCGGCACCACTGGTCCGCCCGGCCGCCCGGTCAGCGAGACCTGCGGAACCACCGGCGGCCGTTGACGTGGGCGAAGCGGCATCGGGCTCAGGCACGAGACCTCCGGATCGCGGTAGATCAACTCCTTGTTGCCCAGCGCGTCCAACAGATAGATGCCGAAGTTGTTGTCGGTACCCCGTCCCGCGTTTCCATCGGGATCGTAAACGCATAGATAGAACTCTTCGCTCAGCGGCCAGGCCGTGCCGTAGACCTGTCGTCCCGGTTCGGCCTCGGGAAAGGGTATTTCCGGGGTCAGCCGCTTGCAGGGCGCCATGGCGTTGTCGTCCTCGATCGTCGGGTCGACCACCACCAGCGACCCGTAGGCCTGGCCGTGATGGGCCGCCGCCGTGGTCACGTAACGCGGCGAGCCGGGGATCGCACGAAAGTCCATCTCCATCAGCGGCAGTTTGCCTTGCGACTCGGAAAAATTCCCGTGGATCGACCGGGCGTCGCGGCCGTCGGGCGTAGTGATCCAAGGGTGGTGGGCCTGGTTGAAACCGCGGTCCACGTAGTCCCAACGCGTATAGACGACCATCCCGTTGTTGTCCACGCTGGGGTGCCATTCGTTGGTTTCATGAGCGCTGAGGCAAACGATGTCGCTGCCGTCGGCATTCATCGAGTGCAGGGTATACGAGGGCACGGGTCGGGCATGACAACGGCCGTATCCGCCGCGACGCTCGGAAATGAACGCGATCCGCCCATTGGGTAGCCAGCAGGGGTCGAAGTCGTTCATCGCGCCGTCGGTCAGTTGCGTCAGGCCGGACCCGTCGACGTTGACTTTGAAGATATGGAACGTGCTCTGCGGGGACCATTCATACCTCGTCGGCTCGGCCTCGGTATACGCGAAGAGGATGGTCTTGCCGTCGTAAGAGAGATCGGGCGAGAGAAAGCCGCCGGCATCGAGCTTGCGGCCTTTGAAGCGGCCGTCGCCGCAGACCGAGTCGGCCAGCACGTTCCGTGGCGCCGGCTCATCGGAAAAGGCCTTTTCGAGCACAAACAACCCCCCGCATCGAATCGCGTGGAAGCCGAAGTACTGGTCGCACATGTGGTTGCCGCTCTTCTCGTGACCGGGAAGGAAGTGACGCTTGATGAACAGGACCCGATCGAAGTCCAACAACGGGTTGGACAGCGCGATCTTGCGGCGCAGGGCGACGATCCGCTCGAACAGCTTTCGCCGGGCGTTCCGGTCGCCGGCGTCGATTTGTGCGGCCTGTTGGGTCAGCCGATCAAGCTCGGATCGCTCGGCCGACAGATCGGCCGCACCCCGCATGTTCTTCAGGCGGTCGGCCAGTGCGGCCGTGCGGCGTAAGACCACGTCGACCGGGTCCCGATCGGTGTCGAGAATCAGCGACTCTCGGCGAAATGTCTGCTCCGATTTTTGGCGACCCTTGGACTTCGATATAACGTCTTGCAGAACGTCGAACTCCGGCCGACGGTCGGCCGCCGTGGCCGGAGCACACAGATATCCACATGCCAACAGTAGTGGAAGAAGATACAGATTAACGATCTTCATTTCTTTGACACCTTGTATCCGTGATTGTCACATCCCTGATTGTCATATCCGTGATTGTCCTGGTATCCTTGGGGAAAGTCAAGTAAGTCCGTCAGGGCAAGCCCTGACCTACTTGACCAAGGCGCGATCGGGCTTCTTCCGCCCAGGGGCTGCTGGGCGACAGTTCCAGGAACGCCCGCCAGTGCGTATCTGCCGCTTCACGCCTGTCCATTTCGTCGAGCGTTCGGGCCAGATGATAGTGGGCGTCGGCGTAGTCGGGATGATAGGCCAGGGCCCCTTCGAACGCGGCTGCGGCCAATTCGTACTGGCAGGTCTCGGCCAACACGCAGCCCAAGTTCGCCCGGGCCTCGACATAGTCCTCGTCCAACTCGATGGCCGTGTAGTATCTTTCCCGGGCGGCGGCCAGGTCGCCCTGCCGATAGAGCAATTCGGCCAACTGGAAGCAGAGCGTCGGCTCGGGGCCGGCGGCGGCCATGGCGGCCCGATACATCTCCGACGCCGCGGCAAGCTGGCCGTCCTCCTCCAACTCGTCGGCCAGGCGGCACATCTGCTCCGCCGTGGCGGGTGCCGGCTCGGGCTCCGCGAGCGATACCACCGAGTCGGACTCTGCCGAGTCGGACGGATCCGGCACGGGTAAGTCGTGCACGGGGGTGGCCTCGAAGTCGAACCGCAACTGACCGCCCGGCTCGATCAGTCCGTCGCCCTGACGCAGTAAGATCTCTTTGCCCTCGACGATCACCGACAACTGGGCCAGCGGCCGATCCACGTCGGGTAACAGCCGGCCCAACGCGGCCAGCTTTCGCTCGATCTGCTTTGGAGAAACACCGGCCGCCAACAACTCGGCCAGCCGCCGGGCGGTGGCCACCTCCTGGAAATCGAAATAGGGCAGTCGCTGCACCTCGCGGACCGGCACGATCAGACCCCGCCTGTGCCAGCGACGAATTACCGCCACCGCAACGCCCAGCAGGTCGGCCAGCATGGCCGGAGTGTAGAGCCGGTGGATCTCCTGCTCGAGTTCGACCAGGCCGAGTTGCTGCCAAAGCTGCGTTTCGGTGATTACCTGCAAGGTTCCGCGCCGGACCGCATCGCGGGTTGGATCGTCGAACCACTGATCGAGTTGTTCGGCGTCGGGCAGCGGCAACTCCTCTTCGCCGACGACCGCCAGGTGCACCGACGCGTCGGGCTTATCCACCACCGAGGCCCCGTGTTGCCGGGCCAGTCGGGCCGCGTCTCGCCGCGCCATGCTGGCCAGTTTGCCGAGGAATGCGACTCGTTTGCCCTGCAGCACGTTCTTGACATCGTTGTTGGAAGTATCGCCCATTCGGTTACCTACGTGAAATCGTTGTACGGCGGTCACATAGCGTACCAATCTTCCGCCGACTCGACCAGCCCCACCTCTGATAGTCGTTGTTCTCTCCGCACAAAACGTTGGTTCGCGGAGCGAACCACGACTATACCGGCTTGACCGTGCTGATCCACAGAAACGGCCGATCTGCTTCGTCGAGACGGACCTCGAACTTCAGTCCGGCTTGGAAGAGGATCTTTCGCAGCACCAGGCTGTAGGTCGTGCGGCTGCGGGGATGCGTGACCATGGCCTTGGCCGGGTCGATGCCGTGCCGGGCCAGAGCGCTGTGATCGATAAGCACCGGTGCATCGAGGATCTTGCCGATGGCAGTCAGAGCACGGCTGGCCGGGACGCCTTGAATGTTTACGCTGTGGAACTCGTAGAGTGCCGGCAGCACGTCGCGGGCCGGTTTCTCGGAATCCCAACCGACCGGCCAGATCTCCAGGCCCTCTCTGGACTTGACGACCGTGTACGCCGGGCTCCCTCCAAGCTGCCGCGGGACCATGCACATGCCCATCGGACGCAACACATAGGCCAACGCCGTGCCGCTGGAAAGGCCCAGCAACTCTTCGTCGAGTTTATCCGTCTTCAGCGAGTCGGCCAGGCCCGGTTCGATGCTAAGTGGCAGCAGCAGACTGCCGCCGATGCGGTCGACCACCATGCCCCGGGCAACCCCCGCGGTGGCAAAGGCGACCGGCTGGGACGCATCCTCCAGTATCTGCTCGAACTGCGAAGCAGAAAGCCCGAAGGCCGATTTCGGCTCCCGCCCGTCCTCGGGTCCAAGCCGGGCAAGATCATCCAGCCAGCGTGCCAGCCGGCCGGCGTCGCCTCGGCGGAAACGCCCGGGCGGAAGCAACAACTCGTCGCGAGAGCGGATGATGCCGGTAACCACGTACAGCCGACTAGTCCCGGTCCCGCGAATTTCGATCCCCACTCGCTCGGCCCCCGTCGCGGCGCGAATTCGCACGTTACGGATCCCAGCATTCGCCAGCGTTCTGGCCCAATCCTGAAAGGTCAGCGAAGCACCTCGGGCCTCGCCGACCAGTTCCAATTGAACGCGTCCCTCGGCCCGGATCGGGCTGGCCGCCACGAGCAACAGCAACACGGCGACCGGGAGACGCAACAGACGCGGACAGCGAGTTTGCATGAGACATCCTCTCAGTACGGAAATGGCAATCGGTACATCCAATTGTAGCACGGCCGGGGGGAGAGGCGAGTGGTGAGGGGAGAAGGGTGGGTATGGGCAACTCGTTTAGCGGGGCAGCATCGCTGCCCGTTTCTTGGCGATGGGCTGCCAACTCAGCATAGCGCGGCGGAGCCACAAACAAAGGAAGGTTCAGGGTTCAGGATCTAGGGGCAAAGGTCAAACCCGAAGTCCTGAACCCTGAATCCTCGCGTCCCCCCATGCATAAACGGGCAGCGTTGCTGCCCCGCTAAACAGATTGCCCTTCGCACTCCCCCTTACCCTTTCACCCTTCTCCCATCGCACATCTCTCTGCGGGCCTGCCCCCACTTGCAGCCTGGGGGATATTTGTCAAAATAACGCTAGCGACCCCTCGGGTGTGCTGGCCGGAGCGTGCCGGAAACTATCGCCCGAGTTCCGAGTAATTCAAGCATACAAGGAGTTGAACATGGCACGACCGGTTACAATGTTCACCGGCCAATGGGCGGACTTGCCGCTGGAGGAACTGGCACACAAGTGCAACGGGTTCGGCTACGAGGGCCTGGAATTGGCCTGCTGGGGCGATCACTTCGAGGTCGACAGGGCGCTGGCCGAGGACGACTACTGCGCCAAGAAGCGCGAACTGCTCGAACGGCATAACATGCAGGTATTCGCCATCAGCGCCCACCTGGTCGGCCAGGCCGTGCTTGACAACATCGACGCGCGGCACCAGTCCATCCTGCCGCCTTACGTCTGGGGCGACGGCGATCCGGCCGGCGTCAACGCGCGGGCCGCCGAGGAGTTAATCAACACTGCCCGCGCCGCGCAGAAATTGGGCGTCGGCGTGGTCAACGGTTTTACCGGCTCGAGCATCTGGCACCTGCTCTACTCGTTCCCACCGGTCTCGCCCGAGATGATCGACGATGGTTTCAAGCTGTTGGCCGAGCGTTTCAACCCGATCCTCGACGTCTTCGGCGAGTGCGGCGTGAAGTTTGCTTTGGAGGTGCATCCGACGGAGATCGCTTTCGACTTGTACACGGCGGAACGCGCGATCGAGGCACTCGGCGGACGCGAGGAATTCGGCTTCAACTTCGACCCCAGCCACCTGATCTGGCAAGGCGTCGATCCGGTCGAGTTCATCCGGGCATTCGACGATCGGATCTACCACGTCCACATGAAGGACGGCATCGTGACGCTCGACGGCCGAAGCGGCGTACTCTCGAGCCACTTGAACTTCGGCGACCCGCGCCGCGGCTGGGACTTCCGCTCGCTGGGACGTGGCGGTGTGAACTTCGAGGAGATCGTCCGCGCGTTAAACGACTGTGGCTATACCGGCCCGTTGTCGGTCGAGTGGGAAGACAGCGGAATGGACCGCGACCACGGTGCGGCCGAGGCGTGCGAGTTCGTCAAGAAGATCGATTTCGAGTCGAGCGGCCGAGCCTTTGACTCGTCGTTCGACAAAGAAGAACAGTAGCCAAGAGCGCAGCGC
>Ga0180431_10009677_pt1 | contig 10836 bp, 12 predicted proteins | sample SS_ome_11_FD_132459 | JGI IMG/M metagenome (GOLD analysis project Ga0180431, IMG submission 132459) | Hypersaline lake sediment archaeal communities from the Salton Sea, California, USA - SS_1_MS_1 metaG | ecosystem: Environmental > Aquatic > Non-marine Saline and Alkaline > Hypersaline >...
CCCTTCGGGGTCGGGCAGGAACTCGTCCAGCAGCAGGCGGCGCACCGAGTTCGCGCTCCTGGAGTAGCGCGCGAAGAGGGCGCCCTTCACGGCCTCGGGCAGGCCGAGCAGCGCGAAGACCGGGCCCTCCGGGTCGGTCACGTACTGCGCCACGCGGGCGCGCTCGTCCGGCGTGAGGTCGCCCGCACCGCCCATGGGGTCAGCCCAGGTCGTCGGGCTCGGCCGGCACGCCTAGTTCGCGGCGCCCGGCGAAGAGGTCGTTCAGGCGATCACGCAACTCCAGGTCGCCGTGGTAGCGGGCCACCAGCGCCCACTCGTCGCCCAGCAGCAGGGGGATGCCGGCCACCTCGCGCTCATCGTCCGGGATGTCGTCCGCGACGTCCAGCGGGATCTCGGTCATGTGGTGCCCGGTGGCGTCGACGAAGAAGTAGTCGTTGAGCCGGTCGCGGATGTCCATGTCGGGGCAGGTGACCGCCATCTCCGCCCACGCCGCGGCAAGCAGGGCCACGTTCCCGCGACCGGTGCGCACCACCGCGCGCTCGTGGTCGTGATCGCCATGGGTGTGCCAGGTGACCTCTTCGGTGAGCCCGCCATCGAGCCGCTGCTCCAGGCGGTGCGCCACGCCCTCGCGGATGAGCGACGCCCGGATGGCGAACACGTCGTCCTCGGCGTCCTCGGGCAGCGTGACCCGGAAGACCTCCTCGCCCACGGCGGTGCCACCGTGGCGCACGATGACCTCGGCCACGGTGCGCAGCGGGTCGTCGGCCTTGCCCTGCGCGCGCTCCCCCGACGACTCCGATTCCGCGTAGCGGAAGACCCTCCGGAACTCGCCCGCCGACATCGGCCCCACCTGCACCTCGATGCTCACCCGTCGCCCTCCACGTCGCCTGACGGCGGCATGGTGTCAGACCCCGTCGGTTCGCGGGCGCGCGCCCGGAGGGCCGCCAGCCGGGCGGCCAGGTCGCCCTCCACGCCCATGCCGCCCGGACGGAAGAAGGTGACGTCCTCCATGCCATCGGGCATGCACGAGTCGGCGGTCACGCGGCCCGGCGCGCCGTGCGGGTTGACGTACCCGGTGCCATGCCCGAGGTTGTCGCGGTTGGCCGGGCTGGCGTCGCGCAGGGCCAGCGGCGGTACCCGGGCGCCCTCGTGCCGCACGCGGGCGAGCGCGGCGTCGATGCCCCGGTAGGCGGCGTCGCTCTTGGGCGCCAACGCCAGGTACGTGGCGGCCTGCGCCAGGTTGATGCGGGCCTCCGGCAGCCCCACGAACTCCAGCGCCCGCGCGGCGGCCACGGCCACCTCGAGCGCCCGCGGGTCGGCGTTGCCGATGTCCTCGCTGGCGGCCACGATCATCCGGCGGGCGATGAACGTGGGGTCCTCGCCGCCCTCGATCATGACCGCCATCCAGTAGAGCGCCGCATCGGGGTCGCTGCCGCGCAGCGACTTGATGAACGCGCTGGCCACGTTGTAGTGCTGATCGCCGTCCTTGTCGTAGACCACCGCGCGGCCGCCACCGGCGCGCTCCACGACCTCCGGGGTGACCGGCGCATCGCCCGCGAGGCCCGCCGCGGCCTCCAGCAGGTTGAGCGCATAGCGGGCGTCGCCCCCCGCCAGGCGTACGATGGCCGCGCGCGCCTCGGGGGCCACCACCACCCTGCCGCCCAGCCCCCGTTCGTCCGACACGGCCCGGTCCACCAGTCCGGCGACGTCGTCGGGGCCCAGGGCCTCGAGCTGCAGCACCCGCATGCGCGACACGAGCGCGGCGTTCACCTCGTAGTACGGGTTCTCGGTGGTGGCGCCGACCAGCACCACCAGGCCGTCCTCCACGGCCGGCAGCAGGGCGTCCTGCTGGCTCTTGGTGAACCGGTGGATTTCGTCGATGAACAGCACCGTGCCGGTGCCCGCGGCCAGCCGGTCACGCGCCCGCTGCATGACCGCGCGCACATCGGCGAGCCCCGCCGATACCGCGGAGAGCTCCTCGAACTCGGCCCGCGTGGCGGTGGCCACGAGTCGCGCCAGCGTGGTCTTGCCGGTCCCGGGCGGTCCGTACAGCACGAGCGAAGGGACGTCGTCCTCGGCGATGGCCCTGCGCAGGAACCCCTCGGGCCCCAGTTGGTCGCGGTGCCCGGCGACCTCGTCGAGCGTGCGCGGGCGCATGCGGGCGGCGAGCGGCCGGGTACCGGCCAGGCGGCGCTCCACGGCGTCGCCGAACAGGTCCGGTTGCCCGCTCACGCGTCCCCGCCGGGGGCGGGAAGGTCGTCGGGCGGGCTCACGCCGGGATTCGCGCGCATCCACGCCACCCGCAGGTAGAGGTCGCGATCGGTGATGTCCGGGTCGATGTTGAACCCCGTCATGCACAGCGGGCACAGGGTGGCGTTGGAGAACTCGGGGATGCCGTCCTCATCGGTGGCGCCGGTGGGGAACAGCAGCAGGTCGCCCCAGCACTCCGGCGTGCGGCACTTGATCCGGGCGTCCGGGTTCAGGAACTCGCTCTTGGGTATGGGGTCGGCCATGCCGTACGTGCCTCCGCGGGCTGCGGGTGCCCGCTATGGTCGGCCACCCGTCGCGGGGTCCGAGGTTACGCTGCCCCGGCGGTCCGCGGGTAAATTGGTACTATTGCCACCGGATTTACCGGGAAACGAGGAGCGAGGCGAGAGACCCGATGTCCCCGAGCTATCAGGACCTTCTGTCCGCCGCACGCGAGGTGATCCCCGAGGTCGAGCCCTCGGAGGTGGCCCCGCGCGTCGAGGCCGGTGACGGCCCGCTCATCATCGACGTGCGCGAGACCGGCGAATGGGACCAGGGCCACCTGCCGGGCGCGGTGCACATCCCCCGCGGTTTCCTCGAGAGCCGCATCGGCGGCGTGGCCAGCGACCTCGACCGCGAGCTGCTCATCTCGTGCGCCAGCGGCCAGCGCTCGCTGCTGGCGGCCGTGACCCTCCGCGACATGGGCTTCACCAACGTGGCCAACCTGGCCGGCGGCTTCGCGCGCTGGAAGCAGAACAACTACCCGGTCGAGGTGCCCCGCATCCTCACCCCCGCCCAGCGCTCGCGGTACTCGCGGCACATCCTCATCCCCGAGGTGGGCGAGGAGGGCCAGCTCAAGCTGCTCGACAGCAAGGCGCTGCTCATCGGCGCGGGCGGCCTGGGCTCGCCCGCGGCGTACTACCTGGCCGCCGCCGGCGTGGGCACCATCGGGCTGGTGGACGACGACGTGGTGGACGAGAGCAACCTGCAGCGGCAGATCATCCACACCACCGACCGCGTGGGCGTGAACAAGGGCGAGAGCGCCAAGGAGGCCATCCGCGCCCTCAACCCCGAGGTGCAGGTGAACGTGCACCCGTTCCGCGTGAACCGTGACAACGTGCTCGACCTGCTGCAGGAGTACGACGTGGTGGTGGACGGCGCCGACAACTTCCCCACCCGCTACCTGCTGGCCGACGCCGCCCTCATGACCAGGACGCCGCTGGTGCACGCCAGCATCCTGCGCTTCGAGGGCCACGCCTCGGTGTTCCAGCCCTACGACGGCCCGTGCTACCGCTGCCTGTTCCCCGAGCCGCCCCCGCCCGACCTGGCCCCCTCCTGCGGCGAGGCCGGGGTGCTCGGGGTGCTGTGCGGCGTGATGGGCAACATCCAGGCCACCGAGGCCATCAAGGTGCTGCTGGGCATCGGCGACACGCTCTCGGGCCGGCTGCTCATCTACGACGCCCTGGGCATGACCTTCACCGAGCTCAACGTGCGGCGCGACCCCGACTGCCCGTCGTGCGGTCCCAACGCCGACCTTCAGCTGCGCGACTACGAGGCCTGGTGCGCGGGCGTGGGCACCCACGACCACGCGGGGGCGACGGCGTGAGCACCGTGAAGATCCCCCCGGTGCTGCGCCAGGCCGTGGGGGGCGACCGCACCGTGGAGGTTCCCGGGGCCACCATGGGCGAGGTGCTCGATGCCCTGTGCGCGCAGTTCCCTGCGGTGGGCAGCCAGATCCTCACCGGCGATGGCCAGCTGCACAAGTACGTGAACGTGTACGTGAACGACGAGGACGCCCGCCTGCTGCAGTGGACCGACACCCCCGTGGGCGACGCCGACACCGTGATGATCCTTCCCGCCATGGCAGGAGGCGCCCGATGACCCGGTCCGGACTGGAGGCCCCGCCACTCGGGGTGTCGCCCGACGTGGTGGCCACCATCGGCGACACCCCGCTGGTGGACGTGTCGGGGCTGTCGCCCAACCCCGACGTGCGCATCCTCGCCAAGATGGAGAGCCACAACCCCACCGGCTCCATCAAGGACCGCACGGCGAAGTCGCTCGTCGACGACGCCGAGGAGCGCGGCGTGCTGCGCCCCGGCGATACCATCATGGAGCCCACCTCGGGCAACACCGGTATCTCGCTGGCCATGATCGCCCGCGTGCGCGGCTACAAGCTGGTGGCCGTGATGCCCGACAACGTCACCGAGGAGCGCCGGCGCCTGCTGCAGATCTACGGCGCCGAGATCATCGAGAGCCCGGGCGAGACCGGCTCGAACGGCTCGGTGGAGATGGCCCGGCAGTTGTCGGCGCAGGAGGGCATCCCCATGCTCTTCCAGTACGGCAACCCGGCCAACCCGCGCGCCCACTACGAGGGCACGGCGGCGGAGATCCTGCGCGACTGCCCGGAGGTGGATGCCTTCGTGGCGGGCCTCGGCACGGGCGGCACGCTCATGGGATGCTCGCGGCGCCTCAAGGAGCACCGCGCCGACATCCAGGTGATCGCCTGCGAGCCCATGCAGGGCGATCCCGTCAGCGGGCTTCGCAGCCTGGACGACGGCTTCATCCCGCCCATCCTCGACCTGTCGCGGCTCGACCGCAAGCTGCTGGTCGAGAACATGGACGCCATCGTGATGACCCGCCGGCTGGCGTCCGAGCACGGCATCTTCGCCGGGGTGTCCAGCGGGGCGGTCATGCACACCTGCGCGCGCGTGGCGCAGGGCATGGACAGCGGCACCGTGGTCGGCATCATCTGCGACAGCGGCTGGAAGTACCTGTCCGCCGGAATCTGGACCGACGAGATCGAGGCCGTCGAGGAGACGCTCGACAACGGCGTCTTCTGGTAGCGGGGCCCGTCGCATGAGGCTGACCCGGGCACAGGCCGATGCCCTCATCGCCCACGCCCGCGCGGAGTTCCCCAACGAGTGCTGCGGCCTCATCGCGGGCAGTGACGGCGCGGCCACCCGCGTGCTGCCGGCCACCAACGCGGAGGGCACGCCGTTCATGTACGTGATGGACCCGCGCGAGCAGATGGAGTTGATGGACGACATCGACGACGCCGGCGAGGACCTGCTGGCCATCTACCACTCGCACACGCGCTCGGCGGCCTACCCCTCGCGCACCGACGTGGACCTGGCCTTCTTCGCCGAGCCCCTCTACGTGATCGTCTCGCTGCAGGACCCGGACCAGCCGGTCATCCGCGCATTCCGCCTGGACCGCGCGGCCCGGGACGGCGAGCAGATCGCCGAGGAGGCCGTGGAGGTCTCCTAGGCCTCCACCTCCACCAGGCGGCCCGTGGTGACGTCGTACATGAAGCCCCGCACCTGGTCGGTGTAGGGGATGAACCTGCTGGTGCGAACCCGGCGCATCGACATCCGAAGGTCCTCCTCGGTGTCGGCGAAGGTCTCCACCGCCCACGTGGGCCTGATGCCGGTCTCGTTGTGCAGCGATCGCAGCAGCTCGTCGTCGGTGAACCGCAGCATTCCGCAGTCGGTGTGGTGGATGAGGATGATCTCCCGGGTGCCCAGGAACCGCTGCGAGATGCACAGCGAGCGGATCATGTCGTCGGTCACCGTGCCGCCGGCGTTGCGCATGTAGTGCGCCTCGCCCGGGCGCAGCCCCAGCAGCGCCTGCGGGTTCAGGCGGGAGTCCATGCAGGCCACCACGGCCAGCTTGAGGGTGGGCTCCACCCCCAGGTCGCCCTGGGTGAACGAGGCCGCCCACTCCTTGGAGTAATGGAGGAGGTCATCGGTTGCGCTCATCCGGGCAATGATGCCCGTCGGCGCGGGCGCCGCCTAGCCGCCGATGGCCTGCGCCAGCCAGAAGAACAGCGGTATGCCCACGATGAGGTTGAAGGGGAAGGTGATTCCGAGGGCCGCCGTGAGGTACAGCGCGGGGTTGGCGTCGGGCAGCGCGATGCGCACCGCCGCCGGCGCGGCGATGTACGACGCGCTGGCGGCCATGACGCCCACGATCGTGGCGCCACCCACCGACAGCCCGGACAGGGTGGCCAGGGTCACGCCCAGCGTGCCGTTGACCAGCGGGATGGCGATGCCCATCACCACCAGGCGCGCGCCGAAGGCCCGCAGGCTGGATGCCCGCTTGGCCACGGTCACCCCGAGCTCGATCAGGAACAGCGTGAGCGCGCCGTAGAACAGGCCCTCGAACAGCGGGTCCACGAGCTCCATGCGCTCCGGCCCGGCGATCCAGCCGATCGCCAGACCGCCCGCCAGCAGCACGATGCTGCGCCCCAGCAGCGCCTCCTTGAGTGCCTCGCCCCAGCCGCCGCCCTCGCCGCGTACCTCGGACGACGCCAGGGTGAGCGCCACCACGATTCCCGGGATCTCCAGCAGCGCCAGCAGCGCCGGGGCGAAGCCCTCCACGAACACCCCGCTGTCGCCCAGCACGGTCAGCGCGGCGGCGAAGGTGACCGCGCTCACCGACCCGTAATGAGCCGCCAGGGCGCAGGCGTCGATCTTGCCGATGGGCAGGATGCGCTTGGCCATCACGTAGGCCACGAGCGGCGTGATGATGCCCAGCCCGATCGTCACCAGCAGCGGCACGAGGATGTCGCCCACCTGCTCCACGGCCAGCGCCTTGCCGCCCTTGAACCCGATGGCCAGCAGCAGGTAGATGGACAGGCTGGTGGAGAGCGCCTTGGGGAGCCGCAGGTCGCTGCCGAGTGCCGTGGCGAGGACCGCGAGGACGAACGCCAGGATCATCGGCGACGCGAGCGTGTTGACCAGGAGATCGGCCGCGGGCACGAGCGCAGGCTACCCCCGGGGCGCGGCGGCGCCCGCTGAACGGTCGGCGGCGGGGCGCGCCCGGCCCCGCCGCCGATCCGGTGCTACTCGGCCGCGGCCTCCGCGGGTGCCTCCTCGGCCTTCTTCTTCGCCGGGGCGCGACGCCGCTTGGGCTTCTCCTCGGCGGCGGGTGCCTCCTCGGCGGCCGCGGCCTCCGCGGGTGCCTCCTCGGCCTTCTTCTTCGCCGGGGCGCGACGCCGCTTGGGCTTCTCCTCGGCGGCGGGCGCCTCCTCGGCGGCCTCCGCCGGAGCCGCTGCCTCGGCCTCCTCGGCCTTCTTGGCGGCGCTGCTGCGCCGCACGCGCCGACGCGGGGCGGGCTTCTCCTCCTCCGCGGGCGGGGCCTCGGCCGCCACCTGCTCCTCCGGCGAGGGCGTCTCGCCGACCTCCGCCAGGCCCTCCTCGCTGGCCTCCTCGGCCGCGGCGTCCTCGTCGGCGATCGCCTCGAGGTCGTCGGGCGTGGGCTCGGCCTCGGTGTCGGCATCGGCCGATGCCCGGCGACGCCGACGGCGCGTGCTGCGCGCCGGCGGGGCGTCGGGGTCGTCGTCCTTCACGCCCGCCGCCTGCACCTCGGCCTCCACCTCGGGCGTGAGCAGCACCATGTCCTCGTAGGTGATGGGCTCGTCGAGCGAGGGGAGCTGCCCCAGGTCGGGGTCCGGGGTGGGGGTGACGAACACCTCGAAGGTGTCCGTCCCGGCCTCCGCCGCCACGGCGTCGTCGGTGCGCGACCTGCGCTCGCCTGCGCCGTCACCGCCACCGGATCCACGCCCGCGCCCGCCGCGCCGTCGCCTGCGCCGGCCCTCCGACGGACCGTCGTCGTCATCGCCGCCGCCCGCGGTCGCGGCGGCGCCCTCGGGGATGTCCGACGTGCTTACCCGGTACGTGCCGCTGCGGGGGTCGGTCTGCAGGCTGATGCCCGCCTTCGATGCGGTGCCCTCCAGGAACTTGCTGAACGTCGAGAAGCCCAGCGCATTCTCGTCGAAGGCGGGGTCCTTGCGGCGCATGGCGTCCTTCACCATGCTGGCCAGCGGAAGGTCCACGCCCTCGCGCTGCAGCGCCATGAGCGACTCCTGCAGCAGGGCCACGGGGTCCTTGCGCGACCCGCCGCGCCCACGCCGCGACGACGACGCCACGCTGTCGTAGAAGATGAACTCGTCGCAGTTGGCGATGAGCAGCTCGCTGGAGCTCTCGCGGTTGCCCATGCCGATCACGCGCTTGTTGAGCTCGCGCAACTTGCCCACCAGCGGGGTGAAGTCGCTGTCGCCCGACACGATCACGAAGTTGTCCACGTGCTCGCGGGAGTACGCAAGTTCCATGGCGTCGACCGCCAGCTTGATGTCGGCGCGGTTCTTGGCGCCCTCGCGTGCCGAGGGCATCTCGATCAGCTCCAGGCCCGCGTTCTGCAGGTCCATCTTGGCCTCGCGGTAGCGGCTCCAGTCCGCGTAGGCGCGCTTCACGACCACGCGGCCCTTCTCGGCCAGTCGGCTGAGGACGAGGTTGATGTCGAAGTCGCCTCGAGATTTCGCGCCGGGGCGCGCCATGTTCTCGAAGTCGACCAGCACGGCGAGCACGTGCTCTGCCATGTGGGTGCCTCCAGTGAATTGTTGGTGCCCCCCGAGCGGGGGCTGGTCATGCGGCGAAGTCGCCACGTCCCCGCCCGTGGGCAGGGACCGGCCGGGACCGTAGCAGCAGGTCCCCGTACCCCCGGGTGCCGGGGCGTTCCATTCCCTAGACTCGCCCCCGGTCCGGGACGAATCCGGTCACCCGCGGGGCCAACCGGGCTCCCGGAGATACGAGTGGAGGAAAGGCGTCGAATGTCGACAGAGGCTCAGGACGGAACGCTCACCGTTACCGATAACCGGACCGGCAAGACCTACGAGTTCCCCATCACGGACGGCACCATCCGTGCCACGGAGCTCCGCAACATCAAGGTCTCCGACGACGACTTCGGCCTGATGACCTACGACCCGGCGTTCATGAACACCGCGTCGTGCCGCAGCGCCATCACCTACCTCGACGGAGACAACGGCGTGCTGCGCTACCGCGGCTACCCCATCGAGCAGCTCGCCGAGAAGAGCACGTTCCTCGAGGTCGCGTGGCTGCTCATCCACGGCCAGCTCCCCACCGCCTCCGAACTGGAGGGCTTCACCAAGGACATCGCCAACCGGATGTCCATCGACCCGTCCGTGGAGGCCGCCGTCAAGGCCTACCGCCAGGACGCCCACCCCATGGGCGTGCTCGAGGCCGGCTTCGGCCAGCTGTCCACGCTGTACCCGGAGTCCAAGGACGTGGAGGGCAGCGCCGAGCGCATGGACGCGCTCTACAACACCATTGCCAAGATGCCCACCATCGGCGGCGTGGCGTTCCGGCACAACCAGGGCAAGGACCCGGTTGCCCCCGACCCCTCGCTGGACTACTCCACCAACATCCTCAAGATGTTCTTCGGGGCCGACTACGACCCCGATCCGCGCCTGGTGCGCGCCCTGGACATCCTGCTCATCCTGCACGCGGACCACGAGCAGAACTGCTCCACGTCGACGGTGCGCAGCGTGGGCTCGTCGCAGGTGGACCCCTATTCGGCCGTGGCCGCCGGCATCGCCGCCCTGTACGGCCCGCTGCACGGCGGCGCCAACGAGGCCGTGCTGGTGATGCTGCGCGAGATCGGCTCCAAGGACAACGTGCCGGCCTTCGTGGAGAAGGTGAAGAACCGCGAGGCCCTGCTCATGGGCTTCGGCCACCGCGTCTACAAGAACTACGACCCCCGCGCCACCATCATCAAGAAGGCCTGCGACGACGTGTTCGAGGTCACCGGGGTCAACCCGCTGCTCGAGATCGCCGTCGAGCTCGAGAGGACTGCGCTGAGCGACGACTTCTTCGTCCAGCGCAAGCTCTACCCCAACGTCGACTTCTACTCGGGCCTCATCTACGAGGCGCTGGGCATCCCGTCGGAGATGTTCACGGTCATGTTCGCCATCGGCCGCGCCCCCGGCTGGGTGGCCCAGTGGCTGGAGATGATCAACGACAAGGAGCAGAAGATCTCGCGTCCGCGCCAGGTGTACGTGGGCCCGGACGAGCGCGACTACGTGGACGTGGCAAGCCGATGAGCCAGGAGGGCGGCACCCCGGACCTGGCGGTCTGGACCGAGATCGTGGACCGCCTCGAGGACGCGGTGCCGCCCGAGTGGACGCGCTTCGCCCGCGAGAACGGCGAGACCTCGTGGATGCGCGCCATGTTGCTGCTCGACGCCCACGACCGCCTGGGGGGCCCGTCGCCCACCGAGCACGTGTCGCACACCCTGCACCACCTCGCGCTCAGCAACGAGCGTGACGGCGAGGCCAGGGGGTGGGAGATGCTGCACGACAAGCGGCGCGAGGAGCGGCGGCAGATGCTGTTGCTCATCGAGGAGAAGGGCCCGCTGGTGCTGGACGGCGAGCCGCTCGCCTTGTTCCACCGGTCCATCGTGCCGGTGGTCATCACGGCCCCGCAGTAATCAGGCCGGTGGGGCAGCCGCGCGAAGGACGCGCGGCGGCAGCACCGCCCACAGCTCGCCGGCACCGGCGCGCGGGGCATTCAGCTGCACCACGGCTGCACCGGGGCGCCGGAACGACACGACGCCGCACCCGGTGAGGTCGGCCAGCGCGTAGCTGAGCCCCGGCTGGTGCGAGCAGGCCACCACCAGCCCGGCTCCGGGGTGGTCCATCAGTGCGTCCAGCAGGAGCGCCGTGGACATCCCGGGCGCCAGGCGCGCATCGGCATGCACCGTGCACCCCGCGGCGGCGGCCACGAGGTCGGC
>Ga0180431_10009681_pt1 | contig 10832 bp, 4 predicted proteins | sample SS_ome_11_FD_132459 | JGI IMG/M metagenome (GOLD analysis project Ga0180431, IMG submission 132459) | Hypersaline lake sediment archaeal communities from the Salton Sea, California, USA - SS_1_MS_1 metaG | ecosystem: Environmental > Aquatic > Non-marine Saline and Alkaline > Hypersaline >...
GGAAATCACACAGGATGACGAGAACCTCATCCGCGACATCCATGAAGCACCGGATCAATCCATACCGATTCCGGCCGTTCACTGGACCATCGATGAAAATCTTAACATAGACATCCTTACAATTAAAATATGGAACAAGGCCAGGAGCAAGCATCCCTTCGGCCAGGTGGACATTTGCGATTTTCAAATCGATTTTATCGTGGAGAACAGCGCGGACAAGCAGAGGAGCCTTGCCAAGCGTTTTGACAGCTTCAACCAGTTTCCAAAAAATTTTACTCTTCCAAACGGAAGCGATACGGCACGTGCTTCACTGATAATACACACACGCCATATTCCCAAAACGATTCCGGATATTGCAAGCTGCAGCATCCTGGTGAGTTTCTTGTACAAAGAAGAACAGTCGGAGAAAAAAGGCAGGGCGGATTTCCATAAAGTTCAATTGGCGTTCAATTTTTTACTCCGAAGAAAAGTCGAAAAATGGCTGGCCTTGGATTTTGGTACGTCGGCTATAGCTGTTGCTGTTTTCGATCCGAAAATTTCGAGTCAGGATCACGTTCATGTTCTGAACTTGAACGAGGTGCATCGTGAGATACTGTCTCAGGAAATAAAGGGGGAGGAGCCCGAATTCGACGAAAAAGACACAGAATTTCTATCCTCATTAATGTATCTGAAATCGGACGAGGAAGAAGAGGAATCGGATTACACGATATTGAAATTGACGCCGGAATCCGTCCGGTTCTCGCCGGACATGGGTGAAAAAAAGGAAGTGTCGTTCATCTATAAGGTATTACCCAACATCAAGATACTGATGGGCCACGATAAGATTCCCCTTAAACAGTTCGATGTTGTGGACATCAGGGGGAAAGATGAGAGGGAATTGCCCGTATCCGAAGTGCTGAAATCCGCGTATCAGCGCTTGTTCACAAAATACATCATACCCAGTATACAGAAACTTTATTACAATCCGAACAAGCAATTAAAACTTCTGGAATACTTAAAGACGTTCGGGAACATCGTTATCACAGTACCCAACACCTACAATCAAACGCATAGACAGATTCTGGAAGAGCTCATCGAGAAGCACATCACGTGGGATCTTCTCGATCCGGAGATCGTCAGTCAAAAACCGAATATTGCCAAGAGACCGTTGTTCTTCAAGGATAATATTGAATTCGTCAGCGAATCCGATGCCGTAGCGTGCTACTACCTCACCCGTTGGGCGGAGTTAAATCCCGAGAAGACACAGACTCCCGAGGAAGAATACATCTTGATATACGATATCGGTGCCGGAACGGTCGATATCTCCTACCTGAAGATCAGTCAATCGAAGAGGGATTTAAAGATCGAATGTCTGGGCCAGTTGGGGGCCCTGACAGCGGGCAATTGTCTGGATACCACGATAACCCGGATCATCGATGTGCAGAGCCGGGTGGATGGATCCATCAAGGATGTTCAGGTATTTTCCAGGGAGATCAAGCATCTGGCAGACTTGGGCTATTTGAAAGATTTTATCAAGCATAATTTCAAGATAAACCTCTCGGACGCGTTGCACGGTGAGGGTCAGAATGAGGTCGACTACGATCCGGACAGCTTACGGTATGCCAGGCTCTGGAAGCCGAAGGATTTTAACAGAATTGCCCGGGTGAGTTTGTTCCAGGATAATCCTCTTCTGTATGAGTTCCTTGAGTTCGTGACCAAGAAATTGATATTGTCACTGATGGAGATCGTGGATGAAGACCACCTGGTGAATAAAAAGCTTAAACTGGACAAAGTCATCGTTTCCGGTCGGGCTTCCAAGTTTGGACCCATCCTCCAAGAATTGGAAAAGACGCTGGAGACGTATTCCACCGTCGACACCAAAGAGGGCATCGTTCAGGTGAGGGACCAGGACCTAAAACGGGCTGTCGTCCTGGGCGCGCTGGATCATGTTACGCATTATACCAAGGCACGCCATAAAAAACGGTTTACCAATTCATACTACGGGCTGGTATGGCAGGACAAAGCATTTGGTGCCGACAAGTATGGAGTGAAAATTCTGCTCAAGCCCACCGATGATATTCACAACATCAGTGATTTCCCGGTCCGGCAGGAGGACGATCTGTTCGTGCTGGATGCTGGAAAGATCAACCTGGGATTCTCGGACAAGGTGTCTTTGATTCAGAGTTTCACCCGTTCACCCCAGGACGAGATGAAGCATTCGCGGTCGGACATGATCTCCAAAGTCCTGGAAATCCGAAAAAGCAATATTACGACGGACGATTACGATGCCATTCCCGTGTTGTTGAAGTTTGATAAACACATGATGCTGCGCTTGAGAGTGCACCACGTGGAGACAGACCCAAAAATGATAGAAGCGTTCAGCCTGGATCAAGACTTGACGTACGAGATGAATACCTGGCCGTACACGCAGATTCTGCACATTGCCCAGGAACAGGCGGAGATCGTGAAGAGCATCCAATCTGGCAACTACGAATGGCCCGAGGTGGAAGGATCCGAATCCTCAGAGCCCGAGGAAACCGATGAGGATTCCGAGGACGTCGAGGAAGCAAAAACCGAAGAAAAGAAGCCAAAGAAAAAAGAATCCAAGCGTGAGGAAGAGGAAGATGAAATGCCCGGCTATTAATGTATGGGGAATCGTCCTGTCGCTTTGCTTTTTTCATCCATACGCACCGGCGGATGGATACGCCGGCAATCCATCGATTCAAATACGGATTGATGTCTATCCTACCCCGAATGAAGAATACATACTGTTGCAACCCATGAAAGCCGATACGTTGTACCTGTTTCCGTTAATGGACGATGTGAAGACGTGGTTAAAAGACGAGGAATGGAATAAACACTGGCGTGTCGTCGAAGAACGATTCATAAAAGATTGCGGGCTGGACACTGCGGCGTATGCGGCGTCTCTTCAAGACTCGATAGAAAGCCCAACGATCGACAGTGTCTTGATGGAAAAGGACTGGAATCGACTGTATAAAAAATTGAAAGAGTCCATCCGTAATCAAACGCCCTTGGAAGGTACCCATCATTCGTTTCAATTCCAGCAGATAGAAGAGCATCACACGGTGCATGTGCCCCAGTTGAATGATCCGGCGTTTTTTGACGGGTTGCACGCTTTGGAAGAACGGCTGTCTACAGAACGGTTATTCGCTCGTATCAAAGAAATGAAGGAGATCGTCATTCTTGAGGATGATACGACCTCAATAAAAATAGATATTCTGGAATCGTTGGCAGATACGAATAAGTATAAAATATCTTTTGACTTCGAGAAAACAACCCTCTTTATAGAAAACGTAGACATCGAAGGCCATCGAATCAAGATCGTAAGAAAACCCAAGTCCTATCAAGAGCCAGTAGAACGTTTCAAAATGATCATTTCACACAAAACATATCCAGATTTACAATGCGAGAAATCGATTACGGTGCATCATCCGGAGAAACCGATACTTGTTCGTGTCCAGAGAATGCTGGAAAAGTTTTTGGGTCTAGTGTCGAGGAATTTCCACGGATTTTCAATAGCCGGGGTTATTGTTGGTATAATACTGGGATGGTTGTTCCACTTTATTTACGATAAGGTCACGTATGAGCACATAGACGAAGGAAAAAAGAGAAGCGATGTTTCGAGAATGAAAGATGATGAAACCAATTGGAGACAAGAATACAATAAACTTCTGATTAAGCATCGAACTGTCGAGAAAAAACATGACTCTCTAGAAATACAATTACAAAAATGCAAGGATATTTCTAACAGCATCAAGCGTAGCTTAAACACGATAGGTGGTTATCCTGAATCCGACAGAATGCCGATGGGTGGGCTTCCGTCCCATCGTTTAATGGACGGTTTACTCAAGGACCTAAACGAAATCAGAACGCGGGTCGGAAAGATAGATGATGGTAAGACGGCGGAAATTAATGCGATTAAAAAGAATTATGAAAAAGAGAAACAAAAATTTTTACAACAGTCTGAGAGCCAGAAATCACGGTTTCATGATTTGTTGAACACAGTACGGCATATTTTTACACCCATGGAAAAAAAATATAAAGAGTTTCAATTCTTATTTTCAAATGAATACTGGCAATCGGAATATGACACGAAGAGAGGCGGTTTTGCGGCAGGATTGGCACAGCAGATCGAGGCCATGGAGATCACGGTTCCCACGTTATTCAAGGAAACGGAGAAAAAAATAGAGCGGGCGGAATGGATTACGAAGAAGTATCTCCAGAACGAGTACATGGCCATTCCGGGGTACGATCTGGAGGCGGATATTTCGTCTTTACATGCCATATTGAAGCATCCCTACTTCGGTGAAAAAGGGAACAGGCCGTCGTGGGTCTATTCCCAGTCGCTGAGTCCTGATAAAGATGGAAAGAAAGACGTGGAGACGACGCTGCACGAAAAGGTATGGAATACGGAGCTTGGGGAATCCATACAGATCGTGCAAAAAATTCTGTTCAAGCTGGATTTGATCTTGTCGAATAAATCCAGAGTGGAGGATACGGTTTTCAAGAAGGCTGCCAAGCTGAAGGTCGCATCCAGTGCCGTGCACTATCTTTTGCAGAATATCTCGATTTCCATGCGGCGGATTTACCACGATGTTCGGCCGGGCGAGAAAATGAACCTGGACTTCGTGACCAAGGAGGGGGACAAGAACATACTGAAGACAGAAGCATTGCGGGCTCTCATCGATCCGGATGTCTATCAAAGAGACGACATCGTGGACGTGGCCTACTGGGGATACACGGAAATCGATGGGGATATGGATTTTTCCAACGGGAAAAAATCTCGAATCGTCACCGCCACAAGACTATAGGAACGGAATCATGAAACAATGCCAGCACAAAGACTGTGATGAGACGATCCAACGGGGGACGGCCATTTTCTGCCCATACTGTGGCCGTTACCAGGAACCCACGGGGTGGCACTACCATCAGCTGCCGATGAACAGACCCGTTGGCCCTTTCTTCCGGAAACAGGAAAACGGTTCCACATCGGTACTGCTGAGCGTTGAAAATCCCATCATCGATTGCCTTGCTGACGGAAACGTGCTGGCGGTGCAGACGCACGATGTCGTGACCGGCCTGGACTTGGACGCTTCGAAAGCTGCCGAGTGCCCGCATACTCTCTGGTCTGCGCCGGTTCAGACGAACGCCCGCATCACCATCCTAAGACCGTTCCTCGTCATCATCGAGAGCAACCGGATCAGGGGTATTCACCTCGACACACACAACGAGCTCAAGTTTCTCTCGTTCATGGATCAGGCGGAGCTGATGGCTCTGAAGCATTCCACGAACATCATTCCGGTAGAACACACAGCGAAAAACCGGAGGCAGGCATACCTAATCTTTGCCAAAGACCGGTCGTTGCTCATCATAGCCTTCAACCTGAAGAACCAGTACATCAAGCATGTCGTGAAGTCGATCCGGTTCCAGAGCCCGATTCTTTCCTTCCATCTCGACGATGCAGACAAAGACTGGCTCTACGTCTATTCCGTCACGGGGGAGTTTGTCCGCTTGTGTATCTCCGAAACTGTCGAGGGCGACTCGCAAGAGCCCGTCGAGCCTGAAAGTACGGTGTATGCAGCCGAATGCCGGCCCAGCGGTGGTTTCCAGGTAGAATGGGTCTATTCCATCAAAGGCAGCACCTATTTTCTGGTTCGGAAGACGACCGGCGATACATTTATCTACAGAACCATAGACAACATGACGGAGCTGTTGACAGACCAGAGATTCAACAAGAAACCGCCTTCTGCGGGACGCGGGTACCCGCTCATTCTGTGCGAGGATAATGAGTATCCCAATTCGCTCTGGGGATTTAATCTCACCAGTCAAGAACCGAAGAAATACAATCTGAACGTGTCAGAACATTTTCTGATGGAACATCAAAATTTCCAGTTTGACCCCCACGGGCTTCTTCACTGTGCGGGCATGTACTGGGCGTTGTGCCCATCCCGGCGTTTTGAAACGTCCCCGTATGAGTTCGTGAATCTGGTGTTTCAGGAGAACGGACAAATCCGGGTTCAACCGTTACTGAATATCCCCATCAGAAAAAGCGGCGAGCCTGGTGAAACCGGTCGTATGCTGCCGTTGATGCTGTCCGGCAGCCATTTCATCAGTTACACAGACAAGACAATCATCTTGATTGGATAAACGAAGAGGAGAGGATCATGAAACGTGGTTACATGTTCGTGTTTCTTTTTATCCTGCCGATGTTCCTGCAGGGAGAAGGCGTGGGCATCCTGTTCGACAACTCGGGATCCATGCGTATGAACTTCACGAATCAAATGCTGCAGGATGCCCAGGAGACGGTATTGGATTTGATATTTACCGGCCGTTTTGATCCCAACACGTGGAGGGTAGAGGCTCAGAGCGACGAATTCGAGAACAGAGGCGTAAAGCCGTTCTGGTCTCCCAACGATATCATCTACTTGCATGCCTTCGGTGAGTTGACCAGCCGAACGGAACCGTTTTTCAGGGCATCGCCAGATTATTCCGAGGAGAAGACGGAAGCGGATGCCCGGCGGTATGTTCAGCAGCAGTTGTTCCGCAGGCTGAATTATCAAGACCAGTTCACGAATTTCGATCTGGCCAAATTCCTCTGCTGGTGGAATGTGGGAACCCGGCTGGGCAGTCAGGGGAGAGGCTATTTCATGAACGTCTTTATCGTCTCGGATTTCATCCTGGACCCCAATATTCCTTTTGTGGGCGCCGGAGACCGCATCCATAATTCGTTCATCGAGAACGGTGCCGGCGAGACGACCCTACTGAAGCTCGTTCATTCGGGGCCGAATCCACGAAGCACCAACGCGACACTGCAAATCCGTCTGGTGCGCATTGGCCCCCATTTCATCAAACCCCCTCCGGTGGGGGTCAGCAGACCGGGCGAGAAAGACAGCATACGCTTGGTCAAACCGGTGCAAAATTTTAAAGTCGGGTCCAAGGGATCGTCACAAATTCTGTTTTCATGGAATGCCAAGGGCGCTTTCGAGAAATTCATCCTGGAAATTCATTCCACGAAGCCAAAACGCGCGGTGCATGTACGACAAGTCGAAGGAACCCAGGTGAACATACCCGCCAATCTGATTCTTCAGAGGATGAAGCGCATCAAGACGAAACGCTTGGAATGGTTTGTCAAGGGCGTGTACCCGGAAGGTCAGACGAGCGGCAACATCTCCATCACATCCGATCGCCGCATCATCCAACTGGCAAAGAAAAAGTCCCAGATTTGGGTTCTGTTCCTGATTCTGCTCCTCATCGGCCTGGTGATTCTGGGATTGTCGCAGAGGGAACGGATCGTCCGATGGTTCAAGAAGTTTTTTCATGCCAAGGACGAAGCGGACGGTTTTGACGACGACTTCGATGACAAGGGCGGAAAGATGAACGTTACCGCCGACGGTGACGACTGGTAAACGTCTTATCCATTCATGGAGGATGGGCCAATGCATTATCTCATTCATACTTTCCTGAATTTATTTACCGACGTATCGAGCATGGACACCATCACATACATCGGCATTGCCACGCTCACGGGCATGGGCATTATTCTGTTGTTTGCGTATATCGTGTTTACCATACTCATCTCTTTTACCAAATCCAAACAGGCATCGGAGTTTGAGCACAAGCTGAAACGGAAACGGATATGGGCTTGGGTCTACGTGTTTATGTGCTTTTGGATGAGCGCCGAGATCATCGCCAGCTGGCAATTCAGCTGGTTGACGTTGGTGAACGATTATATCCCGCTATGGTTCGTTTTTGTCTTCAGCGCTGTGTTGTCCCTCGTGTATGCCTTTGCATGGAGGAGAAGAGGCGCGGAGCTTAGAAGCATGGTGAATAAAATGGCGAAAATAAGAGCGTAAGAGGAGGCATCCCATGGGTAATCCTCTCCAAGGAATGACATTCAAGCGAACCGTCATCGTCGGGCTGGGATCCACCGGTCTGGACATACTCCACGCCTTCCAGGATTTCTGGTATGAACGGTTCAACAACACAGACACGTCGCTGGTAAAACTCATCAACATCGAAACGGCCCAGGCTAATAAGGTCAAATCAAAACCCACGGGAACGATGATCAATCAGATATTCATCCGCAATCGCGGCCTGGAATACGGCGACTTGGCCAACACATTGCGGGGCATGGAAAATCCTCTGAAGAACGTCGAACATCTTCCGTGGGAATGGCTCTGGACGAAGAAGATCAACTGGCGGGAGAATATCGGAACCCTTTCCGATGATGGTGCCGGCGGTATCCGGGCCGGCGGACGCATGCTGCTGTACAGTCCCAACCCGCAGAATATCACCAATGCCCAATCGTTCTATTATGCCGTGCAGAATGTGCTGACGAATGTATGGAAACCCATCGAATCGGTGAACGATGCCGTGGCCAAGGATATTTTCCAGAAACTACGGTTCAAGATGTCCGAATGGGTGGACAGTGGCGAGACCACACATGATCCCATCGATCACATCGAGAAATCGGCCCACAATCCCCATTTCGAGTCACGGGGTGTCAATGCCATCGTGGTCGGCTCGCTGACGGGGGGGACGTCCTCGGGCATGTTCATCGACCTGGGGTATATTCTGCAAAAAGTCATCGGCATACCCTCCACGGACTTGAAACGTATCTCCGGCATTTTTACGATCCCCCCTCTGGAAGAAAAAGTATCGGCCATCTCGGGCACGATTGCCTGGGATCAGGTACGCGCCAACGCCTTCGGATCGATCTACGGCCTGATGCGGATGATGTCCCAGTACTCTGACGACGGAAAGGTGGAAAAGATGCCCTACGGGTATGTGTACATCGTCTCCCCAGAGTACAACACCGACTCGGCTGCAGATTATTTCAAATCTTTCGACGGCCTCACGGAGATGGTGGCCTTGCGCCTGTTCGCCAACGTACTGGGGTATAAGTACAAGGCCGATGAATACATCACCGATGAATGGATTCAGAATCCCAAGAATTATATGCTCACCATGGGAACGGGCGCCATACTCTATCCCAAATTCACGATGATCGAGATGGGGAGCTGCGAGCTGACCCGAGATTTCATTAGTTCCCTCATCAACGAAACAACCGTTCACGACAGCAATGGTCAGCCGTTTCGGCTGAACAAGAAACAGATCAAGAACGAGGTCGGACGACGGATTGACGATTTGACGGAAAAATACATCTCTCAGACCCTTCGGATGAACACCCAATCGGACCTTCCCTCCATTGACGAGACGCTGATGAGCTACCGGAAAACACTGGAAGAAGACATGGAGCAGAACAAAAGGCTGCTGTACCGCGAATTCGTCGAGGCCGACGGGTATTTCCGTAACATCATCGAGGAAAACAAGGAAAAGATGATAAACGGCCTGGGGAGCGACATCGAACAGGAGCTCATTCAGTCGCTGCAGAGACATCAAAACATCGCGTATCTGAATCACAAGCTCGATTATTACATCAAAGAATTCAAGAGCTGTCGAGAACTCTGGAAGCTTCAGGGATGCGACCAGTTCGATGCCAAGGGAGAAATCATCCGGCTCATCAAAGAGTACAAGAAATACCACGCGTTGAACGCACCCACGGACTTGAAGACGATTCTCCAGGACCTGCTGTACACACTCTTCGACCGGTATCTGATTTCCAACGCGTATGTGTTCCTGGCCGAAGTCATCGCTCTCCTGGAAAGCTGGCAGACGAACATCCAAAAAATACGGATGGATTTGGAAACGGCCCGGTCGGAATTCAACGAGCGGTTTGATTCCTTCTCGTTACGCCTGGAGAACGACCTCCAGATGTCCCCTATCGTAAAACTCTTTCACAAAGGGAAAGAGGCCGATTACCGTCAGATCAAGTCGCAGCTCATCGGCCAACGGAAGGTCGCAGGCTGGCGCCACCTGGATTACGGGGACAAACCCGTCAAGCCCGCCCTGTTCTGGGCGCAGATGAAAAAAGGTAAGGTCGACATGGAATCGGTGAAGAATGTCCTCGGCCTGAGGCTGAACGAAGAGTTGAACCGGTACCTAGAAGAAAATAATTTCAACATCCTCGACCGGGCCCATGCGTCGGAGAACCGCAACGTGGTGTCGACTGTTTTTTCGAAGATCAGGACCGGTTTTTTGAAGACGAAGGAAGGCATGCAGATGGCCGTGGGCCGTATCCCCACGTTCATCATCGCCAAGGGAGACAAGGAACGTCTGGACGAATTCATCCGTAATTATCAATTGGACTGCGAAGCGTTTCGCAATCCTATCATGGAGCACATGATCATCTATACCAAGGATTTTGCCAACGTGACTATAGAAAAGTTGGAATCCTATGACAAGATGAAAGATGCATTCCTGATGGATCATCCCAGTCAGCCCGATTGGACCAAGCTCCGCCTGGCCTACTCCGATGAAGTTGACTTTACGATTATCGAGAAGAAACGGTACGAAGGCATCCATCGGCTCCTTGAATTCATGCGTTATTTCTGGTTCAAGATGGTCATCCAGCCCCAGGGCATCGAATACCGGCTTGGTGAGACGCAGGAGTTGTCTTACCCGCAGGCATCCCTGGACGCCAGGGGGCAACCGGTCACCGACGGCGTATACAGCAAGGCGCCAGGCCGTGTACCGCACCTGTACTTCATCGATCCCAACTCCAAGAAGCCCGTCGACCTGAATCTGCTCAAACCGGAGTCGGACATACTGAGTTATCTCTGCCAGCGACCTGTCATCTACGATGCCCTGAAGAATCTGACCAAGCCCCATCTCCAGTTCGAAAAAACCGATTACTTGGATTTACTGTACGACCATTACGTGAAGGAAATCAAACCATCCATCGACTCCAAGGACATAGACACCATATTCTA
>Ga0180431_10009682_pt1 | contig 10832 bp, 6 predicted proteins | sample SS_ome_11_FD_132459 | JGI IMG/M metagenome (GOLD analysis project Ga0180431, IMG submission 132459) | Hypersaline lake sediment archaeal communities from the Salton Sea, California, USA - SS_1_MS_1 metaG | ecosystem: Environmental > Aquatic > Non-marine Saline and Alkaline > Hypersaline >...
AATGTTGCCCCACACGAACTTACCAATTTCGACACTCCGATCTATGTGGGCGGAGATCCTGCCAACAACATCAACAGAATCATGACGTCTCTGATTGACGAGGTCACGTTCTACAACAGGACTCTGACTGATTTGGAGATCCAGAGCATGCTGAACGGTGGAACCGCACCGCTGTATGGCGAGGACTTCGAGTCCTACGCGGTCGGCACCGATCTACATGGTGTCAACGACTGGGAAGGCTGGGAAGGAACTGCAGGCGCCGGAGCACCGGTATCCGATGCAGGCGCTGTCAGCGGTTTGAATTCCGTGGAGATCATCGGCACTTCCGACCTGGTGAAGAAATTAGATGTCACCGGCGGCCAGGTGACCCTGACGGCCATGCAGTACATTCCCTCCGGCACCACGGGCGACACCTTCTTCATCCTGATGAACCAGTACGCCCCGAATCCGCTGGACTGGTCCTGCCAGACCAAATTCAGCCTGGGTTCCGGGCAAATCAACGATGGTGGCGGCACGATTGTGTACGACCAGTGGGTCGAGTTGAAGTACGTCATCGACCTGGACAATAACACGGTCGACGAGTACTACGACGGTGTTGTTATCCGCAGCGGCCAGTGGGACGATACCGGCCATAACACGCTACAGGCCATTGACCTGTACAGCGCCGGCGCGTCATCTGTGTATTACGATGACATCGTCATAGAGCCAACAAAGGTGATCGCATGGGTCTCCTACCACGCCGGCGACGACGAACCCCATGCCGATGCTGCCGCTCACGGCTTCACACAGGCGCCGGATATTGGGTATACCGACCTGCTCAAGGCACAAGGCTACGACGTGGTGCGCGTTCTCACCTCGAAGACGCCCGATGTGGAATACCTCAATACCATGGATCTGGTGATTATTAGCCGGACGGCATCCAGCGGACATTATAGTGGCAGTGGCGCATCCCTGTGGAACAGCGTCACGGCTCCCATGATCAACCTGAATGGTTACACGCTGCGTTCCAGCCGCATGGGCTTTACCGACGGCGGGACAATGGAGGACACCACCGGAGACGTCCAGTTGACGGTCACTGACCCGAACCACCCGATCTTTGCGGGTATCGATCTGCTCGATGGCACCATGGTCAATATGTATGCCGAAGGCGCCGTTCCGCTTCCCACCGACCCGACGATTATCTCGAACGGCATCTCGATCAATGACAATAACATCGATGATGACGGAACGCTACTGGCTACTATAGCGGAAGTATCAGCGGACACAGGCCCTGCTGGCGGCATGGTTATCGCCGAATGGTCGGGTGGAGCTACAATGCAGAATTCCAGCGGGAGCCCCGATGACGTGCTGGGTGGTTCTCGGCTGGTCTTCCTGACCGGTAGTCGTGAGCCTGCCGGCGTAACGGGTGGACAAGCTGCGGCTTTGTATGACCTGTATCCGGATGGCGAACAGATGCTCCTCAATGCTGTTGCGTATATGCTGCGGTAACCTGGCACATACGTCTTCGACTCGACGGATTCGGGCAACCCTCGGACCCGTTGGGTGGTTGAGGCGACATTGTACGGGGCCGCCTTGTAAGGCCATGTACAATTACGTTAATCGGGCTTGGGGGCACAACAGAATGTGCCCCCAAGCCTTTTTTCTTTGACCACGCGGAAAATATGAAGTTACTGCCGGCTTGAGTATCAACGCGCGAGCTGTGCTGATTGATTTGGTGCAGGTCTCGGTTGTTTTTGGCCGCCGATGAGGATATAATACCCGAAGATATGAACAAAAACTCAGGTCGTCCAGGTCCAGTTATGGAGGTGCCGAATGTTCTCTCGAAGGGTAAAATCCACTTTGCCGAAGTCCGAAACAACACAGGATGACAAACACTTGCGCCAGGTTCGGCGCCGATGCCCGAAAACCGGCAGGCTCATCGGGCACAAGAAGAAGCGTTTCTATCTGCTGTGGCTTATGCCGATCATCGGATTGTTGTCGCTGATCTGGTTTGTGATCCGCGTTGTTCCCAAGCCCTCACGTGCGACTTATCCCTGCCAGCGCATGGCGGCTCCGTTTGCCACCGGTTTTGTTGTCTGGATAACGGGATTGATCGGCTCGGCCGTCGCTTACCGCAGAGCGAAGCTGCTGATGCGCGAATCGCGCTATGTTGTCGGGCTTCTGTGCATTGCGATCAGTATAACAGCCGTGTGGATTTCGCTAAGCGTTACGAACGAAAAGTCTGCCGCTGCGGCATTCGTTCCGAGCGAGCCGCTAAACAGCCCGATGGGCGTGGCGAAAGGCATCCATCCCGGGCGCGTCGTCTGGGTCCGCGATCCCGGCGCGACAAGCTGGGACGGCTCGACCGGTAGCTGGTGGGATGACAACAACACCAATCAGGCGGCGGTCGACGTGATGGTCTCCAGGACAATCCAAAATCTGACCGGCCGGGCGAGCGACGCGGAATCCTGGGACGCGCTGTTTAAGCACTTCAACAGCGTCGGAGGCCGCAGCGAAGCCGGCTATCAGCAGGGTGAAAAAATTGCGATCAAGATCAACATGAACCAGGAGAACAACAGCGGCGGCAACTGGTCGCCGCGCGTGGGCAACCCGAGCCCTCATGTAATCTACTCGGTTGTGAAGCAGCTCATCGAGGTCGCCGGCGTGCCGGGCTCTGCGATCACAATCTACGACTCTTCACGGTATATCGGCAATCCCATCTACAACAAGATCAGGAGCGATTCTAATTCCGAGTTCCTGAATGTCAGGTTCGTTGTCAAGTCAACTCTGGCGCGGAACGGGCGTCTTGGTGCGATTCACGACCCTTTCAATCCGCTCCATACCAAGGCAGGGACGGCGTACCTGCCGCAAACCGTCACCAGCGCCAAGTACCTGATTAACATGGCGCTGTTGAGGCCGCACTCGATGTTCGGGATAACTCTATGTGCCAAGAACCACTTTGGTTCGGTTCGTTTTCCGTCCGTTTCCGGCAATGGCGGCTGGACTCCTCAGCCTCTACATAACCACGGCGGACGAAGCAAGGGTATGGACACGTATAATTGTCTTGTTAATCTTAACGGACACAGGCACCTTAGCGGCAAGACCCTGCTCTACATGATCGACGGGCTCTACCCGGCGAAAAACCAGGGCAACGACGTGCTCAAGTGGGCCTCCTTCGGCGACGACTGGTTCAGCGGTATGCTCGCCTCGCAGGATCCGGTGGCGATCGATTCGGTCGGGCTCGACTTCCTACGGCATGAGGACGCTTTGAACTCTCAAATAACCGACGTAACTGGCAATCCGGACAATTATCTGCACGAAGCCGCGCTGGCCCACAATCCGCCTTCCGGAACCGTCTACGATCCCGAGGGCGACGGCACGCGGCTGACCAGTCTGGGAGTGCACGAGCACTGGAACAATCCCGTGGATAGGCAATATTCCCGAAATCTCGGCACCGGCGACGGCATAGAGCTGGTAATAGCGTCATTTGCCACCGACGAAGGGCCGATAGAAAACGCAACAACGGGCCTTAAATACGACCAGCTTCGTTACGCCATTGACGAAGCCTGGCCGGGCGATACGATCATTTTGAGCGAGGGAACTTATCCCGGCGGTATCGACATTGCCGGCAAGAACCTGATTCTCAGCTCGACCGATCCCGATGATCCGGACGTAGTCGCCGCTACAGTCATCATCGGCGGCGGCACTGGCGTAACGTTCTCGCGCGGCCAGGACGCCACCTGCGTGCTTGCAGGCCTTACCATCACCGGCGCCGATACGGGTATCTATTGTGATGGTTCATCGCCAACAATAGCCAACTGCCGCGTGGAAGGCAACGCAGGCGCTGGGATCGAGTTGCATAACGGCAGCAACCCCGTAATCACAAGCTGCGAAATATCATCCAACGCCGGCTCCGGTATCGAGCTTGTGTTTTTGCGGAGCGGACGAATCGTCTTGTATAACGAACCGGCGATCACCAACTGTGTGATCGCCGCAAACGGCCAGAATGGCATCTCCGGCGGCAAGCCAACGATCGTGAACTGCACCATTGTCGCCAACGAGGGATTCGGCGTTTCCTGCATGGAACCCGCCATCGCAAACTCTATCGTTTACTACAACGGTTATGTTACATCTCTGGCTCAGATAGACGGCGCGGCAGCCGTAAGCTACAGCAATATCGAGGGCGGCTGGTCGGGACAGGGCAACATCGATGAGGTCCCGTGTTTTGCCGAACTGGGTTACTGGGACCTCGGCACATCCCTTGAGGACGCGAGCGACGATATCTGGATTCGGGGCGATTACCACCTGCGCTCGCAGGCAGGGCGCTGGAACGCGGCGGGATCGTGCTGGGTTCAGGACCTGGTCACAAGCCCCTGCATCGACGCTGGAAACTCCGCGGCAGATTGCTCGGCCGAAACCATGCCCAATGGCGGATGTATAAACATAGGCGCCTACGGGGGCACACCACAGGCAAGCCAGTCCTTGGCTAAATAGCCCTCCGCATGGGCAACAAGTGCCTAAGGTACAAGTTGCCCATCCTACCTCTGGTCGTAACACCCTTCCCGCAAGCCCAGGGCAATCGGAAAACTCAAAAAAAGTGCAGAAATTGTGTATGAACATGTGTTCTCATGTATCTATATATATAAAGATCAGAAATGGCGACGAGAGAACGGCAAAACGAATCGGCTTTGGTCTGTGCCGCCCGGCGGGGTGATAAAGACGCCCTGCAACGGTTGCTGACTCGCAACTGGGCATGGCTGAAGGGTTTGGTGTACGGCATAATCGGCGATGCCGACGAGATCGATGATGTGTTGCAGGATATCTGCGTTCGAGTAATAACAAAAATCGACTCGGTGCGTCAGCCGGAGCGGTTTCGACCGTGGCTGGCAGTCCTCGCCAGAAGGCAGGCCCTGAGGCACCGTCAGGAGACAACACGTAGGGTGGGGCTTGCCCCACCGATAGGCGATGCTGGGGCAAGCCCCACCATACAACAATGTGACGAGACGGCACAATTTACCAAAGATTTGGAGCGTACCGAGCAATGCGAGCAGGTTTTGTATGCATTGAGGTCGCTTCCTGAAAAGTACAGAGAGGTATTCATGCTTCAATATAGCAGCGATCTGACGTACAGGCAGATTGCCGAGATACTCGATATTCCGCTGACTACCGTGCAAATCCGCCTCGTGCGGGCCAGACGGATGATTCAAGACCGGGTCGCCGGCAAAGATGAAATTAAGGTACCGAAAAAATGAAGATGACACGGGAAATGCTTGAGATAATGATCGGAAAACACCTTGACGGCGAGATTACGCCCAGCGAGCAGCATCTGTTGGAGGCCGAGCTGAACCGGGATCCTCAGGTAAGAGAGCTGCTGGAGCAATTAAAGGAGCTGCACGAGCGTTGCGGCGAGGCGGTCGGATCGGAGCTTCTGGACCGGGGCGGCACGCCGGAAGAAATCTTCGAGCGTGCCCGGAGTCAACATTCGAAGCCGCCTTTTCGCTCAATCGCGAAGATACGAGGCCACGCGCGCTTTGCGGCGGGACTCGCAGCCGGTCTCGTGATTGGATTGGCGATGCACTTTGTTCTGCCTGTATTTGCGCCATCAGCCGATGAACCGGCTGACTGGGAGTTTGTGGCGCAAGCGCCAGGAAACAAAGTCGAAGTCGAGCAACCTGAGTTTCCGGGATTTGTCTCCGATCCGGCCGGAGATGTGATTCGCAACGTTGACTGGTATAACTTCACCGATACGCAGGGCAACAAGTGGCTCGTCGAGGGACTCAGGGAGGACATTATCAGGCCGGCCGTATATTACGAAGGTTTGTAGGATCATATGACATACAAGTGTGTGGATGCACTGCCCTCAACCGGGTGGCAGCCTCATCCCGATTGTCGCTTATCGGGATGGGGATGGCGGGAAAAGCCATCCCCAAGCGCCGTGAGGCGTCCCTAAGGGACTGCCGATTGAGGCTGCCACCCGATAGGCATATATCCATAAATTCGATTGATATAGAGTAATAGTGCTAATATGAGCAATGTTTTTGAAAGGGCAAAACCATGAAAACGACATTTACTATGCTGATAGCTGCGATTGTACTTGTTTCAACCGGAACAGCGATTCATGCCGAGGAGGAATCGAGCAGAGAGCGGCCGTTCATGGGTGTGCTGATCGATCCGGCTCCTTTGCCCCGGCTGCTCAGCAAACACCTGGGCCTGCCGTTCGGCCAGGGGCTGCGGGTACAGAACGTGCAGAAGGCCAGCCCCGCCGATGAGGCCGGTCTGGAGCGGGATGATCTGATAATTGGCTTTCAAGGCGAGGACGTCCACGATTACGAACGCTTTGTCGAGGCGATTCGCAAGGCCGGTTCGGGCACGGAAGTCTCGGTGCAGATTATCCACCTCGGCGTCCGCAAGGCCGTCAAGCTGACGTTGAAACCATTCGAGGGCGAGCCAGACTGGAAATATCCGCGCGAACCCGAAGCCGTCCAATCCTGGCGCCCGGGGAGGTTCTTCAGGCTCGAGCCCGGGCAAGATGACTGGAAAGAGATGTTCAAGGACGGTATCCCCCCAGACATAGATGTTGACGTGAGGAAATTTTTCAACGAAGTACGCACATACCATCATTCCAATGGTGAAGATTACACCGTTACGATCATCGAGGGTGCTCCTCACGACGAAGACACGACGATAATCGTCCGTAGCGGAGATGACGAGTACAAGACCACGGTTAACGAAATTGACAAGCTGCCCAAGAAGTATCGCGAGGCCGCCGAAAAGGATCTTGATAAAAGCCGTAAGACTCCCGGGAGGCGGAAGTTGGATGGAGACGTCGACATAACCTTCCGGAGACAACCAGATTGGAGAGGTTACTTCGACAAGCTGAATCCTCGCAACTACAACCCTATGCCGCACATCCCACTACCACATCGCGAGGAAATGCTTGAAAAAATCCAGAAACAGATGCGCGACTTGCGGAAGCGTTTGGAAGAGCAGGAGCAGCTCTACCGCGAGCGTTTTGAAAAACTGGAGAAATACTACGACCGTCTTTCGCCCAGGCGTGACGAGAAGGACTCGAAAGAACCCGAAAAATCCGTGGAGCCTACGGGCACAGACGAACATAAGGTCTGATTCGCGACAACTTCATCGGCACGGGCCCGGCAACCGAAGAGGAATTCGACCGGATCTTCACGCCGGCCGGACTCGACATGGGCGCCGTCCCCGTGCCGCAGATCGCGGCGGGTATCACTGCCGAGGTAATTGCCGTCAGACATGGATTACCCGCAGGACTATCGACGGCAGTTCCGCTCTATCGACAAGGAAGACGTGGCAAGCAAAGACTGACGGCTCTATCTGGTCTTTGCCCGGCTCGGTCGGGAAGAATCCGGGTCGCTGCCGGCTCTCGATTGAATGCCGGCAGAAGTATCCCCTCTGGCCCGACGCTGCGGGTCCGGGACGGGGCCGTATCTTTCTAATGCGTCTTGCCTGATGTAATTCATGATCGGAGCAAGATGGATAACCGGCTCGACGCGATTTGTCCGCGGGGCCCCGTCTGAACATGCTACTTCAAGTATCGCTTTGCCTTCCCAGATTCTCGGCTCGATCTCGAACTTGACCTCGAATCCATATTCGGAAACAAAATCGAGATTCGGCACCGGAAAAGGCTGGGGCTCGACGCCCTCGCACTCGGAAACCCCCGGGATCAGCGTCGGGGTGACGTAGCCGTCATCGAGACCAAGATCGAGGTTGCGTTTCTTCATTGTTATAAAGAAGTAGTCGCCGGTAAACCAGGGCCCGCGTACGCTCTCCGATGCGCGTTTCGATACGCGGGCCGGCTGCGCGTCCAATTTGCGAAGTTCGTTGTCGAAGGCCAGCGTCATCGCCTCGTTAAACGTGTGCCGATCGTCGGCAAGAGCAAGCATGGCGACGTGAGTGCCGAACAGATTCGAGAAAGTCTCCTCCCATGTGAATGCGGATGGATGCTCAGGCTCGAAACCCTTACTCTTGAAACCAAACCAGGTGATAATCTCGTGCCAGGTGACTCCGACGAAGGCAAGATATCGTCCGACACCTACCGAGACTTCATACGCAACGCGCTGCCTCTCCGGCTCAGGCATATCGTCCCAGTTGTCCGGGTAAGAGATCCGGACGAAATATCGCGAAGGCTCGTACAGCCTGTAGGAGAATTCGTCTTTATTGCCTTTCATTATCTGTTGGTAAACCTTCGCGGCCAGAAACACCGTCCAATCGGACGCCTTTCGCGCATGGCCGATATCGATGGGGCCGGCCTTGCAGGTGTACACCAGGCCGTTCCTTTCCGAGAGATTGGGTCTGTAGCCGTGATCGCCCAATTGCTCGGGGCCTGAGAAAACCGTGCCCAAAGTCGGCGTGGGCAAATATCCCACGCGGATTCGCGGGCTGGCATTGAGCCCTTCGCGGACCATCTCGGCGGCGGTCTTGGAGTCGGGAGCTTTGGTGTCCGCCTGATAAACACTCGCACCGACCCAGGTCAGAGCTTCCTGGCACCCGCTTGTTCCGAATAAAAGCAATAAAGAAAGGAAAACAACCAACCAACGCAGCATCATATAATCCCCGTTTGAATCACAAAACAACAGCACAAACAAACTAATCCGGATGTTTCAAACAAGGCATATGAATATATACAGTTACCCGTAAAATGCAATCACCAACTTGCGCTCGTCCGGCCTTTGGGTACATAATCAATGGTTTGAGCGAAGCCATGTACCAAAAAAACTTCATCCGGATAATGAGCAGATCGCTCGCGTCAATCGGGGCTCCGGGGCAGGGCCGAGAGAAAAATCGTTTGGGCAGATGGCCAAATTAGGGCAGCCAGGGGGCAACTTGGACATCTGGGGCCCCGAATGATTTTTCTCGCCTGCTGGGATCGCCATCTTAATTACGCATTAACCGGATGAGCCAAAAAAAACCTGAAATACAAGATTTTACTTGACTTGTAATTCTTTGTACTTTTTAATTATGAAAGTGGACGCTTTTATGGGTATTTGTTGTCTTTATGTTCCAGCAACGACAGGTGGCCTCAGAAGCACTATTTAGGAGAGAAAGTATGGCGGAGAAAGAGAAAATACCAGGGCGCGTCAACTTTTTTCTAGTTATTCAATTCTTATTTCTACTCTTATTTTTCGGGCAGGAGATCGCAATTGCCTTCGAAAGGGAGATCATATTAGAAGAGTCATATCAGACTGAACAGGAGAAGCAAAGATACCAACGTGATAAAGAGCAGATGAGCTTTGAAGACAGATTTCATTTGGATTTTGGCATCGGCTATGGCTTTTCCTACACCCAGACGCTTACAGGTATCTACGGGCCGGATTCGAGAACTCAAACCTATCTTAATCAGTTGGGCATGGAATTCTCAGAGAACCTTGGCACTTTCAGACTAAGAGCGTCTTATATGCTCGATCCAAGAACATTTGCGTATTTTGGCGTTCCGTTCGCCGTTGTTAAATTGCAGACGGAACAAGGCTCCAGATTTGTTGTTCCAGAGAATGAGTACAAATTCGGAGTAGGTGATTTGTACGGCGGTTTAGGCCATGTGCTGTTACCCGAGACTGAGGCCATACCAAGCACGACTATCTATCTTGATATTAACGCAGATAATGCGAAATATTACTCGCTTGGTGATGGTCTTTGGGGCATCACAGGCGCAGGAAGGATTAGCAAATCACTGGACAAATCATTTTATGTTTTCGGCACAGGCAACTATACCGAAAGACAGGAGAAGAACGACATAGAACCAGGTAAAATAGTTGGATATGGCGGAGGGGTGGGTTTCCATGTAGGATCCTCAAGAGTGGAAATTGGCGTTACAGAAGCTCAAATCGACGAAACCGAATTCAACAACGCCATATTGTTCCCGGACAACGAGGACCTGACATTGAATATCTCCGTATACTCCCTGTTCGAGGGAAGAGGCAGTTTCCATTTCAACTGGGGCAACCTGGATGAAGGAATGGACTTCGAAAGAAACACGTTTGGATTTGAATTTTCCATACCCATTCTGTAGAGCAAAGAGAGGTGATAAAAATGAGACGCATAAGCACTATTTTGGCTGCGACGACGGCGGTGCTTCTGACGGCTGTCTCTGCCGCAGGCTCATGGAATAATGACTTGCAGCGGGAACTAAGGTCGAGAGACCTCGAGAACAGGAATTCTCTTAACGACCTGACACAACAGATGAGACAGCGAGACCTGGAGACGAGAAGCTCGTTGAATAATCTGACACAACAGACAAGATGGCGAAATATGGAGATGAGGAATTCGTTGAACGATCTCAGGCAGCAGATCAGACAGCGAAACCTGGAGATGAGAAGCTCGTTGAATGATCCGACACAGCAGACGAGATTTCGAAATTTGGAGATGAGAAATCCGCTCAATGACATGACGCGTCAGATACAACAGCGAAACATGGAAATGAGAAGCTCGCTGAATGATTTTACGCAGCAAATGAAAATGCAAAATATGCAAAATAGATGGATGAAGGATTTCTCTCACGCTAACTCACTCAATAATCTGCAACTGCGCGAAATCTCCACGTTCAACAGCCCGGCCACTTTGAGACAGAACTTTGCTGCGCCTGCCCTGGATACATCGTTTAGGCACGATTCCATAAGGCAGCAGCTGCGCGATAGAAATCTTAGTATAAATACCCACATGTCAGAATTGGACAACAGATACTCAAACATGGCTAACAGCATGCCGGGCACAATTACTAATTACAATTCTATGCCGCTAACCGAGCTTTCGCCAGAGCCTTTTTCTATGCCGTATGGTGATGCGATAGACTTCGGTAAGACGCACGGAGACTTTTACAATGAGAT
>Ga0180431_10009683_pt1 | contig 10831 bp, 9 predicted proteins | sample SS_ome_11_FD_132459 | JGI IMG/M metagenome (GOLD analysis project Ga0180431, IMG submission 132459) | Hypersaline lake sediment archaeal communities from the Salton Sea, California, USA - SS_1_MS_1 metaG | ecosystem: Environmental > Aquatic > Non-marine Saline and Alkaline > Hypersaline >...
GTCAAATCTCCAATAACTTGTAATGGCAAGAAACTTAAAACCGTGGAGACCGCATGGGGCGCATAGTATTATTCGTCCTATTCCTGGCAGTTTTGTCCTGTGAAGACAGATCATCTCCACCGGCTATAACAGACACGGTCCACTCACATCAGATCCGCTTTGATAAGCGCTCTGAATACGACCGCGTTGTTGTCATCGACGAAGGCGAGATGCGCTACCTCCGCTTTGGTTCTCAGCATGGTGGCAACCAAGGCGTGATCTCACTTTCAGAGCCGAGTGCAGTGCCAATGGCCTATATTCGATTTGCGATGCTAGGCATGCTCTTAACTCCGCAACCAGAGCGTATACTTATGATTGGTTTGGGGGCTGGAACCTTCACAACGCTGTTGCGGCGACACTATCCTGCCTTGTGGATGGACGCGGTGGAGATCGATCCAGTTGTAGTCCAGGTGGCAAAGGCATTCTTCCGTGTCCGAGAAGACTCGCGCTTTCGAGTCCACGTTAAGGACGGTGCTACTTTCATTGAGCAAACGCAGCATTCATACGATCTCGTTATGCTCGATGCATACACAGGAGAGAGTATCCCCGAACACATGGCGGGTCCGGAGTTCTTCAACGTGGTGAAAGCGAACCTGTCCACCGGTGGAGTCGCAGTTCTTAATGTCTGGGACGAGGGGGAAAGAGAGGCCCTAATTGAGAAGTGCTTCCGGGGCACGTTTCCAGTGACGGCGTGTATCCGAAGCACGGATGGCTTCAATCTGGTTCTCTTCGGCAAGGCTTTTGGGACAATGCCAGCGCATTCCGATTTGGTGACAGCAGCCCGCCAGCTCACATCGGATTTCGGGCTGTCCTTTGATCTTGGCAAAGTGGCCGAGCGATTGAGGGTAGAGTGCCCAGGACCATAGCCTTGGATGTTCATTCCGAAAGCTCAAACCAGAAGTGATGAACGCTTTGTTGGTCACCAATTGGAAATCGGATCACTATGGCGGCCCAAATGCCGCGTTGACCCGGCATTAAGCTCGGCACAAGCGACCTATCCACAGTTCCGACCTTTCGGGCAGATGCAACATCACCAAATGTTTTATCTCCATTTGAGATTTGAAATAAGGCTGCCACTCCCGTCAATGGCAATGCTGGCAAGTGAGCTTTAACCGGATTCAAGACCCTTTTCCTGTCAGATATCATCTGGAAATCCGAAAAGGGTAAGAGTCGGTTCCTAAAGCTGCCTTGACAGTTATCTATATATAACCCAGTCAGTTTAGGATCCTCTGTTTAGACAAAATGTCTGTGCTCTCCGTCCAAGGGATTGGATTATAGACCAATACCTGTTCGCCCCTCCCATCCTAAGGACTTCACAATAGTACGCCGCAGTCGGGTTTGAAAGCAGCCTGCGCTGGTCAACTGGCTGCATCCGGCGGTGTTATCTCGGTCTGAAGCCTTTGAAAAGCTCCGAGTGTTTATGTTGGTAGAACAGTTATACCCTCGCCTCCCTCAAGTGCCCACCTTATGCTGTGGACTTTGCGTAGAATAGCTATTTAGCTATCAAAAAAAAGCTTTTAAGCCGTGCAAACAGGGGCGGTTCGATTGATATATTCGAAGAATCAATAAGGTTGGCTTGGTCGGATCCCACCAATCGTAGGATGAAAGGGGGGGTGCCGCCAATAATCCCATCTTGCGATGACCCTGACCGAAGATGCGCTGCCTCAGCACAGACCCAAATGCCCTCAGGCCTTTTCCTTGACACGTGGCAGCCGTTTCTCTACCGTGAGCAGCAGAAGAACAGAAACCCAGTGACACTGTGTGCTCAGCCAACAGACAGGATGCTATGAGCCAGAAAGAGCCAGATGGCCCAGGAAACGTGGATCAGAACCCTGGGCGGATCCTTGTGGTCGACGATGAACGGGTGGCTCTTAAAAGCCTTCGGCGCATCTTGGAAAAGGTGGGCCACAAAGTGTCGACCTTCAACAACCCCCTCCGGGCCCTCAAGCGTCTTGAGAAAGAGGCCTACGATGTCCTCATTAGCGATCTTAGGATGCCCTACCTGGACGGCCTATCCCTGCTCGATCAGGCCAAGCGACTGGCTCCGGACATGGAGGTGATCGTCATCACCGGCTATGCCAGCGTCGACGGAGCGGTGCAGGCGACCAAGCAGGGGGCCTTTCACTATCTGGCCAAACCCTTCACGCCCGATCAGGTGCGCAACTTGGTGGCCCAAGCCCTGAACCAAAAGGCCCTTTCTCTCCACGGGCTTGCCCGTCCGTCCGAGTCGGAGGCCACGGCGCCGGGCCCGGTGATCATCGCGAAGAGCCCCAAGATGGGCCTAGTCAGGGAGCTTGTCCGTCAGATCGCCCCTGCCGAGTGCAACGTTCTTATCTCCGGCGAGTCGGGCACCGGCAAGGAACTGGTTGCCCGGGCCATCCATTCCCAGAGCCCCAGGGCCCAGGGGCCCTTTGTGGCGTTCAACTGCGGCGCCTTGAGCGAAGACCTCATCGCCAACGAGCTTTTCGGTCACGAAAAGGGGGCCTTCACCGGAGCAACGAGCCGCAAGACGGGACTCCTGGAGGCGGCCAACGGGGGCACGGTCTTTCTGGATGAGATCGGGGACATGCCCGTTTCCATGCAGGTCAAGCTCCTGCGGGTCCTTCAGGAACGGGAGTTGATCCGGGTGGGCGGCACCCGGCCCATTGCGCTGGATGTCCGGATCCTCGCTGCCACGGCCCAGGACCTCAAGCTGGCCGTCTCCGGGGGGACCTTCCGCCAGGACCTTTACTTCCGCCTCAACGTGGTCAATATCACCCTGCCCCGCCTCAGTGAACGGCAGGAGGACATCCCCTTGCTGGTCCATCATTTCCTGGCCAAGTTTCAGCAGAACACGGACAAGAGCATCCGGGGCGTCTCTGCCGAGGCCATGGCCGTTCTGCGGGACTATGCCTTTCCGGGCAACGTGCGGGAGCTGGAAAACATTATCGAGCGGGCTGTCGCCATCTGCCAGGGGCCCATCATCCAGACACGGGACCTGCCGCCCGATCTGGCTGATCTGCAGCTGGTTTCTTACAGCCGACCCAGTGGAGCGCCTCTGAACCTGGAAGAACTTGAGGAGGATTACATCCGCTACGTGCTCAAACTCACGGGGGGCGTCCGCACGGAGGCGGCACAGATCCTGGGCATCGATCGGGCGTCCCTGTGGCGCAAGATGAAGAAGTACGGGCTGGAATAGACCGTTTGCTTCTGAAACAGGGTCGTTCGATTTTGCATCAAATCGTTCTCCGCCGCCACCGCGGCCCCCTGAAGGGCCGCCGCCCCCATGGGCGTTGCAGGGTGCAACAACACGCCCCCCCCCATCCCACCCGCCACCCCCGAGTCCTTCTTCAACAAAAACAATTAGTTATACGAGAGCCTCCCGGTGGCACACTCGTTGCTCTTCTGGTGAGACATCCTTTGAGCATGAGGCGAGGCCATGTTTCACAGAACCCTGGTGGTATTTGAAAACGAACGTATCTGCCCTGAGGCGGTCACCTACGCCCGGGGACTGGCTCTGCGCATGGACTCTGAGGTGACCTTTCTCATGCTCGTGCACATGCCCTTTCTTGGCCGCTCTTTTCTTGGCTCCAAGAGAAACGCCATGGCCCATCTGGACGAGCGCATGGCCGAAACGCTCGGCGATTTTTCAGCCGAGTTTTTCAGGGCCGGCCTTGTGGTCAGCGTGGCCCTGCGAGTCGGGGATCCGGCCGAGGAATTGTTGAAGTTCCTGGCAGGCAGGCCGACTTTTCAGGCCATCATCTGGGGCAGCAGCGAGGCTGTGCCCGACGGGAGCCATCTGCGGCGCGACCACTGGATCAGCAAGGTGGCCGCAACATTGGAGTGCCCCCTGCTTACCGTAAGCAGCAAGGCGCCCGGAACCAAACCCGGCGACGACAGGCACAAGTGAAATTGATCACACAGAACAAGAGGACGAATTCATGGAACCGCTGACTACCGAGATGATTCTGGTCATGGCAATGATCGCAGTCGCCATCTTTCTTTTTGTCGTAGAGTGGGTCCGCGTGGACGTGGTCGCCATTCTTATGATGGTCACCTTGCCCCTGCTCCACCTCGTGACCCCCAAGGAGGCCTTCAGCGGTTTGAGCAGTAACGCCGTGGTATCGATCATCGCGGTCATCATCATCGGTGCCGGCCTGGACAAAACCGGGGTGATCAACAATCTGGTGGCACCGATTCTGCGGATTGCCGGCAAAAGCCCGTCCAGAATCATCACCGCCATTTCCCTGACCGTGGCCGGCATTTCCAGCTTCATGCAGAATATCGGGGCGGCGGCCCTTTTTTTGCCGGCCATTCAGCGAATCAGCAAATCGCTCAGGATCCCCATCAGCCGGCTCCTGATGCCCATCGGGTTCAGTGCCATTCTGGGAGGCACCGTCACCCTGGTCGGGTCCAGCCCCCTGATCCTGTTGAACGATCTGCTCACACCCTTCAATCTCAAGCCCTTCGGCCTTTTTGACGTCACCCCCATCGGGCTCGCCCTGGTGGCCAGCGGCATTGCCTGCTTCGTCCTTCTCGGCCGCCTCGTTCTGCCTCAGGGTGCAACGGACGGTACCGAGCAGAGTCGTCCGGACGACACAGGAAAAAACGGGCTCGACGACCTGGGCGAGACCTATGAACTTCACGTCCCCGAGTACTTCAGCGATTACCGGGATCCGGTGCTCGTCAGCGATCTGAGGCGGCGCCACCTGGTCAACGTGGTCGCCATGACCGAGCCGCCGGACTTCAAGGTCATCTCCCCTCCGGGCGACAGGGAGGTTTACGGCGACACCGACCTGGTGGTCTATGGGGGGCCGGAAGACGTGAAGGGGATGGCCGAGGATGAAGGCATGGTCTTAAAGGAGGGTCTGGACCTTTTTCGTGGAGACCTCCATGACGAGGTCTCGGGCACGGTGGAGGCGGTGGTCGCCCCCCGCTCCGAACTGGCAGGCAAGACCCTGAGCGAGGTGAACCTCCAGGACCGTTATCAGGTCACCCCCCTGGTCATCTACCGACAGGGCGAGGTCTACCGGGCCGACATAGGCCACATTGCGCTGCAGGTGGGAGACGCCATCCTGCTTCATGGTCCCTGGGCGAGACTCAAACTCCTGCAGGGTGACGGCAGCCTCTTGTTTACCACCCCGGTGGACGTGGAACTCATGCGGCCCGACAAGGCGGTGTTCGCCGCCTTTTGGCTGCTCCTGGCCCTCGTGATGGTCATGGCCTTGAAGATTCACCTCTCCGTGTGCCTCATGACCGGCGCTCTGGGCATGATCATCACCCGGGTCCTGAGCATAGACGAGGCCTACCGCTCGGTGGACTGGCGAACCATTTTCCTGCTGGCCGGCCTCATTCCCCTGGGCGTCGCCACCGAGAAGACCGGCACCGCCGCCTGGATCGCCCACGCGGTCCTGGCGGCCGTGGGGACGGTATCGCCCATCGTGCTGCTGACGATCATAGGCGTGCTCGCCACCGTCTTCACGTTGGTTATTTCCAACGTGGGGGCCACCGTCCTCCTAGTGCCTCTGGTGGTCAACATGGCCATTGCGGCGAAAGTCGATCCCCGCATGGCCGCACTGGTGGTCGGGCTGGCCACCAGCAACTCCTTTATTCTGCCCACCCATCAAGTCAACGCATTGTACATGGGGCCGGGCCACTACCGGAGCATAGATTTCATGAAGGCGGGAGCCCTCATCAGCATCGTTTTCATCGTGGTCATGATCGCTATGATCTACTTTTTTTACGGGTTGTAGGCACCGGGCCTGCAAGAAGGGCCCGAGCCCCCTATCTAGATTAGAAAGGACGAGCCATGTCAGTCATCATCATTTGTTCAGATTACCTGGAAAACAGCAGAGCCGTTGCAGAAAAAACGGCCCAGAGTCTGGGCTACCAATGCCTCAACAGGAGCATTCTGGCCGAGGTGGCCCGGGAACACAATCTCCCCGAGGAACAGCTGGTCAGGGCCCTGGATGAGCCGCCCCGCTGGTTGGGCATGTCCTCAAAGGCCCGGAGACAATACCTGGCCTATATACAGGAAGCCACCGTGGCCCGCCTGTTGGCGGACAACAGGGTGTGCTACGGCCTTGCCGCCCACTTCTATCTGCGGGGCGTGTCCCATGTGCTCAAGGTGCGCATCCTGTCGGATCGGGAGGCGCTGGCCTCGCAACTCTTAGCCCGCCGACAGATTTCCCCGGAAAAGGCCCGGAAGGTCCTTAACAATCGAGCCAAGCTCCGCAAGCGATGGTCTATGGCGGCCTTTCAACTCGATGAGACCGATTCAGCGCTCTATGACCTTGTCATCAAATTGAGCCAGATAGACGCGGACCGGGCGGTGGAAATCCTGACGGAAACTATTGGCGACCGAAGGTTTCAGCCCATGACCTATTCCCGCAAGAAGATGGAGGACGTGGCCCTGGAGAGTAGGGCCAAGGCGGTCCTGCTGGAGCGTTTCCCGGGAATTCGGGTACAAGCCCTCCATGGCAGACTCATCGTTCAGGCCATGGCGCTTAAGCGTGACAAACAAAAGAAAGCCGCGGCCATCAAGGAGGCGGCCGGCCAGATTCCGGGCGTCGGCTATGTGGAGGTTCAAGTGATCAACGACTTTTTCCGCCAGGCCATTGAGAGTTTTCGCTAGCCCGCTGTGTGCCGTGCGGGGCAGGCGTCTGCATTCCCCTGGGCGTTCTCGTCGGAAAGGTCGTTGCGATGCCCCAAGAAATCCAATATACGAGTAGAGGAGGTCATTATGCCTGAAAAATTAAAAATCCTGCTGCTGGACGACGAACCCATCGTGGGCAAGCGGCTGAAGCCAGCCCTGGCCAAGATCGGCTGCGATGTGGAGGTCTTCGAGGACCCGAAACAGGCTTTGAAGCGGATTGACGAAACCGAGTTCGATATCGTGGTCACCGATATCCGAATGGACGAAATCAACGGTATCCAGGTCTTGGAACATGTGACGAAGAAGTCCCAGCGAACCAAAGTGATTATCATCACGGGCTATGCCATGATGTCGCTGGCCCGGGAAGCCATGAAAAAAGGCGCTTTCGATTTCATCGCCAAGCCTTTCAGGCCTGATGACCTGCGTGAGATCATCGCCAAGGCCGCCCATGCCCTGGGCTCGACGGTCGACTTCGAGCCGAAGGCCAAACAGGCGACACAGGTTTGAACAAGGTGGCGACTCGTTCCTGCCCCGCAAACCCGACCGTCAAATGACGATGACAATCGTCGGGCGGGGCGGCACCGAACCTTATTGCTCCAACCTGTCGCCTCGTGGCTTTCTGACCCCATGGGTCTGGAACCGAGAAGGGAAGCATTGCCCGGCCGGGTTCACCTGCCTTGTTGGAAATGCACGACACGGCACTTGAACCATCCGGGGTAGGAGGCCGTATGAATCTAGAAGGCGCACAAGCAGAGGGCCCCTCCTCTGGCAGGACGATCACGGCACAGGGCCGTCACAATCGGGTCAAGGCCGCGGAAAAGGCGTGCCAGGCTCTCCGCGCCCGTCCCCGTGTTGGTCTGAAGTTCCAGGTCTACCTCAGCTCTTTTATGGCCTTCCTGTTCGCTGTGGGCATTGTCGCTGCCCTGGTGTTCACCATCTACCAGATGGAAGGCAAGATAGGTTTCCTGAAAGTCGCAAGCAACTACGTCATTGAAATCGAACAGGCCCGGCGCTTCGAGAAGAACTTCTTCCTCTACGGCACCAACCTGGGTGACGCCCTGGAGAAAGTCGACCAGGCCAGTGACATCCTTGACCACAACGCAAAGGCCCTCAAGGGCATTCTGAGCGAAAACTCGGGCAACATCGTCCGGTCCAATCTGCAGGGCTACAGACGACTCCTTAAAGACATGGCCGCTTTGGAGAAGCAGGACCGTCCTGTTGATTACGCCGCCAGGAAAGAGCAACTCTCCATGGACTTGAGGGAGCAAGGACACAAGATGGTTTCCTTGGCCCAGGACTTCATGAGCAGGGAAGAGCAGGCCCTGTCGGAAGCTATCGGGCGCTCCCGGAAAATCCTCATCTACTCCCTCATTTTCATGTTGGTTTCATTGATCCTGAACGCCTATCTGTTCGGGAGCCGCATGCTGAACAACATCGAGCGGTTTGCCGTCTACGCCCAGCGGATTGCCTCGGGCGACTTCACGCCCATCACGCCGGTGCGGCGTTTCAGTGATGAGTTCACCGACCTCGCCGTGGCTATCAATCAGATGATCCAGGAACTGGAAACACGTGAAGCCGTTCTTATTCAGTCTCACAAGATGCGGGCGGTGGGGACCCTCACCGCAGGGGTTGCTCACGAGTTGAACAATCCCTTGAACAACATTACCCTCACCGCCCACTTGCTTATGGAGGACTACGACACGCTGGGCGATGACGAGCGCAAGGAGATGATTGCCGATGTGGTGCAGGAAGCCAACCGGTCCAAGAGTATCATCAGCAACCTCTTGGACTTCGCGCGGGAAAGCGCCGCACAGGTGGAGCCACTCGACTTGGAACAACTTCTCAAGGATACGCTGGCCCTGGCCTCCAATCAGACCAAGCTTTCAGAAGTCAAAATCGAGTTCCAGGCCGCTGGAAACTTGCCCCGCGTCCACGGCGACAGCCAGCAACTCAGGCAGGTCTTCTTGAACCTTATCCTGAACGCCATCGACGCCTCTCCAAAGGGAGGGAAGATTCAAGTCGTAGTGTTGCCGGCCGATGACCCCAGCTATGTGGCGGTGAAAGTCATCGATTCAGGAACCGGCATTCCGGAGCATATCGTGGGTTCGGTCTTCGACCCCTTTTTCACGACCAAAGGAAAAGGAAAGGGCACAGGGCTGGGCCTCAGTGTGTCTCAGGGTATTGTCAGCAAGCATGGGGGGCGCATCCGCGTAACCAGCCAGGAGGGTGTGGGCTCCACTTTCACGGTCACACTGCCCGTAACCACCTTCCCTGCCCAGCTCACCGCATAACGCGAGTAAAGACCGGGGCGCCGATTGAACTATGTGGGTATATCGGCGACGTCCGTATTCCATCTTCGATTCCATTGGGTTTGGTCGGTCTTGTATCTCCCATGCGCCATCGCTGCCTATTCCGTTTTGCGGATGTGTGCCTTTTCCGTGGAATGGTCACGTGAATCAAGGTTCGTTCTCGGAAGACTGGACGAGGGGCAATGCGTTTCAAGAAAATTTTCTTCGTACGCACAATGCGTCGGGTTCACAACCAGGCGAGTATTTGATATGCGCATACTTCTAGTTGAAGATGATCTGAAGATCGCGTCCTTTGTCTTAAAGGGCCTTAAAGAAGCGGGGTTTGCCGTGGACCATGCGGCAGATGGTGAGGACGGACTTCACCTGGCGCTGACTGAACCATATGACATCGCCATCATTGATATCATGCTACCAAAGGTTGATGGTTTGACACTCATTGAAGAGCTTCGACGTCGGGGAGTCAACACGCCGGTGCTGATTCTGAGTGCTAAGCGGGCGGTGGATGATCGGGTCAAAGGCCTCCAAACAGGAGGTGACGACTATCTGACCAAACCCTTTTCATTCACAGAACTAGTGGCTCGAATACGCGCCCTCATCCGAAGGGCGACAAAAACATCTGACCCAAGTAGCCTCTCTGTAGGTGAGCTTACGGTGGACCTGTTAACCCGAGAAGTCGTCAGAGCGGGCAAAAGGGTTGATTTGCCACCGAGAGAATTTGCCCTCCTAGAATACCTGATGCGCAATGCCGAAAGGGTAGTTTCCAAAACCATGATCCTCGAAAACATTTGGGACTACAGTTTTGATCCACAGACAGACGTTGTTGAGGTTCTGGTCTGCCGCTTAAGAAGCAAAATCGACAAAGATTTTGGCAGCAAGATGATTCGCACAATGCGCGGTATAGGCTATGTCCTCAAGGCTTAAACGAACATTTTTCCGTAAAACGATAGGCTTACGCCTCACCCTCTGGTATTCAAGCCTGTTCATCCTCAGCTCCGTTTTACTATTCGGCTTCTCCTATTTCAACTTCTCCAGTTCTTTGACGAAACAGGACCAAAGGGCGATTGAGTCCGAACTGAAAGAACTTGCTACTCTTTACGAAATGGGAGGTGTGGGTTTTGTAGAAAGAAAGGCCACTGTCTACAAAAAGTTCGAAAAGGAAAAACCTTTTCTGGTGCGTATCGGCGGTCCTTCTGAAGAAACGCTTCTCTTGATTCTTCCAAGTCAGTGGATGGAGTTTGATATCAAGGAACTCGCCCAGATCCCTTTTTCCGCCAATATTTCTTGGACAACTTTGCACAACCAAAGCGGCAAAAAGACTATCGAGGTCGGCACCATCCGCCTGCCCGATAATCATGTGTTGCAGGTCGGGAAGAGCTTGGAAGACCGGAAAAGGATACTTGGCCATTTTCTCGAGAGTTTTCTGTTCATAACCCTCCCATTGATTTTGTTAGCCTTCGCGGGTGGAACCTTTGTCACATTTCGGCTCCTTAGACCTATCCGTCAAATTATCAATGCTGTTCGGTCTGCAACAGACGGGAAAATGGACACGCGCATCCCAAGCGTGGGCGCAGATGACGAGTTGGGGGAGTTGGCCGCACTTTTCAACGAGATGCTTCAAAGGATTGAGGCTTTGATGAAAGCCATGAGGGATTCATTAGATAATGTGGCTCACGACCTTCGGACTCCCATGACCCGATTGAGGGGTGCTGCTGAAGTCGCCTTAACAGTGGACGAAGGCCCTGATAACTGCCGGGAAGCCTTGGCCGAATGCATTGAGGAGTCCAAACGTATTCTTAGAATACTGAACACGCTTATGGATATTTCCGAAGCAGAGACGGGGACAATGCGA
>Ga0180431_10009684_pt1 | contig 10829 bp, 10 predicted proteins | sample SS_ome_11_FD_132459 | JGI IMG/M metagenome (GOLD analysis project Ga0180431, IMG submission 132459) | Hypersaline lake sediment archaeal communities from the Salton Sea, California, USA - SS_1_MS_1 metaG | ecosystem: Environmental > Aquatic > Non-marine Saline and Alkaline > Hypersaline >...
AATAAGAAATCTGAATAATGGAGAAGTGGTTATCATTTATGATTTGTGTGATAATTATTTCTGTGAAAATAATGATGTCAAAGATATGTGTTGTGATTTTATTCGATTGGTAGATGCAGTATTTGTAACTAACAACTTTTTAGCAGAAGAGGCTTTAAAGCATGGCGCTAATTATGCTTTAAAAACTCCTGAGTTGTTAGATGTGCGAACACCTAGATACAAAAAACACACTGAAAAGAAAACAATAGAGGCTTTGTGGCATGGTAATGTTGGGGTTCCTCACTCGGACCCAATTCACAAAGGGGGCCTTATAGACTTGTTGATGCTCAACGATGTATTGGTTAATTTTCTTGATTGGGTTCATGTCCACATAGTCACTGGACTAGACTTTTCACAACAGATACCTTCTGATTTTTTCGATATTTTACAGCAATTACGATTTTCATTTTCTGTGGAACAGTGGAAAAGCGAGAATGTTGAATCGTTTTTATATAAACCGGATATTACTCTTATCCCGGCACAACGGAGCGATTTTACTGATGGTAAGTCCTCGAATCGCGTAATAACATCTTGGATTAACACTATCCCATGTTTGGTTTCTCCTGTTTTTCCTTACTTAGAACTTAAGGAAGAGCAGGGGCTTGGTAAAGATCATTTGTTTATTTGCAATAGCCCTATGGAGTGGCGTGAAATGATATCAGCATATAGATGTCATAAGCAGCGTCAACTTGATGGTGATTTTTTCAGAAATCTGGTTGAAAAGAATTTTTCGGACGGTGTTCTTGTTAGACAGTGGTTGGACTTAGTAGGAGAGGTAATAAAACATGCCGGTATTTAACCCAATAGAAGAAAAGGCGCGGCAACAAAGGCTTAAGGAATTAAGAGGGGAACTTCATGGAATTTTTGATGATGTTGTTAGAGATAAGCTTTCAGATATACTTAAATCTGTTTTCTCCCATGTTCGAACCACTGATACAGCAACCTTGGAGAGAATTAAAAATTCTATAGTTTGTCTTTGTACGTACGGTGAGTCTGATTCCTCTATTATTAACTTGAAAAATGTTGTTAGTGGCAATATAGGAGAGTTAGAAGAGGCTGTTGTTAATAGTTTGCCGAGAAGAAAAATAGCTGTAATGTTACCACACATGAAACTGTACGGGGGTATTCGTAGATTTTTGGAATTGGGTAATCATATGCTGGCACGAAATCATGACTATAGGCTTTATTGTATTGATAAGACCAATCTAGGGTGGTTTGATTATGAGGGTGCTATTTATCCGTTGGACCACATATTAAACGAAGAATTTGATGTTGTTATGTCTGGAGGCGTTAAAACGTTTCCATTTTTTGACCAAGTTAAGGCCAAACTTAAAATTTTACACGTTATAGGTAGGCTTAGTTATAAACGGGTTTATGATGAATACTATAAAAAGGACGATTTGGTACTCGTAGGTAATTCTAGCGATTGGCGTAGGTATTTCCCTTATATGGATGGCTATACAGTTCCTGGGGCTGTTAATTGTGAATTTTTCAGCCCTATGTCTATTAGTAAAAAGGATAGTAAATTTGTTGTAATGTCCTATGGTAGGCCGGGCCAACTAAAAGGGTTTGAAATTGTTATTGAAGCTATGAGAATGTTAGATAAAAGCAAGTTTAAATTGTTGCTTTTTAATGATACTGCTGTGGATACCACATATTCAGGAATAGATGTAGAGTATGCTCTTACCAAAAGCCAGAAAGATTTGCGCGAGACATACTGTAGCGCAGATCTCTTTGTTGCTATGGAAGAGGATGGTGGGTGGTCAAATACCTCTATTGAAGCCATGTCTTGTGGTCTTCCCCTCATTTGTAATAAGGTAGGTACTTGTGATTTTGCTATTCCATATGAAACTGCGATTGTAATTCCTGATTCTAATCCGTGCGAAATAGCTAGTGCAATTCAGCTTATGGCTGAACACAATGATTTAAGATATGGTATGGCCGAAAAAGCTATTAGTATGGCCAACAAATTTTCGTGGGCAAAATATTGCACAGATATCGAAAAGGTTTTTCATATGGAATTAGATTTGAAAGGAAATAACAATGGACAGAAATGATTATCCTGAGATTATATTGGATATTGGAGGAACAGAAACAAGGGCAATATCTATACTGTTAATACAGATCCTACTTCTATGCCAGATGTAATAGATGATGCCATACATTTTATTGGGAATTGTGCTATCAGTAGCAACAAAGAAATTTTCAGACTAGGGATGTTCCATATCTTTTGCGCTCTTGTTACGATCTTATGAACCGAAGTGAAATTCCTGTTATGTTAGCTATTGAGTGTCCTGATATTTTGAAGATAGCTAACATTATTGTTAAAACACAATTTAACAACGAATTGTTGGGGTCTTTTTTGAAAAAATTTAATATTGCACCAGAAACTTATTCGATTGAACAGCTTACCATGTGGGGGTTATATGGTAATCCGGTGCTTGAATCTTTGAGTGGTCATAAGTGGGCATACACTGAAGACACATTATGCACATTGTTACTTGAGGCTGGTTTCAAAGATATTCATACCGCACTACCAAGGTTTCATATTCCTATAAGAGATTTTCGAGTGGAGGCTGAAATTGAATAAAACTCCTGATCCTCGCAAGCCTGAAGAATATTATGGTAAAGATTATTTTACCGGGGAATTAGAAAAGAAATGTAAAGATACTGGATATTGTCATGAATATAATTGGGAAACCCCGCAGGGTAAAATTCTTGGTAATCAGATATGTTCTTGTTTTGAGTTCAAGACTGTGATTGATATAGGTTGTTGTAATGGCACTTTGATAGATTATTTTCTTAAATGTGGCAAGGATGCTATTGGTATAGAGGTTAGTAAATTTGCTATAGAGAAAGCCAAGAATCCGTCTAAAATAATTCAAGCGAATTTTTTAAAAATGGATAACGATGAAATAGGTGTGTTTGATATAGTGGTTTCTATTTCTACTTTTGAACACTTCCCGCCAGAATGTATTGAGGACGTATGTAAAAAAACATTTGCAATTACAAAAAATTTCTTGATAGTGGCGTTGGATACTGGGGCGAATCTAGCTCATCTTTCGCGGGATTGTGATGTTTGGGTAGATAATTTATCAAAAGCCGGGTTTCGCTTGTTCTATGAGTGTGAATTTCATCACTGGAAAAGAATGTTTTTATTTAGCGTTGCAAACAGAATAAGCGACAATATAGAAAATAAAATTAAACAAATGTGGATCGCTGTAGATAAAACTAACAAATAGGAATGGATAAATGAAAATTCTTGTTTTTGGGTATATACAAAGAGCGCATGAAACCTATCCTCATATTTGCAGACATAATGATCCAATAAGACAGTTTGCTTTTGCAAGAGGGTTGGCCAGACGTGGGGCCGAGGTAGACATAGCTTTTTCTGATAATTATAACGGTATTACTTCGCCTAATAGTGGGTCTACTAAGCTATGGCATAAATCTGACAGAACAGTTTATCCTAACGTTAAGCTTGTGCATATTACAGAAATGGATGTTGGATCGTATGATGCCGTGGTGTTATGGTCAGTTTTGTCGTTGAGCTATCTTATGGGTGAAAACCCTTTGTATAAAAATAGGACAGTTTCCTATATGACTGATAAAATAGTTCATAACATAATAGAACATCCGAACAAGGTGTTAAAGCTAGATGATCCAAATCTGAGCAGACTACAACTTGAGTTTGTTAAAAGTTGGTTACCACCAATAAAGGCTATTTCGTTTCCTGCGATAAATTCGATTAGTTTTTGGGAAAATAAGTTTGGGTGTAAATTGGGGGAGAGTTTTGTAAGTTTTAATGCATCAATTGAAGATCAATTTGGGTTTCATAACCCTTTTAATATTGGTGCTGATAAGTGTATTCATATAGATGATGATAGTTTTGTTGTTTTGTATTCTGGACGACTTAATGACAATACTAAAGGAATAAATCCTCTTACAAAATTAAGAAAAATTGCTGAAATATGTACTGAAATGTTATTTGTTGTTTCGTGTCCAAAAATTAGGGACCCTAATACGGAAGCTACGATTGGTTTTGGGCCATTCGTGAGAGACAATGCTAAATACAGTTTTCTTGAAGAATTTGACAGATTGTCTAAATACTTTCCAGAAAAAAACATTATAGCTATTCCAGGCATGTCGTATGGTAAAATATTAGAACTATTAGACCGTGTTGATGCAGCTTTGGCATTTTCCTATAAGCAAGATCAAACACCTAGCTGTGGTAAAATGTGGGATTATTTTACGAGGGGAGTCCCATCTGTTATTGAAAAAACCATTCCAGATGATGTAATTTTTGATGAGATATATGCAGGTGAAAGGGTGAGCTTTGATGCTATTTCAAGCACGGCGAGTGGCTTAAGGAAAATTAGGGAAAATTGGGAAGTTGGGGACTCTCTAAAACTTAAGAAACATGCGCTTACCTATCACACTTGGAACAATAGGGCTGACGACTTTCTAAAAGTTATTTCCTGATCTTATTTGACCCATAGGTTTTCCCGCTGAAACCTTTATAATCAGCGGGTTTTTTATGTACTCATCCCGGCAGTAATCCGGACCTATTTGGACCTCCACACACTGCCATAATTTTGTTGTAACCTCTTCCATTGGCCTTTCTTATATCTTTCCCCATTCTTATTTAGACACAACGACTGTATTTTTGTCCAGATTTGGTGTATAAATATATGTAAGGAGGTTTATAATTTCGAACATGAACGTTTCGGAGATTTTGAAAACTAGGGCTAATCTTCGTGGTTTTGAACTCCTAATAAGACAAATTAAGGAGTACGATTCTTGGAGAGACTCTGTTTTAGAGAGAGATCGGTGTAGGAGCGTATTGTCCGGTGATCCTGATGATTTGGTGGTTCACCATGTAATACCTCTTAGAAAACTAATAGAGGAATTTTTGATGTCTCTAGATGGTAACCTAGAAGAAGGTGAAGCGCTAAGCTTGGCTAAAACACACAGGCCATTCTGGATCATAAAAAATGGTGCTACCGTGACCCAAGAGGAACATTCTAGGCTTCATTCTAGGCCAGTTTATTACAACGAAAAGGTTTGCCAAGCCCTTAGAGAAAAAGAACATATTACATCTGATGATGTTGTCCTGCTATCTTCGGGATTACCTACAAAACAAGAAATGTTAGAGGAACATAAGGGTATCATACAGGATCTTTATATAAATGGCTCTATGGGGCTTACAGAGCTTTGTAGGGTGCTCTCAGAGAAGTGTGGGCTGCGCATGACAGTGGGTAATGTTCATAGGTTTATTAAAGATAAAATGAACTTCACTCGCAGTATTCAAGAGGCATGTTTTCATCGAAGAAAAATCAGTGATGAAGAACTGGTAGAAATGCACGTAAATCAGGGCCTTAATGGCTCTGTTATTGCTAGACAGGTTGGTATGAGTAGGGTGAGCGTTTACGCTCGACTTGGTTCAATTGGTTGTAAGGGGGGTAAATAATTATGGCAGCAGCAAGAAATGACCTTAGTTTTATTACGGCGGCACATGCCTTACATGTAAATGATCAATATTACGATATTTCTGGTGACACAATTCAGGAACTATTGGCTAAAATGTGGGAGGGTGAACTTGGCGTAAGACAGACCATTGGCGAGAAAGCTTCGGAAAATATTACAAGCGGTCCAATCGGAGAAGTGCCTAAAGCTACATTTAACAGTACTGGTTCTACATTTGTGAGCCAATCCTAGTAAAGTTTGGAGTGGTAAAATGAAATTAGGTGAAACGGTAACTTACGATTTTGTTACTCTAAACCTGGGAACTGGTGCTGTGGTAGATGCTGATTCAACTCCTACGGTAGAAATTTTTAAAAATAGTGTTGATACTGCTATTGCTACTCCAACTGTTGTAAAGAGGACTGCTAAAACAGGTAATTATAGGGTAAGTTTTCTTTTGGATGCCGGGGTTGGATTTGAGAATGAGCAATCTTTTAATGTGATTGCCACAGCGGTTATTGGTGGGGTTACTACAAAGATTCCTGTTACCCAGTTTGTGTTGGAGATGGGTGACGGATATATACCAAGCAATACATCTGAATTTGTTGTTGGGTAAACATCAAACCTAGAAGGGCGAATGTCTGTACGCAGAGATTGTCCAAGTTCAGTTGGGTATATATTTGTGATCTATAAAAGGTAAAAGCATGGCTGATACGTGTAAAGTATGGGATTACATTTATAGTACTGAAGGGTTGCCTCTGATTAATGTGCAAGTTTCTGTTGTATTGTCTGCTGAAAATTCGAGATATTCTGATGGGTTTCTTGGGTTTGTTGTTCCAGAAGCTAGGAACGCATATACAGATGCAAGTGGATACTTCGAAATAGATATAATACCTAGTTCTGGGCTTGCCGTATTTTCCGAATATAAATTTCTAATTCCCAAACTGTATTATTCCAAGTTGGTTGCTGTTCCAGATGCATCTGGAGCTAGGTTAAGTGATCTCTAAAAGGACAAGAAAAAATGGATTATTCAGTAGTTGTTCCTGTTTATGGGAACGAGGACAAGACTAGGGTTTGCTTGAAATCAGTGTTGGAATTTTCAAAAGATTACAATTACGAAATTATTGTTGTAAGTAATGGTTCAAGCGATGAATTTAATAAAGAATTGGCGAATGGTTTGCGAGATTGTGATACGTTGCTAATTAATGGTAGCCCCCTTGGATTTGCGAAAGCAACAAACGAAGGGATAGGTGTATCTAAGGGCGATTTTATAATTCTGCTTAATAACGATACGAAAATTCTAGACAAAAATTGGATCAAGCTTTTGCGGGAACCGTTTGATTGGGCACTCGATGATATAATAGAAAAAAAGCCCTGCGGTGTTGCGGGTCCTGTTTCTATATATTGTCCTGAAGTCAGCAGATTCTTTATCCTGTTTTTCTGTGCTATGATTAGCAGGGAATGTCTGAATATGGTGGGTAAATTGGACGAAGATTTCAAGGTTGGCACTTCAGAAGATATTGATTTTTGTGTTCGGGCCGAAGATGCTGGATATTCTATTACTTGTGTTCCTTATGATTCTTTACAAGAAATGACGCTACCAGATGGTAGAAAAAAGAGAGTGGGCGCATTTCCTATTAACCATGAGGGTGGATGCACTATAAATAAGATAGATGGTTTTCAAAAAATTTATAAAGAAAATCTTCAAAGACTGAAAAATAAACATGTGCCCAAGAATGAAGAAACTGATCTTGAACGAGCTATGGTTTCGCCTGAAAATATTCACATATGTTTTAGGGAAAAGTCTCGATATAATTGGGCTAAGAACATTATATTAAGTAAGTTGGGCCTTACAGCACCTAAAACCATCCTTGATATAGCTTGTGGGAGCGGCTATGGTACACATATGTTAGCCGATCTTCCCAATAGCCACGTTTGTGGTGTTGATTGTTCTGTAAAAGCTACAGGGTTTGCTAGAGAAAATTGGAGCGGGAATAACACAAGTTTTTGCACTTCCGACATTGATGTTTTTATTCAAGGGGCTAAGCTTAATACACCAAGGGGATTAGATGGCAAAAAGGCTTATGATGCCGTGGTTTGTTTCGAAACATTGGAACACTTGGAAAATTGGCCGCAGACTTTGGAAAAACTCAAGGGGGCGGCAGACTTGGTGTTAGTGTCAGTTCCTTACATGGAACCAGAGGGATTTTGGGGTCCTTTCCATGTTGTTCATGGTTTGGCGGAGGAACACTTTCCAGACTTTGAAATATGTTATATGGAATGCCATACTTGTGAAATAGTTTATGAAAAACCAGAAGATGGAATCTACTTAATGTTAATGGTGTATGATGCTCATAAAAATGATAGAGTAACGGTAGTTATCCTAACGTGTGGGCGTTATGATAGACTACCATTAGCTTTTCAATCTTTGTTGGATCAAACATACAAAAATTGGGAGCTTATAATAGTAGATGCTACTCCTATAGAATCTAGATGTAACGTAACAGAGGATAGTCTTTTAGCCGCAATGCTCAATAGGATTCAGGAAGATGGTCATGATTGGCGACTTATATATAATGATTACCCTGGGCCTCATACGGGACATCAAATATCGCTCGAACATTCGAGAACTGAATACAATTTTAGGATGGATGATGATACCACTTTGGAATCAGACTGTTTAGAGTTGTTGGTTGATAAAATTAAATCTGATGATAATATTGGTGCTGTAGCTCCCATGGTCTTGAATCCTTCGATGCCGAATCAGAATTTATTTGTGGATAAGCCGATAGAGGGTCACATCTATAATATAAGCCAAAGCCCCCAGTGGGTTGTGACGAAAGATACAGAGCCGTTTGAAGTCGAACATTTCCACTGTTCGTTCCTGTACAGAACGCAAACAGTTAGGAATATTGGGGGATGGGACATGCGCCTATCGCCTGTTGGCCATAGAGAAGAAACCGATATAAGCAATAGGATCTTTAGGAGCGGCAAAAAACTTGTAGTAATACCCAAAGCTATAATGTGGCATTACCGAAGTGAAACTGGCGGTATAAGATCACATAAATATGAAGATTATTATGCTCAAGATCACAGGTTGTGGTTGTCCAAAGTGAAGGAGAATAATACTGACGTGCTGGTTAGATTTGATTTAGGGATGGGTGATACAATAATAATGATTTCCGTGATTAATGCCCTTTCCAATATTTTACACGACAGAAGAATTTTTGTGGCTTGCTCTTATCCGTTTTTGATGGGGGGTGTATCTGGAATTTCTGGGACCTTGTTAGAGTATAATGATGATATAGGATCTATGTTTGATGTTGTTTTTGAAAACGATCCTTATACTCTTGGAATTTATAGCGAAGAACATTGTGCAAAACCCTTGGCTAATATAGCTCTTAATGGTTATGGTTTTATAGATATGACTAATCCGGATATTATGCTGGAGCTTCCTTGTGCTGATAATAGGGGTTTCAGCGAGGTTGATAAAAATACTATTATTATAGCCCCTTTTGCTGGAAGAAATTTATTGGCTGATAATATTGTTTCTGCGAAGCGTAAAGATCTTGATTGTCCTAGCTTTAGACGAATGTTAGAGATCTTGAAAAAATATGGAAACAAGATTGCTCAGGTTGGCTCTGACAATGAGCCTTTGATTCCTCAGACAGATGTGGATTTAAGGGGGAAAGATATAAAGAGAGTATTTGGTGCGCTTAGTCAGTGTAAAACATATATTGCTTCTGATTCTGTTATAGCTCACGCTGGGGCAGCCTTAAGAAAATCAGGCATTGTGATTTTTCGTAATACTGATTCGCGAGTTTTTGGGCATCGTCTTAACAAGAATATTCAACTACAGTGCCCTAAAGGATATGAGTGTAGAGATCCACAAAGCACGTTTGGGATAGAGGTGCAAGAAGATATTTGTAATGAAGAATGTTTGACAAATAATGATTTTTGTCAGGAGATAATCGGCTATATAGGGGGTTAATGTGGCTGTAGTTCGTTATATTTCGGGTGGAAGATCTGGATATTCAGGTCAATCAGGAGCTTCGGGAGCTAGTGGAGTATCCGGCGCTTCTGGTATGTCTGGATTTTCTGGTTTTAGTGCGCCTAGTGGAATATCGGGATTCTCAGGTTTCAGTGGTTATTCAGCCCCAAGTGGAATTTCCGGTTATTCTGGCACAAGCGGCCAAAGTGGCTCGTCGGGATTTAGTGGAACTAGCGGGGCCTCTGGTGTTAGCGGTTTTTCAGGGCTATCTGGAATAAGTGGTTACAGTGGGATATCTGGAAAGTCTGGATATTCTGGTATTTCGGGTTTTAGTGGTCAAAGTGGATGGTCTGGTGTAAGTGGATTTTCCGGACAAAGTGGCGAGTCAGGAACTTCGGGCTTTTCAGGCCCATCAGGAATTTCTGGATATAGCGGGGTATCAGGATTTTCTGGCGTTAGCGGATTTAGTGGACAGTCTGGCAAATCGGGTACTAGTGGTTATAGTGGCCCAAGTGGAATAAGTGGGTATTCTGGCTATAGTGGGTTATCGGGATTTAGCGGAGCATCTGGCACAAGTGGTACTTCGGGGTTTAGTGGTGTTTCAGGATTTTCAGGTATAAGTGGGTGGTCTGGATATTCTGGGGCTAGTGGCTTAAGTGGTTTTGCTTTTGATACATCCGTTACCAAAGACCCAACCGGATTTCCCAATCAAACAGATAGTATATTAGAACATAATAACGACACGCGAACAATATCAATTTCTCCTGTTGCAAGCGGTTTTGATTATTACATTAATGGTACAGAATATACAAAAGCTTCTGGAGAATCTGTTGTTCTTTCTGATGTAGAAGGTATTCACTGGGTTTATTACGATGGTGAAACCTTAACTGATAATGGAGCCGCTATTCCTGGTTTTGATAAATGTTTGGTTTCTATAGCATATTTTAATGCTAGCGGAAGTAAAATTCTTGGATTTACTGATGAAAGACACGGTTTTATGCCGTGGGAAACTCATCGACTATTACACAATACTGTTGGGACAAGATATTCCAATGGGCTTACTCTTTATGATTACGAAATTGACGGGGACACTTCTGACGATGCCTCTGCACAAATAAGTCTTACTAATGGAATTATTTTTGACGAAGACATAGAAATTTCTATTTCTGATAATGCTGCTTCTGGTAGATTTTATCAAGAGCTATCTCCTGCTGAAATCCCCATTTTTTATCTTGATGGTCCTGGCAATTGGCGCATAACAGATGCGACACAATTTCCGTTAATGTCTGGTGTTGATAGAATACAATATAATTACGATACTGGTGGTGGTATTTGG
>Ga0180431_10009685_pt1 | contig 10828 bp, 8 predicted proteins | sample SS_ome_11_FD_132459 | JGI IMG/M metagenome (GOLD analysis project Ga0180431, IMG submission 132459) | Hypersaline lake sediment archaeal communities from the Salton Sea, California, USA - SS_1_MS_1 metaG | ecosystem: Environmental > Aquatic > Non-marine Saline and Alkaline > Hypersaline >...
CGCGTTCATGTCCGTAGCGGAGCATCGAGTAAATGAGCGAGGTGAGGATGCGCGCGCCCGCCGCTCCCAGCGGATGCTTCAGCGCCACCGTGCCCCCGTGCACGTTGATGACGCTCTTGGGCCACGCCTCGTTGAAGAGAATGAGCTGCAGCCCGAACGACTCGTTCGCCTCGATGATGGGGAAGTCAGCAGGCTGCCCGGCGTCGGTGAGAGCATCGGCCAGTTCCTTCACCGCGTGAACGGGCGCCTCGACGAAATCCTCGGGAGCGCACTCGAAGCGCGCCATGCCCGTGATGCGAACGAGCGGCCGGAGGCCGAGCTTCTTCGCGTGTCTCGCCGTTGTCACCACCAACGCCGCCGCCGCATCCCCAAGTCCTGCCGTGTTGTACGCCGAACTCTCCGACTTCGACATGCCCTTCAGACGTTCCCAGCGCTCGGGGTCCATCAGCTCGTCCCGCCTCGCCTCGCCGACGGGAACCACCTCGTCGTCGAAGCTGCCCGCCTCCCATGCCTCGTGGGCCTTGCGATAGCTCTCGTAGGCCTGCTCGTCGATGTCCTCCACGGCGTATCCGCGCTTCTTCGCGAACGCAATCGCATAGTCATTCTGGACGGTGTCTTCGTTGAAGGGGCAGCTCAGCCCGTCAACGACGTTCGCGTCGCGAATGCCGGCCTCGTGCAGCGAGCGGACGAGGTCCACGTAGGCCTGCGGCTCGGTGCTTCCCCCCTTGGTGCCGAGCGTGAGGTGTCTTCCCTGAAGCTGTCCCTTGAGCCGCTTTCCGTCGGGGGTGTGCGGACCGAGGAAGTAGGGAGCGTTGGTGCGCGACGCCATGCCTCCCGCCACGGCGAGGTCGTTGATACCCAGACAGATAGACTGAAGAGCGTACCAGACGGCGGTCATGCCGGAGGAGCAGACGGCATTGACGAGCGTGGCGGGAACGCTTTGCGGGACGCCGGCGAGGACGGAAGCCTTGCTGGCCGGTGCCATGCCGCAACCGGCGCTCACGACGTTTCCGAGGACGACCTCATCCACCGCATCGGGCGAGACGCCGGCGCGTTCGAGCGCGGCCTTGATGGCGATGCCGCCGAGCTCGGGCGCCGAATAGGCCTTCAGAATGCCGTCGCGTCCGCCGATGGGCGTCCGTGCCGCGCCCACGACCACCACGTCTTCCTTGGGGACAAAATGCATCGGTAACTCCTCTCAGGTTCGTGTCAGAAATGCCCGTTCGGCTTCGGCCGACCACGGCGCCCCGTCGGTCATCGAGGCGACCGGCGTCAGCGGACCGTCGGTGTCGAGGTAGACGGCGATCTTTCCGGGATAGGTTCCGTCGCGCGAGGCCTCGAGTGCACGGCCGATCGCGTCGAACCCGCCGACCGCGGCGACCACCGGCGCCACGTTCACCTCGCCCGAGATGATCTTCGCGAGCGTCCGCTGCTGGAAGTCGAGGTTCACGCCCGAATGTCCGATGACGCGAACGCCCCGGGAGCAGACGTCCGCCGCGTCGATGGAGAGCATCGCGCCTTTGAGTCCGGCGAACGCGTTGACGACGGCGTTGTCGTTAAGTGCCCCCAGCCACTTCTCCAGCGCTCCGATGTCGGCGCACAGCAGCACGAGGTGGTCGATGCCCGTGACCTCGGGTGCGTGGCGGGTCGGCTCGGCGGAGACGTCGAGCACCGAGACGTCGATGTCGGTATCGATGCGCGAGAGCATCCGCCGGAGGTTCTCCACCCGCGTGGGCAGGATCTCGGCGGCCAAAACGCGTGACGGTTTCGCGTCGCGCTCGGCGAGCGCCCGCATGAGGAAGAACTGTCCCATCGGTCCGCCCGCGCCCATCAGCAGCACCGAACTCCCGGCGACCAGGCCGAAAGCGGTGTTGCGCGTGAATGCATCGGCCACGTCGGCGCTGTCCGAGCCCACCACCCGTGTGCGGTCATAGTGTGTCCGTCCGAGGTCCACGCTGATGCGGCACCCGGCATCCGGCCTTCCGAGCAGCGCGAGCACGCCGAAGCGCGCCAGGTGCGGCGTGGCCCACTCGACCGCCCCGCAAATCACGTCTGGACGTGAACTGACGACGAGGACGTCCTCGAACGGCCCCGAGACGACGGCGGGGTCGCTCACCTCCGCCATCGAGATGTTCCGTCGGGCGAGTTCCTTTCGGACGACCTTTACCGGCCCGTCGGGCTCATAGACGAGCACCCGGGACGGGGGATGTTCGAGTTTGCCCATCCGGAATCGGTCGGCCCGCGCATCGGCCCAGATGAACATCTTGCCGTCGGGAGCGGGTCCCGCACGGTAGCCCAGCGCGAGGGCGCGTTCCACACACCCCAGCGGCTCCGAGAGCGGCATTGCGAACATCCCGTACTTCGCCACCGCCTCGGGCGGCACTTTCAGTAGAAAGTCAAGCATCTTCCCACGGATCACGTTGAGCTGTTGAAGCGCGCCCGGCACGCCGTAGCCGTAGGCGTCCACGTCGAGATCGGGACTCACCGCGACGTGCTCGCCAACGCTGAACCGCCCGCACAGGTCATCGCCCACCTGCGCCAGCACCCCGTAGCACTCATCGCCCAGCACCACGGGCTCGCCGGCCAGGTCGCGACCGACCAGACGCGGATGGCCCTCTCCGAGCATGAGCACCTTGATGCTCGAATAACAGATAGTCGCGACGCGCTGGTGGAGCAGCAGCTCGTCGGGCCCGATCTCCGGCCGCGGCAGCCGAACCGCCCGAAGGTTCTCGAACCCCCGGCCCGTCAGATGCCACGCCCGGTAGTCCTCCCTCTCCGGCGAGAACATGCGTCCCCCCATCGAACGATTCACGCTTGCTCCTTAGCAGACATCGCTGGATCGCTTGCGTTCGCCCTCTCCCTCCGGTAGAGCGACGCGGTGAGCGAGCTTCGACTTCCCTATCACCCCCTCACCCTAACCCTCTCCCCCCCCGGAGGGGGAGAGGGGATGAAGGGGAACCAACGGTCCCTAAGAAACGATTGACGCTCGAAACCGCCCCGGGGTTTTACATGGCGCGGGCGTGGGTGTCAAGGATGGTTCACACGGTCGTCACCGGAGGGGAGAGGTAGATGTAATACCCTGACCCGTGCTGACTGCGATCGTGGCGGTATTCAAAGTCGTCAAACGGCGTCGTGCCCCGGGTGCGCGCCACGGTTGGATTGGCCAGCACGATCAGCCGGTGGCGTTCGGCGTCCACGGTGGCGATGTTCTCGCGATAGTCGCCGATGAGGTCGGCGCAGACAAGATTCCTCCCGTAACGTCCGCCCTCCGGGAGCTTCCCCTCCGGCAGGTGCTCGATTTCCCCGGAGGGCAGCAGCCTCACGACGCGCTTGTCCTCCTTGCGGATGATGAAGACAACCTCCGGACCTTCGTCCCAGTGGACAGGGACGAAGTTCTTCCGCTGCCAGTCGGTGAGGTTCAGCCAATGTGTGCCGTCGGGCAGGAAGATGGGGTTGTGGGGAATCTGCTCGCGTCGCCCGTCCTCGGCGGTGTGCGGCTGAAGGCCCGGCACCGTCGCGGTGTGTCTGGCGACCCATCCGTAGTGGGCGTGACGGAACGGCTCCTTGAAGACGGTCCTCCCGTTCTTGTCCACGAGGTAGACACCCGGGTCTGTGCTCTCGACGGCGTACCAGATCTGCAGTCCTTCGCGGGTCGGGTCGATGCGCGCGGGCTTCGAGATGTCGGTGTGTCCCCTGAGCTCCGCTTTCCAGCGCACCGTCCCGTCGCCATCGTAGCAGACGCGGCCGCAGATGACCTCCTGTACGCCGTCGAGGTCGATGTCACCGATGTCGAGGTTGTGTCCGGCGGGGTCTTCCTGGTGAATGCGCCAGGAGGTCTCGCCGGTCTTCCCGTCCACCGCGGTAAGGTCCACGGGCCCGTAGGTCTCGTCGAGCACGACGAGGTGCGCCGGCAGGTCGCGGCCGCGCAGGTGTCCCACGGTCATCATGACGCGCGGCTTCCTCGCCGGCCAGGGCGAGTCCCAGACCACCTCGCCCGTCTCGCCGTCCACGACGCTCAGCAGCTCTCCCTCGACGCCCTCGTCGTAGGCGTCCTTCGGGAACGCGCCCCTGAAGCGATGAAAGGCCACCTCGGTGCGTCCGTCGCCGTTGACGTCCCAGCACACAAACGGCACGTGGTGGCTGCTGTCGTTCCATCCCCCCCGCGCCGGGATGCGTGTGTCCGTCTCCCACAGAAGCTTCCCGTCGTGGCGAAGCGCACGGAACCACACCGTGCCCGACCGGACGACGCGGACCACGTATCCCATGCGTCCGTCGTTGGTCAGCTCGCCGATGGCGATCAGCGCGACGGCGTCCTGGGGCTCGAGTGGCACGTCGAGCGCCAGCATCGTCGCCGGCGCACCTGAGTCCACACGCACCGTCTCGGAAGCCGCGCCATCGGGCGAGACGACGCGATATTCGACTTCGCCGGGCTCCGGCGTCTCGTCCACGCAGTTGGTGGAATCGCTGACGGGCGTCTTACAGATGCGCCGCCACTTCAGGCCCTCCCGGCGCCGCTCGACATCGAAGCCCACATCCGCCGCGTCGTCGGCGAGCAGACGCCACGACAGGTACACCTTCCCTCCGCCGCGCGGCAGCGCCAGCAGATGACGGTCCACAGCATTCACCAACTTGTCCCTCCCTGATCGTAACGCACCATGCACCACTTCATTTACCCACTTGGGCCACAGGTGTCAAGCATGCTTCGCCGTGTCCACAAGCGACGTGCTCCTTCGTGTGTCCTCTCCCCCCGCTCACCGGGGGGAGAGGATTAAGGTGAGGGGCCGGACGCCAATCCAATACCGACCCCTCACCCCGGCCCTCTCCCCCGCGTGAGGCGGGGGAGAGGGAGAAAACAGCGGCCGACGAAGTCCACATCGCCGACAGCGCAAGTGCCTGGAATGCGAGGCATTTGCGCTGAACGCAGCTCTCTGCAAGTGGCGCGGATAGCGTCAGGGGGAAGAGTCCTTACCCCATGCGGGGGCGGTTTGCGCGGTGTAAGCAGCGGCGGGACCGAGTCATTCCCGACACTGACCCGCTACTCTCCCCTGCCCTCGGCGGATTAAGGGGGTGGCCCGGCCGTCGCCGCGCAAGCGGGGACGCCCGGGTCCCGACTTGTCGGGACAAGAGAACGCCAAGGCGAACTGCCGGACAAAACGGCTCGTGGAACGCACACAGCGACCTCCCGTCGCGCTGATGCGCGACCCTGGCGACTCCGACTCGTCGGAGTCGGCCGGGCTACCCCGACGATGCACCTACAGCGCAAGTGCCACGCGAGCGGAATGCCCTTGACTTGGGAGCGTCGGAAACGTTTAATGATGGGTCCTGTGCAAGCCCGCATCACCTCTGTGGAGGATGCCCCCTTTGGGACTGGTGAAAGACCTTCTGGATGCTCCCGGCGTGGCGCGCGCTACGGACGAGGCCGATGCGGCGAGGCTCGCGGGTCAGCTTTCCGACGCCCTGGGGCTGAAGGTGCTGCCACAGTCCATCTGCGGCAACGAGGGGGCGATCTACGCGATGGGTCGGCAGGGAGGCAAGCGGATGCTGTGTCTCGTTGCGCGGGGCGGGAACAACACGGTCGCGGCTTTCGAGGGCAAGACGGTCAGCATCACGGTTGACGAGGAGGAACTGAGCGCGCGGGTGTGTCCGACAGGTCACGCCAACGCGGTCGAGGTTCGAAAGCAGCTGCTCTTCGCGCGGCCGGTGCCCGTCGGGCTCAAGAAGTCGTTCGGTTTCGGCGACCGGCTGGGCCTGGCGACGCCCGGACATGTCCGCGCGGTGCGCGGGACCTCGATGGTGCCCTTCTTCGCCCAGCAGTCCATCCGCGAGATGACCCGCAGCGGCCGCACCCCTGAGATCGTGATGGACGACGCGACCTGGGGCACGCTCGAGGAGGGATACACCGAGGCCCGTGGGTCGGACGCCGACCACCTGAAAACCGCCGATGACGCCGACGCGTGCCTGGCGGCGGGCTTCACGCTCTTCACCATCGACCCCGGCGACGAGGTCGATGACGCCGCGGATGAGGAGAAAGCTGCCGCGCTCAGGGAGAAATTCGATCGGCGGCCATGGGAGGAGCTCGAGACGATGCCCGAGGACTGCCGCCGGGCGTTCCTCGGCGCGCCCGTCACCCTCAGCGACGCGCTGACGATTGCGTTCACCGACGAGACGCTCGATCGGGCGGCGGTCAAGTACGGCCGCGCCGTGCTGCACGTCGCGAAGCTCTACCGACACATCGCCGCGAAGCGCGACGAGGGACAGTTCGAACTCGAAGTGTCGGTGGACGAGACCGAGACGCCCACCTCCGTCGTCGAGCACTACTACATCGCCTCGGAGCTGAAGCGCCTGGGCGTGGCGTGGGTGAGTCTCGCCCCGCGGTTCGTCGGCCGCTTCGAGAAGGGCGTGGACTTCATCGGCGACATCGCCGAGTTCGAGCGGACGTTCATCCATCACGTGGACATCGCCCGACACCTCGGCCCTTACAAGCTGAGCCTGCACTCGGGAAGCGACAAGTTCAGCATCTATTCCGTCGCCGCGAAGCATGCGGGCGAATTGATTCACGTCAAGACGGCGGGCACCAGCTACCTCGAAGCCCTGCACGTGACGGCCGAGGTCAAGCCGGCGCTCTTCCGAGAGATACTCGATTTCGCCATCGGTCGCTACGAGGAGGACAAGAAGACCTACCACGTCTCGGCCGACCTCGCGAAGGTCCCGGCGTCGAAGGACCTCGGCGACGACGAACTCGCGGGCGTCATCGCGCGCTTCGACGCCCGGCAGGTGCTGCACGTCACCTACGGCTCGGTGCTGATGACAAAAGACGAGACAGGCCGGCCGCGCTTTCGCGACAGGCTCCTGGCGGTGCTGAAGGCCGACCCGGAAGCCCACGCCGCGGCGCTGGAGAAGCACCTGCGACGTCACGTTCAACCGTTTGCTTGAATGGAGAGGATCATGGCAGCGACATTGGAGGAGATGTTTTCGGTAAAGGGCCGGCGCATCGTTATCACGGGAGGCGGCGGCATCCTGTGCGGTGAGATGTCCCGTGCTCTTGCGGCGCTGGGCGCCCGGGTCGCCGTGTTGGACCTGCGTGAGGACGCCGCGCAGGCCGTTGCCGACGATATCAGGAAATCCGGCGGCGCCGCATTCGCCGTCAAGTGCAACGTCCTCGAGCGCGCCAGCATCGAGGCCGCGCGCGACGAGGTCGTCAAGACCCTCGGCGGCCTGGACGTCCTTATCAACGGCGCCGGCGGCAACAAGAAGGAGGCCACCACCTCGGACGAGCTGTCCTTCTTCGACCTCCCGGTCGAGGCGATGCGCTTTGTCTTCGAGCTGAACATCGTCGGAACGATCCTGCCCTCGCAGGTGTTCGGCAAGGTGATGGCCGAGGCCAAGGCCGGCGTTATCCTCAACGTCTCGTCGATGAGCGCGTTCCATCCGCTCACCAAGGTCGCGGGATACTCCGCCGCCAAGGCCGCCGTCAGCAACTTCACCGAGTGGCTCGCCGTCCACATGTCGCAGAACTACTCCAAGGACATCCGCGTCAACGCCATTGCGCCGGGGTTCTTCCTCACCGAGCAGAACCGATACCTGCTGACCGACGAGAAGACGGGCAAGCCCACCGCACGCGGGAAGACCATCATCGACCACACCCCGGCGGGCCGCTACGGCGAACCGGGCGAACTCATCAGCACGGTGGTGTGGTTGTTGGGCGAGGGGGCGAGGTTCGTCCACGGCAACGTCGTGCCCGTGGACGGCGGCTTCAACGCCTTCAGCGGGGTGTAAGGAGCCTCCAAGAATGTCATTCTGAGGAGTCCTGACCCGTCGGGACGACGAAGAATCTTGCCGCGCATGTGGCAGAAGTTCCGATTCTGCCGCAAAAGGGCAGAGCCTCTCTCCGAGGAGTGGCCAGATCCTTCGTCCCGATGAATCGGGACTCAGGATGACACCGCGTTCTCTGCAGCCCGGTAGGCCACGCTCACGCGTTTGCGTGCGTCGGCGCACGGTGCTCAAAGAGAGGTCATGCCGACAGGAGGACAGAGCCATGTCTCGCGGGATATGCTGCGTCCTGATCGTCGCCGTCTCATGTCTCGTCTCCGCGGGCTGCAGCAAGACTGCAGGCGCCACACCGGACACCGTCCCGGCGCAGATCAGACATCCCGACCCCACCATCCGGGCGCTCCACGACGAGATCGCGAGACTGAAGGCTGAGAAGATGGAACTCGAGAAGGAGGTCCGGGACCTCGAAGCAGACCTCGCACAGGCGGAGGCCGAGCGTGACGAATCGCGCAGGGAACGCGACGAGCTGAAGGCGAAGACCGCGCAAATGGACGCCGAGATCGCCAAGCTCAAGGCAGAGCTCGACAAGCTGAGAAGGCAGATCAAGAGCCACCCGATGGAGATCAGGGCGATGGCCGAGCACGGGCTGAGGCTTCGCGCGGAGAACGAGCGACTGCGGAAGCTCTGCGCCGACGCGGGCATCGACCCCGACGAAGGCAAACCCGACCGGTGGCAGAAGATGTTCGAGCGCCTGGAGGTGCTCATCACCGAACAAACGGCGCTCATCCGGAAGCTCGAGGCGGACCCGGACGCCGACGACGCCCGGCAGGCCCTCGCCAGGCAGAACGACATCCTCGGAGAGATCCGCACGGAGCTGAAGGTCCTGCGGGAGGCAACCAAGGCATTCCTGGCTGAAAAGGAGGACCTTCGCCTCGCCAAGGAGACGGCCGAAAGGGACAAGAGGAAGGCCGAAAACGATCTGGCCGTCTCTCGGGACGAAATCAGCAAGTTGAGACAAGAGCTTGAGCGCCTTCAGCAGGAGAACCGCTGAGCGCAGCCAGGTTAGCCCCGGGGGGGCGTTAGATTGGGAGCCCACGGCGTAAGCCGTGGGGGACAGGTGCGCACATAAGACCTGAGCCCCGTAGGGGCGACAGAGGCTTCGAGGGACAGGATTCTTTCGCCCCTCCGGGGCTCAGGCAATTACGGGTCCACGGCGCCTAGCGGCTGGCACGCTGAGTTCCTCGGGTGCCAGCTCATGCCAGTGCTACCGGATTTCAGGTGTTCGGTGTCAAGGGAACTCGCGTGTGCAACAGTGAGGAGAACGTCAAGAATGTACGAGGCTCTGAAAGCGCACCTACTGGAGCACAAGAAGAATCTCATAGGTGATTGGGTCAGGAAGAATTGCGCCTATGATGAGTACATTTGCGATGGACTGAACATGGCGCTAAGGAAATCCAGGTATTGGGATGCAGAGTGGAATGACCTGCATTTGGAGTTCAAGAAGGGCAGGAGCATCTGGCTTGATCTTGTTAGATACGGTGAGATCGTACTGGAAGTCAGTGGCGAGGCATCTGTCGAGACGCTTACGCTGTTCTTCCTGCCAACGACGGACAAGCATGCGATTGAAGAGATCATTGTGGCAGAGACACGCTCTCTCATAAGCAGATTGCGCTTGACAGAAGAGATGGCCAGAAGCTTGGTTAGAATGAAGCAGACTGTCCCAAGATCTCTGAATGCTCAAGCCAGTCTCACCGTCAACGACGTCAAGGAGATGTCGGTGTGGACAGTCTAAACGCAGACGATGGGTATATGGGGTTCTTATGATCCTCGACGAGTTCAGGCTGGACGGCAAGGCGGCGATCGTGACGGGCGCGAGTCGCGGGCTCGGGCGCGCCATCGCCGAGGGGCTAGCCGAGGCGGGCGCCGACGTCGTGCTCGTCGCGACCAACGAGAAACGCCTCCGCGAGGTCGCCTCGACCGTCGAAGCGCTCGGGCAACGGGCCGTCGTCTTTCCGGCCGACGTGACGCACGAGGAGAAGCTCGACGAGCTGGTCGCGCTCACCGAGAAGACCTTCGGCCGCATCGACATCCTCGTCAACAACGCCGGCGCCACCGAGCGCTACCCGGCCGAGGACTTTCCCGCCGAGGCCTTCGACCACGTCATCGAGGTCAACCTGCACAGCGTCTTCCTGCTGTCGCAGAAGGTCGGGCGGGTGATGATTCGCCAGCGCGCCGGAAAGGTCATCAACATCGCCTCGCTCCAGTCGGAGGTCGCCGGAAGGAATATCACCGCATACGCCGCCTCCAAGGGAGGCATCCGCCAGCTCACCCGCGGACTCGCCATCGAGTGGAGCAAATACGGCATCAACGTCAACGCGATCGGACCGGGATACTTCCACACCGACATGACCGATCCGCTGTGGCGGTCGGCTGAGCGTCGCGAACAGGTGCTCGGCCGCATCCCCCTCGGACGCTGGGGGAAACCCGAGGAACTCAAGGGCATCGCGGTCTATCTGGCCTCGAGCGCGTCGGACTACGTGACCGGGCAGATCATCTACGTGGACGGCGGGTATCTTGCCGGGTGACTGCCGGCTTGACCGCAAAGGCGGGGAGTAACGCTAGACGCTAAGTCGCTCAGACGCTGAGACGCTGAGTCAGAAGCAGCGGAAGGCGAAGGGCCAGGTCTTTCTCTTCACTCAACGTCGCAGAGTCTCTCCGAACAGTCCTACAGGGTGTCATGCTGAGCGAAGCGAAGCATCTGGCTGCGGATGTGAGCGGGTTCTGGAATCTGCGCGAAGCTCGCCTGCCTGTTGGCTTGCTCGGCCGGATTCTTCGTTCCGACAAGTCGGAACTCAGAATGACACCCAACGTAATGCGCTGAGTCATGAAACACGAGGAGAGCGAATTGACCATCGTTGACATCGGCGACGTCGTCGAATTCCAGTCGAAGGACATCAACGAGAAGCACCTGCATTCGGTGGTCGTCGTGAAGGACATTCCCGCGGCGCCGTTTGTCTTCTCGGCCGAGAGCCGCTCCGAGGGCGTGCCCGAATGGGAC
>Ga0180431_10009686_pt1 | contig 10826 bp, 10 predicted proteins | sample SS_ome_11_FD_132459 | JGI IMG/M metagenome (GOLD analysis project Ga0180431, IMG submission 132459) | Hypersaline lake sediment archaeal communities from the Salton Sea, California, USA - SS_1_MS_1 metaG | ecosystem: Environmental > Aquatic > Non-marine Saline and Alkaline > Hypersaline >...
ACGCGGACCTCAGCAACCTGTACCGCATGAGCGCGGTGACCGGGGTCAGCGCCGCGGGCGAGGGCGCGGGTCCGGCGGCCGTGCCCGTGCCGCGCAACTCGCCTAGTGGCGGGTGGGGCACCTCTGGTGTTGCGCGTCCGCCGCAAGGCCCGATCGAGAAGTAGGCTTGCGCAAAGCCGTCGACGTTTCGGGCCCGGCGCTGCGCAGCGCCGGGCCCTTTTTTCATGAATCCGCATGACTTCGGCCCGAGGGGAGGGCTCTGGCCTTGGCCGTAACCTGCCATCTGTGCGGCAAGGAGCTCGACGCGCTGGCCGGCACGCGATGCCGCAAGTGCCGGCGGCTCGTGTGCCAGGACTGCTGCGGCCAGCCGCGACAGGGCGAGACGGGCGGCCTGTGCGCCGAGTGCGCCGACCAGGAAGCGGGAACGGCCCGGGCCGAGGACGGTGCGTCGGAGATCCCGTCAGAGCCTGCCCCGGTGCGCGGTACGCGGGTCTGGGCGCCGCTGCAGATCCTGATGCACCGCCTGGGTGCGGGACTCGGCAGACTCTCGCGCATGCGGGGATGGGTGCTGTTCGGGCTGGCCCTCGTGCTCGTGTTCGTCGGGGTGCTCTTCTATCCCGTGGCGCGCGCCCAGGTCTTGGTCGGGCGTCTCACCAGCGAGGACGCGGCCGTGGCCGCCCAAGCCCAGGTCGCGCTCGTAGCCGCGGACGGCCGCGCGGTGCGAAGCGCGTTGCGCGCCATGGCACGTACCGATCACGGGCTGGGACGCCGCCGCGCAATCGAGGTGCTCGGCCGGGTGAGGGACGCGGAGTCCCTGGAGATGCTGCGCGATGTGGCCGAGGATCCGATGGAGCCCGAGGCCGTGCGCGAGGCCGCGGAGGTCGCCGTGGTCCGCATCGAGAGCGAGCTCTGACGCGGTCCGGCCGCGGCCGATAATCTTCATTTCGTCAATTCTTTCCAGGACTTACGGAAAAACGCGAAAAGGGTGGAGCCCTTGGGGCCAATATGACGATAGCACGAGTGGCGCGGAAAGCGCCCCACAACTGACCCCCAAGCGAACCCCCAGTTCGCTTCCTCAACGGTCCGGGGGATCCCCCACTCCCCCGGACCCCTCCCTTTGTATAGGGGCTGTTGCGAACGGTCACAGTTGACAGATGGAAGGGGAACGCCGCCCTTTGGGCCGGCGGAACCATCGCGCGTGGCTCAGGGCACGGGATGCGTGACGCGGCCGGTGCGCACCTCCTTGGCCAGGTCGCGTAGCTCGGCAAGGTCGAAGGGCTTGGGCATGACGCCGGTGAATCCGCAGTCGTAGAGGTCGTCCTCGGTCCAGCGGTTGAGCGCCGCAGTGATCGCGATCACCGGCACGGAGATGCGGTGGCGGCGCAGGTACCAGGCGACCTCGGCCCCGTGCTTGCCCGGAAGCATGATGTCAATGAGGTAGCACTGGAATCGATACTTCTCGATCATGCGCAGCGCCCCTTCTCCGTCGGCCGCGGGGATGCATTCGACGCCCTCGGACTCGAACACCTCCTTGACCAACAGACGCGTGTCCTCGTCGTCGTCCACGACCAGGGCACGCGCAGTCCTGGTGGCGGTGTCCTTGTCCTGTCCCGCGGGCCTGGGCTCTTCGGTGCTATAGTGGACGGGCGGGGCCAGGCGGCGGGAGTTGATGTCCAGGATCTTGAGCACTTTCAGCACGTCGTCCACGGAGTAGTGCTCTTCGCGCGCCCATTGGATGATGTCCAGGTTTTCGCCGCCCTGACGGATGCGATCGACGATCTTCTCGGCGAGCTCCAGGTTGTCGTGGAACTGGCGCTTGAGCAGCCCGTAGTCTTCCTGATCGAGCTCCTCCCAGAAACGGACGCCGCGCAGGTGCTCGATCCACCGCTCGCGGCACCAGCTACGCCAGTAGTTGCGGTGCCACTCGTGGACCGCGCCTTCGCCCAGGTCGCGGCCGGCCTGCTCGGAGACGATCCACTTGTACCGGTTCGCCTCTCGGTGGGCTTCTTCAAAGAGCCGCGCGCGCCGGGCGGCGTCCTCTTCTTCGGACGCCTCGGACGAGGCGGGACGCTCGGCCCCCTCGCGCTTGGGCTGCGAAGGGCCCGGCTCGTGGCCGGTGTGTTCTGCGCGATGGTCGGGCGGCCGGCTCTCGGGCGAGTCGGGCCCGGGGGTCTGGTCGCTCATGACACACCCTCAACGGTTGCGCGTTGCCGTGCACGACGTATGGGTTTCCCGGCCCTTTCCTTACCACAGGACCCGGTCCGAGTCAACCCCATGTCGCCCCGTGCAACAATATCGGGGGGACGTGCGTTATGCAGGCGAATGCAGGCCTTGCGCCGGGACCGATTCATGTAGTTGACAAGGGCCGAAGAGCGGTTATAATCCCTTATGGCAAAGGGACTCATGAGGAAAAGGATCGGCGCGTGGACCGCTCAGACGCCCCCCGGCACTGTATGCGCGGCCAAGCCATCACCGAGTACATTGTGCTCGTATGGTGGATCATGGTCGGCCTTGGGTTCGCCGCGTACGTGTTCCTGGCCGGGGTCGATGTGGGTGGACAGCACGTGCCCGGCGTGGAGGAGTTCTACCTCAACGTTATCAAGGTGGTCAGTTTGCCGTTTCCGTAAGGCGAATCCGTGGGAATCCGGGACCGGCCCACAGGTGCAAGCGTGGCGTGGGGTCCCGTAGGGGCAAGGAGAAGAGAGATGTACAGCAAGCGTGGCCGTCGCGGGCAGGGCATGACCGAGTACATCATCATCGTCGCGATCATCGCGATTCTGACGATCGCGGTGGTGATGAAATTCGGCAACCAGATCCGCGACGTGTTCTGGGGAAGCGGTTCGGCCCTGGTGGGCGAGGACGTGGACGTCCAGAACCGCATGGGAACCCAGGACGAAGAGCAGAAGACCAGCATCATCGAAGACCTGTGACGCCTGGTGGACCTGCAGCAGGCCCTGTGTACGGCCCAGGGCGCGTGCTTGTTCACCCTGGTCGTCTACGCGGCGATCCGTGACGTCAAGGTCCGCCGCATCCCCACGCGCGCGGTCTTGGCCGGGCTCCTCGCCGGGGTGGTGCTCCAGGCCGTGCGGGGCGTGCCGTTCGGTCCGGATGCCGTGGTCGGCGGCCTGGCGCAGAGCGCAGCCGGGGCCGTGGCCGGCGGCGGGATCTTCTTCGCCCTGTACTGGCTGGGCGGATTCGGCGCCGGAGACGCCAAGCTCATGGCCGCGGTCGGGGCGCTCACGTCCTGGCGGTTCGTGCTCTGGGCCGTGGTGTACACGGCGGTCGCGGGCGCGGTCCTGGCCCTGGCCGTGTTGATCAAGCACGGCGGGTGGCGCGGGGCCCTGCGGCGCGCGGCAAAGTCGACGCGCAGCGAGCGCCGGGCGGCCGTCAGCCGCGCGGACCCGGCCACCACGGTCCCCTACGCGGTGGCCATCTGCGTGGGGTGCGTGTGGGCGGCCGGGTACCTGATCGTGCGCGACGGCGTGTGGCCCTGGTAACACGCGAGGCGCACGCGAGCGGAGGGACCAACCATGTGCGCTTCCCTCCCAAGGCTTGACCGCGGACCCAGAGCGCACGACCGTGGCCAGGCCCTGGTCGAGTTCGCCATCGCCTTTCCTCTGCAACTCCTGATCGTGTTCGGCATCCTTCAGCTCGCGCTCCTGTACGTGTCCGGGCTGGTCGTCAACTACGCCGCTTACCGGTGCGTGCGCGCGGCTATTGTGGGTGAGCACCTCGTGGACACGGGCGAGGGCCGAACCGGCGTGGACCTGGTCGCGCATACGATCCTGGCCCCGCTGGCGGGCAGTCACTCCGTGGGCGGCGTCGACACGCCCCCGCCGGTGGAAATCCCCGGCTGGGGACCGGTGCGGCGCAGCGACCGCGCGGGGGAGAAGGTGTACGTCGAGGTGCTCGATCCCGACCCGGACGACCCCGGCGTAGTGACCGCGGTGGTGGAGTTCAACCAGGAGCTCGTGTTTCCGTTCGTGGACGGGCTCTTCCGGCTCGTGCTGCGCGGCGACGAAGACGTCGGCCCGGACGCGCACGTATTCGGCGAACGGGACGTGGGCTATCAGGGCCCCGGATCGGGGGACTACATCCGGCCCGGCTCCGGCCGGGGCCGCATCCGGGTCTTCGACGGGGTGACCCACTTCGTGATTACCCGCGAATGCACGCTGTACCGCGGTGCGGCGAGCTACGTGCCGGAGGAATCGCCGTGAGGCCGGGTTCGCGCTTCCCGACACGCGTGCGCGCCTTCGGCCGGGACGAGTCGGGCCAGTCGCTCGTATTCGCGGCGCTCACCTTTTTCGTCATGGTGGTGGTGGCACTCATCGTCGTGGGCGTGGGCGAGGCCACCACCGCGCAGATGGAGGTCCAGCACGCCGCGGACGCGGGCGCGTACGGCGGCGCGCTGGTGCTCTCGGACTGCGTCTCCCAGATCGCCTGGACGAATGAGGCCATGGCCCATGTCTACTACCACGCCATGCGCTATGCGGTGGACACGGCCACGACCGGGGTGCTGGCCGAGCTGAAGACCCATCCGCCCCAGTACGGCCGCGGGACCCTGTTTCCTCAGCACATCATCCCCTCGGACGACGTGGTGGGGATCAACGACCCGGTGGCCCGGTACGATGAGGCCTACCAGCGCGCGGACGAGTGGATCCCCCGCGCCGAGGCGTGGCTGCGGCGCCTCTCGCGACTCCAGCGAGGCATCGCGGTGCTCGCGCCTGAGGCGATTATGAATCAGGCCTACTATACGGCTTTCGAGAACGGGGCCGAGCGGGTGGCCTTCTACCCTGAGGCCATCGAGCTCATCCCCCAGGGTCCCACGCAGGCGGCCTGCGACATCGAGCGCATCGTGGAGGAGGGCTCGGGCCTGCAGGGCTGGCACATCTACAGCGCGCTGGCCGGCACGCGGCCGTTCGATTTCACGGCCGTGCACAATCCCGATCCGCCCAACCCGCACGATCCGCACTTCCCGCCGGGCGACCCGGACGACCTGTGGCGCATCGACTACTTCGAGGGGCAGGACATCGACATGCACATGGACGTGTACCGGTACGACCTGGACACGCCCGGCACGTATCCGCTGCAGTACGCGATCCGCCAGCTCACCCCGGACGGCGAGGTGCGCTATTACATCGTGTTCGTGCGCGACGAGGAGACGGTCACCGTCATTGACCAGGGCGAGGAGACCACGATCCGCGCCACGGAGGGAGAGAACGGCACCGAGTACGAGATCGACGACGGCGGGGACGTCTCGCGCATCCGCCAGACCCCCGAGGGGGACATGGAGTACTGGGACGACGAAGACGGGGACGGGCAAGTCGACGAGGACGAGTGGCAGTCGCTGGACCCGGAGACCGAGGTGGACGGGGTCTCTCTGCCGGTCGAATGGACGCCCGTGGTGGACACGCCCTCGGGCGAGGTCACGATCGACGATCCCATGCATATCCACCTGGAGCGGGTCACGCTGCGGGTGCCCCTGTACATCCACACCCCGCCGGACATGGAGACGCGCGTCTGGTACCACACGCCAGCCGGCACGGTCCACGTGCATCACAACGAGAACACGGGCGAGTACTGGGCCGCAATCAACGGGCTCAACACCCGGTCTCCGAGCGTGCAGTGGCTGCGGCGCTGGTCCGGAGACGACCGCAACTACCATCGGCTGTTTCTTTTGAGCGAGGCCGAGGGCGAGGAGCTTACCGGCCCCTGGCGGTACGAGCGGGTGCGCATCGGGTCGTTCATGACGGACATGGACATGCGCCACTTCGCGGTGCACGCGATCATGGACCATGACGAGGGCTATGCCTCCGCGCCGCTGTCGCGGGGATGGGAGGGCCATTACTTCGGTCCCACCGACGAGGACGACGAGCTGTGGGCGTCCGCGCCCCAGCAGAGCCGGTGGCGCCACTTCCCGCGGTGGGCCCAGCCGCCCCGATGGGGGGCGGACGAGGGCCCGGAGGACGGCAACTACGGCGGGTGGTTCGACATTCAGAACGGCCGCCCGCGCACCTATCAGGGACAGCAGACCGCGTACAACCAGTCGCGCGAATGCTGGTACTGCGGCCACCGCGGCGACGTGAGCGGATCGCTGCACGACTATGACTCGCAATCGCCAACATTCGGGCGCACGTGCGTGCGGCCGTGCGGATTCTGGCACGAGATCTACCCCACCGACGCCGAGGCCCGCGACCGGGTCTACGCGCTCAACGTCGCCTGGCAGGCGGCCGGCCATTCCGGCCGGTCGGCCCCGAATCCCGTGGAGCTCGGGCCCGGCCGGTTCCTGGTGCAGGTCACCTGTCCGGTGTGCGCGCGCAAGCTCAGGTACCGCGAGCTCGCGTACGGGCCCCCGGTGCTCACCGGCGAGGCGAACCAGGTAGCCGAACGGCTCTCGCATCGAGCCAGCGTGGTGCGCAAGTACCTGGCCCACGCCCTGGGCCAGCACACCGAGCCGCCGCCCGACGGGCCGTACCAGACCCGCCGCATCGAGCCCGAGGACCGGGTGAGCGTGGCGGGCCCCGCGGGGCGCAATCCGGACCGGTGGCAGCCGCCCCTGGCTGCGACCGCCGAGCTCTTCCGCCGCGGGGTCACCGTCGGGGCGTGGAAGACCTCGGTCGAGGCGCGCCTGTACCAGGGCCTGGGCGCGCGCGAGCCCACGGAGGCGCAGCGCCGGCGCGGGCTGTACAACCCGTTCCCGCGCGAGGAGGAGGCCGCGCCCACGCGCGCCGAATGGAGCGAAGTCTCCGGGGAAGAGCGGCTGTGGGGCCACTTCGGCATCGCCACCGCCCGGCTCGTGTTCTGGAACGAGATGAACGAAGCGGGTGCGCTGGAGCGCGCGCGCAAGTTCCCGGGCGCCGGGTTCCAGGACGCGTGGCGTCCCGCGTGGATCACGGAGCCCGAGGAGGCCATCGACCCGCTGGGCCGGCCGGTCAACTGGTTCCGAGAGACGTGGCTGCGCAGCCAGATGAACCTCTTCGAGCCCGACTGGGACGCGGCGCTTGTGTCGACCCGCGAGGCCTTTGACATGCGCGACGTGCAGTTCTTGCACACGCACGGCGGGTACGGGCTCCCCGGCGAGCGCCAGGAGACGACGGTCAGCTTCCTCTTCTACGAGCTGGGCGAGCGCCCGTGGTGGCCCAGCGTCGTGGACCGGCACCGCCACCGACACGCCGGACGCGCCTGGACGGGACGGCGGCGGCTGGCCTGGGACGTGAGCGGACACTGGAACCACATGGGCGCCCCGCCCATGCAGGGCCAGCGCAGCGGGCGCAGCGTGGCCGTGCGCGACCCCGACATGGAGCGGGTGGTGCGTCACTGATCCACTGACAGGAGGACACATGGCCCCGCGCAGAAGCACGCGCGCAAGCGCGCTCACCGAGCTCATTATTCTGCTTTTCCCGTACGCCATGATCCTGGTGGGCGTGATCGTGCTGGGCGAGCTCAGCCTCGGCCGCCAGGAGGCCCAGAAGGCCAGCATGCTGGCCCCGCAGGTGCCGGGCGAGCAGACGCGGGCGGGCATGCTCGCGTACGCATTCCCGGGCGGCGAGGGCGACGGCCGGCGCACGATCGAGTTCGAGGAGGTAGTCGACCCGGAGCTCGACCAGAGCTACGCCGAGGAGGAGCCGGTCCTGCCCTATTACAGTCCGGACGACATTCACGCCGGGTTCGTGCGCATCGAGCACCCCCGCGCCGAGGGGACCGTGGACCTGAGCGGCGGCACGGCGACCGTGAGCACGCGGATCGTGACCACGGCCGAGGGCCGCTACCTGCGCGACATGGAGATCATGCCCGACCGGGAGAGCGACCTGGCGACGGTACTCGGGGACTGGCTGACCTTTTCGCTCGCGAACACCCGGTTCCGGTTCGCCTACGGGGGCGGCCGTCTGCCCATGGAGACCGAGGCCCCGCCCGGCCGCGACCTGCGCGAGCCCTTTGACGTGGGCCAGGTGCGCGACGGAGAGCGCACCGAAGGGATCACCTACTACGGCGCGGCGCGTTCGGGACAGGACCATGGCTCGCACCGACCCGCGGACTGGGCGCCGTTCGGCAGCCCGCACATCCTGTTCGGTGAGCTGCGCGTGCTCGACTTTGTGGACGACGGCCGGTCGGCCACGGCCATGGACCTTCCCATGCCCGAGCCGGTGCTCGACGCGGCGCCGTCCATGAGCCCGCAGGTGCGCGACGAGCTCTGGGACGTCATGAACACCCTGGACCCCGAGGAGTGGCGGCCCTTGGGGGGCACCGAGTGACCTGTGCGAGCCTCCGGCGCGCGCGGGTCGCCAGCCCCTCGGTGGAGACCTCGTCTTGACGCAGGCCCTCGGCTCCAATAAGGTGAAGATCGCGCGCGGGTTGCAGGTCGCTACGGTCCTGCTCGTGGCGGGCGTCATCCTGTACTGGCTCGTGCGGGTGGAGGGCGTGGGCCGAGACACGGTGCCTCCAGCCCAGCGCATGGCCCAGGCGCGTGAGGCGTTGCGTGCGGAGGCGCTTCCCCGCATTCCCCCGCCGCCGGAGGCCCGGGAGGTGCCGATCCTGCCGGGCCGCATGGCTGCGGGCGGCGGGGTGTACGAGTCCGCTGCCGCGCTCGACGACGTGGAGGGCTTTTATCGGCGGCACTTCTGCGCGTCCGGCTGGGAGGAGCGGCCGGAGCGCGCCGCCCGGCTGCAAGAGGCGGCGGGCGGAGAGGCGCTCGCCTTCGCGCGGGACGAGGTGGTGTGCATCGTGTGGCTGTCCCCGCTTGAGCAGGGGCGCGAGGGCACTGCCGTCGTGGTGCGGTTCGAACGGGCCAAGCCCGCACAGGGAGGAGAAGAATGACCAACAAGATGGCCATCCTACTGGCCCTGGTACTGGGCGTGGTGGCGGCGCTGGCCATGCATGCCTGGATGCGCGCCCAGGCTCAGGCCCGCGAAGAGGCCCATGAGACGGTCCAGGTGCTCGTGGCCCGCAAGGCGATCCGAGAGAACGAGACGCTCAAGTTCCAGGGATTCGCCGGGGGCGAGATGGTCAGGTTCGCCAGCTTCCCCCAGGACTACGTGGTCACCGGCATGATCCCCCGGCACCAGGCCCACCTGGTCCAGAACTTCATCGCCAACCGGCGCATCGAGGCCGGAGAACCGATCCGCCGCGAGGACCTGGAGCCGCCCTACGAACGCGCGGAGACGACCGCGTCGGTCGTGGACGAGGGCAAGCGCGCGGTGACCATCCCGGTGGACATGGTCAGCGGCGTGGCAGGCCTCATCCGCCCGGGCGACCGCGTGGACATCGCGGTGACCTTTGACATCCGCCGGGGCGAGACCGCGGGAAGCGAGGAAGGCGTGCTCACCGTGGACTTTCTGGAGAACGTGCGGGTCATCGCCTTGGACAGCCGCACCGAGACCGTGCGCACCACCCAGGACGTGCGCCGCAGGTCCGGGGTGTACCGTGCGGTGACCCTGGAATTGAGCCCCGAGGACGCCCTGCGGCTCGTGAACGCGCAGGAGCAGGGCCGCATCCGGCTGATGCTGCGCAACCGGCGCGATACCGCGGTGCTGCCCCAGGCCGAGCGCGGAGAGGCCGTGGGCGTGAACGTGGTCACGCACGAGTTGGGCCGGGTCACGCCGCTTCGCACCTCGCCGCGGGGGGCGGGACGCTGAGGACGCGCGCATGAGGACGATCCAGGTCACCGACCGGCGCACGGGCGAGACCCGCCAGGTACCTGTGACCGGTACGATCGTGCGCATCGGCAAGCAGCAGGAGAACGACCTGGTGCTCGACCGCACCGGAGTCAGCCGCCGTCACTGCGAGCTGCGCGAGGTCGGCGGCGCCTGGCGGGTGATCGACCTCAACAGCCGCAACGGGACGTTTGTGAACCGCGAACGAGTCCAGGGCGAGCGTCCGATCCCCGAGGGCGCCGCGGTGCAGGTGGGCGAGTTCACCCTCACCTTCGACCAGGACGCGAAGACCGAGGCGCGCGCACCGGCCGCCGTCGCGCGCGGCCCGGCGGCACGCACCGGCCCCACGCGGCGGGTGACCCCGCCGCACCTCAAGCGCCGCATCCACCACCGGCTCCTCGAGGAGATCGACCTCAAGCACACCGACATGGGCGAGAAGCCCGACCACGAGCTGCGCAGCCACACCCAGGAAGTGTGCGCCCGGATCGTGGGAACCATCCGGGACGAGGTGCCCGACTGGCTCGACCCCCAGGCGCTCATCAAGGAGGTGGTCGACGAGGCCGTGGGCCTGGGTCCCCTGGAGGAGCTGTTGCAGGACGACGCCGTGACCGAGATCATGGTGGTCGGCTGGGACAAGGTGTATGTGGAGCGCGACGGAAAGATCACGCTCAGCCCCAAGCAGTTCATGGACAACCAGCAGGTGGTGGCCGTGATGCGCCGGATCCTGGCGCCGATCGGCCGGCGCATCGACGAGACCACGCCCCTGCAGGACGGGCGGCTCGCGGATGGGAGCCGGGTGAACGCGATCATCCCGCCGCTGGCGCTCACGGGGCCGGCGCTGACCATCCGCAAGTTCAGCCGCAATCCTTACGGGGTGCAGGATCTGATCGGGTTCGGCACGCTCAACGGCGACATGGCCGCGTTCCTGGAGCTGTGCGTGCGCCACCGGATGAGCATCCTGATCTCGGGCGGCACCGGCAGCGGCAAGACGACGCTGCTCAACGTGCTGGCCGGATACATCCCAGGCGCCGACCGGATCATCACCATCGAGGACGCGGCGGAGCTGCAGCTTCCTCAGGACCACATCGTGAGCCTGGAAAGCCGCCCGCCGAGCATCGAGGGCCGCAACGCGGTGCCCATCCGCGAGCTCGTGCGCAACGCGTTGCGCATGCGCCC
>Ga0180431_10009688_pt1 | contig 10825 bp, 15 predicted proteins | sample SS_ome_11_FD_132459 | JGI IMG/M metagenome (GOLD analysis project Ga0180431, IMG submission 132459) | Hypersaline lake sediment archaeal communities from the Salton Sea, California, USA - SS_1_MS_1 metaG | ecosystem: Environmental > Aquatic > Non-marine Saline and Alkaline > Hypersaline >...
AAAGGGGCCGGATGGCAAAGGGGCCGGATGGCAAAGGGGCCGGATGGCAAAGGGGCCGGATGGCAAAGGGGCCGGATGGCAAAGCGTTACGTTGCAAATTTGAGAAAGTGCCAAAATCGCCACTTTTCCAAGTTCCCCAAAGGCAAAGGGGGGAAGAGTTTACAACACGCCCACTCCGGTTTGCGTAACGAAAAGGAACAAATCACGTTTTTTTTTCAAAGCGTAGGATAAATAAATAATAAAAAGAGGGCGACGCGACAGCCGAAAAAGCGTTAAAAAGGTATAATAATAGAAATTTTTTCCCGATTTGTTCCTTTTCGTTACGTTTCACCCCTTTTATATCATTTTTCACAATACCAAACTATTGCCCCGGTGCCCGCTTGACTTCTTTCATTTGCGTTACACTTTAGTACCGTCTCGTTTATCCGGTACCAAATCGTTACGGAAAGGAACTTATCATGCCGCGAAAACCTCACAGTCTCACTCCTCACTTTCCCAACCACGAACCCGTGATGCCTCTGCTGGCCTGGCAGCGCTCTCCCTTTGCTTCACGGGGTGCCCGCAGCGACTCAAGCTGCAACCTGCGCTTCTCTGCTTCGGAGCGCGAGCAGCTTAATGCCGCCGTCGCCGTTCTCTCACAGTACCGAGGGACCCCCGTCACCCTTGCGCAGTTTGTCCGCGAGGCGGTGGCTGCCGCTGTGTTCCGCTGTCTTGAGGGCTCCGACACCCCGGACCTGCGCAAGCCTGTGATCTGCCACCCCCGGATCCCCCGTGCCGACCTGCGTCAGCTGCGCATGCGTGCTCATGCGTCCGGCATGCATCTGCCCCAGTGGTTCACCCATATATCCCACGAGGTTGCCTGTTGGCTTCGGGACACCGAGGAGGATCCTGACAGCGTGTATGCCATTACCCCCATGCCCCCGGAGTCCGCTGATCACGCGCCTGCCATTGACCACCCCGTCCCCGTTGCCGCCTCTGACGCCGTGACCCTGCTTCGGGCGTTGGCGCGGGGCTGCGGACGGACGGGAGAAGCTGAACTCCCTGTCCTCGACCTCGCCTTCCCCGCTCTCGTGCGTGTCTACGGTTTTATCTACCGCATGCCCGGCAGCGTCCGTGTGACCAGGTGACCGCATCGAACGGCATTCAGGAGGGTCGGAAACCGGCCGGGGTGTCGGTCGGAAACCGGCCGGGGTGGTCTCTTTATTTGATTGCCGATGACAAACCGGCTGGATCGTTTGAACAGGAGTGTGCGCATCCCGGCGCACATCCGCGATCCCGCCATCGGCAAAGAGGAGGCGTGATTATGATCACCGTCAAGTTCGGAATCGGAAATGAAATGGGCCTGCCCGCCGCGAACATCGAGGACATTGACAGCGTCCTTAATAACCCGCAGGCACAGGCGTTGCTGGGGTTCAGCCCCGACGCAGTGACTGCGCATGTCAACGGCCAGCCTGCCGCCGGCGACGACCGCGTGCCCGACGGCAGCACTGTTGTACTGTCTCCCAAGGCACATGGTAAGGGGACTCGCGGCTGAACCGGTCACGCCCCGTGCGGGTTGTGTTACTCATCTTGCGGGCGGGAACCGTCTCCCCCGCCCCCCGGACCCGCACGGGGCTTATTTCCCCGTGTACAGGAGACGCGAATTTTCACGAGAACAGGAGACGAACCATGAGGTCACTTGAACTTACTCCCGCCGGGGTGTTTGCCGTTGAAAGGGTTGCCCTGGACCCCGCGGCAGTCCCCCGGCTCCTCGGCGATCACCTGCACGTCCCGCCTGTCGTTACCTCGGTTCCCATGACCCGCACGGTAATGCTGCAGCCGGTCTCCGTGGGTCCTGACATGAGAGCCCTGGTCTACCCCCCGCAGGAGGTGGTCACGTTGCTTCGGCGGCTTGATGTCACCGCGGCACTGTCGCTCGCCTCGGACGGTGGTTTGTACCCGTTACCCGAGGCGTCATCCCTGGACCCATGCCGGCTCACGTTCGACATCCGGACCGCGTGGCCCGGTCTCGACGTGACAATGGTGGCGGTGCTGGGAAAGAGCCATTTCCACCTGTTCGCCGCTGCGAAGGGGGTGCCGCACTTTCGCAGGCTCCCGCTGCCCAACCAGTACGACGACGCCCACTTCTGCTGTGACTATGTTGCCCCTCGCTGGAGTGTACTGGAGGAGAACGCCCGCCCCGACGTCGCTCCTGTGACACGGGTCCCCGATTTCGCGAACGAATGGCTGGAATCGTTCCAGGCGGCATCGTTCAACGGCGACCTGTCGGAATACGCCTCCGACCGGATCGCGCTGTCATTCCGGTACCGCTGCGTCGGCGGCTCCTTTGAGCAGCAGCCGGCCTGCGCGGCGTTTGACTCACTTCACACCGCGCCCCCGCCGCCGCAGGTGGGTCTGGCGATCCGCGAAGCGCTGGTGCAGTATGCGGGATTCCGGATGGAAGATTTTAACGCCTCGTTCGAGTACATCCCGGGAGGTGCCGCATGATGCTTTTCCCCTGTGAACAGGAGAACCTGGCGGACCCATTGGCTCTGGCGCGGAGCTTTCGCAACAGCACTGTGAAATCCTTTCTGCTTGTCCGACTGGATTCCCTGGTGCCGCGTTCCGCCGCTCGCAGCCTGGCCCGTGCTGTGGGTGGTGAACTGCTGGACTTCGAGAACGAGTCGGAGCTACCGCCGATGGTGGTGCAGGAACTTAGGAACCTGAGACGGGCGGCCGCGATGTTGGGGTTGACAAACGAGGAGGCGCTGTACTTCCAGCCAGTCCTGAGCGACAGTCTCCCGCTGACACGGGTATCCGCAATCACCCCGTCAACCGTTATCCGGATGTTTCTGAGCGAGCTGCCGCTCAGAATAGAGACCGAGGTTTATCGGGCACTGGCAAAAGAGGAGACGAACAATGAAGGAGACGAACAATGAATGAGACGCACATTATGCTGGTCGGCGCCGGCGGCATTGGCGGGCATCTGGTACGAATGCTTGATTGTCCCGAGGTCACCCGTGTCACCGTGGTGGACGGCGACGACGTGGAGCGCGGGAACGTGGGGCGGCAGCAGCAGTTTTCACCTGGTGACGTGGGCCGTAATAAGGCTGAGGCGGTGTGTCGCCGCCGTCGGAACTGGGGCCACGTTCCCGAGTTCCTCACACCGGAACTGTTCACGAGCCTGCTGAACGAACACGTGCCCGAATGTGTCCTGCTGGCCGTTGACAACCACCAGGCACGGGCTGTGGTGCTGGACGGCGTGGATGACTTGTTCAGGGAACGGCGGACCCTGCTGCCCGTGGTGTCCGGTGCGAACGAGGAGCGCAGTTTCTCGGCGTGGATTTACCATCCGGCGTTTCACGGCGCCGACCGCGACCCGCGGGTTCGATGGCCCGAGATCAACGTGAACAACGTGAACGGCAGCCCGTTTGAACCCAGCTGCAGCGAACGACTTGGTCAGCCGCAGTCCGGGCAGACTGTGTTTGCCAACATGGGAGCAGCAACAGCAGCGTGGTCACTGGTGCAGGCGTACATACTGAGCCGGCTTGCATGGGACGCAGAGTTTCCCGAGCTGCCTGTGAGCTGGTCGCACACAGGTTGTCCGGCACGCTGGCAGTCTGAGATTTATAATCGTGAAAGTGAGGTGATGTAATGGCTCCCGTAAACTCCGACCAGACGACGAACGTCCCGGGCGCCGGGAATGAATGTGCGACAAACGTCCCGGGCACCGGGATGAGTGTAGCATCGTGGGCACGGCGAGCTTGTGAACGCAGTTCCTCGGTTGTCAAACGCCTGCTGGAGCATCTTGCCGACGGCAGCGGGACACGACTCACCCCGGAGCAGCGGTTGCTTGCGGAACAGCTGACCCCGAACGTTCCAATTACTCCGGAGCTTGAGCTGGCGTTGTGCAGCATCACCCGCGAGGGTCTCTCGCGTCTGGCATTGGGTGCGCCGCGTCCCAGGACACGGGACCGTGAAGTCGCCTTGGACCTTGACTTTTCGTGCATCAGCAGCTGGATCCGATACGAGCAGCAGTACATGCGCTCGTTGCCCTCAGCATCAGTCAGGGTCCCGATCTCGGCACTGGAAGACTACCTGCGGATGGCTCTGGACGAGCACGAGGGCGCGGAAGAGCTGCGAAGTTGTCTTGACACTGTCATTGCCGATTTCCTGGTAGACCTTGAGGATGATAATATAGCCGGACTTAGCGGTTCTGTGTCGGATGCTCTGTGCGACGTCGACCGGTTCGAGGACGCAGACGTCGTGGACTACGGCGACTGCACTGATGAAGACTTCGAGGATGAGCTGGATGCGTGGGACGAAAGCGCCCGCGACGCGCTGGAGAGCGCGGCTGGAGCGATCATTGACCGGTTTGCAGATGAAGAACAGGATAACTGAAAGGAGACGGAAAATGTGTAACATGGTTGCTGAGAAACAGAAGGTGCTGTCTTTCGAGGCGGTGAACAGTTCCCGGCTGGACGGGGTGCGCCCGGTACGGCAGGAGTTCGTCCCTGAACTCCACTGGAAGGGCTCGGTACTGTCGCTGTTCCTGCTCCAGCAGGCGTTTGAGTTCCTGCACCGGGTATACGACCGGCACAAGGCGGAAGCGGTGCTCCGGCTGTTCTATCACGAAGAACAGGATATATGGGGTATTGATGTCTTCAAGCAGACAGTCTCCGCCACCCGCTGTGACGATGACTGTGACCCCAAGGCAATGGGGGACTGGATTTCAGCGGGCTGGCAGCAGTTTGGGACAATCCACTCCCACGGCAGTATGTCAGCATTCCAGTCAGGCACCGACCACAAGGACGAGACACGGAACGCCGGACTCCACATTACTGTGGGACATCTTGACAGAGAGGTCCTGTCGTTTCATGCCCGCTTTACGTTTCACGGACTGCATTACGAGACTGACATTGTTGACTGGGTACGGTTTGACCACGAGTCCTGCGTGACCGGCGATTCCGAGGTCGCACAGCACCTGCGACGAGTGGAGTCCGAATTGCTGATGTCCCGGAGATCGTCGGATATCGTCGAGAGGCAGATGGAGGACTGGTTGTCCCGTGTCAGTCCCAGACCGGTGGCGACCGTTCCGCACCGCGGTTTCGGTGCAGTTTCATTCGGGAACCGGATTCGAGACGAATTCTTCGGGCACGATCCGGACGTGATCACAGCTGCTGACAGTTACCCGGAAAGCGGGTTTGAGAAACTGGAGGATGATGAAGGAGCTGGGAGTTCCCGTGCCGACGATCCGGAAGGTTGCGATCACCTGCCCCTCGGGGACGACGGGGCTGGGGAACTGTTCGTGAAGAGATATTACGTCAACGCCGCAGAGAAAGCTGTCGAAGAACTCATTGGTGCTGCCGAGGACCTCGTGTCGCTTCTTAAAAGCGGAGATCTTGTCAGACTCCAGACGACGTTCCACCGCCTGCCCATCGGGGACGACGGGTCCGGGGAATTGTTTGTGGAGAGATATGACGCCAGGGCCGCAGAGGAAGCTGTCGAGGAACTCGATGACGTTGCCAGCGATCTCATTGCGGCCGTCGAAGAACGCACTGATGCCGTCTGGGAACTCATATCGTTTTTCAAGGACGGGGAGCTCACCCGGCTTCAGGCGGAGTTCGACCGTCTCATCGACGCCTGCTGAAAAGGAGATATAATGCAGATGCTTATCAGAACAGTCAACAGTGCCGTTATTACCGTGGCGGCCGTCTTCATGGTGCTGGCAGCTTATGCCATGTACCAGTTTCTTCTGCTCTTCGACGTGGTACTGTTTGGGTTCCGCGATGTCTGGGTTCGGGGCTGGCATTATGCCGGTCGCCGGCCTGGACGGGTACTGAACCCCGTGAAGTTTCTACGTCACTACTGGTACGGACTGGGAAAGGATTAACCCCGACATGATTGAACTCTATCCATCACAGCAGGAGTCCGTGGAGCACCTTACTCAGGTGCTCGCGGAACACCCTGCTGCGCTTGACGCCAGCGACACGGGCACAGGTAAGACATATGTTGCCTGTGAAGTCGCCCGGCGTCTTAACGCTCCGCTGCTGGTTGTGTGTCCCAAATCAGTAGTGTCGTCATGGCGCCGAGTGGCATCTGACATTGAATGCGCTGTTCTGGACGTGGTCAGTTACGAGCTCCTCCGGTACGGCAGCACCCCGTGGCTGGTGAAACACAATTCCCGGCAGTTCGAGTGGGTCGCCTCGGATGACACGCTTGTAGTGTTCGACGAGGCGCACCGGTGCAGCGGGTACAGGAGCCAGTTGAGCAGCATCTGTGCTCTGACCCGTGCGTTCGGCTACCGTACCCTGCTTCTCAGCGCCACCATTGCCGACAACCCTCTGAAACTGCGTGCCGCAGGTTACCTGCTGGGCCTGCATCGCTGGGTGGACCACGTGTCATGGTGCAAAAAACACGGTTGTCGCAAGGGATACTTCGGCGGCCTCGAGCCACCGGCGGCGGGGAAACTGCCGGAGATCATGGAGCGGATAGGAGAACGGATCTTCCCGGAGAAGGGAGTCCGGATCCGTTCATCCGAGATGCCGGAGTTCCCCGAGACCCTGATTACATCGGACGCTTATGACATCCCGGAGCCCGAGCAGCTGGATGTGATATGTCATCAGCTGCAGGATCTGATAGCTGATGCGGCGACCCGGACAACGAAGGAAGGCGGTTCCATAACGATGCAGCTGCGGTTGCGGCAGCAGGCCGAGTATCTCAAGCTGCCGGTGTTTCGGGAACTGGCGCGGGACGCCCTGGAACAGGGGTCCTCGGTTGTCCTGTTCACGGCGTTTCGTCAGACACTGGATGCTTTGGCCGCTGATTTTCCCGACGCCGAAATTCTGCATGGCGGCGTGTCCGGCGCCGATCGCCGGACAGCGATACAGAGGTTCCAGGATAACAGAGTGCGTGTGTTCCTGTCGACCATAGGCGCCGGGGGCACGGGGTTGAGTCTTCACGATCTTGACGGCGGTCATCCGAGGGTGGCGATCATGAGTCCCACGTTCAATGCGCAGGAGATGCACCAGCTGTTTGGTCGGGTTCACCGTGCCGGAGGTAAGAGTAAGAGCATACAGAAGCTGGTGTATGCCGCCGGCACGATCGAGGAAAAGGTTGCAGAACGACTGCAGCACAAGTTGCGGGCGATGCAGGCGCTGAACGATGCTGATCTTATGTATGTAGAGTAAAGGAGGACGCTGATGGACGGAGCACTGGGACACATTTCTCTCTCGCTCAAGCCCCACGGGGCTGAGTTTACCGGGTTTGATCGCCAGTTCCTGATCGAACGGGTGGTACTGTTGGACCCGGAGTCGCCGGAGACGCAGGTGAAGCTGCTGGTGCGGGACCGGAACGCACGGAAACAATATGCTATGAACATAAAGGAGGTCTGAACATGAGAGTACAGTCGATTGGAAGTCACGAAACCGAGATATACCTGAGAGTCGGCGGCAGAGATGCTGTGGTTCTGGTGAGCTACAGCACCCCGGTGGCCGCGATTGTCAAGAGGGTCCCGCTGCAGACGGACGTGTACTGGAGTGTCACCACGTCGAAACACATCACCCGTTTCTTCGAACGCCACGAGGCTGGAACGAGGGAGGAAGCGAAGAAGATGCCGCAGTCTTTCTTCAATACCTTTGCAGACGGGATTGACAGCGGTATTACTGATGATATTGTTAATTCGTCAGTCACCTGTGGCAGCTGCGGATGCCGCTTCTCCACAGGGGAAGAAGGACTGACGGCTGAGGAGAACCCGAACGGCAGCACTCCACTGTGTTACGAATGTTTCAACAGTGCGAAGTGCGAAGAATGTGGAGGACTGTAGAATGGCTGCTTCCCGCTCACGCTGGAGACCCAGCGAACTGGAGAAACTCGAACTCTGTCCTGCTTTTGCCGGCAGTGCGGTCGAGACCGACGCTTCCGCCGAGGGTACCCGATTGCATGAGGCAATGGAGTACCGCTTCCCCCGGCACTCGAAGATGCCGAAACGACTTACGAGCAGGCTGAAGGACTCTCACTACGAACTTCTCGACCGTGCCGAGGTAATGGTGCGCAGGGCCGTAGGAGACCGCCGCTGCACGTACCGCAAGGAACTGCCGGTCAACATTACGAACTTCCGCGGTGCCCGTTGCCGGGGCACTCTGGATCTGGTTGCCGAGTTTGAGGACGGCGATGCTCTGGTGCTGGACTACAAGTTTGGCAGGATCCCGGTTTCGGACGCGGAGGATAATCTGCAGGTTTTGGCATACGCTGTGGGGTTTTTCAACGCCAGTCCCAAGACGCACCGCGTTGTGGTCGGCGTGGCTCAACCGCATGTGTCCGACACCTGCAGCCTGACCTGCGTCACTCCTGACAGGGTGCCCGAGATCATATCTCGCATCTGTGCAGTGGTGAACAACGTCCGCAACAACCCGGAGCCGTCGGGGAACTTTTATGCATGCACCTACTGTGCCCGGAAGCTCACCTGCCCGAAGGTGACCGGTCCGATTGCCACGATTGCGGGACAGTTCACCGGGTTCGAGGTTCCGCAGAAGTACATGCCGGGGCCGGACACCACGGTCGAACAGCGCAACACGGCGCAGCATTTGGCCAAGGTCTTTGAAGACTGGGGCAGGATGTGGAAACAATCCAACCTTGAAGCAGTGCTTGAGGACGGGCTGGAGCTGCCGGACTTTGCACTCACCTCGCGGGCCGGCTCGCCGCAGGTGCTGGACAATCTTGCCCTGGCTCGGGCGCTGAAGGACTGCGGTGCCACGCTGGAGGATCTGTTGAGCGTTGCACGGGTTCCGTTCGGGCAGCTTATGTCGGTTCTCGAAGAGAAAGGAGTTGAGCTGTCGAGAGAAGTGATTGAGGATGAACTTGAAACCGCGGGAATTATCACAGTATCCGAGGGATCCACGTTCCTGCGGAAGAAACCGCGCACCAGCCTTGCCGGCTATCTGCGCAGCAAAGAGGAAGAAGGACAACAGTAAAATGGCAACCAAGGTAAAATCGAACAGCACAGCACGGAAGAGCACACGGAGCAGAAAGAGCAATACGAAAGAGGAGGCATTGATTCAGAGGCCCGTGGACGGAGAGACTGTCCCGGACGTGGTGCGTGAGCCTATGACCTACGGACAGATCGAGGGTGACATGGACATGTCGGACCTCAAGATGCCGAGGCTCGACATGGTCCACGGCGTGGGAGAACTGTCGAAGACATTCAATCCCGGGGATTTGGTGTACAATGAATGCCTGGTCCTTGCTGAGAAGGGCACGCCGATCTTTCTCAGCGTTCTCTCCGGACGGAAATATTATCGGGAAAGTCTCCCGTACGACCCGGACCGGGAGGAGATGCCGCGCCTGTTCGGGTCGGCTGCAGAGGCGGAGGCCGCCGGGCTTTCCACATCATGGCAGGACAACCGCCCCCCGGACGTGGACAAAGTGGCCGAGTTCCGTATCGTGATCGAGGCACCCGAGGGGCTTGATACCTCGGCGTTCCCTCTGGGAATCGAGGCTGACGGTAAAGAGTACTTCTTCGCCCCGGCCGTTTGGCGTGTGTCACGGACGGCATACGGTCCAGTTGCTCGGCAGGTGTTCAGTGCAGCTGCTCTCACTCTGAAGAACTGTCTTCCCGCAGGGCGCTGGAAGCTTAACACAGTGCGTGAGGAACGCAACGGTAACGTGATCACGCTCCCCGTGTTCCGTCAGTCAGGACGGTACCCGGATGCAGTGGTCGAGTTTTTCAACACGTCTGTTAATTGGGAGCAGGCGTAAGTTGGGACGGGGGCCGGTCTCCCGGCCCCCGCTTTCCCGCGGAGGATTGTATGTCGAAGTTTCAACTGACAGTAAGAGAAACCGTGCCCCATCGCGACAACGCATCGCGTCGTAATGCCATGCTGTGTATCTTTCTCGGCACTGATCGTAAGCAGCGGCTTGTGAATTACTGTGGCGAACTGAACAGGAGTCAGCGTGACGTTGTCTGCGCCATGATTGATCACTGTCTCAACGAAGGAGGGGCGTAACATGGCCGGCATGTCTCCAACGCAGCGGACACTGAGGGCACTGCGGGAACAGGGACGCATCTGTGCCATTGTTGAGCGGTTCAATCATCACGTTGGCGAGTTCGGAATCCGGCAGGATCTGTTCGGGTTCATCGATATTATTGCTCTCGACCCGGATCGGGGCGCCGTGGCGATTCAGTCGTTCGGTCAGGACTGGTCCGGACACGTCAAAAAACTTCTGGGGGAGCGCAACGAGGCTGTTTTCGAATGGCTCAAGCACCATCCCTGTGAGCTCTGGGGGTGGCGGAAAGTGAAGCTGAAGCGCGGAGGCAGGGCCACCCGTTGGGCACCGCGGGTCGGTGATGTTGTGCTGCTGGATGATGATCACCTTGAAATTCGGGAGAGGAAATGAGATGAAACGCGGATTATCAAGAACCGTAAAGAGGCTTCAGATGATGATGCCTGCCGCTGAGAAATTGAAAGATTGACATAATCGCCCCGTCCCGCAGCGTGTGTGATGGGCGGGACCCCAGGAAACACAGCCGGGAGAAATCCGGCCGTCTGTGCGGGCGGGGCTCTTCGTCCGCTAGAGTTTGATACGCACAACAAGGACATGAGCAGACGGCTGTTCGCCGCTGCTCAACGGGTTGGTTATGCCAACCCGCAACTAAGAAGACCGACAATGAAAACAGACGACAGAGATTTGCGAACGATTGCAGCAGAACTTAAAGCTAACGGAATGCGGTGCAACTGCGACTTTGACAACTGGGAGCCGGAGCGCAGTACCGGACACTCCCGCGTCTGCCGCATCCATATACAGGCGATGGCAATGAAGCACCGACCGCATGACATCAAAGCAGAAC
>Ga0180431_10009689_pt1 | contig 10823 bp, 9 predicted proteins | sample SS_ome_11_FD_132459 | JGI IMG/M metagenome (GOLD analysis project Ga0180431, IMG submission 132459) | Hypersaline lake sediment archaeal communities from the Salton Sea, California, USA - SS_1_MS_1 metaG | ecosystem: Environmental > Aquatic > Non-marine Saline and Alkaline > Hypersaline >...
TCGTGGCCGTTGTTAAACGTGACCGAGTGGTCGTAAGTCGTGTCGTGGTGGTTGATTTTCGCATGGTTGCTTCGCCTGAAATCGGGCTCGCTACGGACAGAGTTTCCCTACCTAAAACCTAGCTTGCTCAGCCGGGAGAAGGCCGCTCAAAGCCAGCAGAAAGGTGCCGCTTTCCCGCTGCCGAGGACGAATCGCCGCGGTCAGGCTGTAGCGATTAGCGCGGTCGACCGACCGCAAATCAGGCGCATTCGGAATGACCGATCGCCCCCCCTCATTAGGGCCCTCAGAATCCGTCTCTTTCGGCAGATAGCACCGCCTGCTGCGGGTCGATAAGTCCTTAGCCGATCGTCACTTCGCGTTCCCCTTCGGAAACTGTCTCCCCCATGTTCCGACGCCCTTCGTCCAAGACCGCCGCCCCCGAATTGGCGATCAATAGCCAGGCCAGCCGCAGCCAGGCAACCAACAGCGCGCCAACTTACGACGCCGTGCCCTATCCAAAGAAGTCGCACCCCGGCGCCCACATCCGCCGCGCCGAAACATTGGCTACGCTCTTCGATCTTAAGCCAACGCCGATCACCGGCTGCCGAGTTTTGGAACTCGGTTGTGCGGCCGGCTGGAACTTAGTTCCTCAAGCGTTCTAGTTCACCGATAGTCAGTTCATTGGTGTCGATGCGTCGGCCACGCAAATCGCCGCGGGTAGGGAACTCGTCGAGTCGCTCTCGCTCACCAATATCGAATTGCGACAGGCCGACCTGCGTCAGATTGACGAGAGCTGGGGAAAGTTCGATTACATCCTCTGCCACGGGGTCTACTCTTGGGTTCCGCCAGAAGTGCAACACGAGATCATGCGAATCTCGAAGGAAAACTTGGCTCCCGACGGAGTCGCGCACATTTCCTACAACGTACTTCCAGGCTGGCATTTCCGCGGTATCGTTCGCGACATGATGCTCTACCACACGGCCCAGTTCGACGACCCGGAGGAGAAACTTTCGCAGGCCCGTGCCGTGCTCGACTTCATGGCAGAAAACTGCTTACAAGATACGCCCTATAGCAACATGTTATCGCGCGAACTCGAACTCGCTCGCGAAGCGGAAGATGGCTACCTTTTCCACGATCATTTGGAAACCGAAAACAATCCAATCTATTTTCACGAGTTTTGTCGGCGGGCGGACAAGCAGGGCCTGCAATACTTGGCCGATATTTGTTTTGCCGACATGTTGCCGCAACATCTCCCCGAAGCGGCCCGCAAGACGCTCGCGAATGCTCCCCTAATCAAGCAGGAGCAGTACATGGACTTCTTGCGCAACAACACGTTTCGCCAGTCGTTGTTGTGCCACGCTTCGCTGCCGATCAATCGTGCCCTCAGCCCGGCGGTGCTGGATCGCTTCCACCTGTCGTTCAATTATCATCAGAAACCGGAATCGGCTACGTTTGTTCTCGATGACGACTCGAATGGCCGAGTCGAGATTCGTGGACGTTCGATCGAAACCGACTCGCCCGCTGGCAAAGTGGCCTTGGCCACACTGATCGACGCCTGGCCGCGAGCGATCACTCTCGAGCAGCTACAGCGGCAGACCGAGAGAAAGCTGGTCGAGTTGGGACTCATCTCTCAAGCGGAGAGCGAGCAACTGCCCGGTGCCTTGGCCCATTGCATGATGCAAGCACTCGCGAACGGAATGTTGGAAATCTTCGCCCACCCGCCGGCCTTTGCGGATAGCAACGTCGATCACCCGATGGTGAGCCGCTTGGTGCGTGAGCAGGCGAAGCTGTCTCCCAATGTGACGACTCCCCATCACCGCAATGTGCAGTTGGACGAAGGCTCGCGCCTATTGATACAACAACTCGACGGAAGACAATCACGCCAAGAAATCGCGGAAACTCTCTCCGCAGATGCCGAATTCCAAGAAGCGCTCCCCGCTACTGCCCGTACGAAGAGCAAGCCACTCTTTCCAGCAGGCGTGATTGGAAATATGACCACGACCACCGAAATCGCGCTGCCGGTCGCGCAGCTCGACCGGGCAATTGATTCGCTGGCGAAATCGGGCTTGTTGGTGACTGAGTAGCGGGGCTACCGACCGCATACCAGAAACATTTGGTGCTTCGATATTGGACAGGATAAGACGGGATTAATCTCGGGTGCCACTGGCTCTGCCAGTGCTGATCCTTCCGCAACTCATCGGCGCAACAATAGCTCGACAGCCGGCTCGACCGAAAGTCTCAAGTCTTCCCACGATCTGGGCACCGCGCGGTCACGCGAGCTTGCAGCAGAGCGTCACTTCGCGAGAATGGGGCTAGACCGCGCGTTTTTGGGCGAACATGAGGCTCCCAATCGACAGTTTGGGAAGCTCGACGTTCGTCCCTTTAATGACAGATCAGGGCAGCATTATGGAAAACAAGCCAGACACCGACTTCAATCCGTACGCAACCCCCGAATACGAAGAACCCAGTCTCAAGCCAATGGCTCCGGTCGAAATGGCCAAGCCAAAACCGTGCCCTTCATGCGGTGGCGAAAACGCGACGCCCGTTCCCTACAGCGCGTGGTACGGCCGTCGAGCCCCCAAAGCAATCCAGGAACTCCGCTGCGACAATTGCGGATGCGAGTTTGACGGCGAAACAGGCAAAGCCTATCCCGCGCGCAAGAACCCGGTCGTGTGGTTCGTTATCGCACTGTTTCTGTTCTTAGCTTACGTGGCGTTTCTCGTGGCCGTTCAGTAGCCACTTCGTAGTTACCAACGGCTACCTAGGCAATCTGCCCCGCGCCTTGGTATTTAGCATCACCAAGACCAAGGATCGGAATGAAGATAAAGCCTAAGAGAATAATACCAACCGCAAAACCTGTTCCTTTGCCAAAGCACTTAGCAAGATCAATGCATAGGATGATCCAGATCACTATGTTGACAAACGGAACGATGCACAAGAAGAGCCACCACCATGGCTTTCCTACGATTGCGAGGAACACGATGAAGTTATAAATCGGCACGATACTGGCCCAACCTGGTTGACCAGCTTTCACAAACATCTTCCACTGTCCCACGATCATTAAGACGATGAGAGCCAGATATAAAACGACAAAAATCACGCCTGCGATTTCCATTTAATCGCTCCTTAGAGAGGGACCGCGGTAGATGAACTGAGTTCTACTGATCGCCGCGATTGGCGAACAGAATGGCAGTCCGCGGCACAAGAATTCTGACGACTCCCTGCCCGCATCCCGCCATTGCGTGCCAGTATAGTTAGGCCCCCCTAAAAATGTCCAGGACAAAAAAAGAAAATCGCTGGACATGACGTTCGTAGCGCGCAGCGGATTCCACACGATGAGATAGAACTGCCGCTTGGCATGTTCTTTGTTGCGCGGCGGTCTGCCGACTGTCTCACTTGGGCGACCGAACGTCTCAAGTCGTCGCGTAGGCTGGATGACACCGCGCGGTCTCATGCGTGGGCAGGTCTGGAGACCAGGCCCACAACACTGAAACGTCACACGAGAAGCCGCTTACACGTCCAAATTCTGGACTTCGAGGGCGTGCTGCTCAATGTATTCGCGTCGCGGTTCGACCTTGTCGCCCATCAACACGCGGAACAGGTCATCGGCGGCGGAGACGTCGTCCATGGTGATCTTCAGCAGCGTGCGATTCTCCGGGTCGAGCGTCGTCTCGCGAAGCTCTTCCGCGTTCATTTCACCCAGGCCCTTAAAGCGGGTGATTTGCAGACCACGTTCCCCGGCGGCCCGCACCGCGGTGACCAGACCACGGAGATCTTCCAAGCCGATCTCGGTCTCGCCACGGCGGAGCATGTAGCGAGCTTCTTCGTCACCCGTTCGTTCTTCCGGCAGGAGGGTGCTGATCTCAAAGCCCATCTCGCGAAGGTCCTTGAGGGCCGTATTGATCGAGCGGACTTCGTTGAGTTCTACAATGTGCAGCTGGTTGTTGAGCGCCGCAGCGTCTCCGTTGGTTTCCGCGTCGGCACCTGGCTCGTCGGCCATGGTCAACTCGCCACCGGTCGCTTCTTCCTGCTCTTGGATGAAGGTGTTCAATTCCGCTCGGGTCGAGAACCAGTGTTCTTGAGAACCCAAGAAGACGTGGAAGACCGGCAGCTTAGCCGTTTCCGGATCCTGGCGAAGGGCATGGGCTCGTAGGCTAATGCCGCGGCGTTCGAGCGCGGTGAGCGGGTCTTCCAGGGCCGCCAACGTGCGGCAAAGCTTGACCATATCTTCGCCTTCGATGATCCGTCCGTCGCGCGGATCGAAGGTCGAATCGCCGAGACCTTGGTCGAGCAACTGGGCCTTCATTTCCTCTTCGGTCTGCACGTAGTGGCGTTTCTTTTTTTGCACCACACGGAACAGCGGCGGCTGGGCCACGTAGACCTTGCCTTCGGAAACGAGCTCGTACATCTGACGATAGAAGAACGTGAGCAATAGTGTGCGAATGTGCGAACCGTCGACGTCGGCATCGGTCATGATCACGATCTTGTCGTAACGCCGGCGGGCCAGGTCTTGGTCTTCGCCAATGCCGATTCCGACCGCGGAGATCATGCTGCGGACTTCTTCGTTGGCCAGCACTTTGGCCTCTCGCGACTTGTAGGCGTTGATAATCTTACCTCGCAGCGGCAAGATCGCCTGATACTCTCGCAGCCGGCCACCTTCGGCACTTCCACCGGCCGAGTCACCTTCCACCAGGTACAGCTCGCACTTGTCGACTTCACGGCTGGAGCAATCTCGCAGCTTGCCGGGCAGGCCGCCGCTACTCATGGCTCCCTTGCGTTCGCGGATGAGCTCCTTTTGCTTGCGAGCCGCCACGCGGGCTTCGGCCGCGAGCAAGCCCTTGGAGACAATTGTCTTGGCGATGCCGGGGTTTTCTTCCAGGTAGTTGGCGAGGAACTTGTTGACCGCGGAACTGACGATGCCTTCGACTTCGCCGTTACCGAGTTTGGTCTTGGTCTGTCCTTCGAATTGCGGTTCCGGCACACGCAAGGAAAGCACGGCGGTCAGCCCTTCGCGGAAGTCGTCACCGCTGGGCATCAGATCCTTGAACTGGTTTTGGGCCTTGCCGACTCGCGTTAGACAGCGGGTCAGGGCACTTCGAAAACCAGAGAGATGCGTACCACCTTCGGTCGTGCAGATGTTGTTGACGTAGGTGTGGACGTTCTCGGTGTATTCGGTCGAATACTGCAGAGCGATCTCCATCGTCACGTGGTCTTGCGCCGCCTCCAGATAGATCACATCCTTGTGAGCGGGTTCGGTCGTGCGATTGAGGTACTCGACGAATTCCTCGATGCCCCGTTCGTACTGGAATGTGTGCTCGTCACCGCTACGTTTATCCGTGAATACAATCTTGATGCCGCGATTCAGGAACGCCAGCTCTTGCAGTCGCTTTTGCAGCGTGCTCTGCGAAAACTTCGTGGTCGGGAAGATCTGCGGATCGGGCTTGAAGGTCGTCTTGGTGCCGACATGCTTGGTGCTACCGACGCGGCGGAGTTCGCTGGTCGGAACGCCACGTTCGTACTCTTGCTGATAGGCATGCCCGTCGCGGCGAACTTCGACTTCGCACCACTCGGAGAGGAAGTTAACCACCGTGACACCGACACCATGCAGACCACCGGAGGTCTGGTAGGCACCCTTGGAGAACTTGCCGCCGAACTTGAGCACGGTCATCACACCTTCTACGGTGGAGACCTCGCGACCCATTTCTTCGCTCAGTTGATCGTGCTTGTCGACCGGAATCCCGCGACCGTCATCCTCAACGGTGATCGATTCGTCTTCGTTGATCGAAACGCTGATCTGCGTGGCAAAATCGGCCATCGCTTCGTCAATCGAGTTATCGACCACTTCGTAGACGAGGTGATGCAGGCCGCGCGTCGTCGTGTCGGCGATGTACATACTCGGCCGCTCACGCACGTGCTCCAAATCGCTCAGACGCTCGAGATCCTCCGGATTGTAATCGGCATTGGCGGCGGGGCGATTCTGATTCGGTTCTGTCGACATATTCGCTTTCTCGTTGCTATGGTTGTCCGCCCAAATTAATGGCAGGGCGGGCCTCTTCTATTTGTTCTCTCGTGTTAGCCTTCGATTATTCAGCCTGTCCCGGCCAATCCTTCCGCTGCTAACCCTCCACCGGACCGACGCGAAATCGCAGGTCGCGAATCTCGTCATGCCCGAGGGCCTCTCGAATTTTCTCGAGCAGTTCGCTTTTCTCAAAGGTCAACTCTTGTACCAAGGCCGAATGGGCCACGGTGACTTCCATCACTCCGCGTCGAATCGGACCGGGCCGCGTCATGCCGGCCAAATCCTCTCCCACCGCATCTTGCCAGGCGGCGTTGCGACCCTGGCTTTCGAGCTTTCGCCCCACACCACGGCGGCTGAGCAATTCGGAAACCAAGTCTCCAATCGCCTGAGGGCCGCGCGGTTTATTCGATTCGCGTTTCGGCAAATTGCGTTTCTTCCCAGCCTGGGTTTCTTTCCCTAACTTGGGAGCTCTCTTCTCTTTCTAAAGCGATTCTGGCGTTATCGATCCCGACTCATCGGCATGATCACATAGGCATAACCGTCGTCGGTGCTGGTCACGACGGCACTTTCCGAATCCTTGATCTCCAACTTGAACGTCTTCTCGGCGTCGAGCACCTTGAGGAAATCGCCCATGTAACGGGGATCGAGCACGGTGGTAATCGGTTCCGCGTCGAAGGAGATCGGCAGTTCAATACGCGACTGCCCCACCTCGGCGGTCTTGGCGGCCAGCACGGCACTTCCGTTACCAAAGGTGAAGTCGATGCCGCGGCTCTCTTGGCTGACCACCACGGCCGCCTGACGAACGGCCGAGAAAAAGGCACCCACGGAGATATCGATCGACTGGAACTCGTTCCGTTTGGGGAAGACTTCTCGCCATTTCGGAAATCGACCTTCGACCAGGCGAGAGAAGACCGTGACCCGCTGGCTCTGAATCAAAATGCTATTGGGCTGCACCGCGATCTGAATCTCGGCATCGGCATCGCTGAGCGCCCGCTCGATCAGCGTGAGTGCCTTGGTCGGCACGATCGTGGTTTGATCGCCCGTGGCATGCTCGCCCACCGACTGGGCAGGGCCTTCCATGCGGGCCAAGCGTCGGCCGTCGGTACCCACCGCGGTCAACTTGTCTTTTTCCAGCTCGAACAACACCCCGCCGAGGGCATAACGGCTGCTCTCGGTATCGGTGGCGAAAGCCGTGCGGCGAATGACTTCCTTAAGGAAGCGAGCCGGCAACTCGTGATACGACGATTCGGTAAACGAGGCGACCGACGGATACTCGTCCGGGTTGGCACCTGCCAGATTGAACTCGCTGCGATCACCTCGCACGATCGTGCCTTGCGGGTCGGCTTCGAGCGCGAGCGTTTCATCGGGCGACTCTCGCAAGATCGGCATAAAGCGGCTGAGCGGGAGCAGGGCACTGCCTGGCACCTCGACATCGACGCCCGGCACGACAATGCGAATCCCAATTTCCAGATCGGTCGCCATCAAGGTGGCCGTGTCTTGGGTCACTTCGAGTTTAACGTTTTGCAGGACCGGCTTGGGGCTACGCTGCGGAACCACACTGGCCGCGGTTTGCAGGGCCTCCAGTAATTTTGCACGATCGCATTTGACCTTCATCAGAGTTTCCTTCCCGTTGATCTTCCTAGTGAAGCTCTTTTCTTAATTCAATAAATAAATTTAGTAGTCGTAGAAGAAGGGGACGCTTTTGGTGACGAGTGGTCGACGCCGCCATCACGATTCGCTCTCAAAAACACGGGTGAATCGCGTTTCTCGAAGCACCCACGAGCGGTTGAAATCATGTTCGTTTCACGTCGGTCGTTTGTCGCATCTCTGTCGGTGAATGTGCATGACGCGAAACAAAAAAATCGAAGCGACAAGTCGCCAATTTTTTAAATCAGTTATGCACACCAGCCGAACAACTTCTCCACGGGTGTTTGTAATGTTTTTGTTTGGGTAACGTTTCTTAGTCTTTCAGCAGCCTAGCGATTTCGGCGACGGCCTTCTGCGTGGCAGTGTCGGACTGCAAAAGTTCGAGCGCCTTTTGATGGTTGTAAAGCACGGTGGTGTGATCGCGGCCGCCGAGGAACTTGCCGATCTGTCCGAAACTCTTTTGGCAATACTCGCGGGCGAAATAAACGACGATCCGCCGAGCCGTGGCGATGTTTCGTCGCCGCGAGCTGCTCTTCAAATCGTCTACGGTAAGCGAAAAATGCTTCGCCACGGTGCGAGCGACGCGGTCGATACGAATCCGCCGGGTGCTTGTGGGGCGGGGAATAAATTGCCGAACGATGCTCGCCGAAAGTGGTTCTTGGCCCGGTTTTCTAGGCAAACGAGCAATCGCCAGCGGCAAGTCGGCGACCGCCGGATGATCGCCGGTAGCCAAATAGGTGATCGCTTCTTCGCTCAACTCGACCGGACCACTGCCATCAGCTCCGGTACAGCAAAGTTCCACGATCGCACGTCGTGCCGCTTCACCCGCGGGCGAAAGTGGAACGACCAAACCGGAAGCGAGTCGACTGACCAACTCCGGTAGAAATCCTTTAATCGATTCGCAAGGCGTACGCGTGGTAACAATCAACTGTCCGCCCTGATCGCCGGCATCTTTAGCAGTCAGTTCGTCGATCAATCCACACAACTCGCGTTGGATGGTGGTGTTCGTCGGCAGCTCGTGCAAGTCGTCGATGACGACGAGCGAAGCCGAGCGATATCGTTCACGAAGTTCCGCCAATCGACGCGGCTGCGTGCGAACGCGATTGAACTCGGCCGAAAACGAAGCGGCGTCGGTGAGCTTCACTTCGCCACTGCGTGAACCACTCGCGTCTTGCCAACGTCGCGCGAGTCCGCCGGCCAGCAGCGACTTACCAGAACCGGTTCCACCGCAAAGCACCAACGGGTTGTAAGCGTGATCGGGTGATCGCAACACCGCTTCAACCGAAGCGTGCGCAAGACGATTTTCCGGCCCGCCAATGAACGCTTGCAGGCGACTTTCGCTTCCCGCCTCGCGCGCAGAACCACGCACATGCGAACGTGATTTGTTCGGAAGTGGTATCGAGAAAACGCCGCTGACCACGTTGGCTCCGTCCAATTTCTGAACACGCACTCACAGGTGCGCAATGGCTCGAAAATAGGCTTACTGGGAAAGCCTGAATTATAGCGTTTTGTGGCCGCCTCGCGTAGCGGGGACGGCCGTTTTCGAGCCCTCAGAACGTTCGCGTAAGTCCTTGTAGATAGGTAGGATACGACTGGCCGCTTGGGCCATCTCCTGAGCCTGTGTGAGCCGGCCCAAGGAGAACCGCAAAGCGCTGTTAATTTGCCCCGGACGACAGCCCATTTCAGCCAGTACAGGGGACGGTTCGCTGGACCCACTTTCACAAGCACTACCGGTTGAACAGACCACGCCGGCGAGGTCCAAGGCCAGGAACAGAGCCTGGCGATCGAGCGGTTCGAAGGCCAAGCAGGAGACGTGCGGCAGCCGGTCTGCGTCTTGGCCAATCACGGTTACCTCGGGAGCGGCGGCCGTGATCTCGCCTTCAAAATCGTTTCGAAGTTGGGCCATTCGCTCTGTAGCCGTGGTGTCTTCCTCGGCCGCCTCGAGAGCCGCCAACATGCCGGCTGGCAGGGCCAGCGACTCGGTGCCAGGGCGAAGACCCTGTTGCTGTGGCCCGCCGAACAATAGCGGCGACAGCGGAATATCTTGCCTAAGTAGAACCGCCCCGATTCCCCGCGGACCATGAAACTTGTGGGCCGAGAGGGTCATCGCGCCGGCGCCCAAATCGCGAAAATCGACCGGGATCTTTCCAACCGCCTGCGAGGCGTCGGTGTGCAGTGGAATGCCGTGGGCGGTGCAAAGCGTGGCGATGTCGCGAATCGGCTGCAGTACGCCCGTCTCGTGATTGCCGAGCATCACGCTCACCAGGCGAATGGGAGGTCCGACCGTGAGTCCGTCAGCCCTATCGGTCAGCAGTTTCTCCAGGGCAGCGAGCTGAACTCGCCCCGCGCCATCGACCGGAATTCGTTCGATCTGGTGCCCAGCCTCGGCGAGAGCTTCGGCCGCCAACAGCACGCTTGGGTGTTCGATCGCGGAGACCAGGATCGTGGCGGGCTCATTTCCGGCGAGTCCTCGCAGCACGAGATTGTTCGCTTCCGTGGCTCCACTGGTGAAGATCAGCCGATCGGCCGCCGCGGTGCGATCGACCAGATGCAAGCCCAAAATAGCCCCGATTCGCTCTCGAATCTGCTCCAATTGGCTACGAGCCGCCCGCCCCAGCTGGTGCTGACTGGCCGGATTTCCCGGGAAATCACGCTCCGCGGCCGCCATCGCCTCGGCAACCGTAGGTGCCAGCGGGGTCGTCGCGTTGTGGTCCAAATTGATGGGAGATGCTGCCATTTCCCGCATTATACCGACGCTAGCAGTTCCATCCCACGCGCCGCGGAGAGAAGGGACTAAACGGTTCAAAACAGCCTTAACGATCCACGATTGGCGTTGCCCGTTTATCGAGGCGCTGGCTATGATTCGCCGCTCGATTTGGAGCCATCAGCCATTTGTTGGAGCCTTCAGCCACTTGGCCCAATTCCTACAGCCCCCACTCCCGCCATGCAGAAACTATTTGATTCGATCGCCTCGTTGTTTCGAGCCCTGATCATGCTGGCCATCCTCGGCGGCATTGGCTACTTCGTGATCGAACATACGCCGGCCCTGGAGGTCGCGCGGAAGAAGTTCAGCGAGTGGCAGAATCGTCCTGTGGAATACGACTGGGGCGGGGGAGCAGCCCCCGCATTTGGCGAAGGATCGCCTGCTGATGCAGCGACCGCTCCAGTTGATCCAACA
>Ga0180431_10009690_pt1 | contig 10823 bp, 7 predicted proteins | sample SS_ome_11_FD_132459 | JGI IMG/M metagenome (GOLD analysis project Ga0180431, IMG submission 132459) | Hypersaline lake sediment archaeal communities from the Salton Sea, California, USA - SS_1_MS_1 metaG | ecosystem: Environmental > Aquatic > Non-marine Saline and Alkaline > Hypersaline >...
CCATGAAGTGCTCGAATCCTATTACCAAAGACCGAAGGAGTATGTCGAGTTTTTACAAAAGGCCCGCCCGGCGGTCAATTTCAAGCGCTATCTACGATTGCTCATGGATGTCAAAGGCTATATCCATATAGTCCGGCGATTAATGAATCCACGCTACAAAAGAGAGGGCGACATTCACGTGTGGCCGGACGATCACATCGAGTGGGATCGAATCGAGCAGCTTGTGACGTCGGAAGGTTTCGAGATTATCCTGAAAGAAGATTACCTGCTCTACAGAAACGATTACGATCCGGAAATATACAACGAATATAAAGATAAGTGCGCCGATGAAAGAGTGCTGATCGCGCGAAAACAAGGATAACAGGATTTCAGGTATGGAAAATAAAAATACCGAAAACGATGCTTTCTTCACTCATTTCAGCCAACGGGATAAACCGACGAAAGCGGGGGCGCGGCTGGTCAAGGCCACAGCCCGGAAGATTTTCAAATACGCCCGGATCACCTCCGGCCAGAACGTCCTCGAGATCGGGCCGGGCCGGGGCGACTTTGCCGATATCTGTCTCGAACGCGGCATCGAATACGCGGCGATTGAAGCCAACCGGTACATGGCCGAATCGCTTGAGAAACGAGGCGCCGAGATCGTTCGCGCCATGGTCCCGCCTTTACCGGCGTTCGATAGAGAGTTCGATACCGTTGTCATGCTCAACGTCATGGAACACATGAACAGTATGGAGAACGCCTTACAAATTACGCAACAGACAAAAAATATTCTCAAACCGAAGGGGACATTTGTGATCAGCTCGCCGGACTACCTGAACTGGCGGAAGCATTTTTTCAACTGCGATTTTTCGCACAATTATGTCACGACACGACGGCGGCTCAAGCAACTCCTGATTAACAGCGGTTTCAGTTCGACGCGAAGCTGTTATCTGTGCGGAACGATGACGGGCTTGCCGTGCTTTGTCATCTCAGGCCTGTTCTCCCGGCTGCCCTTTGGCTTTCTCAACGCCGCGTTTTCCGAAAGCAAACTCTGCTATAAGCTCTATAAAATACAATTAACCTTCATGCGAAAGGTCCTGATCATCGGTCAGACGTAGGGGCAGACCCATGTGTCTGCCCGGGGCGACCACACGGGGTCGCCCCTACGCTCAAATTATGACAAGTCGTAGCAAACAAATCGCTAAATTGCTCATCCGGTTCCTGGTTACAACGGGATTGCTGGTCTGGGTCTTCAGCCAGATCGATCTCAAACAGTTCTGGCAAGCGATCAGGGAGGCAAAATGGCCTTATCTGATCGGCGTTTGGGTGTTGACCGCCGTACTCTTCTGGATTCGCTCGATGAAGATGCAATTCGTATTGAAGAAGCAATCCTGCCACATCGACGCGAATACCCTCTTCGGGGCGACGACCATCACCGCCCTGTACAGCATGATCCTCCCCGGAATCCTCAGCACGGGCGTCAAATGGTACATCCTGAAGAAAAGCAGCGGCAAGGGAAGCCACGTCTTAAGCAGTATGATTTACAACCAATTCTCCACGATGGTGCTGATGACCGCGTTCGGACTTCTCGCAATAATCATTTCCAACCCAACGCCTCTTTTATTCCCCAACGCGACTTATCAATGGCTGTTGCCCGTCATCTGCGGCATCCTCCTGATCGCCCTTTTACTCTTCGTTTCCCTCTTGCTGCATCACCGGCACGGATCCCGAATCATCAATATCCTCAAGATTCCGCTCAATCCCCTTCCGGCGGGGATTCAACAAAAGGGGCGGGAAATCCTCGATCAAATTGCCGGCTTTCAAACGGCCGGATGGCGCTTTCACCTCATGGTAGCGCTGATCACCTTTATCGATACCCTGGTCGGCGGCGTCGTAACGTACATTCTCGCCGCTCGAACCGCGAACATCGACGCCCCGACACTCATCTTCGTATGGCTCTGTACCGGCATTTATATCATAGGACGACTCCCCATCACGGTCGCCAATCTCGGCGTCAGGGAAGTGTCACTGGTCGGATTCCTGGCGATGTACAATGTTGAAAAACCCGCGGCGCTTTTAATGGCGATGGTCCTGTTCTCCGCCCTGGTCGCCATGGCGATGATCGGCGCGATCTACCAAATCTCGTGGGGGATAACCGGCAAGAAATTAAATTCGCCGCCGGATTAAATTCCACATCGAGCGATCCTACTTTTCATCTTTTCCACCCTGCACGTTAAATGCGAGAGCGGCTTTGCCCATTGAACCGAAATCGCCCGTCAAACGTAATGTCCCTGCGTGATCCGGCGGGATAGTCAATGTCGCTTCAAAGCGTTTGCGTCCCATCGGATCGATGGACACCGTCCATGGCTCCCGATCCACTACCCAGCCGGAGGGTTTGCCCGCCACCTGAATGGTCCCTTTTGCAGGTGCGTCTGCGAAATTGTAGGCGAACATACGCAAACGATAAGGCTTATCGGGATCGATCCGATACTCGTACCCCTGAGACCACGGGAGCGGCATAATTTTGACCATCGCACTACGCGGTATCTGCACCTGGAGCACGACCGGGCAAACCTGGTCTTCTCGCTTCATTGAACGATCGACCGATGTCAGCTTCAAGCCGTCCGTCTGTCCGGCCGGTAGAATAACATACAAAGCCTCAGCCGCTAATTCCGCTGGCATCTCATCCAGACGGCGACCGAGATAATCGAATATCCCCTGGACAGGCCATGACTCGGGCAACGAGAAGGCTATCTTTGTTTTGCCCCGTTGCGGCCAATCCGCCTTTTTCTCCGCCCAGGCCACCAGGACATCCCGCTCTCGCCCATCCGGCCACGCCCGAAACACGATAACGCGCGCATTTTCCCGGCCGGGAATGTCCCACCGTCCCAGGCACTTCGCCCCGGCCAGCAGCCGCCCCGCCGCCGCCAGGGCCACATACGCCGGTCGCGGCGTCATGTCCTTTCGCAACAATCCGAATTGCACCGTCCCCCCCTCGCAATAGTGCCCTAAAATGAAATGGAAATGCCGGATGCTCCCCGCATGGAGACTGGCTGCATAGGACTGGGGGATATACCGGGCTTTGCGAATCTCGTCCTCTCGCGACAGGTCACAAAAGGGCTCGGGGCCGGTGTATTTGAGCCCGCGATCCGCTTCCGTCACCCAAATCGGCTTGCCGCACGCGACGTTTCGCGCCTCGACCCACAACCGTTCATAATCATGCGCCCAGTCATACGTATGAATATTGTACGTATCGAAGTAAGACCACGCCTCGTTATCCAGGAGCCCCTGTGTATGCTCAGACGTCGGCGTCGTGGTATAAACATTCCAGCAGACCGTCACGGCCGGATCGCCTGCCTTGAATCCCAGAAACGCCGCCTTCTGGAAGCTGCACATCTCATCGACCGTATGCGCGCCGAACGTGCTGACGTTCGCCTCGTTCCACGGCTCCCACGCCACCACTCGTCCGTGAAATCGCTCTGCCATCGTCTTGCAAAACCGATACGCATGCCGCAAGTCGCGTGCGAACCGCCCTCCCGGATGCTCGCCGTCCAGTTCGGTATTCCAGGCCCAGTCCGGCGTCGAGTGAAAGACCTGCAACACCTTCAACCCACGCTGCTTTTGGATCGCCGCCGAGGTATCATACGTCGTTTCAGCCTTCGTAAATTCACCCGATTTCGCTTCCAGTTCCCGCCATTTCAGCCGGTCGCGAATCCAGTTCACCCCCGCCAGGGCCGCCAGTGATGCCAATCGTTCCTGATCGTCCGGCTGATCCTTGGCAAACCACGCCGTCGCGGAATCCACACAGACCGGAGAATTCTGAGGCACCGGCGCTCGGAGCTTATGCAATACCGCCGCCGTCGTCCAATGCAGACAGTTCCTTTGCTCATCCAGAAACTCGACTCGATACCACCCCACCGGCAATCGGCCCAAGCGAATCCGCTCAGACAACTCGGAAGAAGATCCTGAAAACTCACCATTGCAAACCGTCCGACCAATATCATCCAGCGCCCGCCAGCGTCGCGTCCCTTTCGGCGTCTCGTCCGGCATCTTGACCCATGCCGTCTCCGTATCCAGGTACACATTCCCCGGATGATCGTCCAACGGAACCGGTATCCCTCGCTGTATCACATGCCCATCATTCCAATACGCCGCATCATAAGACGCCTGCGCACTTGAACCCACCCACACAATAAACGCTATCACAGCGATACTTCTTTTCATTTCAAGACCTCATTGTTAAATGATACTCTTCGTTCCAATCTACGGATCAAATTTGACAATTCTTATGGAAAACTGCCGGCGGCGATTTTGATGTCGTTTAAGACTTCCTGTGTCAGTTTTTGCCAATCGCAATAGCCGACGCGGTTGGTCCATAGTGGATTCTTGTACTGCTTGAGTGCTGTCGATACGTAGAGACGCCAGTATTCCGCCGCCTTCGTCAACTCGCGGATAGCAGATTTCTGATATTCGGGCTTCCGGGTTTCGCGAAATAGGGCAAGCTCCGTGGCGCCGCGTATTTTGTGGGCGTAGTATTTACCCATGCAGGCTATTGCACGGATGTCTCCTAATGTCAACCGCAATTCCTTGTCACTCCCATGCGATAGCCCGTTGAGGATCGCCAAAGCCCGGTCGGCATGGCGGTGAATCCGCTCGGAGACTTCGATGGGCGTTGTGCCCAGCGGTTCCTTCCCCGCGACAACGCTTTTGACATAGTCAGGGATGGAAATATTGTCCGTTCCTTTATGAGGCTCCAGCGTGATAAAACGGTTGACATCGTGGAAGCCGGTTTTCGTTTTAGCCGGACCGGGACGGCTTTTGCACGCTTCAATATACCATTGGAAATCCAAAGCCCCCCAGTGAAAACCCGTGGTCAAGGGATAAACCATCGAAGCGCTCTGCCAGGCGGCGAACAATTCCGCCGCCGGAACGTGCGGATATTGCTCTTGTAAAATCTTAATAAAGCGTTGGTTAGTCAGATTCGGATCGTAGCCTAATCGACCCCATATCATCCAATGGTACCCGTGTTTGACGATTTCTATCTGCCGGGGCGTCTCCGGCTCGGTGCTCAGGAATTCCCGTCCCCAGATATACTGGTCGGAACCCAGGTAGAATCCCCGGGACACATCGTAGGGAATGTTCCGAATGAACTCGCGGACGAAGTCCGGCGCTCCCCAGCGGAAGTAATAGATATCGTCGTTGCGTAGCGTCCAGATCGTTTTAAGATTGCCTTCTTCCTGGATATCCTCAACGAAGCCGGGGTGATACGGCTGCGTCGTTGAGCTGTACACGTGCGCCTTGGCGTATTTGAAGCTGAAGATGAACTCAATATCCTCGTGTTCGATCAGGGGCGCGAATTTTCGAGCGATATCCTTCGCGCCGGTTTGATGCTGGCGGTGTATGAACGTCATCTTTCGTCCCGGCTGCATCTTGGCTGCATCGAGCACGCCCTGGGCATACGTCTTGAATGCCCAGTCCTCCTTCTGCGAGAAGTTGGCGCCGTGCATATTCTCGCCCGTCGTCAGGCCGATGCCTTTCAGATCGGGATACGTGAGGAACATCTGTCTGACGCTCTTGCGAAAATAATCGAGGGTGGTCTCGTTATTGATGTCATCGGTGATCCCATATTGGCCGTAGGTCCCGTTGATGAAGATGTTCCACGTCACAAAATAGAAATCGACATTTCGCGCTTTGGCATACCGCATCACCTTCCGCCAGAACGCGATTTTCTCTTCAATGGTGATCTTCTTCAACGTCTCAAGGTTATTCAATATCTCCGGAGCGTCAAAGCCGATGCCATTGCCCGAATAATACTCCTTCCACGGGACGGTTGACCGTTTCACATCATCCAATGCGACATCCGGATAATCCGGCACCTTCACCAGGGAAGGAAACGGATGGAGACTCCAGAGCGAAATATAGTTGTATCGGTACCGCGCTAACGTATCGATGTACTCTTTCCAGAAATCAAAGCTCCACATCTCGATGATATTGTTCTGCGCCGCATCGCACACATCGCTGTAGCTGGGCGTGCGGGCGTCGAGCGGGATATTGAACTTGGTCCCCCGCATCGCCATGTAAGGATTGTGATCCACATCGGCAACCGCGTCGAGACCATCAACTCGAATAAGCTCCGCTAATTCCAATCCTCCGTACATCACGCCGGCCGCATCGGCGCCGACCACCCAATAGGTGCTTCGTCCCGCCTTCGACGAGAGGCGCAGACTGTAGCCCTCGCTTTTTAATGTCCCCGGAGGGCGCGCCCCTTCCGACTGCATTTGACGGACGGCCTCTGCATTCGAACGCGGTACGAGAATAATGCGCGTGCCCTCAGTCGCTCGGTTCAGTTGCGCCAAAGACATTTGCCCGACGTTATGCCCCTTCTTTTTCAACGAAGCCTGGATTTCCTCGGCGGCGAATACTGCGTGAGGATTCTTGCCATCGAGAAAGAGGGCAACCGGTGCTGCACTTTTAGCCAAAATCAACGATGGACTCAAAGTCAGCAGTACAATATAAATGCGAATTTTAGTCATAAATACCTCCATATCAAAGCACTACACCTACCGGATCACTATATACCAAGAGCCATCTTACTGATACAGGCGTAATCCCGCAACCACTGAAACTTAGAGTTGAGACTTCGATTGAAACCTTGTATATTAGGGCCATCTTTGAAGAGGCATAGACTATGGAACCTTTCATTATCGTCGGCTTTATCGCGATCTTCATCGTCGTCGGGATCGTCGGGTACCTGAGTTCCCTCAAACGGCGCGAGGCCATGATGGCTGTGGCGACGAAACTCGGCCTGAGCTTTCGACCGCAAAAGGACAGGAGTCTCGCCCGGCGCTATCGTTTTCTGAACAAGCTGCGCAGAGGCTCGAATCGCTACGCGTACAACATTCTCTCCGGCCGTTACCAGGGCCATGACGTGATCTTATTCGACTACCATTATAAAACCGGCTCCGGCAAGAATACGCACCATCACCACTTCTCGTTCTTTATTCTACACATGGCGGCCTCTTTCCCGGAATTGGTGATCGGCCCGGAAGGTTTTTTCTCGAAGATCGCTCAGGCCGTCGGGTACGACGATATCGATTTCGAGTCGCATGAATTCTCCCGCCGGTTCTGCGTTCGCAGCCCGGACAAGAAATTCGCCTATGACGTCTGTAACGGCCGTATGATCGAGTACCTTCTATCGAACGCCGATCTGACGATTGAGATCGAGGACAATGTTCTGGCGGTTTCATTCCGGTCGCGATTGTCGCCGGAGCAAATCGAACCGAATGTACATCGACTCATGACGGTTCGGTCGTTGATACCGGATTATCTGTTTCAAATGCAAAGTGCAAAAAGAAAAATGTAAAATTAAGGAAGTCATCCCCCTTTGGCGGATTCCGCAATTTTGATTTTTGATCTTTCATCTTTTCTTTTTCCTATTTCAGAGAGGTGATTATGCACGCAATGCTGATTGTCATCGCGGCGGTAGTCTTTTTACCGGTTCTTTATGTCATCCTGACATACAACGGATTGGTGGCGCTACGTAACCACATCCGCGATGCATGGGGCAATATCGACACAGAACTGAAGAGGCGCTACGATCTGATACCCAATCTCGTGGCGACCGTTAAAGGATACGCCGCCCACGAGAAGGAGATTTTCGAGCGTATCACTCAACTCCGCGCCCAGTGCCTGGCCAGCCAGGGGCCTATCCGCGAACAGGTCGCCAACGAAAGCCAATTGGTCGGCGCCCTGCAGAAATTACTGGCCGTCGTGGAGAACTATCCGCAATTGAAGGCAGACCAGCATTTTCTGGAGCTCCAGCGGGAATTGGTGAATACAGAGGATCGCATCCAGGCGGCGCGCCGTTTCTTCAACGGGAACGTGCGCGACTATCGCAACAAGTGCGAAACCTTCCCGAGCAATATCATCGCCGGCATGTTCGGTTTCGAGTCGCATGATTATTTCAATGTGAGCCCCTCCGTTCGCGAGGTGCCGGACACGGATTTCAGTTAAGTCGATGCCCGGATTCTGATGGGCACTCAACACCTGATATAAGCAAGATTTCATTTTGGCATTATCCTTGACGGCGGGCGTACAATTTGGTATAGATATAGATGTAATACCGTAAAGGTATGAACAGTTATCACTCATTTTACACGAAGGAGGTGCACCTTGTGTAGGAACTTTGTTTGTCTAACTTTTATTGTCCTCATACTCGCTCTCGCCGGCACAAATGCGGCCTTCGGCGGCACCATTTGGGAGACCAGAATCAGCAACGGTAATGATGACGCTGAAGAAGACGTCAGCGGCGGCGGTATTGATTTAAGCAGCAGCGACCTGGAGCTGCTCGATGACGGCGGTTTGCAGGTCGTCGGTCTTCGCTTCGTGGATATCCCCATTCCAAAGGGTGCCATCATCGATAACGCCTACGTCGAGTTCACGTGCGATGAGACGGGAAGCGGCACTTTAGCTGTCAGTCTTCTCATCGAGGGTGAGTTGAATCCCAATCCCGCGACGTTCAGCAATGCCACGAATGACGTAACGAAAAGAGCAAGAACGACGGCCAAGACGGTATGGGTTCCGGCTGATTGGACGGAGATCGGCCAGACGGATCGGACCTCGGACCTTACCGCCATCATCCAGGAGATCATCGATCTGGACGGTTGGGCACAAAACAACGCCCTGGTGCTCATTATCAGCGACGACCCCGACAATCCCTCCAAAGGCGTTCGATGCGCCGAGGCGTCCAATGATCCGGCCGGAGCGCCATTGCTCCATATCGAATACCGAGGGAAATACGCCATGCAACCGACCCCGGCCGACGGCAGCCTCTATGAGGATACAATGGCGGTGCTGAGTTGGTTAGCCGGACTGAACGCGGTCTCGCACGACGTCTATTTCGGCGACAATTATGACGACGTCACTGCGGGGACCGGGGATACGTTCCAGGGCAATCAGGTCGAGACATTTTTCACCGTTGGCATTCCCGGGACGCCCGCGCCGGACGGCCTCGCACCGGGCGTCACTTACTACTGGCGGATCGACGAGCATGAAGCCGACGACACCATAAACACAGGCCCTATCTGGAGCTTTACCGTCCCCTCTCTGAAAGCCTACAATCTCAACCCATCCGACGGCGCCAAGTTTATACCGACCGATTACGATCTCAAATGGACGGCGGGTTCCGGTGCGAAGATCCACACCGTGTTCTTCGGCGAAAGCTTCGACGAGGTGAATGATGCCGCGACGGGTAAGCAACAGGCAGGCACAACGTACGATCCCGGCCCGCTTGAATTAGGCAAAACGTACTATTGGCGCGTGGATGAGTTTGACGGCGTCGAAACGCATAAAGGCGACGTCTTTAGTTTCACAACGTTAGCCGTGCGAGGCACGGGTTTGCGGGGAGATTATTACACAGGCACGGACTTTGGGAAACTCGTGCTGACCCGAATCGATCCTAAGATCGACTTTCAATGGGCCGGCGGTGAGGTGGATCCCGCCGTTGGCGCCAGTAACCTTTCGATCCGCTGGACCGGCGACGTAACGGCACAGTTTACGGAAACCTATACCTTCTACACCATCACCGACGACGGTATCCGTCTGTGGATCAACGGTCAACTGATCATTGACAACTGGACGCACCACGGTGACACCGAGGACAGGGGGACAATTGATCTTGTCGCCGGACAGGTTTGCAGCCTCGAAATGGAGTATTTCCAGGCCGGAGGCGGTTCGATTATGCAACTGCGCTGGCAGAGTCCAAGCATCGAAAAGCAGCTCATTCCCACCTATGTGCTGTGGCCGCCCATGAAAGCCAGAGACCCGAAACCGGCCGACGGCGCCGTCAATGTCAATCACACACCGACTCTCAGGTGGAGTCCCGGAGACGAAGCAACCTCCCATGACGTGTACTTCGGCGCCGACGCGGACGCCGTGGCAAACGCCACTCAGGCTTCGCCCGAGTACAAAGGCAGCAAGGCCCTCGGCGATGAGAGTTACGATCCCGGGCTGCTCCAGTGGAATACGACATACTACTGGCGAGTCGATGAGATCAGCGATACCCATGCCGATAGCCCGTGGATCGGCGCCGTCTGGAGCTTCACAACCGCCGACTATCTTGTCGTGGACGATTTCGAGAGCTACACCGACAACGACGCGGCCGGCGAAGCGATCTGGCAAAGCTGGATCGACGGCTTCGGCGTCGCCGACAACGGCGCGCAGGTCGGCTATTTGATGCCGCCCTATGCCGAGCCAACGATCGTGCACGGCGGCTCGCAGTCTATGCCGCTTGGGTATAACAATATCGACGGTGTCACGAATTCGGAAGCGGCACTCGCGCTGACGACGGCGCGGGACTGGACCGAACAAGGCGTTGCGGAATTATCCCTGTGGTTCAGAGGCGACTCGGCTAATGCCGCCGATCCGATGTACGTAGCGGTTTCCAACGCGGCCGGGACGCCGGCAATCGTGGCCTACGATGATCCCAGTGCGGCGACCACGACCACATGGACAAAGTGGACCATCCCATTACAAGCCGTAGCCGATCAGGGAATCAACCTGACAAACGTGGATACGATGGCGATTGGCCTGGGCACGAAAGCCGGCATCGCGGCTTCCGGGGGCTCAGGGACGTTGTATATCGACGATATTGCGTTGAATCAATAGCCCGATGAACAAAATCGTTTCTGTTATGGAAACATGAATAGATGTGCATTCATCAGGGGCCCATATCGATTCATTCGGTATGGGCCTCATTTTATGCAGGCTATTCCTGATCCACTGAGTTTTTCTGAAGAAGTGATTCAGCATGTTCTTTCCAATATCGAATTTCCGAACCATTCAAA
>Ga0180431_10009692_pt1 | contig 10821 bp, 6 predicted proteins | sample SS_ome_11_FD_132459 | JGI IMG/M metagenome (GOLD analysis project Ga0180431, IMG submission 132459) | Hypersaline lake sediment archaeal communities from the Salton Sea, California, USA - SS_1_MS_1 metaG | ecosystem: Environmental > Aquatic > Non-marine Saline and Alkaline > Hypersaline >...
ACCCTTCCAGGGTGTCCTCCTTGAACTGCGCCAGCAGCGCTCGCAGTTCGGGACTCGACTCGGGGATGACCTGGGGGATGCGGATGAAACACTCGCTGACGGCGGAGAAGAGGTACGTGATACCGTCGATCAAGAAGAGCAGCGGGGCTCCGAGCAACCGGAAAAGGACACCGCCCAAGCCCTGGCCCACGAAGACCGAAAGCTGAATCGAGGACTGGTTGAGCGAATTGGCCGCGGCAACCTTCTCATGCGGTACGAGGTCGGGGATCGCGGCTGAGATTGCGGGGCGGAAGAACGCGCCCGCAATCCCCGCCACCACCGAGATCACGAGGAGCCAGGCAATCGTGAGATCCACCGAGCCGGGAGCCGTGAAAAGGATTGCCGCCAACGCCAACACGCTGAGCCCGCGGATCAGATCACCCCAGATGATGATCCTTCTCCGCGAAAACCGGTCGGCAAAGGTTCCCCCGATGGGCCCCAAGATGACGCCGGGGAGCATCGCGATCATCAAGATCGTTCCCATCAAGCTGGCCGAGCCGGTGGCGTGCTTGATCCAGAACATGAGGGCCACGGCATGGAGCTGATTGCCGAGCTGGCTGACGAGCTGGCCCTGCCAGAGGAGGAAGAAGTTGCGGTTGAAGAGCCGCGTCGGGGCGCTCATGTCCGGCTCCGCGCGGCCGGTCCGCGCGAATCGACGTCTCTCCAGAAAACGGCCTTGCCGGCGTGTTCATGCCGCAACTGGTCTACGAACGCCCGGTGTTCCTCCGCGAATCCCCCGCGCTCCGACAAGCGTTCCATCTGCTGGAGGAGCTTGATCGCCTGATCGTAGAACCGGCGGCGCGACTTCTCGAGGATGTCCTGCAGGGTGAGCCGCAGGAGCTCCCAGGATTGGCGGGGCTCGGTGTCGGAGAGGACATCAGCCACCGGCTCCAACCCCGCCTGCTTGTGACTGCTGAGTTCCGGGAACCGGTGTTCGATCAGCGACGTCGCCCGATCGAGCGCGCCCCGTGTGATGAGGTAGCCGAGGGCAAGATCGGCATCCGGATGGTCCTCGGCGACCTGCAGCGCTTCCTGCTCCAGGCGCATGCGCCGCCGGGCCGGGGCGAGGGCGACCGCCTTCTTCCAGTGGAGGCCGCTCAACGTGCGGCAGAAGGCGGACCAAGCAGCGTCGAATGCCTCGTGCCGGCGCCCGAGGGCAAGGAGGATGTCGCCCCGGAGGATGAGGCAGGACTCGATGACGGCGGGATCCTCCTGCCGGGCAGCGAATCGATCGAGGCGATCGAGCGCGAGGGCGGCCCTCCCTTCCCGCAGATCGCGGCGGGCGGCCCGCAACTCGGCCGCCTCGCCTGCATCCTGGCCGGCGGTGCGGGCTAAGTCACACAGCCTGCCGCGCAGCTCGTTGTCCTCTCGGCTCCGCTCCACCAGCCAGTCGACCAAGTGGCGTTTGGGCAGCCGCGTAAGGTCGCCTCGCAACCCCTCCGCGGAATGTCGGGCTCGGGTCATATCGCCATCCTAGCCAAGAGGCGGGCTCTGGGGAAGCGCCGGTTTCGAATCAGAGGTAGCGCGCGAACCAGTCGGCGATCCGGCTCAAGCGCTCCCGGCGGTTCTGGGGTTTGCCGCCCCGGGAAAGGCCGTGCGATTCCCCCTCGAAGCGAACCATTTCCACCACTTGCCGGCGCAGCTTGAGGAACGTGAAGAGCTCCTCCGCCTGCCCGATGGGACAGCGGAGATCATTCTCACTGTGGATGATCAGCAGCGGCGTCTTCATCCGGGGCGCGTAGTAGTTGGGCGAGTCCTTGATGTGCTTCATCGGCGTCTCCCAGGGCGTCGACCCCCGCACGTAGGTCCGGTAGAAGCCAACATCGGAGGAGGCGACCTGCACCAGCATGTTGCCCGCCTGGCGCTGGGTGACCGCGGCCCGGAAGCGGTTCGTGTGTCCGATCATCCAGGTGGTCATGAAGCCGCCGTAGCTGCCGCCGGCAACTCCCAGTCGCTTGCCATCAACGTAGGGCTTGCGGCACATCGCGTCGACCACCGCCATCAGGTCGTCGTAGTCGTAGGTTCCCCAGCGGTTTTCGATGCAATTCATGAACCGGAGCCCGTAGCCACTGCTGCCCCGCGGATTGGTGAAGACGACGACGTACCCCCGCGCGGCCAGGAAGTGGAGCTCGTGAAAGAAGGTGTAGCCGTACTGCGCCATCGGCCCGCCGTGGATGTAGAGGATCATCGGATAGCGTTTGCCCCGCCGGAATCCGGGCGGCTTCAACACCCAGCCATGGACCGGGGACTGCCGGTTGCGGGTGCCGCCGAAGATCATTTCCTCCGGTTCGGTGAGATCCCAACCGCGCAGGAGCGTACGGTTCAAGTGGGTCAGTTGGCGAACCTGCTCAGTGCCGTCGAGGGTGAGGACGTGCAGATCGCCGCAATCCATCATCCCCGCCGCGGCGACGGCCGCCCGTCCGTCATAGAGGACGTCGAGCCCGAGGGTGTTGATGGGGCCACCGAACTCCAACCGCTCCTTCCCCCCCGTCGCCGGCAGCGAGTAGACGCGGCAGGCGCCCTGCTCGTTGAGGAGAAAAGAGAGCCTCTCGCTACCGTCGTCCGGATCCTGGTAGGGGGCGAGAAGACCGAAGCCGATCCCCGGGCCGGCGGTGTCGTTGGCGAGCGCGTTGAAGGGCCACTGGTCGAGTTTTGGCGTCAGGTCCGTCGGCGTCCCGCCCTTCGCGGGAATCCGGTAGATGTGGAAGGGGTGACGCAGCCACTCGCCTTCCTTGCCGAAGTGTCCGGCGTAGTAGAGGTGGCGGCCGTCGCGTGACCAGGCGGGATAAGAGACCGGCCCGTGCCGTTTGGTGACCTGGCGCAGACCCCGCCCCGATGCGCCCACGACGAACAGGTCCTCGTTCGATGTCGAGTATTCGGCGTCGGGGATGCGATTGGAGGTAAACGCGATCCGCCGGCCATCGGGGCTCCAGATCGGGCAGTCATCATCTTGGTCCCCCCGCGTGACCTGCCGCATCCGTCCGCCCGGGAAGGAGACGGTCCAGACGTGCCAGCGCTCGGGGGGGAAGAAGCCATCACCGTCCATCTTGTGCCAGACGCGGGTGATGTGCTTGTACGTGGCTCGCTGCTTCTTCTCCTCCGGATCCTCCGTTGGCTGCACGCGGTGGTTGAAGACGAGGGCGCGGCCGTTGGGCGCCCAGCTGAGGTGGCGGATCGGTCCCCCCTTGAGCTGCGTGAGGGCGAAGGCCTCCCCGCCGTCGGCGGGAAGCACCCAGATTTGCGGAACCTTTTCATCGCGCTTGGAGATAAAGGCGATGTGGCGGCCGTCGGGGCTCCAGCAGGGTGAGCTATCGAGCACGAGACCGCGCGTCAGGCGGCGCGGTCTCCCCCCGCGGGTAGCGACCCAGTAGAGGTGGGAGACGTAGCGGTTGCGCTTCCCATCCATCGTCTTGACCGCGAAGACGATCCGCGAACCGTCCGGTGATAGCGATACCGAGGAGGGCATCTTCAAACGGAAGAGGTCATCGGCGCGAAGCCGGCGGCGACGGGCGGGCATGAGGCGTCCTCCTCTGCGGTGGTGGTGGGGGGAAGTCTCCTGCGGCGGATCCTATCACGCGAAGCCTTGCTCCGCCAGCACGCGCCGCAGCACCTCCTCGCGTTGCGCGGCGAGCCCGTTCGGGCACCAGTAACGTTGCAGGGCCTGGAACCAGTCGAAGGAGCGCTTGGGATGCGTCATGTCCCGGAAGCAGCGCTCCAGCTCATCGGAGTCCAGTTCGCGGTATCGATTCTCCATGAAGACCGCATCGGGCGAGAGACGACCACGCCTCTCCGGCAATGGCCGCTCGGGCCGGCCGGCGCAGATACCGACAACGGGAAGCACGCCCCGGGGGAGCTCCAGCACACGGACAACCTCGTCCAGGCGGTTCTGGAAGGCGCCGATGTAGCAGACCCCGTAACCCATCGCCTCCGCCGCCGTCGCCAGATTGGCCGCCATCAGGGCGACGTCCAGCAGGCCGTACAAGAAGGTGAAGCGCGGTGAAAGGGCGAACGTGCTGCCGCGGTGTTCGATCAGGTGCTGATCGCGGCGGACGTCGATGCAGGCAACGTAGAACTCGGGGGCTTGCCGCACCTGGGGCTGTCCCCCGGAGAGCTCCGTCAGAGTCTCCCGCAGCTCCGGATCGGTGATGCGGATGAACGTTCCGAGCTGAACCAGCGCCCCGCTCGGGGCCCGCTGCGCTGCCCGTTCCAGTGCGCGGCGATCGTCCTCGCCGATCGCGTCCGCCCGAAACCGGCGGATCGTCCGATGGTCGTCGAACAGCCCCAAGACCGCCTGGCCGAGTTCTGGAATCATGGCGATATCCTGTAGTTTGCCCCAACGGCGTCCGTCCGAATCGATGCATCCGGAAGCGATGATAGCCTCTGCAGATACGCTACCACGGAACACACGGAGCTCGGCCGGGCTTCCGTGAGGGCAATCTGCTAGAATGAACGTCGCTCCCTCCGTTCGGAGCGGGAGAGGATGCCAACCGGGAGAGTACCATGTGCCACGGCAATCTTCAGCACAGCACCTGGGCGCGCGCCTTGGAGGGCGGATGCATGATTGCCCGCGCGGCAGGCGTTGCAGCCACGTTTCTGGTGTGCGCGGGAGCGGCGATTGCGCTTCCCCCCGACACGCTGTTCACGAGGACCTACGGCGGGATCAACATCGACGTGGCCTACGACGCGCGGCAGACCGGCGATGGCGGCTTCGTCCTGACGGGCTACACGCGCTCCTACGGCTCGGCGGGTCACGATCTGTGGCTATTGAAGACCGACCCCGTGGGCAACGAGGTATGGAACTGGCATTTCGGCGGCTCCGAAGACGATGAGGGGCAGGCCGTCTGGCAGACCAGAGACGGGGGCTACGTCGCCGCCGGCTTCACGTTGTCTTTCGGAGCCGGGGGCAAGGACGTGTGGCTGGTCAAGGCAGATTCGTCCGGGAACGAAGACTGGACGCGAACCTTCGGCGGCGCGCATGACGACGAGGCGTATGCTATCCAGGAGACGATCGACGGAGGATTGATCATCGCCGGGGCTACATCTTCCTTCGGGGCGGGCGGCCGGGACATGTGGCTGATCAAGACCGATGAGTCCGGAGCCACCGCCTGGTCTCGGACCCTGGGCGGATACGGATCCGATGGCGCTTGGTCGGTGTCACAGACCTCCGACAAGGGATTCATCCTGGCCGGGTGGACGTTCTCCTCCGGCCCCGGCTACTTCGGGAACGCCTGGCTCGTGAAGACCGACTCCCTCGGCTACGTCGAGTGGGACGAGGTCTTCGGAGGCGACGACGCGGATAGGGGCTACGACGCGCGAGAGACCGCCGACGGCGGATACATCATGGCCGGTTACACCGGATCGTCCGGGGCGGGTCTCTACGACCTACTGCTCGTGAAGACCGACGCCGGGGGAACGCAGGAGTGGAGCGAGGCCTTCGGTGGGACCGGAAGGGACTACGGCAATGCCGTGGTGCAGACCGCAGACGGCGGCTACCTGGCCGCCGGCTACACCCTCTCCTACGGCGCCGGTGGAGATGATGTCTATCTCGTGAGAACGGACGCGGAGGGTAACCTCGAGTGGCAGACCACCTACGGGGGATCCGCCTCCGATGTGGCCTACGCTCTCGTCAACACGGCCGACGACGGCTATGCGGTGGCGGGGCACACGCTCTCCTTCGGGGCCGGTTTGCACGATGGATGGCTGATACGTCTCGCGGCCGAAGGGCCGCCGGCGGGTGTCCTCCCGCTGAGCACGCCAGCCCGCGTGGTGCTCGACGTTCAGCCCAATCCCTTCTCACAGACCGCCACCATCAGCTATGCCGTCCCCACGGCAACGAAGGTGAGGCTGTGCATCCATGACCCGAGCGGAAGACGTGTGAGGACCATGGAGCAGGGGTTCTCCCAAGCGGGCTACCTGCCCTGGGACGGCAGGGACGCGCATGGCAACGCGCTTTCGGCGGGCATCTATGTGGTGCACCTGATCGCGGACTCTCAGGAGTCAAGCCAGAGACTCGTGCTGCTGAAGTAGCGTCCGCCCGGCAGCCGTCCCCGCGCTCGGATGCCAGGCGGAAAACCCCTACCCCCTCCACCCCTGGAGGATGTGTACGTAGTTCGCGCGCTCGTACGCGCTCGGGTTCGGACTGCGCTCGAGGTTCATGCTGCCCCGCATCTGCTCAAGCGATTCGTAGCGATGCTTCTCCATCCAGCTCGCCATCTCTTGGCGAATGCTCGCCAGCTTGCTGGGGTCTTCCTTCAGCAGCGCGGAGACCAGTTGCACAGCGCTGGCGCCGGCCATGACGGCCTTGATCGCATCTGATGCGCTGTGGACGCCACCGGTCGCAGCGAGCGATGTCTTCAGAATCGGCGAGAGAACGGCGAGCCAGCGGAGACGCAGCCGCAGGGCGGAGGAGTCGGACAGCTCGAGCGAGCGGCTCACCTCCATCTGCTCGATGTCGATGTCGGGCTGGTAGAAACGGTTGAAGAGTACGAGCCCGTCGGCACCCGCGTCCTCGAGCCTCTTGGCGAAATGCGGCAGCGTGGTGTAGAAGGGGGAGAGCTTGACCGCGACCGGAATCTTCACCTCCTGGCGGATGCTCTTCAACAGCTCGAGCGTCTTCTCTTCTTCCGTGTCCGCGCTGTCTTCGAGCGAGCTGGCGACGAAGTAGACGTTGAGCTCGATCGCATCCGCGCCCGCACTCTCCATCTGCCGCGCATAGCGCGTCCAGCCGCCGGGGGTGACCCCGTTGAGGGAGGCGATCACGGGGACCGAGACCGCTTCCTTGATCTTCCGGATCTGGTCCAAATACTCCTGCGCGCCCATACGGTATTCGCCCACCTGGGGGAAGAAGGAGAGGGCTTCGGCGAAGCTGTGCTCGTGCGCCTCGACCTCTTCCAAGAGCGCCTTCTCCTCCAGGAGGATCTGCTCCTCGAAGAGCGAGTGCATCACGATTGCCGCTGCGCCCGCATCCTCCAGGCGCCGGACATCATCTAGGTCCGTGGTCAGAGGGGAAGCCCCCGGCATCAGGGGATGGGGAAGCTCCAATCCCAGGTACTTCGTTGACAGGTCCATGCCGATCCTCCTCTGTTGGCTCTAGGACTTCGGCAGCGTGAGCTGCGCCATGTGCTTGTATGTGGCCCAGCGCTGGTCGGTGACCACCTGGGCGGCGGCGAGCAGCGCGCGGAAGCGTTCGGGGTTCATCTTTTCGATCATGCGGAAGCGCGTCTCGTTGCGCATGTACTCCTCGACCTTGGCTTTGGGATCGGCGGAGTCGAGCTTCAGCGCCGGCTCTCCCGCTTCCGCCCGGCGCGGATCGAAGCGGTAGAGGGGCCAGATGCCGCAGTCGACCGCCAGCTTCTGCTGGCTGGGTCCGTTGATCAGGTCGTAGCCGTGCGCGATGCAGTGCGAGTAGGCGATGATGATCGAGGGGCCGGGGTAGGAATCAGCCTCCACGAAGGCCCGGACCGTCTGCATGTCCTTCGCCCCCAGGGCGACACGCGCGACGTAGACATTCCCGTAGTTCATCAGCATCATGCCGAGCTCTTTCTTGGGAGACGGCTTGCCGGCGGAGGCGAACTTGGCCGATGCGCCGAGCGGCGTCGCCTTGGACGCTTGGCCGCCGGTGTTCGAGTAGACCTCGGTGTCGAGAACCAGGACGTTCACGTCGCGGCCCATGGCCATCACGTGGTCGAGACCGCCGTAGCCGATGTCGTAGGCCCAGCCGTCACCGCCCAGGATCCAGACGCTCTTCTTGACCAGGTAATCGGCCAGGATGAGGAGGCGGGCCGCCTCGGGTGTGCTGATGGATGAGAGCTTCTGCTTGAGCGCCGCGACCCGCTCGCGCTGGTCGGCGATTCCGGCCTCCTCGCTCTGATCAGCGGTGAGGAGCCCTTGGACAAGGTCATCACCGAGCTGCGAGGCGAGCTGTTGCACCAGCTCGCGCGCCTGCTCGGCATGCTTGTCGACGGCCAAACGGAAGCCGAAGCCGAACTCCGCGTTGTCCTCGAAGAGCGAGTTGTTCCACGTCGGGCCGCGGCCCTCGGCGTTGGTCGTGTAAGGAGTGGTCGGCAGGTTCCCACCGTAGATCGACGAGCAGCCGGTGGCGTTGGAGATGAGCGCCCGATCGCCGAAGAGCTGCGTCAGCAGCTTGACATAGGGCGTCTCGCCGCAGCCGGCGCAGCAGCCGGAGTACTCGAACAAGGGCTCCAGGAACTGGGAGCCCTTGACCGTCTCGCGCTTCACCGCGGTTCGGTCGACGTTGGGCAGCTCGAGGAAGAAGGCGTAGTTCTCGCGCTCGGGCATGCGGAGCGGCATCTGGGGCTCCATCATAAGCGCTTTCTTCGACGGATTCGTCTTGTCCTTGGCGGGGCAGGTCATGGCGCAGAGCCCGCACCCGGTACAGTCCTCGGGCGCGACCTGGACCGTGTACTTCATACCCGCGAAGTCCTTGGCCTTGTAGTCCATCGACTTGAACGTCGCTGGGGCCTTCTCCAGAAGCGCGGGGTCGTAGGCCTTCACGCGGATCGCGGCGTGCGGACAGATGAGGGAGCACTTGGTACACTGGATGCAGAGGCTCGGATCCCAAACCGGAATCTCGAGCGCGATGTTCCGCTTCTCCCACTTGGTGGTGCCCACCGGCCAGGTGCCGTCGGGAGAGAAGGCGCTCACCGGCAACTTGTGGCCCTTGTTGATCATGATCTGAGCGGTGACATTCTTGATGAACTCGGGCGCCTCGTCCACCACCACCGGCGGGCGGCCGCTCTTGGCGGTGACGCTGCCCGGGACGGTGACCTCGTGCAGATTGGCGAGCGTGGCGTCGACTGCGGCGTAGTTGCGCTCGACGACGTCGACACCCTTCTTGCCGTAGGTTTTCTCGATCGCCTGCTTGATCTTGGCGATCGCCTCCTCGCGCGGCAACACGCCCGAGATGGCGAAGAAGCAGGTCTGCATGATCGTGTTGATCCGGCTGCCCATCTGCGCCTCGCGGGCCACCTTGTAGCCGTCGATGACGTAGAACCTCAAGTCCTTCTCGATTACCTGCTCCTGCACCTCTCGCGGCAGGTGATCCCATACCTCATCGGGGCCGAAGGGGGCGTTGAGGAGGAAGACCGCACCGTGCGCGGCGTACTCGAGGACGTCGTACCTCTCGAGGAAGACGAACTGATGGCAAGCCACGAAGTTCGCCTTCTTGATCAGATAAGTCGAGTGGATGCGCCGGGGGCCGAAGCGGAGGTGGGAGATCGTCATGGCGCCGGCTTTCTTCGAGTCGTAGACGAAGTAGCCCTGCGCGTAGTTGTCCGTCTCCCCGCCGATGATCTTGATGGAGTTCTTGTTGGCGCCCACGGTACCGTCGGCGCCCAGTCCGAAGAAGACGGCGCGAACGACATCGTCCCCCTCGGTGTCGAACTCCTCGTCCACCTCGAGCGAGGAGTTTGAGACGTCGTCGATGATCCCGACCGAGAAGTGGTTTTTCGGCTTCTCCTTGGTCAGCTCATCGAAGACCGCCTTCACCATGGCCGGGTTGAACTCCTTCGAAGAGAGTCCGTAGCGACCGCCGATGACGTGCGGGCAGTTCCCATCCTTCCACTGGGTGAGGCCGAGGTCGTGCGCCTCGCGCAGGGCGGTGACCACATCCTGGTAGAGCGGCTCACCGACGCTGCCGTATTCCTTGGTGCGATCGAGCACCGCGATCGCCTTCGTGGTCACCGGCAGCGAACGGGTGAAAGCCTCTATCGCGAACGGCCGATAGAGCCGGACGCGCACCATCCCCACCTTTTCGCCCTTCTCGATCATCCAATCGATCGCTTCCTTGGCCGCCTCCGCGCCCGAGCCCATCAGCACGATCACCCGCTCGGCCTCGGGATGTCCGACGTAGTCGAAGAGGTGGTAGCTCCGGCCCGTACGCTCGGTGAATCGATCCATCACCTCCTGCACGAGTCCCGCGCACTTTTGATAGAAGGGGGTGGCTGCCTCCCGGGCTTGGAAGAATTCGGGCGGGTTCTGCGCGGTACCGCGAACCACCGGATGGTCGGGCGACATGGCCCGGTCGCGGTGGGCGGCGACCAGCTTGTCATCCATCATGTAGCGCAGGTCGTCATCCGACAGCTCTTCGATCTTCGCCACCTCGTGTGAGATCCGGAAGCCCTCGAAGAAGTGGAGGAAAGGCACACGGGAAGCCAGCGTCGCCGCCTGACCGATGCAGGCCATGTCGTGCGCTTCCTGCACGGACCCCGAGCTTAGGAGCGCGAAACCGGTCTGTCGGCAGGCCATCACATCGGAGTGATCCCCGAAGATCGAGAGAGCATGGGTTGCGACCGTGCGCGCAGAGACGTGCATGCAATAGGGCGTGAGCTCGCCAGCGATCTTGTACATGCTCGGGATCATGAGGAGCAGGCCCTGCGAGGCGGTGAACGTGGTCGTGAGCGCTCCCGCCTGGAGCGAGCCGTGGACCGCAGCCGCGGCTCCCCCCTCCGACTGCATCTCGATCACCTGGGGTATGGTGCCCCAGATGTTCTTTTGCCCCTTGGCCGACCACTCGTCCGCCAGCTCACCCATGACGGACGATGGAGTGATCGGGTAGATGGCAATGACCTCGTTGGTCCGGTGGGCCACCGAAGACGTGGCCTGGTTGCCGTCGATTGTGATCATGCGTTTGTCGGCCATTTCCAACCTCCAGTGCGTGCAGTCCGCGCGAGCCCTTGGCTTCTGCTGCCGGGGCAGAACAGAGGAGTATACCCGGCGCCGGACACCTGTCGCGGCTCGTTCTCCTTATATAGCCATCAAGGA
>Ga0180431_10009694_pt1 | contig 10819 bp, 11 predicted proteins | sample SS_ome_11_FD_132459 | JGI IMG/M metagenome (GOLD analysis project Ga0180431, IMG submission 132459) | Hypersaline lake sediment archaeal communities from the Salton Sea, California, USA - SS_1_MS_1 metaG | ecosystem: Environmental > Aquatic > Non-marine Saline and Alkaline > Hypersaline >...
AAAGATATAAAACTGAGGTGATAGATAAAGTTAATGCAGAAAACGGTTGGTAACACGAGAGAAACTGTTATGTGAAAGAAAAAGAGAGTTTTTCTTCCATGACAGAATTATCATAGAAGAAAATAGAATAAAATATTTATTTTATTCCATAGATGTTTCCCATGTTTCTAAGGCTAATCTTTTCCATCCATAGTTTGTTTTTATATAGAAATAATTACTATCCCATGCTGTATCACCAACATCTCCAAAGTTATCACTTGTACTTGTTGGCGTATAGAATAAGTTTGAGCTGCTTTCTACTTGACCTTTTGTAACATATTCATCATCGTTAACTGCATCTGATCCCTTTACTCTACCAGAAAATTGTGCAACGATATCATCTCCACCAGATACATCTAAAAGATACTCGGGTTCATCTGTTCCAATTCCAACGTTGCCTGATGTTGTGTATGTATCACCTGTACCAGTCCATGAGTCATCACTTGTATCATAGCCTGCTTGGGCATGATCCCCCCAGCCATATGCTGTATTCCAGTTGTCAATATCGCCAGTTGTTATACCACTTGCTGCACTAGATGTGAAAACTGGATCTGTTTCTGTTGTGACAACACCTGTTAGACTGCTTCCATCTCCAAAAAAGCTTGTTGCATTTACATTGCCATTTACGTCTAAAACTTCACTGGGACTTGTTGTTCCAATTCCAACATTGCCACCCATAATTGACATTACATAATTATTTAATATAGTATATGGAGTTTCATCTAGTCCAATTCCTACAGAATACTGTCCAAGAACTTCTATGGTACGACCAATTGCAGTTGAATACTGTCCATCTGCAGTTGTCTCTCTACCCATTGCAATTGAATAATCACCGCTTGCTGTTGTAGCTGATCCCATTGAAGTGGCCATTATTCCACTGGCCATGGTGCCACCTCCCATTGCTGTTGAATATGATCCTGTTGCACTTGTCCAGCCACCCATTGCAGTTGAAAACTCTCCACTAGCGTTTGTACTTTCTCCTGTTGCTATTGCTAAATTTCCAGATGCAACATTAGCACTTGATCCAATAGTTGCAGCACCACCACTGCTCAGTTCAACATCTAACTTTGCTGATGGAGTTGTTGTCCCAACACAGACATTACCTGAAGAATAAAGATCAGTACATCCAAAATCACCATTAACATCTAATTGGTATAATGGTCCTGTTTTTGCAATGGCAACTTTTCCACCAGAAAAGTGGCAAACACCATTATAATCGATATAAAGATCATTAGTTGCTATTATTTCTTGAGCAGCACTTGCATATAATCTTATATATCTTTGCCCTCCATATCCTGGGCTTTCTGCTCTTATACTCCCTACTACGTGTAGTTTGTCAAGTGGACTAATTTGACCAATCCCCACATTACCAGAATTCATCGAAAACATATCTGGTGAATTAGACCAGTAATCCCAGTCACCATCCTGTCTATCTTCCTTTGATTGACTTAACGATTGTTTATTTTCTTCGATTGATTCTAAAGTACTTGTCTCTTTATTTACGGTATTTTCAACATTTATATTCCCTGCTACTGGTAATACAGTAGCTGCAAACAACAGCGTAAACAAAAATATGCTAACTATTTTTCTTTTCATTTTTTTCCTCCCAAATTAAGTACCGTTAATCGGATTATTGTATTTAAATGTTATTTTTTAAAAAATAATAGGCTTAATAAAAATATTTTACTGTTAATTATGTTTCTTAAAATAGAGCTATGTTCTAATTATTATGAATATTTTTACATAAATTATTTATTTTGCGTAATTTTATATAAAAAAAATATTAATAATATATGAATACAATAAGAAATGAAAAAATACTTAAATGAAACCAGGATAAGCTGTACTCCAGGGTCATTTTTATGAAAGTTTTTATTACAGGCGGTGCTGGATTCATAGGCAGTCATCTTGCTGATAAATTAGTTGAAAAAAAATATGATGTAACAGTATATGATAACCTAAGCTCAGGTGAAAAAAGATATATTAAACATAACTTTGAAAAAGATAATTATAATTTTATTGAAGGAGATATATTAGATTTTGATAAACTAAAAGAAGAGATAAAGGATCATGAACTTATTTTTCATATAGCTGCAAATCCTTTTGTTCGCCTAGGAGAAAAACAGACAAGACTTGATCTCGAACAGGGTGCAATTGCAACGTATAATATTTTAGAGTCTATGAGATTAAATGATATTTCAAAGATTGTATTTTCATCAAGTAGTGTTGTATATGCAGAAACACCAGTAATTGATATACCAGAAACATATGGTCCAACCCTACCGATTTCCTTATATGGTGCTGGTAAGCTTGCAGCAGAAGGCCTTATTAGTGCTTTTTGTGGTACATTTGATTTTCAAACCTGGATTTATAGATTTGCAAACGTTGTAGGTAGCAGGGGTACTCATGGCGTCATTGTTGATTTTATTGATAAACTAAAGAAAAATCCCCGTGAGCTTGAGATCCTTGGTGATGGTAGGCAACAAAAACCATATCTACATGTAAGTGATGTTGTAGAAGGTATTTTACATGGTTATAACAACTCAGATGATCAGATAAACTTGTTTAATCTTGGATGTGATAGTAATACAACAGTTACAAGGATTGCAGAGATGGTTGTTGAAGAAATGGGTTTAACAGATGTGAAGTTAAATTATACAGGTGGTGCTAGAGGCTGGAAGGGAGATGTCCCACGGTTTCAACTTGACTCCGCAAAGATAAATAAACTCGGTTGGAAGGCAAGATATAGTTCAGATGATGCTGTTAGAAGAGCCATAAAAGAAGTATTATCAACACTTTAAAAAATAAGGAGATAGTTATTATGATTATTTCACGTGCTCCGGTAAGAATAACCCTTGGTGGTGGTGGAACTGATCTTAGTTCTTATTACTCAAAATATGGTGGTTCTTTAATTGCCGCGGCTATTGATAAATACACTTTTGTTACAGCTCATCCACGTTTCCCTGATGATATTAGGCTTAAGTATTCAAAAATAGAGCAAGTTAACGGCGTTAATCAAATCGGACATAATATTTTCCGGGAGGCATTAAAACTTCTTAAAATAAAAAAAGGAATTGAGCTAACAAGCCTTGCTGATGTACCAGGAAGATCAGGTATGGGGACATCAGGAAGTTTCACTGTTGCCCTGCTTAATGCTCTTCATGCCTATAAACGAGAGTTTATCTCACAAAGACACCTTGCTGAAGAGGCATGTAGAATTGAAATTGAGATATTACAAGAGCCTATTGGTAAACAGGATCAATATATGAGTGCTTTTGGAGGTCTAACTCATCTTTCATTTGCAAAAGATGGAACAGTTACAGTTGAACCAGTTGTAATGAAAGAAGAATCTCGTGATGAGCTTGAAAACAATATAATGATTTTTTACACGGGTATAACCAGGTATGCATCTGATATTTTAAAAGAGCAAAATGAGAAAAGTAAAAAAGATGACCAGTCAACAATTGATACACTTCATGAGATTAAAAAAATAGGAGTTGAAACAAAAAAAGCCTTGGAAAAAGGTGATGTTGATAAGCTTGGTGAGTATCTTGATGTTCACTGGATGACTAAAAAAAAGCTTTCTAAAAATATTTCAAATAAGTTTATGGATGATTGTTACACTCTTGCTAAAAAAAACGGTGCTCTTGGTGGTAAAATAATGGGTGCCGGAGGTGGTGGTTTTTTTATGTTTTATCATAATGGTAGCAATAAGGATAAAACAGAGTTTACAAAAAAACTTGCAAAAAAGAATTTAAAAAAGATACGTTTTAATTTTGATTTTGAAGGTGCAAAAATACTTCTAAATATGAAAAGACTCTAGGAGAGAATGTTTTATGGAAAATGAAAAACAAATAAAGCAATATTTTGATGAGATAAAACAAATTATTGATGATATTTCATGTGAAGATATTGATGATGCAATTGAATTATTTTTTAATGCATGGAAGAATGGTAATCAGGTGTTTTTCTGTGGAAACGGTGGTAGCGCAGGAACTGCCACACATTTTATGTGTGATCTGTTTAAAGTTACAATTGTGGAGGGTAAAAAACGTTTTAGAGCACTTTGTTTAAATGATAATATTCCACTAATGACTGCACTTATTAACGATGACGGTTTTGATAATTTATTTATTGAGCAGCTTAAAAATCTGTATAGAAAAGGAGACGTTCTTGTTTGTCTAAGTGTTCATGGTGGATCTGGTGCTGACAAGGCAGGTCTATGGTCTCAAAACCTGCTAAAAGCAATGGACTATGTTAATAAAAAAGGTGGGAAAACAATAGGTTTTTCAGGTTTTGATGGTGGAGCGATGAAGGATGTCGCATCAGTTTGTGTTACTGTACCTTTTGATGCAACTCCTCATGTTGAAGCATTTCATGTGGTTCTTCAGCATTTAATTGCTTTTAGACTTAAACAAAAGATAATGGAATACAATGAAAAATAAGGCTGTATTTCTTGATAGAGATGGAGTAATAAACGAAATCATCTATCATAAGGAGATGGGTATAATTGATTCACCTTTTACTGTAGAGCAATTCAGGCTTATACCAAAGGTTGGTGAGGCGATAAATAAATTTCATGCCCTTGGCTATAAGGTTATTGTTGTATCAAATCAGCCTGGTCTTGCAAAGGATCATTTCTCAATGGATGTCTTTGGAAAAATTAAAGAAAAAATGAAAACTGAGCTTTTAAAAGATAATGCTTTTGTTGATGATGAGTATTATTGCCTTCATCACCCATATGGTATTATTAAAAAATATACTAAGGTTTGTGATTGTAGAAAACCAAAACCAGGACTTATTTTGAAAGCTGCAAAAGATCATGATATTGATCTAAAAGAATCTTGGATGATTGGTGATGGGATTAATGATATGCAGGCTGGTCAAACGGCTGGTTGTAAGACTATACTTATTGGTAGAATGAAGTGTGATTTATGTAGATATATGGAGGATGAAAAGGTTAAACCGTTTTATATAAAACCAAATCTATATAAGGCTTCTTTGAATATCAAAAATGACGAGAGTGGTTGAAGATGGAAATCTTTCTTGATACAGCTAATATCGATGAGATAAATGATATATTGCCCTGGGGAATTATAAAAGGTGTAACTACAAATCAAAAGATATTTCTAAAAGAAAAAGGTGTAAATTTTGAGGAGCAATCCAAAAAAATCTTAGAGCTTGTATCTCCTTATCCAGTTAGTCTTGAGGGTCCAAATAATCTTGATGAATTACTAGAAACAGCACGTGAGTATAGCAACTGGGGTAAAAACGTGGTTATAAAGGTTCCAATGCTTGCAGATGGCAGTGGGCTAAAAGCTGTTAAAATCCTTGAGTCCGATGGTATTAAGACAAATGTTACAGCTATGATGAATGTTAATCAGGCTTTTCTTGCTATAACTGCTGGTGCATCATATGCAAGTTTATTTTTTAACAGAATCAGAGACTCAGGTGATGATGCTGTCGAGGTTATTAAACAGAGCCGTCGGATAATTGATGAGGGTGGTTATGATACAAAGCTTATAGTTGGTAGTATTAGAAGTCCGGATGATGTAATTGAGATAGCATCAGCTGGTCCTCATATTATTACAATTCCTTATAAGATACTTGATCAGATGCCTTATCATGAGACAACAGTTAAAACGTTAAAAGAATTTGAACAGGCATGGGATGAGTTTAAGTTAGCTGAAAAACAAGTTGTTAATGTTCAATAATAAACTCTTTTAACAAATAATTCTTTCATTAATTTAATTATGCAGATGGTTATTTTATGCGGAGGTCTTGCAACAAGACTAGGTGGTATTGCAAAAGACATTCCAAAATCTATGATAAAAATAAAGGATAAACCATTTCTCTGGTACCAGATTCAAAACATTAAAAAATCAGGTATAAAAGATATAGTATTATGCGTGGGACATCTATCAGAACAAATTGAAAACTATTTTAAAAAAGGAGAAAAATTTGATGTAAATATTAAATATAGCTATGATAAAGATAAACCACTTGGGCCTATTGGTGCACTGAAAAAAGCAGAAAAAATACTACAGAATAATTTTTTTATAATGTACGGTGACTCATATGTTTTTGTTGATTTTAAACAATTATCTGAATATTTTATAAAACAAAAAACTGATGCTTTAATGGTTGTATATAAAAATTATGACAAATACGATAAAAGCAACATCATTGTAAATGAAAATATGGTAAAACAATACGCTGGGGATAGAACAAAATACGCAAATTATATTGATTATGGAGTTAGTGTTTTTAATAAAAAAATATTAGAAAAAATACCAGAAAACGTTTTTTATTCAACAAATGATTTATTTACAAATCTAGTAAAAAAAGAAAAACTTTTTGCATATGAGGTAAAAAACAGATTTTATCATATAGGAACACCTGATGCTCTTGAGGAATTTAAAAAATTTACTGAAAAAAACCTTTAATGTTGACTTATTTTTGCTTTTCTTAGTTTTTCCTTTTTTTCTTCTTTACCGCCAATTAAAAGACAATACGAGTAACCAAGAAATGCTATCCCAAGTCTTACTATCTTCCACCATGATTCTCCATCTCTGATTCTTACCATATCTAAAACATTGTAATGAGGCCATAATGAATCATGTCTCATATCAAGTTCTCTTCTACCAAAACCATACCAAAATGATTTTTTTATAAAACTTGAATGGGTCTCACCACCGATGTGATGAATTATTGCATTTGGTTCATAAAACATTTTTGCTCCACTGTCAAGTGCTCTAAAATTGATATCCACGTCTTCGGCTTCCTTAAACCATGGGTCAAAACCACCAATTTTTGTAAATAATTCTTTTTTATAGGCGATATTACATGTTGGATAACTTGCATCTCCGCCGTTATGATGAACCTCTACTCTTCCTGCTTTTGAAAAACCAGAAAGACCTGATCTAATGGTATTGCCTGCAACAATATCGTTATTTTCAAGGAGTCTTGCTCTCATCTTTTTAAGCCAGTTGGGATCAGCCATACAGCTACCATCTGTAAAAGCTATTGCATCGCCTTTTGCTTGTTTAACACCATAGTTTCTTGACTCACCACGAGTATTATCATATGAAATATATTTTATTTCTTCATGTTTTTTAGAATAATCTTTGATGATTTCTGCGGTGCCGTCAGAGCTACTAGAATCAACTACAATAACTTCAAAAGGCTTTTCTTGCACCAGAAGGCTATCAAGAAGCTGAGGCATATTTTCAGCTTCATTTTTAACCGTGATAACAACGCTAATCAACATGCTTCCCCACACAAACAGATTATATATCAAACAGTAAATATAGTTTTTGCATCAACTTAATATAATCAATATAAAAATATTGAAATTTTAAATTTAAAGATTATTTTTCATAATTTAATAAGATTAATAAAATAGCGAATAATGTACAAAACATCATAAAAATTTATTAATTATAAAATGGGTTGATTAATTTATTATATCACATATTTAATGACACGTCTCTTTAATTATAGGTTGGAAAAAAATGCGAGTGTTAATTCTTGGAATAGATGCATTAGAATATACTCTTGTTGAAAAATGGGATTTAAAGCATCTAAAACAAAAAGAATACGGAAAAATCATCGTACCAATCTACAAGGGAGCCGGAGAACCTGTAACACTAGTCGTATGGCCATGTTTTATAACTGGAAAATCTCCCAAACATATGGGTTATGACTCACCAATACTCTACAGACAGCCTCTAAAATTTTTCTTAGATAAAATCTTTTTCCCTGTATCAATTTTTTTAAGAAATGATACAAATGTATCAGAAGAATCAATATCTTTTAAGACAACAAAAAAAGAAAAAATAATTAGTAGATTTAATTTTTTATCAATGAAGGCAGGATTCGGAAGGTATCCTACAAGAAAAGACATCAAAGCTGATACATTTTTTGATGATAAAAATATTAAAACAATTCGTTTCCACATACCTGTTTATGATGAGAGTCACACACTTGAGGATCATTGCAATCCACGTAATAATGTAATTGCAGCTCTTGCAAATAAATCACTTAGAAAAGATTATGATATTCGTCTTATGCAGGAGTTTAAAGAAAGATCAAAAGAAATTTTAGACGTACTTGATAAAGACTGGGATTTATGTATGCAGTATTTCTATGTTCTTGACGGCATTCAACATGTTTTTTTCAAAAACAAGCTAAAAATTATGAGTTATTATATGAAATTTAACGAGTTTGTTGGAAATCTAAAAAAGATGATTCCTGATGATATGGTTGTATTAATCGTTTCTGATCATGGGCAGGAAAACGGACTTCATACAAATTATGGTTTTTATAGCTGTAACAAAAAACTTGATCTAGATACTCCGAAGATTAGTGATTTTAAGGAAGTAATCGAAAAAATGATATATAAAAAATAAAAATTTTGCATAATAAAAAAACGATATATTTATAAATTAAAATCAAAGTATGGGTGGAAGGCTGTTATCTTTAAGTTTATAAGAATTTACCGGTTTAACAATATATGTTTTAGGATGAAAATCTATGGCTGAGTCAAACATTGTAAAAACACTGCTTAAAAAATCAGTTGAGATACTTAAAAAGGATGGTTTTAAAGGATACCTATCTGCTATTAGAGGATACTATGAGTCTTATCCTCCTCTAAGAAAAAACCTATATTACTGGTTATACTCAAAGACACATAGTAATAAGTTTATCGTAAAAGAAATACAAGGATCTAAAATGTATCTAAACCTTGATGATTTTGGTCTCTCAAAGTATCTATTTTTAAATGGTATTCGTGAACCCGAGTGTACAAAGATTATGAAACAGGAACTAAAAAAAGGAATGACTATTGTTGAAATAGGTGCAAACATAGGATATTATGCACTCATGGAGGCATCCTTGATTGGCGATAAAGGAAAAATCTATGCCATAGAACCATTCCCATCAAATTTTGATTTACTATCAAAAAACGTTGAACTCAACTCATATGATAATGTAATTGAGCTACATAATATAGCAATAAGTCATGAACCTGGGACAACTACGATGTATGTATCTGATAAACATAACCTTGCCAATATGCTAGATGTAACTGCGGGTGGATCTGTTGATGTTTCAACAACAACGTTTGATGAGTTTATGAATGATAAAAAACTCCCTGATATGATTAGAATGGATATAGAGGGATTTGAATATTATATCCTTGATGGTATGAAGGAAACCATGAAAAAATGCGGTTCATGTAAGATGTTTATCGAGGTTCATCCATTTCAGATGTATGAAAAAGGACTTGATTATAAAAAACCGATAGAGACACTTTTTAGTTATGGTTTCAAACCAACCTATGTTGTAAAAGAACATGGTCCACAGAAAGAAGAATCGTTTAAATATACAAAAAACTTAGAAGATTTCTATAATTTCCTTGAAGAAAAACAGCTACTTCCTCCTGAAAACACCCATGGTTTTGGATTATTTTTAGAAAAAAAATAATAACGTGGTGGTATCTAAGTTGAAAAATATTGGGATACTTGAAATTCATTATCATGTCAAGTTTCTAAATTCAATGATTAGGATTTGTAAAACAAAAAATACACATGTAACAGTTTTTACCACAAAAGAGATATACTCAAGGCTTAAAATCAACCTTGATAATCCTTCAAAATATGAGTTTGTATTAAAAAAAGAAGACGAAAGCATAAACAGTTTTATGAGACGTGTTCAAAAAATATGCAATGAAAAAATCGATCTTTTATTTATCAACACAATCCAGACCCTGCTTATGGATATAGCTCATTATATCAGGTTTAAACCAAAATCTAAAATGATTCTTACAATTCATATTACAAATCATTGGCTCAAGGCAAAATATGCTTTTAACATAAAAAAAATAGTTAGATCAATAGATGCAAATATCTGCCTGTTTCTAATTAGAAGAATTATTCTTCAAAAGTTTGATGCGATAAATGTGATTTATCCACCGACAAGGGATTATGTTTTAAACAGTACAAATTATAAAAAAAAGGTTTTTACTCTACCTTTTAATTTTTATGATGAAGATAAAAAAACAAAAAAAACAGTTAAAGATGATAAACTAAGAATTGTAATATCTGGAAAGATTGAAGAGTTTAGAAGAGATTATGATTTAGCACTTGACGTTTTTGAAAAGATTTTTGAAAAATACAATGATAAAATATTTTTTTATCTCCTTGGAAAACCTGTTGGTAGATATGGTGAAAGAATCATAAAAAGATGTGAAAAACTAAAAGAAAGAGGATATAATATTTATTACCCGGCAGGTTTTGTATCAGAAGAAGAATATAACCAGATTTTACTTGATAGTGATATTTATTTTTCTCCACTTAAAATAAGAAAAATCATTGATACTGGAATTGAAGAAATATATGGTTTATCTGAAGGATCCGCTATTCCTTTTGAGGCTATTCAGAATTCAAGGCCATTGATTTTACCAAAAGAGTTTAAGATTATAAAAGAACTTGAGAGTTCAACTGTTAAATATGATTCATCTGATGATTTAGAATATAAAATAGTTGATTTAATACAAAATAGAAAAGTACTAGAAAATTTAAAAGAAAAAGCAATAGAAAATTCCAAATATTTTTCATTGGAAGTGTTGCAGGATTATTTTAATAAAGAAATACTTGATAAATTGGATAGTTTATAGTTTATTTAGGTTGTAATTCTAGAGGTTTTTAATTCTATGATTTTTCATTAAAAAAAACGCTAACATACAATGATTGGTCTATAAAATATAAATACTTAATCC
>Ga0180431_10009696_pt1 | contig 10817 bp, 10 predicted proteins | sample SS_ome_11_FD_132459 | JGI IMG/M metagenome (GOLD analysis project Ga0180431, IMG submission 132459) | Hypersaline lake sediment archaeal communities from the Salton Sea, California, USA - SS_1_MS_1 metaG | ecosystem: Environmental > Aquatic > Non-marine Saline and Alkaline > Hypersaline >...
CAATGGCTATACATGTATATATGATTCTCTTTGGAAAAACATAAGAGATAAGCCAGTAGTGATTTTAGAAATAGGCGTTGGTTGTAAATGGTTAATGGGTAAACAATATGAACCTGGTGCTTCTTTAAAAGCATGGGCAGAGTACTTTCCAAACTCAACCGTTTTTGGCACAGACATTGCTAAGGATGCAGTGAATCTGAAGTTGATGAATGGGCGTGTCACAACCCATGAGTGTAATTCTACGGATGAAAAGCAGGTAAAACATTTTGTGAACCAGCTTCGGACAAAGCTAAACATTGAGAGTGGGCCAGTATTCGATATCATTATTGACGATGGCTCTCATTTAGAAAGTGACCAGATAAAAACATTGCGGAATCTGTTTATGGAAGTCAAAGAGGGTGGCTATTATATTTTGGAAGATATAGGAGGCAATATGCAGAATATAAGCTACAAAACATGTCGGAAATTTCCCCCGCCTCGTTCACTAGTTTTGCAATGTAATTGGTGCGAATATACATAGTTTTGTTGTACATGATTGGAAACAACAACATGATTCAGCAGTGATGGTTATCTCTAAGTAGGGTTTTTATGCGTGTTTCTTGATCTAAAATTAATTTATTATCTAAATAAATAAATATATACTAAGGTATAAACGGTGATGGACGAGGTAGAAGCTACACCTATGGGGACAACTGATACCCCCTGGATTTATGAGTGTGACGGAAGAACAGAAGAGGGCGATGATGTGGGGAAATGGATGTTGTTTTATGACAATAATGTTATGGATGCCCGCTGGGGTAAATTTAAAACATTGTACCGACAAAATCAACTACCCGGTGTCATCAGTATGAAATGCTCCACTGCTATGGAAAATCCACGGGCGTCCTCTAATTCTAATGGTGTTATTCTTTTCTACTGTAATAACTCAGAAGATGAGGATGCAATTATGAGCATAGGAACTAATATTGTGTCGTATGCTAATATAAACCCCTGGTATTATATATATTATAAGAGCAATAAACAAACACGCTTAGGTACAAGGGCTACTGGGGTTAAAAAAAATTGGTTATATAGAACCCGGGTTATGTAAAGCCTCGTTTATTTTTTTTTTCAAATGTTAACTTCTCGAATCTGTGAAACAATATTAAGTGCTATACTATCTGATTCTGCTGTGACTTGTAAAACCAAAGCCTTGTCCGTCCCAAAATCATATATTACTACATCTATTGCAACCGTTTTAAGCGATAATCCGATATTTACGAGCACATAGCCCTCGCCAATTGCTTGGAATTCTGTAATGTCTTTTGAGCCGCCAACACGACGTAACAGACAGGTGGTTAATGAGCTGTAAACATCAAACGTTTTGTTGGTGGCCACGACTTCGTAGGCCAAGAACGGGTGTATAGAGTTGCAGCTGAAGAAAAAAACAAATTCTAAAGGCCTAAAAAACTGCTCGCCAGTACATATAGGGCTCCGCAGAACCACCCAGCTGACGTACTGATTTGATAATACAGCCTGGTGGCCAACCATAATATTTAGCGATAGGGTCAACCCTAGACATGCGTGGCATCTGTTCCAGTGTTGTTTTCTTATCCTTTAAAAATTTCTTGCTGTCTTCTTCGCTGAGTTTGTATTGTTTGGGGATCAATGCATGATCCGGGTATTTTTTCGTCAATTCCTTGGCTTGGAAAAAGTGCATCAGGCACGTCAATTTCAATAAAGATTTCATAGCCACAGGGGTAACTCCATCTGTAGTTATAATAACAACCTGAGAAATACCAAATTTTGTAATATATTGCTCGATTTCTCGTGCCGCTTGTACACCCAACTTGCCGGATTTGGTGAAAAATACGCATAATATTTCATCCCCTTTGACACCAACAACAGTTCGTTTTTTTGAACTAGCAAGGACCTGTAAATGTTTGTGCTTAGTGGTATTGTCAATAACAGTAAATCCTCTTGCCTTCACCAATTGGTGAACAACCTTGAGTATCTGTTGAGTAGAAGATGCGGCCACTGAACTCGGTTTTGATACTTTCTTCAGATAATTGACAAATGCTTGTTTTGTTGATCTAGTTATGACCGATTGTTTGACATCACGCTTTCCTTTGCGCTGCTTTTTTTCATCAGGCTCAGTCTGTTCCTCCAGTTCAAGATCTCTCAGATCTTGTTCTTCCTGTAACTGATAATCATCACTGTTGCAACTTCCCTCTTGGTCTGATGAGTCTTCGTCATCAGAGGCATCGTTTTCTTCATCGGACACTTCACTTTGCACTTCCTCGTACTCAGCCGAATCACTTTGGTATTCCTCTGTGTCCATTGTGAAGTTTAAATTATTAAAGATTTGAGTAAACAAAAAGAATCCACCACTCCAAAAAAATGGAAATAAAAAAAATCGCAGATGAGAAACTCCAAGAACTTGCCGATGACCCAGCCAATATTGTATACAAATATGAAGATGGGGATGCACCAGCCACAGTTATGCCTCTCCCAGAGGTGAAAACCAATATCCTACAGCTGTGGGACGACTTTAAAAAAATGAAAGGGGGTCGTAAGCTTTCGTATTCTGAAGTAAGAAAAGTCAGACGTAAGCTGGAGAAAAGTAATGAAAAATGGAAAAGTTTCTCTAAAACACACCCTCTAATTTTTGATCGTGTTGTTGATCATCGAACTGGTGAAGCAGAAATAAAGGCATTATTATATATGATCTTTTTGAAAGATATGCAGAACAAAGGTCAGATAACAAATGGTGCCGAACAGTTGCAATCCTACATTTTTGATACATTTGCTATGTCTGAGGAAGAATATCGAGCCCAAGGAGATGGATCTGTTCGGATTATTGATCCACAAAACGGAAATTAATCTGTCCATGAACTGACTGGATTCTATCCGTTATTAAGAGTCCATTAATATCCGTTAGTAAGAGTCCATTAAAATTCTGACAGATATCAAATCACAATTCACCATGGACATGGAAGGAAAGAGGGAACGCGAGAAAGAAGAGGTAGAAGAGCAGCAGAAAAAAGTGAAAACAGCGGAGAAGGGGGTTAAGGAACTGCAGCAGAAAGAGGAAAAGGAGGTGGAGGAGGAGGAGGAGGAGGAGGAGGAGGAAGCTGAAGAAGAGGCAAAAAAGCCAGTGAAAAAAGGACCGGTACTCCGCATTATCAAGCTAAACGAAAAACAGGAGGCGGCCGTAACCGCCGCGGTGAAAGGTGATAATTTATTCTTAACTGGTTCAGCTGGTGTTGGTAAATCTCTCACACTCGGTTACATCATTGAAAAACTTCGAGGTCTTGGTCAACGTATTGGAGTGACTGGAAGTACGGGAATTGCAGCTATTCAAATTGGAGGTGTAACCCTCAACTCGTTCTTTTCCATTCATCCGGAAATGGTGACAAAACATCGCGTTCGACATAACCAAGCGTGGACCGAAATCGACGTGCTTATTATCGATGAAATCTCCATGCTTCACCCGGACCTATTTAAGTATTTAGACCAACAAGCACAGCAGTCGCGTAAAAGTGCCCATCCCTTTGGTGACGTGCAGTTAATAGTGGTTGGGGATTTTTTCCAGCTTCCACCAGTGCACAAGGGCCCTAAATCAGAGGTTGACTTTGTCTTTGAGCTTCCGCTGTGGCAACGCATATTTACCGATGGAACCGTTATCCAACTAACAGAAGTATTTCGACAAGAAGACCGCAAATTTGTGAGCCTCTTGGAACGAATTCGTCGGGGAAATCCATCATTGATGGATTCACAACTTCTCTCAAGTTTGACACACAAAAGCGGCACTGATTATACTAAGCTGTTTAGCAGGTGTCGCCCAGTTGATGAAAAAAACCTCCACGAGTTGAGGCGGCTTCCGGGACAGCCTATGAATTACCAAGTATCGGTTTCCTTCCAAGCCGCTCCGAACAAGAGGGAGTTTACCGAAGCCGAACAGACAAAGTATCAACAACAGGTCATGAAAAATCTCCCGATTGGTTCGACACTTGCTCTGAAGAAGTCTGCACAAGTGATGATGGTTGCTAATGTTTGTCCCGAGGCTGGGCTTGCGAATGGCAGTCGCGGGGTAGTAGAGGGATTTTGCCCAGATGAAAAATACCCCATTGTAAAGTTTGAAAAGTTACGTGTTAAGGTGCGACCGTACGACTGGACCGTGTATCTGGGAACGCGAGGAAAGGCTGTTATTAGTTGCATTCCATTGAAACTCGCATATGCGATTACAATCCACAAAAGTCAGGGCCAGTCTATTGATGGACTCGAAGTTAACCTGGCGAACGTCTGGGAATGCGGTCAAGCATATACAAGCCTCAGTCGCGCAAAATCACTTGAAAAATTAGTGGTTCGTAATTACACGTCGGCGTGTGTTAAAGCACACCCAAAAGTGCTTAAGTACTATTCTCAATTGTCTGAATAACAAAAAAAAAAAAATAAAATTCACCATACAAAAAAAACAGTTCATGGCGAATAAAAAAAACATATACTTTATTACAACCTGAAAAACGTTCTTCCTGTTATTATCAATGGCCAGAACTTGATATCAAAGAAACTAAATTTGGACTTGGTTTGTTTGTTAGTGAAAAAAAAAAGGTCCGTTGGAAAAAGGCACACTTATACCAATACTTGGTACGCCAGTGCCGTCTGATCAAGCGAATGATTTATATGAACGGGGTATTTTAACACATAGCTGGACAACGTCCCATTACGGCGTTATTGATGGCAATCCACAGTGGCATCCGTCTCCTGATGGAGTAGGGAGCTTTGGGCTCGCAGTAAGTATGATAGCTACTGAACCAGTGAGCAAAAAGCCCACTTGTGTGTTTATGGAAGATTATATGATAGTCGACAAGGATTTGAATCCTGGTGAGGAGCTGACTGTATTTTATAGTACTGATAAAAGCTACGACCAGCAAAGAAAATTACGTGGATATGGTCCTCTACACGATAACAACCCATATCTAAACGGTAATGAACCACTAAGGTTTGATGGAGCAGCTAATGCCATATTTCCATTGCCGAAGTATAGAATTAAGTATTTTGAAAAATGGTTTGAAACTATAAAGAACTGCGCAGAAGAACTATGCAGAGAGAAACTTAAGGAATTTGCGCCTTTGTCGCCCGAGGTAAGGAAAACCGTTAAAAATGTATTAAGCACATCAGCTGACACAGTTATCGGCGATAAATACGATGCTGTTGTAAAAGGGGCAAATATTCGCCGCCTTGCACAGCCACCCCCAGACCAAAAAGGTGCTGAAGCTTATTACTTAGATGATGCGTTGATTAATTTTTACATTGGACTGTTAAAAACTCGCATTGAAACTAAAAAACTCAAATATGTTGTTTTGAGTACATTTTTTGTTCCCTTATTATATCCCAATGTTGAATATGATAAATTGAAGAGATGGCGAGTATTGAAAGGATTGAACAAGATAGTGAAGCTTTTTGCACCTGTTCATTGGAAAAATGAGAAACACTGGTGTCTAATGGAGGTGGATTTTGTCGAAAGGGAGATACGCTATTATGACTCATTAAGTGCATCTGTTGATAAGAAAAAAGCACAACAAGTATTAGAAAATATGAAAAAGTTCCTGACACGATATTTTAAAGAAGAAAAAGAGAAAAAAGAAGAAGAAAAAGAGAAAAAAGAAGAAGAAAAAAAGAAAAAAGAAGAAGAAAAAAAGAACAAAGAAGAAGAAAAAGAGAACAAAGAAGAAGAAAAAGAGAAAAAAGAAGAAGAAAAAGAGAACAAAGAAGAAGAAAAAGAGAACAAAGAAGAAGAAAAAAAGAACAAAGAAGAAGAAAAAAAGAACAAAGAAGAAGAAAAAAAGAACAAAGAAGAAGAAAAAAAGAACAAAGAAGAAGAAAAAAAGAACAAAGAAGAAGATCCTGGCTACCCTGACTCAGATTTTTATCCTGACTACTCTGACTTAGATTTAAAAATTGTCTACCCAAAAAATACGCCACAACAAGAGGATAGCGTAAATTGTGGTGTCTTTATGTGCATGTTTCTTAACTTCCTAACAGATCAATGTAATGTGCAACGAATAACGGCAAGCGATATGGCGTATTTTCGAGAACGCATGATATGGTCAATATCACAGGATACACTGTCCATACCAGAGGTCACAAAAGCTCCTGTGCCTATTCTGGAATTATTTGCTGATGCTAGTGAAGCCTCGGATGTTGGTGAAGCCTCTGGTAAGAGTTCTGACGATGCATCTGATAGTTATGATTCAGATGCAGCCTCGCTAGCAGATGTATCTACGGACGAAGAAGATGAACAAGTGGCGGGCGAGAGGTCGGAGACTTCGTTATTAGATATAAAACCGAATCAACTATATGTAAAAAAGAACCAATGCTTTTTTGACCCGCTCCGATCTTGTGGTAGTTTTGTTAGATCAAAACTTGCATATGACAGAAAAACGCTTGTAACTCAAGCTCGCCAATGCGGTATAAAGTATACAGGAGTAAGCATGAACGCACTCTGTGCAGCACTCAAAAACAGATTTTACAAACAAGATCTGGAAAATCGCCTCGTTAAATATTTTATTGGAGATTATCGATTACCTGGCTTGTCGACTACATTATCCGATAAAATAAAAGAGGCTAAAAAACATCCCGAAGTTTTATTCAATGCCCATATATTCGATACACTCATACCAGTCCCAGAAAATATGCGCAGTTTACATACAAACAGTCCCAGTCAATTGACAATATACAATACAGCAGGACTTCTTGCGCACCCGCAAGCTCTAAAGAATTATCGCTATGTACTAAATACTTTATTGAAATATCTTGGCACTGAACCGGGGGAACTTTTACAAACACTTATACCCAACAACGTTTACCAACAATGTCGCGTATTGGTTCGCTTGCTAGTCAGTTCGTATATTCTCAGTCCAAACGAGTACAACAGTATCAAGGATATTAGTGTGGCACATTGCCCTGGAATAGCATTACCCCAATTACTCGAGTATGCCAAGCAGTTTAAACAAGCTGTATATCGGTATATTAATGAAAACTACACAATATTTCCCCTTGATAACTTCTTTGTTAAGTTTTACGAAGGTGAGATCCCCTTAGGATTTTATATAAGGGATTATACGCGACTTAATTTTATTCAAGCGATGACTGTGTTCCCAGTACCAGAAGATATTACAAAGAATGTAAAATTAATGCACCCAGTTCAACCACCGCCATTCCCTACAACGACGTCTATTTTAACTTACGTTATTAGCCATATGGAAGAGGTGAGAAAAGCAATTGAAACAGCATTGACTGATACCTTTAAGTGGTTGGCACTAGATACAAAAGATGACAATGAAAATCTAAAGAAACTTCAACAATATAAAGATCCTTTTCCCATTCTTCAATTAGTGGGTAGGCTATGGGCCACAGCTGAATGGTATGGGTTTCCTGAGATAGCGAGAAGATCTGCCTATTTGCTCACAGAAACAAGTTTAACGACTCTCCATTACGAGTACTCTGATAGTGGTGTTTACCTAGGAGAATATATCAAATATATTGACTATGTTATCCACAAAAACTTACCCGATAAGATCAAGCGGTCCTATTTCAAAACCAAAAGATTTCCGGTAAATGTAAAAGAACCCAAATCAGAATACCGACCATTGCCTCTTATGTCATCTGATGATGATGAATCAAGCCTAGAAATCCCAGAAACTGATAGTGTAACCCTAGATAAAAGCGATCCAACATCAGGCACAGAAGATGAATTGTGGGCAGAGGTCTCCAAGGCTATACCTCCTACTGATAAACACGGCACCACCCCCCTGAGCAACTTGGATTTTGATCCGGAGAATCTCTTGGATTTTGATTCGAATCTCTGGGATTTTGATTCGGACGAATCTCTGGGATTCTGATTCGGACGAATCTCTTAATCCCGTCCCAGGGAGCCGAATTTATGATACTACCGATCCACGGAACCCGGATTATGATTTTGGAGAATCATGGGGGGATATAAAGATGAATAAAAAAAAGTGTTTTTAAGTAATAAAAAAAAACACCACAATTATGTCAATGGATCTGATAACACAGCTGGCTGGCAGTGATTTAATTGGGAATATTTTTGAGCACGTTGATATGAAAAAAATCAAAGAGGTTGGCGATAAATTTGGCATCAGCATGGATGACATTGCAAAATTTTTAATAGAACTAGTTCAGGCAGACGATAAAAGCCAGGTTTTACAAAGTACTTTAGTAAAGAAAATTGTTAGTAATCCAAAAGTTTTAGAAGGATTAATGGGTGCGGTGACCACTGGGCCTCTTAAAAAGAAGTTAGAGCGTCTGATTCCAGGTAATGCACTTGAACTTCTGACAAATTTTACCTAATAAGTTAATTTATTTTTATAATGCTCAAACTTTTGTAATGAGCCAAATTTATGTACAATTTCTATTTTTGTGTTATTTGGTAAGAGGCCCATCATAGTTTTGCCGGAAATATGACGACCTTTGGGGTCTATACCGAGCCAATGTAAGAACTCACTCACTGATCTTTGTTGCCTTCGCTGAAGTTTCTCAAGGTATAGCGGAGTTGCTTGTAACTGTTCATCAAATAAAATGGCATATACCACATTGTTTGTAAAGTTTTTTAATTTTTTATTCTGTACATCTCTCCATGAGAGAAACGAGTCCCTGTCAGCGGTCACAATAACTGACCGTTTGGGTGCAAACACATGATAGCCTTGCACCCATAGTTCAGCCGATAGCAGTAAATCTGATGCAGATTTCCGTAGAAATGGTAAACCAGGGTTATGTAAAGCAAGGTCAGCTATGATAACAGCTGCGCTACCAAAAAGACATTGAAAGGTAGCAAGCGCTATTCGAAACGGCTGTGAGAAATCACTAGTGATGAACCTTCCTTTAAATAGTGGTATATTTTTGTTAGTAAATTTGTAAAATACTGGAAATGTTGTGGGGAGATCGGTCAAGGTGCTAGCTGGACATGCAAACTGGGAAATAACATGACCACCTAACGAATGAGCTCGATGTAACGATTCTATTAGAGTTTTATCCCAATTACGTAATAGAGTTACATCCTGGCTCAAGAAAAGAATATAATGTTCACCGTGGTAAAATTTATCAACGGTAAGTTGTCGTGCAATAGATGCCCCATATATGGTATCATTACTAGCTCTCTCATAACGTATTTTATGAGAAAAGGGCGCAACTGATTGTGCTTGCTGCGCGTTATAATATACATCAGCAGCATGAGGCATATCCACAACATTGTGTTCAATAATTCCGACCGTAATTCTTTGAGGACAATATGCATTTCTAAATATACTGTCAATAACTCTCACAGGTTCTGTGGGGCGATACATTGGCAGTGCTACGAATATTGTTTCAGTTTTGGGTATATTCATAGCTCTCCTATTGAAAAGATCTGAATCTTGCTGGTGCGCGCGTCGACGTCGACGTCTTGTCATTACTTCAATCACAATCACAATTAATAAACCAATCAATCCGAAGATAAAAATAATCATTTTTTTTTTTTGCATGTAATCGAGGTTTTTATTTTTATTATATTGGTACAAGTTGAAACAAAGCCTTCTTCGGCGTAAACAATGCTCGGGTACAAGATTTCCGAGACTGTGAGAGTTCATATAATTGTCGCAAATTCTTTGCGCACTGGACAATCTCGATAACGGTGATCATACTGTCCACAACCATACACTTTAACGCGTTTCCATACAATGCCGTCACGATCTGGAAACACTGACATGCGCACTCGAATACACATGTCACGCAGCGGCAACCGAACACTGGCTTCGTCTTTGGAAAACCAACAGGGGTCAAATTCACACGTGCCTTTGACGCAGTTTTTGCACACCTTGGTTTGGTAGAGTAAACATATGGCCTTCGTATGATCAGTTTCTCCGCAGCGCGTGCACACAGGAATTTGATTCGGGCACACAAACTCGCGTTTGAGCGGCCCATACTCCAAGTCCAGATTGGGAGTTTTTTGCAGTAGTAGTTTCTTTTTTTCTAGGCTGTTGAAGACGGGTTTTTCATAAAGCCGGTGGCATTTGTGAGGCGCCACGTGAACGCCAGTCGCTTTCTCCTTCTTCTCGGGCGTCCTTGGCAAACTTTTCGTCAGGATACTAGAGTTCAACATGAGGCGCGTTCTTTAGTCGGGAGCTTTTTGAAATCTGTTACACACACACAAAATCTGCTTACACACACAACAAATAAAAACATTTGCATTAATTTGTCAAATAAACGGATAGATATATAACTTATGGATATGTTGTTTTTCGGTTGGGTTTGTACTGATACTAATGATATGGTGGTATTATGTACATGTTGTAATACAACTAGCTGTTCACAAAGACTGCTATGTGAGTTATAATAACCTGACCGACGAGGCCTAATAATCACATGACAATAGCACCATATCGAGTATGTGAAAAAAAAAAGATATTACGACGTTCCACAAGCCACAATTCAAGTCACTGTTCCTCTTGATCCTCGCTCTAATATCCCCCGTCAGCCCCCAAGTGACAAAAAGCTACCCACCGCCCACGTCCAAGGTCTCAATCTATACAAACACGTAAGCAGCAGGTTGAGCACAAGTGGTTTGATTGCGTAGCACCGAAAGTTGTTCAGATACAGTTAAGTCCAAGTCGGTTGAGTTGGAAAAGGAAGGTATAGCTGGCTTAATATATTATAAGTCACAGTAATTCGGATAAAAAGCATGTATGCATGCTGGGAAATTTATACAATTGAACAAATACAATCCTTCTAAAAAAAATAAAGTTCAAATAGTAAAAAAAAAAACGGATGACTGATCC
>Ga0180431_10009698_pt1 | contig 10816 bp, 9 predicted proteins | sample SS_ome_11_FD_132459 | JGI IMG/M metagenome (GOLD analysis project Ga0180431, IMG submission 132459) | Hypersaline lake sediment archaeal communities from the Salton Sea, California, USA - SS_1_MS_1 metaG | ecosystem: Environmental > Aquatic > Non-marine Saline and Alkaline > Hypersaline >...
GCGCTGCCCAACTCGCGAATCATGATCCACCAGCCGCTGGCCGGCATGGAAGGCACCGCCGAGGACATCATGATTCATGCCAAGGAATTCAAGAAGACCAAGGCCAAGCTGAACAAGATCTTGCTCAAGCACACCGGGCAGCCGCTGGAGAAGATCGAAGAGGATACCGATCGCGACAACTTCATGGACCCAGAAGAAGCGATCGAATACAAGCTCATCGACAAGATGATCGAGCACATGGATGGTTAAACGAACCATTCGGTTCGTACAAGAAGAGAGTTTCGGGGCAAACGAGAAATACGTAACGAAAGCGACCGTTCGCGTCGCTAGATGATTAGAGTCGGCTTCCCTTCCCGCACTAAGCCGAAACTGTTTCGCGACTGCACAGGCAGCAGCGGAGCCAATCGACTCGCACAATCCATAGCCATCGCCTTGCACGCCAAGGGTGACGTTATGTCGCGCCACCTGCCATGTGCCAGGTCCCTATGCGCGCACCCGATACGTGCTAAGTACTATGAAAGCCTCATCCGCTATCCTCGTCGCCGTTTTCTGCCTGGTCGTGCTGCCCGGTTGTCGCGGAGCCAAGAAGGACGTTGAAGCGCTCGAGCGAGAGAACCGGTTCCTCGATCAGAAGAACTGGACCTACATCTCATATATCGAGGACTACGAGCGGTTGCTCAAAGAGTGCCGAGCCGAGAACAAGAAGCTGCGCGAACAATTGGGTGAAGGTGGCGGAGGATCATCGCAAAGCCATGACTCGGACGTACCAGCCATCGATACGGATCAAGGCCTCGAGATCCCCCAGGTCGAGATTCCCTTCGGCGACGACGTTCAGCCCGAGGAAGAAATTTCTAACGAATCGACAACCAGTCACCGCTCCCCTCGTTTGAATCCGCCCTCCCCACCGAAGTCATCTTCGCGATTGAGTGAAGAGGACGAAACGGAGGAAATACCGGTCGGTCCTGTGCATCTGCCAGATAGCTCGGCAGCGTCGGAGGTGCCGCTCCATACACCATCGACTGATCTGACTACGCTGGCCGATCCACGCGAGGTCGATTCTGTTGCTTTCGACAATTTCTTCACCGGTGGAAATAACACCGATGGAATTCCCGGCGACGAAGGTATTACGCTGTTGGTCGAAACTCGCAATGCCCAGGGTGATGTGATTCGGCCCGAGGGCGAGATCGACATTTCGCTGCTCGACCCGGCCGCCGCGAGTGAATCGGAGGCGCGCGTGGGGCTGTGGCGGTTAACGGTGGAAGAAGTGCGCGAGAACTTTCGCGATGCGGCCGTCGGGCGCGGCGTACGTCTCGACCTTCCTTGGCAGAACGGTCTACCGCGTCGAGAAGAATTACGGCTGTTCGTTCGCTTTACGGACGCAAATGGCGAACGCATTCAATCGGACCGCCCCCTGAGAATCGAACTGCCGGGGCGAACCGCAGCAGAGCGCCGCGAGCGCCGCCGCCGACTCGTGAGGTCGCTGGCTTCTAGGCGAGCCGCTTCCTCGCACGACCCGACACAAGCCACTCCTTACGCGACGCCGCGGCCAGACGCACCGTCCGCGCCCGCTTGGCAAGGTGGTACGACCGACGACAGTCAATCGTCGGCTGGCACTCCTTCGTCGCAAATTGCACAAGGCCAGTCGCCTGAGCCATCGAGCTCCGGCTGGTCGCGCAGTCGCCGTGGTATTAAGACGCATCCCACTCCGGCTCCAAGTTTGGCGCCCAACGGTACCGGCGATCTGGCTGGGCGGAGCCCCTCGAGTCAGGCTCCTGCTGCGTCAACTCCGACGCGGGCAGCGGGGCCCACGGAATCGATCGCATCACGAACGACCGAGCCACGTACAGCGACTGCGAAGGCGACTCCGTCGAAAGAGGTGGAGGATGAGCCAGTTACCGACGAGCCGATCGCGATTGAGGAACCGACACGCCGTCGGTCGCGCACGCCGATCGTCGAGAAGAAGCAACCGCGCACCGATCGCGAGGCAAAGAAGCCGCGCCCTTGGTCGCCGTACCGATAGTTCACCCGCCGCCCATCTGCTGGGGTGAGCATCCGTACTCAACTGAGAATCTTGCACCTGCCGATAAACTGCGTCTTGCAGGCAAACCGGCTTCTTTCCTTGGCCACAGCCGTGCTCTTCGTGGTAGACCAAGCACGTAGGTCACTCCCGCGGGGGGAGCGAGAAATTTCTGGCATTTTGTAGGGAATTTCCCCCGCCTCAGGGTCGATTGTGACCTATCTTTTCTAATGAAGAGAATGTTTGTTCTCGGCCTTCTTTTTCGAGTCAATTCGGGCAATTAGCCCCCTTTCGAAAGTTGGCGGCGAATTCATCTTCCCTTCCCCAAAGCGTCATTGTGTTCGCACCGCACGATCGGTGTTTTCGAGAGTCACGTTAGCTTCGCGTCGGACACCCCTTTGCACGTTTCATGAGTCACCTTTGAGCCGATGGTGTCCGGTGCAGCCTGTCGCAATAAGCCAGTAGGCAGCGGCAGGCTGCGCCACCATCACGCGACGCCATTTGGTGGGCATCCCTCGGTGGGCATCGAAATGCACAGGCGGATTTCCGCGCGACGTACCCAACGGCAAAGCGTGCCGTTACTAGAGTCTGTTCCTATGTCGCGTCAAACGTTTCCCAGTGCTTTCTTCCCAAGCGTGCTTCCGGGGTTTCTTATTGCCATCGGTGGTCTCTGGGGCGCGGTTGCTTCGGAAGTAATCGCTGTCGAACCGTCGCAGCCGATCATTGCGGTCGAAGAAGACTGGGAGCTGATCATCGGGTCGCCGGACGCTGACAGCGCGGCACCGCAGATTCGCTGCGTGATGTCCCCTTCACGCGATCTGGAGTCGACGCACGTCGCCTTCACGATCAATCACCATACGCAGCCGGCGTATCAATCGGGCGGATTGCAGCTGCAAGTATGGGACGGTCAAACACTGGAAAAGAGCCGCTCGGCACCTTCGAACAAACTGCTTAGCCATCCTGGCGAGATCATCCGCTGGACCCAGCGAATGAGTATCGCAGGTGGTGTTGTTACGTTCGAGATATTGAACGGCAGTTCCACGACTTGGAAGGAGTTCGGCGGTGAAGGACACCTGAAGCTGACAATTCCCACGGTTCGTACCGATTTCAAAGAATACCACCCGTTGGTATCGACCGCCAACTCCGAGGTTGGCTTCGCGGCCAATCGCGTGGAAGGATTGCTGCAAAAAGAAGTTCGCGTTTACACCTCCGAAGGACTACTTTGGCAAGGCAAAGGCGTCGACGAAGAGGAACAGCAGCCGTAGCGAGCGAGACACCTCGTCGAGACGAGAAGTTGCCAGACACCCTGATCAAACCCATTTCATCCGAGCTGCTTACGGCGGCACTACGCGAAGCCAATTCCAATGCGACTATTTGACTGGGGGGACAGCCAACAGCGTGGCAAGAGTCCCCAGAACCAAGCACGAACACGAAAACAGAGGCGAGTCGTTACGCTCACGATTCTGGGCGTGCTGGCGATTGGTCTGTTGACTGGCAGTGTTGTGGTGGCCATGGATCTGGGATCGCTACGCGGCAAGTACGGCGAGCTGCAGGATATTGTCGACGAAGCAACGCTACGGGCGGCGGGTAGGCTCATCGACGAGCGACGACTACTTAGCGAAGCCGATGCGGCGCAGGCCGCCGATGAGGCCCGCGAGATCGCCCGCGACTACATCGCGCGAAATACAACGCTGCCACAAGCCATTTCTGAAGGTTCGAACGACAGCTCGCCGAGTCATCACGAGGCGACCACGACAATTGAAATCGGCTACCTGGCCAACACTTCGCGAGCTAGTGGGGAGATGGCTCCCGACAATCCCGCGATCTTCAACGCCGTGCGAGTTCGTGTGACGACAAAAGGAGAAAGCTACGGCTCGACGACGAAGTTCTTCGCCAATCTCCTCGGAATCGCCGGCGCATCATCGGCTGTCGAGGCAACCGCGGTTATCCACAGCCGAATCCGTGGATTTGAAAGTCCTGGAGAAGACAGGGCGATTCCGGTCCTGCCTTTCGCGCTCGATCTGCACACTTGGAAACGTATCACGTCCGGCAAAGGTGCCGATCGCTGGGGGTGGGACCGGGAGCGAAGAATTGTGCGCCCCGGCTCGGACGATTTTCCAGAAGCCAATCTTTACCCGCGTGAGGGCGGCCTGGCCGATCGTCGCGGTACGCTCGATATCGGTACCCGCAACCGCATGCACGAAATTGCCCGCCAAATTCGTCACGGTGTCTCGCCCAACGATCTGCGAGGTGATCGGGGAGTTCTTATGCTTGACGGCAACCGTGAACTCCTGCTCCGTGGCGACCAGGGAATCAGCATGGGGGTGCAAGAATCGCTCAACTCGATCCGTGGTGAAGCCAGGGTCCTGCCGATTTTTGAGGCAACGCAAATTTCTGCCGACCGCGTTGAGTACAAGATCGTCAAGCTCGTTGGAGTTCGCGTCATGAACGTGCAGCTCGCAGGGGCTGCTGCATCCAAACGGGTACTCGTCCAGCCGGCCGCGGTGGTGGCCGAAGACGCCATTCGCACATCTGAAACAGGTACCAGCGAGTTCGTCTTCGCGCCGCCGCGGCTTATTCAATAACGCTTCCGACAAGTCGGTCGGCCGGACAGCTCACGCCTGTCGTAGTGCCAGCACAATCTGCGTTCGCGCGGCCTGCCTTGCCGGGGCGAGACCAGCGAGAAGCCCGGTGGCGATTGACACCACCACGCCCCAAGCTGCCAAACGTAGCGACGGGGTAAAGGCAACGGTCACCGCCTCGGTGTAAACGGCCAAATCGGTGTACCACAGAGTCAGCGTGGCCAGGAGCACGCCAATGGCTCCCCCGGCGGTGCTTAGTATTAGGCTCTCGCCAATCACCAGGGCAAAAATTCGGAAACCGGAAAAACCGATCGTCCGCAGCACAGCGTGTTCTTTAAGCCGATCCTGGACCGCCATTAGCGTGGTTGTACTTACCAACGCCAGTACTAAGCCGACGCAGGCGTAGCCCAAGTAGTGCGACATGGCGATCAACTGTGTCAGGTCGCCCAGGCTGTGAGCCTGAAACACGCCTTTCGGTCGAGTGTCCGTTTCGACCGGCCCACGACGGTAGTAGTCGTCGATGGCCCGCACGGTCGCCTCGGAGTCGACCCCCTCATTCAGAAGAACTTCGAACTGGGTCACTGTCCCGACGAGGCTCTCCTTCTTGCGACGTTGCAAGCAGTCGAGGTGCGTGTAAATGTAATTCTCTTCAGCTGGATTGCCGCTCTCGAAAATGCCGACCACATCGACGGTGATGCCGTCGTTCTTGTTTCCCATAGTGAAGGAATCACCGACGTTCACTCCCCGACGGGCTGCTACGGCTCGGCCCATGACCGCGGCCGTCTGTTGGGTTTCAAATTCGTTCCAGTCACCGGCGACGAGCTTGAAGTCGCGAATGCTGCGTAGTTTCTTGGCCGGCAATCCATAGAACACAATCACGTCCAGGCTGGCGCGGCAATTATTCGTGAAGACCTGAATCGGCACCACATCTTTGATGCCTTCCATCTTCTGAATCTTGTATTCGTAATCTTGCGGCAAATGACTCGTGGCGGGACAGAACTTGTTGGCCTGAAACATGATTAGAGATTGTTGTGCCTCTTGGCGCCGTGTCAGGTCATTCATGCCCTGCTGAATTGAACCCACAAAGCAAAACACGAACAGAGCTACGGCGCTACCGCTTACGGTGAGAATCGTTCGCGACCGGTGCCGCCACAGCGTCTTCAGCAGATAGGGCAAGAACTTCAACATGCCTACGCCTCCCGCCCCGCAGGTCCCGCCACGAGGCGAAACTGACTCGTATTCTCCACCAGCTTGCCGCGATCGAGATGGAACGAACGATCAGCCTGAGCGGCCGCTTGTTCGTCGTGCGTGACCATCAACAGGGTAATTTTTAGCTCTTCGTTGAGCCGCCGGAGCAGATTCAGGATGTGGTTCGATGTATCGGTATCGAGGTCCCCGGTCGGTTCATCGGCGACAAGAACCTTGGGATGGGCCACGATCGCTCGGCCGATGCCGACGCGTTGTTCCTGCCCACCGGAGAGCTGTCGCGGATAATGATCGGCCCGATCAACCAACTCCACCGCACGCAGGGCAATCTCCACACGGGCACGCCGCTCTTCGCGCGACAGGGGCAGTAGTAACAGCGGCAGCTCGATGTTCTCGTACGCGGTCAGAACCGGGATCAGATTGTGGGTTTGGAAAATGTAACCGATGTTCTCGGCACGCCAGGAAGCCAGGCGTCGCTCGGAGATGTGCGTGATGTCGGTTCCGTCGATCACGATGCTCCCGCCGTCGACTCGGTCGATGCCGGCAACCAGATTGAGCAGTGTCGACTTGCCGGTTCCACTGGCACCCATCAGGGAAACGAACTCGCCCGCCTCGATATCAAGCGAGACATTATCGAGTGGGGTGATCGTCTCACCCCCTTTGTGGTAATGCTTCGTTACGTCGCGTATTTCAACAAGTGCCACGGTGTCTATTCCTCGGAAACAGGTTCGGATTTGTCGGGCGTCGCTGCTCCCGAGTCAATGACGGGCGAAGCTTCGCCGACGACACGAATGCGCGTTCCTTCTTCTAGTTCGGCAAGATCGCTGGCAATCAGGCGGCTGGCCACGCTCAGTCCTTTGGTCACCTCGACCCAGTCGCCACCTCCTTCGCCGGTTTCAATGTTTGCCTTGCGAGCTATGTTGTCCGAGCGGTCCGCAATCCAGATCACTTGGGTGTTTCCTTCCTTGCGGACCAGGCGGCTGGGAACGTAGATTCGCATTTCGCCGGCCATTAGCTCATCCGCATCTTGCGGCGATTCGCCGGCCGACTTCGGCTTCACTTCGGGAGCGAGAAACGTCACGTCCACCAGCATTTCCGGTTTAAATACTTCCGGAGGATTGTCGATCACGACCTTCACCTCGAGCGTATTCTTTTGAATGTCGGCCCGAGAGCTCACGAATAGCACACGTCCGGTAAGTGGCTCAGCAATGGCCGGGCTGCCGATCAATACCGGTTGCCCCTCCTGAACTTGCTGTAAATCCTCAAACCGCACATCGACGCGAACTTGCAAGCTGTCGGGACGATACATGGTCACCACGGTCGTGTCGTCGTTGTGGCTCTTCTTCGCTGCCCCCGACGCGACGCGGGTTCCGGGACTCGCCACTAACGCCAGCACCCGACCGGCAACCGGTGCGCGAATCGTCATTCGATCGAGCCGAAGCTTCGCCTCGGCGACTGCGACTCGAGCATCTTCGGTGCGGGCCTGACTCGCCTTCAATTGGGCCTTCGCTTCCGCAACCGCTTGGGTTTCGTTCGGCTTGAGCCGCAGCAGTTCCTCGAGCGCCGCCAAGCGTGAATGCAATGCGACTTTCTCCTTCACCAACGTCGTTTCGCGGCCTTGAAGCTCGGCAACGAGAGCGATCGACGAGTCGAGTGTCGCCTTGGCCTGATCGAGTTCACGGGCGGCGATCACATCCTTGGCCTGCTTCTTGCTTTCGTAGTTGATGCGGTGATAGACCAGGTTGGCTTCGGCTCGCTGCTTCTGAAACGGCAAGTTCGCTAGCTCCGTTTCGATTTTCGCCAGCGCCGCGGCCGCTTCCGCAATGGGAGCTTCCAGGTGTGACGGATCCTCGAATCGAGTGACCGCCGCTGCGAGTCGTGCTTCGGCCAGGCTTACTTCCGCTCGACGCAGGTCGAGTGCCGCTTCGCTACGGGCTAACATCAGCCGCGCGTCATCCTTGATCAACTCGGCGATCGGATCGTCTGCCTTCACAGCCTGATCTTCAACCACGAGAAGGTCTTCTACTACGCCGGGGGCGAGCGCCGCGACGCGAATCGGCGTTGGACGTGGCTCGACCCAGCCCGCCGCGTTGAACAGCGGCGTCCCTTCTTGTTGATGCACGGCCGCGGCCCGGTCTCGCTTGACCGGGATAACCTGCACTTCGACGGGCGGAACTAGATAGTCCCGCGCCGACCAGACGATCAACGCCGCGAAACCGAACAGGAGTCCGGCGGGAAGTAAATAGCGCGTGAACACATGCGATCGCTGCGGCGGCAGCGAGTCGGGCGGCTCGTTACGCTCGATCGCCAGTTGTGAAAGGTCAACGTCACCGTTCATGGCACCATCTCCTGGACTTCTGCTCTAGCTTTTCTTGACAAAGATTCCCGTGGCCATGACGGTCAAGTTGCCCTGATCATCTCGCTTGGCCTTGCCTTGCACCACGACCGTTTGCAGTTCCTTGAGACCGAGAAGGGACTTCGCATCCTTTTGAATTAGTTTTCCGCTGGCGTCGACAACGCGAACCTGCACTTTCGTCTTCCCCGCGTCACGTTCACAGCAATAGTCCCACGGCGTCGGGCAACCGTCGTCGCCGGTGGCGCTGCAGTCTTTGAATGAGTTGTCGACGATGGTAAAGGCCGCCCGATCCGGCGTCCAAGGATCGACGGCTCCTCCAATGCGACCGACGAGAACAACCTCCTCTGCGTTCTTGACCGATTCGCGAGCCTTCAGTATCTCCAAGGCCCCGGCTGGTTCACTCTTGAGCAGGTATCGTTGTCCGGCCGGATCGATGACAACAGCATCGGAGGCCACGTCGCCAGAACAACCGATGAGCGATGCTGTGACCATCGTCCATGCAAACGCAGCAGCCAGAGGGAGTTTCAATGAAGTTGATTTCGTGTTTCGTCTTATCGTGTATTCCATGCTTCGTTTTTCCTTCGTGCTACGAGTTGTCGTTTCAGTGACTTCTAGATGGGTGAATTCTCTGGATAGTAGATTCGTTCAAATGAGTAGGGTTTTAAGCGGTCTTGAGTCCGTCGACGATCGGCTGGCGAACCGCACGTACCGCCGGGGGAATGGCCCCTAAACAGCCGAGCAACAAACCGGTGCTACAGCCGATCAAAATCGCCATATTGTCGATGTGAAGTTCAAAGGCTCCCATGGTGAAGCGAATTGCGGCACCGTTCACCAGCAAAAAGGCGACCACCGTGGCCAGTAGACTCGCCGCCGCCGCTAGCACGACTCCTTCTTGAATCAAGCTGATCACGACCGCTCGACGAACGAAGCCGAGTGTACGTAACGATGCGACCTCCGAGACTCGTCCGACCACCGCGCCATACATGGTGTTGAGTCCAGCAAACACGCCCGCTGCCGAGACGAGCACGACCACCAGCCAGGCGAGCCAGCGAACGGGGCCATAGTCTTTTTGCAGCGAAGCGTAGTATTCCATCTCAGGCAGAGCCATCAGTTCTAAGTCGAGTCGTTCCCCGCACAACAAAGCGACGTCTGCGAAGTCACCACCCGGGCCAAGGGTCATGGCCACCAGGCTCAGATCTTGCCGCTTCATAGCTTGTTGCAAATCGTCGAGCCGGCACCAGACCTCCGATTCAAAGACCGATCCGCCGGCACTGTAAATGCCGCTGATCGTCCAGGTGCGACTCTCGAATACGAGCGGTGAGCCAATGCGAAGCTGCTCAGCCGTAAGCCCAAGCTTCGTGGCGGCCAAGCGGCCAACCATGACTTCGTTGGTCTTGGGCCAGCGACCTTGCTCCAATTCAACTTGACTGCGAACGTCGAGCACGCCAGGCGTTACACCCCGCACTAATCCGAAGCCAGGTTCGCTCTCTGCCGAGGTGCGAATTTGCGTTCCCAGGAAAAGCTCCGGGGAGACGTACTTCCGCCCGTAACGCTGCTGAATGCCTTCTAAGCTGGCGGGAACCTCGTCGGCGACTTTCATGTCGATTGACGAATACTCGAGGTTCTCGCCCATCCCCTGTGAGAAGACCAGCACCACGCGCGGATCGCCGCTGGTGGCCAGCGATTGCTCCAGTCCACGGATGAAGCCAACCACCACGAACACCAACACAATCACCGTCGTCAGACCGAGCAACGTCAACAGAGTACGCGTCGGCCTGCGAAACAGGTTGCGAATGGCATATTCCCAAGGGAGCGGTCGAAAGAACACGGTAACTTACTCTCAGCATCGCGCATTGATGAACAGGAAGTGAGGCGCCGACGAGCAAGCAACGTATTCGACAGCGCACTAGTGGCGCGGGAAAACCCGCGAATGCACGATCTTTAGAGCAAGAATGAGGCGCACTCTGTGCGCAGATCACGACCGCTAAGCGGTTGGCCAGGCGGAGATTTCGAGACCAGGAGAGAAACATGGCCTTCGGCCGGCACTTCGGCCAATGCCAAAGTCAGATTGAGCTGGCAGATCCAATCGATCTTCGGCTTGGCTGCTTCGTGGATCGCTTGGTCGACGATGGCTCCATCGCAGATGCAAACGCCCGCCTCGTCACAGGGGCAGCGGCCAGGCGCCTCGGTGGGTTGCGACGTTTTCTCGTGTCGGCAGCAGGGGGAGGAACAGGCCGGCTCGGTCGGTGCCGCGACGTCGGAAGAGGAACTGGCTGCCTTCTGAGCACAGGCGACGGCGCAGTGATCGCACACGTACGGGCAGCCGATTAGCAGCCCTGCGAGCGTCAGTCGTAGTGCGTTAGCGAACATGAGAAGATGCCTGGAATTTCGCGCGGTACCACCGCTTGCGTCTATTAAATCATAGACCGGCGTTGGCAAACTGGTCAACTATGAAGTCCGCGCATTCTCGGCGTCAGGCATCTTTGTCTACCCAGGCCAAAGAGCCAGCAGCCAGAAAAACCACAAGAAACGCGGCCTATTCGTCGACAAACAGTTGTCGCTGTCGCTCCAGAGGCGACGCTGACTCGGCGGCCGATCGCGAAGTACCGGCCGGCTCTGGCGGAAGCTCCTGACGTAGCAGCCAGGCTTTGATCA
>Ga0180431_10009701_pt1 | contig 10815 bp, 7 predicted proteins | sample SS_ome_11_FD_132459 | JGI IMG/M metagenome (GOLD analysis project Ga0180431, IMG submission 132459) | Hypersaline lake sediment archaeal communities from the Salton Sea, California, USA - SS_1_MS_1 metaG | ecosystem: Environmental > Aquatic > Non-marine Saline and Alkaline > Hypersaline >...
CTGGACTTTTGCAATTCGGTCCCCTCTCCCTCTGGGAGAGGGTTAGGGTGAGGGTGATTGGCCGAGAAACTCTTTACCTTGTTTGCGTGTCTCCACTAAACCCTCACCCCCGGCCCCTCTCCCAGAGGGAGAGGGGAGATCGAATCGGCATTTTGCAAAAGTCCAGTTCTATGGTAAATCCCTCCTCTACCCCGCTGCCAACCGCGGTGCGCAAACGCGTTGCTGCGTCCCCTACGGTGACGACCGGTCTTTCGGCGGTGGGTCTTTCGGCGCCGGGGCCTTCGGTTGCCGACTCCCCCGGCGGTAGGGCAGAATCAGCGGAATAGGACGGCCCGAGTCGACGCCCAGCAGACCGGAATTCCGGGTATCGTGTCCCACGGCGACCAACACTTTCTGCTCGCGGTCGACGGTCGTAACGATGCCGCCGCCATCGGTCGAGTGGATTTGAACCAACGGTGCGCCCTTGTCGGAGAATGTCTCGATCATTCCCGAGCGGCCACGTTTACCCGCCCCGATCACCACGGCCGGTTTTCCATCCTGGCCGCAGAGTTCCAGCCGGCCGGTTTTGCCCGGCGTGACGCCGATGCGGATTCGTTCTTCTCCCTTTGGATTGGCGACCGTGAAGATCCCGCGACAATGCACGTTGCCCGCCTCCATTTGAGGGCAGCGGATCCATTGGCCGACTTCCAGTTGGTTGCACTGGATTTTTTGAGCGGTCAGGTCGGTCGCCTTGACCGACGAGGGAATGATCTTGTCGCGGAGCGCGATACCAAGGGTCAAGAACAACAAGGGATACACGATCCAACGTTCGCGCGTGGTCATCCTGGGATTCTCCAAGAGGGGAAACGGGGGAACTGGTTCAATTCCCAAAGCGCCGATTCTCGCAGACGCTCGTCAAAGGTCAAGCCGTCTCGGTCACCGCATGGCCGCGTAGGGTGGCTTGGCCAGGCAGCCTTCCTGCTCCGCCAAAAGGTCGAGGTGCAGACTGGCGACCTCTTCTGCCAGCGGGTAGAATTCTTGAGACTCGGGCAGTTGTCGCAGATCGACGGTCTTGAGATAGTGCTTGCAACTCCGGCAGGTTTCTATCCAGCGTGCCCCTTCATCCTTCACCGTTATCCTGGTGATAACGGCACCCTGCCGGCTGTTGCAGAACGGGCAGGCCAATCGGTCGAAGGGCCAACTGTGCCCGCACAGAGAGCAATGCAAGAGACGCTTTCCGGTTTCGGCCTGCAAGCTGGCCAGTCCCGGCGGCGAGCCGCAGACCGGGCAGGTTCCGTGGGAGCCGACCCGGGCGGCCGACGGTTCGAGCTGACCGGCGGCGTGGGTTACGAACGGGGCGGCCAGCAGTCGACCCCAAAACAGCAGCAACGCGGCCGAAACATCCAACCGGCGGCCGAGCTGCTCCAAAGACTGTTCGCCGGAGGCGAATGCCGCGGAGCGGACCAGCGTTTCCAACAGCGCCGGGTCGCGGTCCATGGCCGAGCAGAGCCGGGCAAGCTCCCCGACGGTACCACCGTACGATTCCGAGACAGTGCGGATCGCGTCGAAAAGACGCCGGATCAACACCGGGTCGAACCGGACCGTCCCCGGTTTGAGTATGGGACCTTGCCGGGCGCCGCTTGACCGGGCCGGCTGCGGCTGCGAATCGACCAGTGCCGTCAGCGTGTCGGTTTGAGCTTGCAACAGACCGATCCATAAACGGACGTAGTCGGCCGAGACGGACTCCTCGCCCAGCAACGCTTCCAGGCGTCTGAGCAGCGTTGCCTGATCCCGAGGGTCTTCCGTTTGTTCAGTCATGTCAATCAGGCAACTTCGACTTCGCCCGGTCCGACCGGTTTTCCCACCAGACTTTCACCTTCTTTATTCCGGCCGGGGATCTGAATCGGTATCCTTCAACGCCGAACCGCTTGACCGACAGATCGCCTGCCGACTGCAGGTCGTACGAAAACGTCCCGCGGCCGTGCCGTTCCAGCAGGAGGGCCGCAGCCGTGGCGCCCAGCCCGGCCGTATTTGGTTGGTCTTCGACGAGCGGTTCGGTGTGGTCGACCAAGCGGGCCAGCCAGTGGTCGGTGTCGGGCCACGGATCGCGTCTGGCAATCGCCAGAGCGGCCAGCCAGTGCAGTTTGAAAGGCGCGGTCTCGCCGGGGGGCAGAAACCGGCGCTTGTCGATTGCCTCCAGCAGTCCGGGCACGGCCTCCTTCGTCCCTTCGACGGCCAGCAGCGCACAGAGCATCCCGTGTCGGCTGGGCCGTCCGATCCCGCGCAAAACGGGGTGCACGGTGTGCCGGACCGGCCGGGGTTGCAGGGCCGGACCGGTGAGGACCGCCCGCTCGGCCGGCAGTGGCTGGTCGGCGACTCCCACGAGGTACTTGCCGGCAAAACGCGAGACCTCGCCCGGATCGAGCGAGCTGAGCATGATCAACTCGGGCTCGTCAAGCGGCCGCTTCTGGGAAAGCAAGCGATCCAGCGTCCGCCGGCTCAGGGCGATCAGCCGCGTGGTCTCATCGGTCTTGACGTAATAGGTGTATGCCATCCGCCGACGAGGGGTGGGCAGATTGACCAGGTGGAACAGGGCCCCGTATTGCAGCGGATGCGGAAACGCCACGCCGACCGGGTAGTCGCCCGGCGAAAGCGAGTTGCCGCTGACGCAATGGGCCACCCGATCGTCGATGCGGTCGAAGTGGCTGGGACGTTTGGCACCTTGCGACATGCTGGGCACACCGACCAACAGGTGCTGCTCGCCCATGTGTTTGCGACCCATCCAGTATTCGGCCACCAGCGCCGGTCGGGTAAGGTCAAGCAATTCCCGGAGCCGGGCGTCGGCCGCCGGGTCCAGATCATCCCTGGCAAGTCGGGCCTCCAGCGCCCGTTTCACCCGGGGCATGGCTTCGTCGCAGGCCAGCAAGTCCGATAGTTCCCGCGCGGCCATTCGGTGAGTGTGCTGCTTGCCGCTGGGCACGTGCTGGGGGGCCGGCCTGACAAGATCTTCGATCCATCCAGCGATTTGGGCGTCGGAGACCGGGGGCAACCGACACTCGGTCGAACCGCTCAGGAGCCAAGTCCCCCGTGCCCGTTCGTAAATCGGCTCCAACCACTGCCGGGCGTCGGCCGGCAGTGCGGACCGGGCCAGCCGACGCTTCAGACGGACCATGATCGGACAGACCATCTTCGGACTGGCCAACAACCATTCCAACCGCCGGTTTGCTCCCAATCGTACGCCGTAAGACTCGTCTTCCAACTGCCGAACCAGGCGGTCGATTTCTTCGGGCGAGACCTCTTCGGCCGGCTCGGGCGACGCCTCGGGTAGTTTGCGAAGCAGTCGCTTCAACTGGGAGCGCACCTCGAACGACACTCGCGGCGATACCAGCAATCGCCGGAACTCGCGGGCGAGAAATTGCCCCAACTCCGGCCTGGCAGCCAGCGATTCGAGTCGGACAGCGGCCCTGCGACGCGCGTCGAACCGACCGCTATCGAGCGATTCAATCAACCGTTTCACTTCGCTCTCGAGGGCCTCCCGTTCGGTCACTTGCGATCGACCCTCCGCAGCCGTCGAGACCGACCCAACCCATGTGGCCGTCAGGCAGAACAAGCAGATCGTCGTGGCAGTGCGGAGCAGCATGGTGTCGGTGAGTGATTAGGAAGTGTGTTTGTAGTTTTGGCAGTTGACTACTACCTACCACTATCCAATGTCTTCGGGTGGGTGTCTACCGGAAAATGTGTGCCGCCCACTGATCTTGCACGATCCGGCCGAATTGGATACAAGCTCGCTGTGGCTTGGTTTTTCTCCCCCTATCAGGCTATCCGTTGCAAGGAGTGACCGGATGCAGTCGCGCAATGTATTATTGGTTGTAGTGTTGCTGGCGGCGGTGTTGGTCGGCTGGGCCTGGACGACCCAGGCGGCGTCGCAGCTAACCGCCGAGCAGATGAAGGCCGCTTTGCGAACCGCCGCGCCGGAAGAGGATGGGTTTATCGACTACGTGGTCGCCAAAGTCCGGAAGAATGAACTGCCGCGAAAGCTGGTCCATAGCACGTTTGATTGGGCTCGAAACAAGCCCCGTCACAAGTTCCAGTACTTCAAGCGCGGTCTGATTGTTCGAGCGGCCCGGCGGGGAATCAAGCTCTAGTACTCCATTTCGCAAGTCCCTGGGAAGTTGTTGTGATGGGTGGCTGGGGTCGAGTGGTGAGGAACGAGCCACAAGCCCCCAGAGCGCTGGAACCTGTGGGCTCGCCACTCGTTCCTCGTGGCTCGACCCCAGCCACCCCGGCCGTTCAATGGGCGGCCGGCACAGCCGGCCCTACGCTTGTTTAGCGGCCTCTCGGCACGTCGGCCTTTTCTGTGCGGCCGATCATCTCCGACGTTCCGCCGTCGGGCAAACATTGGAATCGTAGTCGATACGGTTTCCGCAGGGCCGGCTGCACCGGCCGGAATCTCCGCATCCCGCACCGGTTGTTGTCGGACGTGGCAGGTCCTACAATCAGGGTTCATTGACCTGTGCTGGGCCGTGATCGAGGAGGACTTCTGTTATGCGCCGCCAAGTTGTCCTGATGGGTCTTGTGCTGATAGGGACGTGTATTATCAGCCGGGATGTGGTTCGAGCGGGGCCTGATGCCGCACCGGCAGCCGTGGTTGTGCCCGAGGGCGCCTCGTTCGCCGAAACACTGGCCGGCAAGGAAATTCGCCGGTATGTGTATCTGCGAACCGGTGAATTACTGCCGATCGTAGACGAAGCTACGGCCGGCGCATCGGATGGGCGGATCGTCGTCGGCTGCAAAGACCGACCGGCGATCAAGGCCGTGCTTGCCGACGCCGCCGTGACGTCTTCGATCGAAAGCCTGGCGCCCGAGCAGTATTACCTCAAAACGATTCGAGATGGTGACCGGCACACGCTGCTTGTTGTCGGCGGCGACTCGGTGGGCACGCTCTACGGGGCATATCGGCTGGCCGAGGTCCTGGGCGTGCGTTTCTTCATGCACGGCGACGTCATTCCCGACCGGCAGACGGCTTTTGCAGTCCCCGAGTTGGACGAGTTGGGCAAGCCGCTGTTCGACCGTCGGGGTATCCAGCCGTTCCACGATTTTCCCGAAGGGCCCGACTGGTGGAACGCCGACGCCTACAAGGCGATCCTCGGCCAGCTTCCGAAAATGCGGATGAACTTTTTCGGCCTGCACACGTATCCGGAAGGCCACGTGGGGCCCGAACCGACCGTCTGGATCGGCATGTCCGACGATTGCGGCGCCGACGGCCGGGTGAAATTCAGCTACCCCTCGCGCCACTTCACCACCCGCAACGACTTCATGCCCGACCGCAAGCCCGCCTGGGGATACCAGCCGGCGAAGACCGGCGACTATTCCTTCGGCGCGGCGGCCATTTACGACCGCGACGACTACGCTGCCGATTACATGCGTGGGGCTGCCGAGTGGACGAAGCTGTCGCCGGCGGAGTGCAACGAGCTGTTCGACCGGTTCGGCGCGGTGTTGGGCGATGTGTTTGGATTCGCCCGGCGGTTGGGCATCAAGACGTGCGTGGGCACGGAGACGCCGCTGGTCGTGCCCGCCGCGGTGAAGAAACGGCTGGAAGCCGCCGGCAAGAACCCGGCCGAGCGGGCCACCGTGCAATCGGTATACGAGGGCATGTTCCGGAGGATCATGAAGACGCATCCGCTGGATTACTACTGGTTCTGGACGCCCGAGGGCTGGACCTGGCGTGGCGCCACCGAGAAGCAGATCGAGGCGACGCTGGCCGACCTCCGCGCGGCGATTGCGGCGGCCGAGAAGGTCGGCGCGCCGTTCACGCTGGCCACGTGCGGCTGGGTGTTGGGGCCACCGCAAGATCGGGCCCTGTTCGACAACGTGTTGCCCAAGCCGATGCCGATGAGCTGCATCAACCGCCGGGTGGGTCACTCGCCGGTCGAGCCCGGCTTCGCGCGCATCGAAGGCCGTCCCAAGTGGGCGATCCCCTGGTTGGAAGACGATCCGGCCATGATTTCGCCGCAACTTTGGGCCGGGCGGATGCGCAAAGACGCGGCCGATGCCTTGCGCTACGGATGCACCGGACTGCTGGGCATCCACTGGCGCACGCGCATTCTCGGGCCGAACGTCTCTGCCCTGGCCAAGGCCGCCTGGGATCAGGGCGGCTGGAACCCGGAGTTCGGCAAGCCGCCCAAACCACCCGACCCCAAACCGGCCGAGGGACCGCAGGGCGGCCAGTTCGCCCACTTTCCCAACAACCCCATTGCCGAGACCGACGACGACCCGCTCTACCAAAACGTCCGCTACAACGTCGCGGCCTACCACCTCGACGTGCCCAACGACACCTACACCGTCACGCTCAAATTCTGCGAGCCGCACTACACCGATCGTCGCAAGCGGGTGTTCGGCGTGAAGATTCAGGGCAAGCAATTGATCGACGGGCTGGACCTGTTTGGCAAGGTGGGGCAGAACCGGGCGGTCGACTACACGTTCGAGGATATCAAGGTGACCGACGGCCGGCTGGTGATCGATTTCGTCTACCAGATCGAGTATCCGTGCATTGCAGCGATCGTTGTTCAAGGCCCGGCCTGCACCCGAAAAATCAACTGCGGCGGCCCGGCGTACAAGGATTACCAGGCCGATTGGCCGGCTTCCGAGCCCGACGGCAAGTCGCGTTTTCTGCCGGCGGCCGATTTTTACGCCGATTGGGCCCTGTCGCTGTTTGGTCCCGAGGCGGGCGGGCCAATCGGCCAGTTGTTCACAAGGCTCGACGGGCAGTTGCCCCGGCCATCCGACTGGGTCCACGGCCCCGGCGGCATCAAGCCGGACACGCGACCTTGGGAGAAAGTCCGCGAGGAATACGTTTTCGTCGACGAGCTGGCCGGGCTGCGGCCGCTGGTGCAAGGGATGGGCAACCTCGAACGTTTTGACTACTGGCTGAACAACTTCCGCTACATGCGCGCCAACGCCCGGGTCAACTGCACCTGGGCCCGATACAACGAGGCGATCAAGCGAATCAAAACCGAGAAGGATTCCGAGGCCCGCAGGCAGTTGGCCCGAGCCACAGCCCTGCCGATCCGCAGGGAACTGATTTCCCAGGTAGCCGACGTCCACCGGCACCTGCTGGCCACGGTGACCACACCCGGCGGGATGGGCAACGTGACCAACTGGCAGCAGCACGTCATGCCGATGATTCTCGGCGGGCCGGGCCGGGAGCTGGCCGAGATGCTGGGCGAGGCGTTGCCGGCCGACGCGTTGGTATCGACGGAATACCAGGGCCCGCCGCGGATTTTTGTTCCGGTTCTCCGCACCCTCCTGGTTGCCGGCGAGCAGTTGAAGCTGACGGCCGTTTTACTGGGTATCGAACCGAAGGATGTTTCCGTTTGTTGGCGGCCGTTGGGCTCAGGCGAGTTTGCCGAGGTGTCGCTGGAGCACGTTGCCCGGGGAGTGTACGCCGTGGCACTCCCGCCGGAGGCCAGCAAGGCCGACCTGGAATACTTCATCCAGGCGGCAACCGTCGACGGCCGCATGTTCAACTACCCCGCAACCGCCCCGAAGTTGAATCAGACCGTGGTGGTCGTGGACGAGAAATGAGCAATCAGGGGCCCCGGCCGCGTAAAATGACGAGTTGTTCCTGGAACAGTTCGTAGCAGCGGGGAACAACGTGCCGGCGCGATCCAACCGGTCCGAGGTCGTCGCGGCAACTCGTGAGAAGGCTGAACATGGATCCGACGATCTTGTCCGTGGTGGGGCTCTACTTCGCCTTGTCCCTTGGGCTGGGCTTCTGGGTCGCCCGGAACGAACAGAATCTGGCCGACGACTACTTCCTGGCCGGCCGGAAGCTGCCTTGGTACGCCGTGTCGATGTCGATGACCGGGTCGAACATCGGCACGGAGCATTTCATCGGCATGGTGGGCACGGCCTATGCGTTTGGCCTGGCCCCGGCGACGTTTGAGTGGGGAAACTTCATTCCCTATTCCGTGTTGATCTGGATTTTCCTGCCGTTCTTCTTTCGCAAGAGACTCTTTACTATACCTGAGTTTCTGGAGCGCCGCTACAGCCCAACCACCCGATCGGTGTTCGCCTGCCTGACCCTCTTTCACATGGTGCTGGTGGTCCTTGCGCCGGCATTGTACGCGGGCGGGCGGATCGTCTACGAGATGGGCCTGGGTACGATGCTGGGAGCGTTCAATTGGGGTTTCATGGGCTGCGTGTTGAGCATAGCGGTGGTAACCGCCGCTTATTGTATTTACGGCGGGCTGCTTTCCGTCGTCTGGACCGACGTGCTCCAGGTGGCGATCCTCCTGACCGGCGGTGCTTTGCTGGTGATTATCGGCTCGCACGACGTGGGCGGACTGGCGGCGGCCGTCAAGACGAACCTCGACGCCGACCCCTTGCGAATGAGCCTGATCCTGCCGGCCGACCACAAGGTGTCGCCCTGGACCGGCGTGGCCACGTTCTGGTTCACGCTCTCGATGTGGTACGTGGGCACGAACCAGTTCTACATCCAGCGGTGCCTGGGTGCCAAGAGCGAATGGGACGCCAAGATGGGCGTGATCGGCTGCGGCTTCCTGAAAATCTTCCTGCCGTTCATTATTGTCTTTCCCGGCTTGGTGGCGTTTGCCAAGTTTGGGCCCGGGCTGGCCGAAGACGCCGTCTACGTGAGGATGATCCAAGAGCTTCTGCCACCGGTGGGCCAGGGAATCCTCCTGGCCGCACTGATCGCCGCCATTATGAGCACCGTCTCCAGCGTGCTCAATTCGTCGTCGACGATCTGGTCGATCGACGTGCACCAACGGATCCTGCACCTCAATGCCTCCGAGGCGGAGCTGGTTCGGGTGGGCCGATGGTCGACGCTGGTGATTATCGTGATCGGCACGGCGTTTGCGCCGGTGTTGTTGTGGTGGAGCGGCGGGATTTTCATCTACATCCAAGACATGGCCGCTTTCCTGGCCCCGCCCATCTCCGTGATCTTCCTGGCTGCCTTTCTCTGGCGCCGTGCCCACGGGCGGGCAGCAACTTTCACCCTGGTGTTCGGCATCCTCAGCGGCATTGCCCTAAAAGTGCTCGGCCAGACGTGGGGACCCGAGGGCATCACGTGGCTCCAACCGCTGTTGAATCGGGCGGCGGTCAACTGGGCCGTCTGCCTGGTCGCCCTGATCCTCTCGACCTACATCATCCCCCAGAACCCCCGCGAAACGTACGACCCCGACACCATCTGGAACTTCCGCTGGGCCCGCCTGCCTCAGTGCGAACGCCCGTTGAACCGGGGCCGGCACAACCTGATGTTTTGGTGGCTCGCGATGGTCGCCGCTTCGGGAAGCCTCTTTGTGATCTTCCGCTAGCGCATCCAGCTTCGCTCGATCTGTTCGAGTGTCTTGCCCTTGGTCTCCGGGACGAACCGTGCGACGAACACAAAGGCCAGGAGGTTCATGGCGGCGTAGAACCAGAAGGTCGGCGCGCCATGGAGGGTTTCGAGCATCCAGGGGAACGTTTGGGAGACTCCGTAGCAGGCCACCCAGAGGCAGACCGTGGCGATCGACATCGCCCGGCCTCGAATCCGCGTGGGAAAGATTTCCGACATCACCACCCAGACCACGGGGCCCATCGCCACGGCGAACGACGCGACATAGGCCAGCGTGAACAACAGCACCCAGGGTCCCTGGAATTTTTCGAGGTAGAACGCCCCGCCCAACAGCATCAGGGAGGTGCCCATTCCGGCCGAGGCGATCAGCAACAGCGGCTTGCGTCCCAGCCGGTCGACGACCCCGATGGCCACTAGGGTGAACGCCAGGTTGACCAGTCCCACCAGCACGGTATCGTTGATCGCCCGAGCGGCGGCCAGGCCGGTGCTTTTGAAGATTTCCGGGGCGTAGTACAAAACGACGTTGATACCGGTGATCTGCTGTAGGACGGCCAACACGACGGCGATTGCCAGCGCCACGCGAATACCCGGCTCGAACACCTGCCGCAGCGAGCCGCTTTCCTGGGCGATGGCCTCGCGGATTTCGGCCATTTGTGCTTCTGCCTGGCGCGGTCCGGCCACACGGGCGAGGATTGCCAGTGCCTCGCCGCCGCGATTCTGCTTGGTCAGCCAGCGGGGGCTTTCCGGCACGCCGAACAGCAACACGAAGAACAGCACCGCCGGCAGGGTCTCCGAGCCGAACATCCACCGCCAGCCTTGCTGCACGTTCCAACTCTCGTTGCCGAGCGAAGCCACGTAGGCGTTCACAAAATAAACGACCACCATGCCCCCGATGATGGCCAACTGGTTCAGCGAAACCAGCCGGCCGCGGATCCGGGCCGGGGCGACCTCGGCGATGTAGAGGGGCGAGAGCATCGACGCCGCCCCCACGCCGAACCCGCCCAACATCCGGGCGACGATGAACTCCAGAAGCGTTCGCGGCACGGCCGATCCGACGGCCGACACGGTGAACAGCATGGCCGTCATCAAAAGGACTCGTTTGCGGCCCAGCCGGTCGCTGAGCGTGCCGGCCATGGCGGCGCCGAAGATGCAGCCGACCAAGGCGCTGGAGGCCGCCCAGCCCTTCAATACCGCGTCCAGCGTGAAGTGGTCTTCCAAGAACCCGATGGCGCCGGAAATCACGGCCGTGTCGTAGCCGAACAGCAGTCCGCCCAACGCGGCCACCGAGGCCAACAAATAAACGTACGCGATGCTGCCGTCTTCCGGCGGGTTTGGCGAGTTGCCCATTTGATCTACCGCTGGTGCCACGTTCGCACCTTGTTGCTCAAGAAACGTTGGGATGCGAGAAGGGATACGGCCCTATGGTATCCGCATCGTAGCACCCTTGACAAGATGCCCGCAGGTCATCACATTGACCGAAG
>Ga0180431_10009705_pt1 | contig 10814 bp, 13 predicted proteins | sample SS_ome_11_FD_132459 | JGI IMG/M metagenome (GOLD analysis project Ga0180431, IMG submission 132459) | Hypersaline lake sediment archaeal communities from the Salton Sea, California, USA - SS_1_MS_1 metaG | ecosystem: Environmental > Aquatic > Non-marine Saline and Alkaline > Hypersaline >...
AGCATTCCACATGCCGTTTGTCCGCGCGAACCACAGCGGCCCGGTATAGGTCATGTTTGTCGAGACCAGTATGCCGTAAACAAGATTTGTGAAAGGGCTCATGCTCCCGCCAATCTCGCCGGAACCACCGGCCGGAAAATTACCTCATGATCGAACTTGCAGATCCCGCTATCGGTCACAAAGACGTACAGCTCACGGAAGATATAGGACGTGTCGCTGTAGTCGGGCCCGCTTCCGACGTTGGCCTGCACCGTCAAAAGCCCCGTGTTGACGGCATACTGTAAGTACGTGTACCAGGTGCCGTCGGTGTCCATCGTCACGTCGGTGGTGCTGCCGCTGACCGGCGCAGAATCCCCGATCTGAATGCCGAGATTGTAAAAGCGAAACGTGTCCGGGCTGCGCCGGGAAATGCCGCAGCTCCACCGGTCGCCCCAGGGAAACGCATTGCGCCGCAGTCGACGAGGGATCCGGGGCATCTGTCCGCGGGGACTCATCCCGAACCCGCCGCCGTTGACAACGTGCGCAGCCTCAGCCGACTCGATCAGCCGGTTCAGCCGCGACGCGCTCACCGCATCGCCCTGCATGTATCGTTGGGTGGTTATCATGCCGGCAACGGGTCCCATGTTCCGCGATACAGCACCGCGGACCATTCTTCCGCCCCCCAGAAATCGTAGTTCACTTCGTACAGCTTGCCGCCCGCCAAACTGCGGATTGTCGGCACCTTTTTAAGCCACTCCCACTGACTGGTCACATAATCCGTATCGCTGTATGGAATCGTCAAAGCGGAATCCCGGGTCAATCGCTGCAACTGGTTAAGATTGTTGATCAGGTAATCCGGCGGGTTGATGTAATCCAGACTGACGACCTGATTGCATTTGTCCCAGGCCACATCATAGCTGGTGCGTTTGCTCACGCGCACGGTCTTGCGGATCACGGCGCCATTGTCAGGGAACTGATCCACGCCCGCATTCTTCAATCCGATATACCGCTGGATGTAAGTGTCCCACAGAAACTCACTCCAGTCCGGCTCTTCCCCGTTTTCCATGATGAAGTCGGCCTGGATCAATTCTCCCACGATCGACCCGGAAGGATTGAAATAGGGATGCGCTTTTAGATCTTTCATGCTGTCCAAAGGGAGCAGTTCCCAGTCGGCGTTGTCATCAGGAGAGTTGCCGCCGGTCGTAGTTTGAGAGTCGTAGATTTCGACAATTACATCACGCACAACCCCGGTCGGCGAAAGCGTCACATTGTCAACTTCATCGGAATCAAGGTACCCCTCAAACAAAGCAATGGCCGCTGCTTGTGGACCGCGCCAATGCTGAATTTCTGTCTCGCCGCCGGTCCGCGACCAGCCCCGCCCGGTCCCCTGCAAGGTCATTTCGTTGGCGCCTTTGACGGTGTAGCTGCTCATGCCTGAATGCCCCTGTTTTCAGTGTTCTGCTTGATCGCCGGCAATGTGCTGGTGTTCTGCTTAATCGCCTTCAGTTCCATCACCTGGCGCCGTGCTTCATTCACAAATTGATTGCCGAACGATCCGCCTACCATGCCGCCGGCCTGCGCAATGCTGTCAGCCTGGAGTCTCAGCTTATCCGCGCCGCGAAGCGGGACGCCGCGTGCCTCATCCTCGCCGGCGTCCTCTTTGCTTTTGTTGATCTGAAAAAGCGATTTGTTGCGGTCCTGCTGAGCCTGAAGCTTTTTCTCACGCTCGGCAAGGGCGGCTTCCCGTTCTGCCTCAAGCTGCTTTCCGGCATTCTCCCAGGCTTCGGACATTGATTGACCCGTGCCGGAAAACAAATTGCCGATCGCTGCGTTGACCTTCATGAAAAATCCAAGTGCTTCCGCCGCCCATGTCATAATCGTTCGGGCAAACGCCTGTAATCGATCCTGCGCCGCATCCAAGGTGGCGATCATGTCCTCGCTGATAATCTGTCCGGATTCTTCGGCGTCTTTCTTAAGTTTGGAAAAGCCTTCGTTGCTGAGCTGATTCATGGCTTCCAGCAGCTTAGGAGCATCCCGGCGCCCCATGATCTGAAGTAAGGCGCTGTACGCTTCGCCGCTGTTGTTGGCTTCAGTGATCCCGTCGCTTACGGATTTGAACAGTTCATCAATGCTCATACCCGCCACTTGCTCGGCACTGATGCCCAGGTCCTGGAACATCTCAATCATGCGTTCATCGCCGTCGATCACGCGGCCTTGTGCATCGTTCAGCTTAACCAGGGCATTGCGCATGTTTTCGCTTTGGGCTCCCGCATTCCGTGCAGCGGCGTCATAGACCTGGAAGTTTTCGGCGCTGATGTTGACCTGATAAGCAAAATCACTGATGTCGCTGCCAAGCGCCAACAGCTTTCGGCCGAAGCTCGCAATCGCCGCCACGCCGAACACGCCGGCCATCGTGCGGCCGACACGCGACAGACCGCCGCTGAACCGGCCAACCTTGCCGTTCATCGCATTGATTCCGGCGTTGAAACCTCGCGGATCCAAGCTTGCTCTTGCTTTGACTTCAGCCATTGTCGGCTTGCTCCTGCGATTTCAAATATGCTGCCAGCTTTGCGCGAGATTCCTGCTCTTTCTCAGCCTCAGCTTCGTTATCTACCCGGACGGCGCCGTCATCCTCGAGCCGTACCAGAAAGTGACTCATCACCTCACCAACCGACATATCCCAAACCTCGTCGGGATGCAGGCTGAGGTACCCGGCAACAATGCTGACCACGCGAAACGGAGTCGGGATATGGGACCGCTTGCCGTCCTGGCTGCTGTAGATTTCAGGAAGATCCTGAAATGCCTGCACGTAGACGCCGATTTCCTCAATCAACTTGCGCGTATCGGTCCGCATGATCCGCAGCGCAAAACCAATCAGCGGCCAATGCGTATTGACAAAATGCAGATAAGTCCGCAAGTGATCCCGCTTGCCATCCCGGCAGATCAACAGCAACTGAATGCAGTCATGCCGCCTCGGTGCATGGCCGGTCACAAACGCATTGCCGAACGTCTGCAAACACAGCACGTGCCACATCGAAAACGGACGCAGCCGAATTCCCGCAATGCGCGGAGGTCGCAGCAGCATGATGCGATAAAAGCTACTCAGCAACGGCGTCCTCCTTTTTACGCTTGCCTTTCGCGCATCCGTCAAGCCGCGTCGTCAAAGCCACCTTCGCTTTGTCGTTTTTGCCCTTGAACGGTGCGGCAACCGTGCAGCGACGGCGGTGCTCATAGCCAACTTCCATCCAGTACTTGCATTCGTGACAACGAATCTTTGGCATGCGTCACCGCCTTTCTTACGTCAACGACAGGTCGGGATAGTAGGTCAGCCCGACCGTCAGCATCGCGTGTTTGCGGCCCAGCTGCACGGAACCGTCCTGCGCGATGAAGCTTTGCGTCGAGCCTCCCGGATCCGTCAGGCTGAGTGTGTCGCCATCGGCCGGAGGCGTCAGGCTGCCGCCGGTGGTCAAAATCTTGAACGTCACATTCAACGTTTCGCGCGGATTGCTGATCAACAACGACACGACTGAATTGTTGATGTCGGTCACCTCATCCACTTCACGTGGCTTTTTCCATTCAACGCCGTCCTCCGGCACATAGCCGGTATAACTCAGGCTTCCAAACCCGATCTGATAACTGGTCCCTTTCTGCGTCGGTGTATCGCTCATCAGTCATGCTCCTTTTCGTTACTGGTTATTGATCCACACATCGAGATTCATTCCGTTGGTCGAGGCCTGCGCATTAATCGCGTTCGTCGGATGCAGCGGACCGAGAAAGAAATACCCCGGCCGCAGCCGCAAGGTCAGGCTCACGTCCACATATTCGCCGCTGTTGGTAGAAAGCATTCGAAAAAGCGCCCAGCCGTTGCTCGATACGTCCGAGACAACCGTGATCGCCTCGCTGTTGGTACCGATCTGCTGAATATGCCAGTCGGACCCGGACGCCCCCTGGTCGAAATCGACATTGTTGATCACGCGTTCGCCTTCAAAATAGCCGTTCTCGACCTTCAGCTTTGCGGTAGCGGTGATTTCATCCGCTGCATGCGCCGCCAGCAGTATCACAAAAAGAAACATAAATACCGCGCCGCACACCGCCGCCCCTGCCGTTATCTGCTTTCTCGCCTTCATCAGTCCTCCAATATGGCCGGCGCAAACCACAGTACGCCGGAGTAGGGTGTCACTATCAGTTGATCGAACAATACGAATTCTTCCTCACTCACGCCCGGAGTCCACGTGTGAACCGTGATTTCCTGTGCCCCCAGGTTGTCCAGCGCCTCGTCAAGGTTCGTCCGAAAAAGGCAATCCTCAATCGCGCTGCACCGCGCCGCGTGAATATCCCGGTCCAGGTCCGCCACCGGAGAAACGATATAAAAATCAATGTCAAGAAACAGGTTGCCGCTGGGGTCACCGATCTCCGCATCACCGGTTTCGTATTCCGGCCGCGCGGCACCGGCCAATATTTCCAGCCGCGGGCTTGCAAGGTCGGCATTGGATAGGCCCTTGTAAATCGTCACGCCCGACACCGCATCGCCGCCGTAGGCCAGTACCACAGATTCAAAAGCATTTTCGGCGCGCCGCCGTGCTTCTCTGTAGAAAATATCAGCCATGCTTAAGCCTTTGCCCTCATCCGGTTAAAAATCGCGATCGTATCTTTGATCTTGAAATCCAAAAGCCGAGCCAAGTATCGATCCGTCTTGATCGCGGCAATTCGCATCCCGCCTTTTTTGTAAAAACGGTTGGCCCACTTGACGCGGTTGACGCTCTCGGCCCAGCCCCCGCCGTCTTTGCGAACCCGGTCGCGAGTCGTCCCCGGGGCCTGCATGTGTTTGGCCACATAACCCGGCACCCGCCCCCCGCCGAACCGAATCACGCCCGGCATCCATCCAGCCTGCATGAAGCCGATGCGGCGCGCCATAGCAGCACTCAGCTTGCGGAACTGCTGCGCATCGATTACGGGCCGGTCCATTGCTCCGCTGCGTCCGTACTCTGGAGCCACTCGCCCCGTGCGCGGATGCTGGGCACGGTTGTGATGCGCAAGCATGCCGTCTATCTCCAGTCGGTTGATACCTGTCAGCTTGCCCTGCTCCGGCTTGAGCACCGTAAACGCTCGCCGCAAATCGTTTTCAATCGCCCGGCGCATGATCTGCCGGACAGTCCCGCCGAATGCTTTGCCGCTTGGGAAAGGGCTTTTGATCAGCTGTAACGTGAAGTATCCACAAGCAATCCGCAGCACCTCGCCGGCGTTGACGCCAACCAGCTTCGCAAACGCCTTGGTCTGCCGCCGAAAGTCTTTCTTGTCTACATGGATGCCGCTTCGCCGTGTGCTCATAGCTTCACCGCCAGTCGTAGTCGCACGCCGACATTTGCCTCGTCAGGAATCGACTGCTCCACCACGCATTCAATCCCGTCCACCGTCACGGTTGCGCGTTCACCAGGCAACGTGTTATCGGTGAAGTCTGCCACTGTGCCGAACCACTCCGCCGTCCGCCGGTCGCTGTTTCCAATCACCGCCACATCGTCCGCGTCCTGAAACTCCGTGCGCGTGCCGTAGACCGTCTGCGCACCCCATACCAGCGTTGCACGGAAGGTGTTGCTTTCCCCCGTGCTGATCCAGTCCAGGTCGGTCGACATGAGGCTTGTAAGGGTCATTGTGAAAAAGCGGGTCGGCCCAATCAGACCGACCCGCGTATCCTTCACACGTTGGTCGGTTAATTCGCCGTAAACGAGGTGACAACACCATTGACGATCGTGATGTCAAAATTCGTCACTGCGGCTTCGGTCACATCCAGCAACGCCGCCGCCATTGTGTTGGTCTGAATTACGCCGTCATCAATGGATGCCACACCACCCGACCACGAGACGTCCCCATGATCCGCGTCCGCCATCTCGGCAGCCGCAACCACGTCGGCATCCAGACTCACAACACCAGATGCAACACTCACGTCACCAAGGTCCGCATCCGCCAGCTCGGCAGCCGCAACCGTGTCGGCATCCAGCGACGCAACGCCTGAGGCATACGTAAAGTCGCCGTGGTCGCCATCGTCGATCTGCTGGGCATCAATCCCCTGGAACGGCGCATTGATCCATACCTGCTTCTGAGCCCGCGTGCTGCTCGCCGTGCTGGCCTCAACCGCGATCCCGATATAGGTGCCCGCGCTCGCCGTATCAGTCACGCCGGTAATGGCGCTGGACCAGTACAGCTTCTCGCCGACGGTGATCGTGTCGTTGGTCGCAACGTACAGATCCCACACCCCGTCACACTGAACCGTCCCGGTTTCACCGCTCGCCAGGTCAACGAGGGCAATGCCGTAAACGTCGCCCAGGTCGATCACATCACCGCTTGAGATTGTGCTGGCTGCGGTGTACTGCACCCGCCCCGCGTCCCGCACAAAATCATCCGCGCCGAAGGCAACGCCGCCCAATGCCAGAAAGGCAACCAGCGCCGTCAGCGTAATTCCTGCCATCCATGTTCGTTTCATTTCTCCATCTCCCGTCTTGCTTGTTCTCAATGAGGGCCGGGCAGGCGTTCACCCGCCCGGCCGCTTACCTCGCCCCTGTCGGCTTTACGCCCCGTTCTCCTTCACCGCTCCGCGGTAGTCAATTGCGCCTGCGACGCAATCCAGCCGCACTTTGAACACGCGACCGTCCGCGGAGGTACCGGTGTTCACGACCTCTTCCTGGTACGGGCTTTCATTCCCGTTCAGGAAACCGACTTCAATCACCGGGCTTTCCTGCGGATCCGCAAACCCGTAGGTGGCCGTGGTGGAGTAGCCGGTAATCAAGGGGTTTTCAAGCAGCTGATTCGGCACCAGCGTGATGTCCAAATCCTGCAAAGGATTGGCGTCGCGGTTGGTGTCCGCCCAGTTGCTCGAACGCAGCGCTGCGGCGTGATACATGTAGGTGCTCGGTCCGCACAGCACCACCTTGAGCCCGCTGTTGAGGTACATGCTGACCTCGTCGGACAGGTCGCTGTGCTGCATCGCGCTCTGGAGCATCAGCAGTTCCCACAGCTGCTGGAGACAACTCCGCGCCTTGTCCACGTCGCTCGCGTTGTTGGCGGCGGCCGCGTTGTAGTTGCTGTGAGAGGTGTCGAACAGGCTTACCCCGTCCGCCATCGTCGGGTTGCTCAGCAGCACCTGCACAGCCAGGATCTCCGGCTTGAATGCCGCCCGGCGTCCCAGCGTGAAGGGCACTTGTGTGAACGCATTGACATCGTCATTGATCATCATCTGACGCGTCATATTCCAAACCTTGCCGTACGTCTTGAGCGTGATGTTTTCCCGCTGCTCGCTAAACTTGGTGTGGTTGTAGCCCTCACCTTCAGCGATCTCTTCCAGGTCCCCGGCTTCCGACAGCTTCAGGCGACTGTGCGCCTTGAAGTCGTTGAGGTTGCCTTTCTTGCACCACAAACGCCACGTGACGCGGGCGCTTTTGGCACCGGCCAGCATCTCTTTGTGAGCAACGTTCGCCAGGATGTACGGAAAGTCATCCGTGCTGGTCGAGATCGTTTCCTGCGCGCGCGACAGCTGAAACTCGGTGATCCGCGGGGATCCGAACAGAGTTTCGCTGATCAACTGATCACGGCCCGCCGGAATCGGGAGGCCCTTGCGCCGCCTGCACTCACGCGCCAGCTCGATCAAGCTCAGTCCCGCCAGGTCATCGCCGCCGGCTTCCCGCTCTTCCTTGGTCAGGTCGCGACCGGCCCGCAGCCGCAGACTGTTGCAGCATGCTTCGCGGAAGCTCTGAATCCCGTCCTTGGTCACAGTTGCCCGACCGACCGGCTGGTTCTGCCCGCGCTCGGTGATCGCCTCAAGCACGAACTCCCGGGCCTGCTCGACCGTTGCGCCGTTATCAACCAGCGCGTCCACGTTCACGCTGTGCTTCTTGCCCAGCTCGCGGATCGTTTTGCAGCGATCGCGCTCGGCCCGCATGTGCGACTCAAAGTCAAACGCCTGCCCGCCCTGCGGCTCCTGCGCGGCCCGCTGCCCGCCATCGGTGGCCTGCGGCTCCTGCTTGCGCTGCGCCGGCTCCTGCGGCTCCTGCTTGCCATCGGATTCCTGTTTGCGTTCCTCGCTGCCGATCGGGTTATCCCCGCTCGTCAGTCGCTGAAACGTCGCTTCGTCCACTTCGACCACGTCGCCCGCCCGGTGCTCAACGCCTGTTGCGTCTGTCCACGCACGCGACAACTTCACCTTCCGCTTCATCTCGCCTCCTGTGCGGGACATTCCCGCGTTTACCGATCGCCCCACGCCGACGGAAGGATCTGCCGGCACGGGAGTGTGAGAGCTTTCCAGCGCCTGCCACTCGGCAGCCACCCATCGGCCCTCGTCCGTTCCTCTGATTTCCCGGTAGTTCGTATTTTCCCCTTCGAGCCACACCCACTTTTTCACCAGGAACCCAACGCTGATCCCCCGCAGCGTGCGGTCCACCAGAACCTCATGCTTCGCTTTGTTGGCGACGTCCGTACTGCCAAAGCGTTCCTCGCAATACCCTTTCTGGTTGCTGATCCATACCCGCACCGGCACGCCGGTAATCAGGTTGGGGTTGTGGTTGTAGAGGATCGACCCGACTGCCATCATGCGCGACAGGTCCGCATCCTCGGGATGATGACTCAGGATCTCTTCTTCGCCCCACCAGTTGAGGCAAGGCGTTTCGCTGGAGAAACTGAACGTCACGGTGTCGGTTTCGGCGCTTTCCGCCCGCTCACCTTTCGGCCCGGGGATCACATCGCCGATCGGAAACACCGCCGCCTGGTTGCCGGTCCGCACGTCCGGGGAGGTCAACCGCAGCTCAAACCCGCCCCCTTCGATCTCGCGGATGTTCCGCACCTTGTCGCCAAACCGCTCCGCGCACCGCTGCCTGAATCGTTCAAATGCCGTCATGTTTACTCCTGCTCTTTGCCTGCCAACTCCGCCTGCATCTCCGCATCCGCGGGATCGATGGCCAGAACCTCAGCCGCCGCGCCAAAACCGCGGTTGTCCAAAACCATCGCCGCAAGCTCCATCGGCAGTTCCATTTCCTTGATCATGTCCAGAGTCTTTTTCAGTTCCCGCAGCCGTTCACGATTGATCTTGCCCTGCTTTTGCAGTTGCAGCTTCCAGTCACGCCCCATAAACGAACACTCATCATCCAGCGTGGTAATGCCTTCCTGCATGGACTTGGCCGCCGCATTGACTTCCTGCAACGGGTTAATGCCGCGGCTCCACCCGCCCGGCTTCCACTCATGCCGCTGCCAGAATTTCGGATCCGCCTCATACGTCGGGGCCCGTACTTCGCCGGACAACACTGCAACATCCATCCACTTGCGAAAGATCGGCGTCAGCGCTTTGCGGGCAAACGTATTCATTAGCGGACGGAAGCCCTGGAAGTCCTGGTTTTCAGCCTGCCGACCCCCGGCAAAGCTTGTGCCTTTGGTGTCCCGCGTCAGCGCCGTATAGCTCATCCCCGTTGCGGCGCCCGCGCTGATCGCCATCTTTTGGTTGCGCACAAACATCTCGTAAGTGTTCTCGGGGCTGGTCGGATTAAACGACTTCATGTCGTAACCTTCCGGCAGATGGCCGATAATGCCGGATTGCAGATTGGCGATCACGTTGCCGTCCGCATCCGTCGGGAAGCCGGTTGCAGTTTCCGAAGTGTCCGAAGCGTCGCTGTCCGAGAGAAAACTGGATCCGCCTTCGCCGCCGATCACGAACACGCTCATCAGCGCCGCGATTTTGTTGCGGATGATCTGCGCATCCTCGTACTGGTTGAGCTGATAAAACTTGTTCATGACGGCATGCAGAAACGGAACCCCGCGCACCTGCCGGGGAACGAGGCGCTTGTAGCAGTGGATCATTTCTTCGGCGGGAATCCGCACGCTTTCCAGCCGCGTTGCATACGCCGGGTTGCGGTCGTAGCTCACATGCACCCAGTAAGCTACCGGCTTCCAGGAACGCTGGTCGAGTTCGACTCCCATCAGGATCGGGTTATGATTGGCGGGGTTCTCCGTCGCGGTGGTGTCCAGCTGATCCGGGTTGATCAACTCCAGCACCAACGGCACGTTCGAATCCACCGTCCGATCGATGACCAGGTGAATCAGGATCTCACCGTCAATCACCCAGTTGCGGAAAAAGATTTCCTGCGCATCGTAAAACGAATCGGGCGAGCTCACCGGCGCATCGATCGAGACATCATCCCCCCACAGCCGAAAACGGTCCTCCACGTAATCGTTGAACGCCTCACGCTCAACCAGCCGATACGTCCCGTCAACCTGCTCCGGCGTCGCCACCGCCATAGACAGATCGAACCCGACCCCCACGCAGTAGTTGAGCATTGTATTCACGAAGGCCGCGCCCTGCGCGTCGTTGAAAGCTAACCACCGGCTGCGCTTGCGCATGACGGACAGTTCACTGGTCAGCGCCGTGTTGATGTCCGTTGTCGATGGGCTCCACGAATCATTGTGCCGGTTGGAGTCGCTGGCAGTAAACAGACTGCGAGTCTCAGCCCTCAGCGCCCGCAGCGCCTGCTGCATCTTCAGGTCATGCGGCCGGCCGTGCAGCGTCAACTCATGCCCGCGGGGGCCGTACAGCACCACGTCATTCTGTTTGCCGCTCATACGCTTTGCTCCTAACCGCTTGTCGGCATCACCCTTGCCAGTTGGAAAAAGCCCGTCCGCCGGTACTTCGTGAGCATTGCTTCGACTTCTCGAAACGCGGACAGCGCACCGTCTCGCGTCGAATAGCTGAACGAACGCCCGCCCACTGAATAACTGGCGACCCGGAACTTCGGACCCGTGTCCGTTGCCAGGTCGTCAAGGATCGCGTCCCGGATTGCCTCCAGCTTCGTCACAATCTCAGC
>Ga0180431_10009706_pt1 | contig 10814 bp, 6 predicted proteins | sample SS_ome_11_FD_132459 | JGI IMG/M metagenome (GOLD analysis project Ga0180431, IMG submission 132459) | Hypersaline lake sediment archaeal communities from the Salton Sea, California, USA - SS_1_MS_1 metaG | ecosystem: Environmental > Aquatic > Non-marine Saline and Alkaline > Hypersaline >...
TGATAGCGACACAACACTAACACTGCTTATTAATAATACTGTTAGGATACTAATGTTAATAATCATTTTTGATTTTGTTTTCACAGTTATTCCTCCGATTTTAATATCATGGTTCATGAAAGATATCTTGCGGTGTATCAACAATAAAGTGTCTTGTTGTTATGTTACCAATATTTCCTGCCGCATCCTTTGCTTTTATTTGGAAAGTATACTCTCCGTCAGCAAGATTAAAATATACTATATAAAAGTCATTTTTCCAGTAGGGCCATGGTATTGTATCTTGGCTAGTTCCTGTATGGATTTCAGATTGAATTAATATCCATGAGTATTCACAATTTGGTTCGTTAGACTCCCAAAGGAAGGCAATGTTATTATCATCTACTACTTCTCCTTCTTCTGGGCCTACTGTTATTGTTATCTCTGGAGGATTTGTATCAATAGTAAAAGATCTATACTCCGAATAACCGATATTACCTGCTAAATCCATTGATGATATATTAAATATATAATCGCCATCTTCTAAATCGTCAAGAACTGCCCTTGTTGAAGTATCCCAATTTGTTTCTTCTTGTCCAAAATGACCATCTAAAGTCCATGAATATCTAAGTTCTTCTGATGGAGTGTGATCATCATATCCAATCCATTCAAATAATACACGAGATATATTGAGTGTCTCACCGTCTTGTGGACCGGTTGTTATTGTAATAGTTGGTGGTTCTGTTACAGCACCAAATTGCGCCCATTCTGTGTTTCCATAAGCACCATTGTTGATTCTCTCTCCATTAGGGATAGGTTCATTAATACAACTCATTGATGGATCGCCAGCATCAATACATATAGAATCAGGAGCAAGAAGATAGTCTTCTTCGTTTTGAAATATCTCCAGTGGATCATAAATTCCAAAATCTAATAAATCTCGATTATCATGACCGAAACCATAATCCAAAACATGGCTAAAACCTATTTGATAATAATCATTATAGTTATATTCAAGATCCCCTAAATCAAATATGATTTCTGCCCAATATAAATTATAAAAAATATTGTTAGAAACTTGACTTTCAAAATAATTGCTGTGAATAAACTCTATACCTGTATTTTGATTTGCAAATACATTATTACAAATTGTTATTTTAGGGTTAAATTCACAATCACCACCTATAAATAATAGGTCTACTGGATTAGTATATCCAGATCCATCAAACACAATATTTTGGATAGTCGTTCCTTTTTCACCTCCAGACGTATAAACACCCATTTGATAGTGATGATTATTATCAGGAAGATTAGTTAATCTTATCCTTACTTTCTCAATCGTGAAATTTTCTGCAAAAACCTCAATTCGTCCATAAATTGTAGTTAAATGTGATCCAGATCCAATAATAGTAAGATTATTTTTATGTTCATTTATCTCTAAAACTCGATACCATGATTCTGCTCCCGCACAATAAAGAGTACCAGGGCCAAGTACAATAGTATCATCCCAACCTGCAGCATCAACTATAGGTTGAAGATAAGTAAAATGAACACCATCATTCTCCAAATAAAAGGTTCTTGGAGGTATGTTTATAATAAAATTTTTTGTTGCTTCAACACTGGTATGACCTACTGCATCTTCTGCTATTACTGAAAAAGTATATCTTCCATCAGGTAGATTTTGAAGTGTAATTTCTTCCAGATCAGTATCTTGAATGCCACATGTTGGTCCACTCCATTCACAGTGATATGTTAAATCCTCTACTGGAGTTATTAAATCAAAAAACTCCCAATTAAATGTTACATTGTTAACATCAAGAGTTTCTCCTTCATCTGGCCCCTCTAAGCTTACAAGCTCAGGAGGTGTTAAATCAATAAAAAACTGAAAGGTTCCTTCTCCAATATTTTCTTGTTGATCTCTAGCCCAACCATGAAATTCATATTCCCCTTCAGAAAGTCCATTATATTCAGCAACAATGTTATAACTCCAGATAGTAGGTTCTTCTTCAAATCCAACTAACTGGTGCGAATATTCAAGAAGACCATAAGGGGTACAATCATCAACAGCATCAATTATAAACAAAATATCGGTAAAATCAATTATCTCACCCTCCTGGATACGTGGGTATCTCCATATTGTTACTTCAGGTGGTTCTGTATCAGATGAAACATTAAATTGACGAATTGTAATTGGACCCCAGGATTCGGGAGGATCATGAAGTCTAGCTTTTATTTCAAAGGTATAATCACCATCAAGTAAATCATAAAAATTACGAAATAAATCTTGAGTTATTATCCACCCATGAGGACTAGGGCCACTTAACCTATATGCGAAATCTAGAACTCCCTGGGGCTGTGGAACTCCAATTATTTTACCCACCCAAGTAAAAGTAGGATCTGGAGTATTACCACCTCCACTAGGTCCGCTTGTAATTTCAACAGTTGGCAATGTTTCTACATGATATTCAATTATTAGATGAGTATATTCACCAAGTATATGATAATCATCCTGATTAGATTCTCCTTGTGATTTAAATCCAACTGCATACCAATCATATGCGTCTTGATTCATATGAGATATATCATCAATAGCTGCTAAAGTCAATGGTACTTGACAATTTCCACCAATATTATTATCACTTACATAACTTCCCGCCCCTAAATCTTCAAATACAGCTCCGAGATCCATATTATCATATGGAGGATTGTCAATATCGTCAATAGAATAAATAGTAAGAAATGATGAAGGATTAGAAATATCATCAAAATTAATATTCAATTCAGCAGAATCAATTATTGCGCCATTTGGAATATCGTTAAGACTGAATTGAACACATCCACGAGCAATCTCGTTTCTTTCAGTAATAGGAAAGTATTTATTACCTATTACTATAGTTGATTCTAACCAATAGCCAAGTATTTCATCTGTCCTTATACTCCATGAATAGTCCGGAAGAATATGTATTGTAGTACGTTCACTCTCAGTATCGCTATTTTCAATTTTGATATCATAATCATTTGATATGTTAGCAATAACATTTGAACTTGGTAAAACCATTATTGCGACAATGGTAATTAATACAGCAACTTTCATTATATTTATTAATTTAATTTTTTTATTCATAAATCAATCACCGATCTATTTAACTCCAAGGAGCATTTGAATGATAACAATTTGTATTATGGTTATCATGGTGGCGTGTAGCCCATTGAAAATGCTCAGAATCAAAAGAAGAATCTTCTAAATTAAAAGCATACAATAAACCATTTCTTGTAACTACAACTAAATCCGTCTCTTCATCATGATCAAAATCGCCTATAGCAGGAGAGGCATAACGTGAAAAACGACCGTTTAACGAAGCAATAGAATATTCCCCAGAGGGAAGTTGAATAGTATATATATCTCCAATTTCAGTTGTTGCAACAATCTCAAAAATAGTATCATCGTCTACATCAACAACAAGAAGAGAAGTGAACATTGATGTGTATACAAAAACATCATCTGACTCAATGATAAAATCAAATTGAAACTCAGCAAGTTCATAACCTTCACAATCAACAATTCTTAGAAATATCGTCGGAACACCTTCTAATGTATAGCTTGTATAAATTGTTTCGAGTCTTGAATCATTCATTACATCTGCAACAACCAAAGCAGTCATATGTTCAAAATTATTTGATGAAGACCATTGCTCCGAACAATCCATTGCATCAAGAGAACCGATAAAAAAATGGCTACTTCCGGTAGAATATACATTATTACTATATACTAACAAATCCATCTCATCATTGTTATCGATATCAGCAACAACTGGTGAAACCCAAGCTGGACCAATACCTTGTGAAGCCCCGGGAATAGGTATGGTATAATCCCATAAGATTTCACCGGTATGACCATCAAGACACATTGCCTTACGAATCACATATATACCATCACTAACTGGAGACGTCTCTAAAAAGATTTCAAGCAGTCCGTCTCCATCAACATCAGCAACTGAAGGAGTAGTAACAATATTGCCATAACTAAAGCTTTTATCCCATAAGATATCACCATCACCATTAATAAGAAACAATGTTGAAGGACGAGGTATCATCAAAGAATATGCTGTCGATCCAACTAGAATTTCAAGACCGGGTTCCTCAGAAAAATCACCTAAAATTGGTGAGGCACTAACAGGTTCATCATAAGGAAGTTGAATTGGAAAACCAACAGGAGTTGCTATTCCATCTGGAGTGAAGACATGGAGTTTTCCATCTCTAGATAATGCAATAATTTCAGGAGTTGCATCTCCAACAAAATCTCCAACTGCAGGTGTGCTGATAAATCCTTCACCAGATACTGATATAGTTATTATTTCTTCTGTCGCAGGATGAATTATACAAACCGCTGCAGGTTCTTTTAGCGCAACAACAATATCTGCAAAACCATCATCATCAAGATCTTCAACTACTGGAGAAGCAATAACAGTGCATTCTTCGCCCAGAATATAAGAAAGATTGTATGGAAATGTTTCAGTAGCAATTGATACAATATCTGTTAATTCAAGTACTTCTCCCCACATATGAAATGAAGATATATCAAGTAGGTCTCCTGAGAAACGAATTTGAAGACCTTCTACTTTATACTCTTCAGGAATATTGGCAGGGTCATAATGAGAACCTTCATCTCCCACTATTCCATAAAATCCTCCTTCAAAATCATTAAAAACAATAGCTCCAGTCGCATCTTCAACTATCTCACAAATCACTGAAATACCGATCGACATTCCCCACATATAGATACTATATCCTGGCGTTGGACGTCCTGAAAACTTTATTCTCAGTCCATCTATTTCAAATTCTTCAGGTAAATTAATAGGCTCATAATGTCTACCGTCATCATCAATTATTCCAAAAAATCCTCCTTCAAGTTCAACGAACACTACATTTCCAATAATATCTACAAATCGATCTGGTCTATTATCAATTGAAAAAGACGGATTTTTTCTAGCAGATAGTACTGAACTAGATAAAACAAGAACGCAAGCAATAGTACAGAGAACGCTAGCCTTTATAATAGATTTTAATTTTATTTTCATAATATTTTCCCCAATTTTTAAATTAAATTTTACGTAAATTATATAAATATCTTATTGGACATAATTAGAATTATTGGACGATATTTGAACAGATTTTCATTTGTACTTATCTATTTGAAAATTAATAATTCATTAATGAAATAAGTCTAAAGATAAAATGTTAAAAAAAAAGGAAAAAAGGATAGTATTTTGCTCTTACATTTTTTCTAATCTTTAATAATCTACCAATTTACAGGCACATCTTCTCTATAATTTTGGTAATGTCTACAAAAAGCATATGCTTCTGCTGTTAAAAATTCTATTTTTTGTCTACTTTCTTCAGATTCATTTTTTTCAATTGATTCATCACCAAAAACTAATCCAAGACTAGCTATAGCCAATGATACTATAAATAGCATGGCACCTATTTTCATTATTTTTTCCATTTTTTATCACATCATTAAATCTTAATTTTTAATATTAAATATATTAAGACTTAACCTCATTTTCATAAAAAATCATTTTATTTACTACTTTTTCTGCTTTTCCAGGTGTAAATTCTGCTTTATGTATCAGATGAAAGTACAAAGCATCTTTGTATAATTTTTTTAGATGTTCTTTTTTATCTATCATCATCCTTATCACCATTTTATATCAATATTATTTTGTTTGAGCACCACTCAAACTTTTTTATTCAAATAATTGCCTTTTTATTGAATATAAATATCTTATTGGACATAATTTGAATTATTGGACGATATTTGAAAAAACAGGATATAGAAAAGATATAAGTAATTTGAATAAAAAAATGGAGAGGTGTTTTATTTAGTGTATCCCAATTACAAAAGGTCCAACTACCATCGCTATAGCTGATCTTTCCACAGGATTTGCATTTGATGAACAAACCGTCACTATAATATCAACTGTTCCCAAACCAAAAATTAGACTCGCTGTACCGTTTTCTGAACTCCCAGGTGTTAAAATAGGAATATATCCCTCATCAGTTACATTTATCAATTCAAATACTCCACCTTTTACTATAACACTCCAATTAACATCATATGCATTAGTAGTCCCAATGTTATTAATCTCCGCAATAACGCTCAACAGATTAAAAGGTCCACTTGAAATCTTACCAATATCAAGAATCGGATTTGGATGTTCAATTATAAACACACAGCTTTGTTCATTTTCAATATTACCAACATTATCCACCGAATAAAACAAAACAGTATGTTGCCCATCTTCAGTAACAATAAATGAATCCGTATAAGTCTCATAATCACCATCATCGAGTCTAAACATTGTATAGTCTACTCCAGATCCTTCATCAGATGCAAAAAGAGTTACTGTTACATCGCTTATGTATATATCCTCGTGGATTTCTCCATAAAGTTCGCAGGTTGTTAAAGGTGGTGTTGTATCAGATTCTTCGATTCTTGCAACCGTTATATCAACTGACTCATTACTTGCACTATCTGAAACAGTTAGAGTGACCGTAAAATTCCCTGCCTCATCATAACTATAAACCGGATTGGTCTCAGTTGATGTATCCCCATTACCAAAATCCCAAAGATACGTATAAGGCTCAACACCACCAAACACATCGCTAGTAAACTGCAGATCAGAACCAGCATATCCACTATATGGTCCATCTGCATCAACATAGAAACCAGGATTGGGAAATTCGATATCGATAAAACAATGCCAAATCTCTGCACCACTATCACCTTGCCCCTGTATACTTGAACCAAAGATTTCATCGAATAAATAGAACATATAGACACGACCTATATTATTACCCATATCCTCAATTTTATCACAAACATATGGATATACAGTAATTTGATCAGAGAAATCAAATAAAGGATTGTTGATATCAGTTAAATTAATTGGTTCAGACCAGGTACGGCCATTATTACTTGATACTGAAATATAGATAATTGGATGTTCTTCATATTCTTCAAACCCTGGTTCCCCATCTGCTGCAAGTTGACAATAAGTTCCGTCAGCCCACAATTGAAGCATCCAGTTATTGTCGACATTTATAGCTTGCTTTTGTGTATTCTCATGAAACACAGCTGCATCACCAGAATCATAAGTACTCCAAGTAATCACTGGATAGGTTTCAGTTTCGTTCCAGGGAACACTATGACCTGAGAGAAAATCAGAACCAGGAAGCTCAGGAACTTCGTGGAATGTAAATTTAGTTCCATCCCATACCATTTCTGCCTGTGGCATATAGTATGGGAAATAGTAACTTCCACTTTGATCGGAATATCCGTACTGTTGCATATACGTCCAATGCAGATTACCTTCTCCATCAAAAAGTGCAGTATTATGCCATCCAGCAATACCAACTTCGATGAAATCGAGAATTTCCTCATTTCCATCGATAAAACCAGGAGTGTTCTCTACAATATACAGTACAGGTCCTGGTCCATCAGAGTGAAGATTATTATAGTCCCATGTCTCACCATAGTCATGGGATTCCCAGACAAATGAACCTTCATCACATGGCATATCGCCAAGATCACCTTCAAGCCATGAACACGATCCAATAAAAGCAACTTTTCCAGGATTATTGTAGTCAATCGCAAATGATTGAAATGGTCGACATGATTTCTCACGCCAGTCGGTAAAAACAGTAACATTATTCCAGTTATTTATATCTAATAGATAATCTAGATTAGTATCAACCTCATTTTCAATATCTGTATACATAATATTAACATCTTCACAAGGATTTCCTGCAGCATTTGACACTTGGTTGTTTGCTATCTGATAAATTCGTACATATCCTTCTCCTAGAGGTGAAGGACCTGTATACATATACGGCCAGATATACTGATTTTCTTCTGTCTGATTAACTATTAATGGTTCCTCCCAAGGTGCAAAAGGAGAAGTAGTGTTATAATAGCTTATTGGACGCTCGTAAATTCCATCACCATTATGATCTTCATGCCAGCTTGCTATTGGATATCCTGTTGCAGGATGAATTGTAACACCACTATATCCCTGATGATAATTATAAGAACAATCAGGAACAGATCCATAACCATTAAAGTTGTATGAAGATCCCCACCAATTTTCAAAAAATATTCCTCTAAGAGAACTGCCACTTTGCTCATGAAATAATGAAACCAATGATTTGTTTTCTTCTCGACGAATAGGATGGCTTGCATAACTACCAGGCATATAATCATAATCAGTACCTAGTATTAATCCTGGATTTACATTAATTTCATCCATAAAGTTATATTCAGGTACAGGATAGTTATTCCTATTAATAGCATTATAAACAAGATTTTTCCCAATTGTAAATTGAGCCTCTGTAGGAATTTTTACCATACCTCTTGGATCCATTAAACCATTAAAAGATATAGAATTAATTTCTAAATCAACAGTATCATTTTGATTTCCAACTACTGAAACAACAGTTGTTAACATAAGCATCGTTATTAATATTCCCAACATTTTTTTGTTTTTCATTTTTTTACATCCTTTTTTTCATAAGAATCTGATATATGAGTTATTTTTCTCCTATAAAAACATAAGAAAAGAAAATAAATCCTTCAGTCGTTTTATTTATATCTTCAATACCATCTGCTTTAGCAGTAACTACTATTTCAATTGGACCAAAACCAAAGACTTGGTTAATAGGAATATCAAATTTTCCTCCTGGAGAAAGATCTCCCCAATGAAGAGCATTAGTCTTATTAATAAGTCCAAGAAATCCACCACTAACATCCATTATTGCAGTAACATTTAGAGCATCAGTATCTCCTGTATTTTTTATCTCTGCAGATACTTTTCCACCTTTAAGGATTCCAATCCATCCCCCTGTAATGTTACCAATTTCTATGGCAGGCTGAGGCTCCGTTATTGTAATTTCTAAGGATTCTGACCAATCGCTTTCTTCATCATGAACATCCTTTGCTTTTACTTTAATATCATAAACTCCAGGATTATCCCATGAATAAAGTGTAGTTAAATATTCACCAGAATTATATGGGCCCTTCCAGTCTGAAATCTCTCCATCTCCCCAATCCCATTTAATATATATTTCATCTTCTTCTGGATCATTAGGAATGCTAATTGAGAATCCATATTGTATGTTTATTTCTCCATTTGTAGGTCCGCTTGGGGTATCTGGTGTGTCTGGTGGATTGTTATTAAAAACTGTGAATGCAGAATCAGATTCATCATAGCCTATATTTTCAAATTCATCTATTGCACTAATTTTAATTAAATATTCATCTCCATTTTCCACTGTTTCTGTATCCCAAGTATACCCTCCAGTATTATTCAAACCAGATGAAAGCTCGATCCATGAGGCTCCATTATCACTACTATATTCGATTCTGATAGTACCATCTAAATTTGATGTATGATCATCATAAGCATTCCATTGAAGTATAATTTCACCATTGACTATCTCTCCACCGTTAGGATATAGAAGTTCTACAAATGGATTTTGGAAATCAATATAACCATTTGGATAAACCCATGGATGCATATCTTGTGAATTATCAATATCATATGGAGTTTCCCATGTTCCATTTATTATATCAATTTCTGCATATGGATATAGATCTCTGTAATCATCCCAATAATTACCATAATTTCCATCATCCCATAAATTGTTATTACCATTATCAATTGCATTATGGATATTGTATGCAAAATTATTATGATTTATAAAATTATTATCTGATGAACTACCTAGTCTTAATCCCACTGTGCAATTAATAAAATCACAATCAATTACTGAATTTTCTAAACAACCATAGAATTGAATTCCACAATTACCATTATTATGAAAATCACAGTCAATAATATCACAATATGTAGATTGTGACGGTGCTTCTAATTTATAAATTCCATCTCCAACATTGTTGTGTATTAAGCAATTTGAAATAAATATGTTAAAAACATATTGATTTATTAAAATCCCTCTATTTCCGCTACCACCTATTGAGAAACCGATAATCTCAACATCATCATGGGCTATAGAGATAATATAATCTTCATCTCCCTGACCAATAATCTCTGTAATTTCTTGACCTGAGCCATATAAACTTAACTGTTTATCAATAATAATATTTTCTTGGTAAATTCCTTCATTTACAATAACAATTCCACCAGGATTTACAACAGTTATCCCTTGATATATAAATTGAAGTGGATGTTCATATGTTCCATTCCAAGGACCTCCAATATTACTATCATCTACATAAACAATATCCATTGGTTCTAATACTAGATATATTCCTGGTTCTGAGGTTACAGAATTTCCATTAGCATCTATCGCCCATATGTAATAACCATATTGACCAATAACATGGGGTCCATATATATTATATCCATAATAATTATAACCATAATCAATCATTGTATCATTTAATTCAAAACCATCAGGTCCTGTTACATTTAGTCGTACATCAACCACCTCTTCGTTGTCTGTTACCATACAAAAGAAATTAATTTCTTCATCAGGTTCTGCTATAGTTGTCACATAAATATCAGATATTATTGGCGGTTCTGTGTCATCTGATGAAGCAATATTTACAGACATTAATAATGTTAATGCAATAATTATTGCTATACTAGCCTTTATTTTGTTATTTGAATTTTTCTTTTTCATTTTTTTATTTCCCCTATATTTTATTAAATTACGATTTAAATAAAAATTAAAATATATTTATAGATTATTGGACGATTTTCAAATATTTGGACTATTTTTGAATTAATATAAATATAAATTTATTATATATGAAA
>Ga0180431_10009707_pt1 | contig 10813 bp, 8 predicted proteins | sample SS_ome_11_FD_132459 | JGI IMG/M metagenome (GOLD analysis project Ga0180431, IMG submission 132459) | Hypersaline lake sediment archaeal communities from the Salton Sea, California, USA - SS_1_MS_1 metaG | ecosystem: Environmental > Aquatic > Non-marine Saline and Alkaline > Hypersaline >...
ATTGGAGTGTGCATGCCCATCTATGAGTATCAGTGTTCGGACTGCGATCGGAGAGTGAGCATCTTGCGGAGTATGGACGAGAACCGCCATCCGGTTTGCCCTGTGTGTGGAAGCAAGCACCTAACCCGACTGGTCTCCCGGGTCTCCGTGGTCAAGTCGGGTACCGAGCGCCTCAGGGATCTGTCGTGGATAGACAGGAACCTTGCTGGTAGGCTGGGGCGAACAGGCTGTTAGTGGAAGACATGAGGCTTGAGAACCCCGCCGTGGCGGTATCGTCACGACTGGGAAGACACAGGTAGGGTCACATGAAGGAAGTGAAAGTCGCTCTGATCGGTACTGGGTTCATGGGCAAGACTCACGGTCTAGCATACCGCTTGCTGTCTACCTTCTGCCCGGCTGACGTGAAGGTGAGGCTGAGAGTACTGGCGGATGTCACCGAAGACCTGGCCCGAGCCGGCGCGCGCCAGTTCGGGTTTGAGGACTGGACCGTTGGCTGGGAGAGCATCTTTGACTACGATATCGACGCAGTGGACATAGTCACTCCCAATCTCGTGCATCCAGACATCGCCATTGAGGCAGCTCGCCGCGGCAAGCACGTGATGTGTGAGAAGCCCCTGGCAGTCAACGTGGCCGAGACACGGGCGATGGTCGACGCGGTTGAGAAGGCCGGCATCGTCAACATGGTCTGCTTCAACTACCGACAAACGCCCGCGGTAGCGATGGCCAAGAAGCTAATCGAGGAAGGCCAGATCGGGACAATACATCACTTTCGGGCTGTCTATCTCCAGGACTGGTGCGCAGACCCCAACTCTCCGTGGGTTTGGCGCTTCAGTGCCAAACATGCCGGGTCGGGGGCCTTGGGAGACATCGCTTCGCACGCTATCGACTACGGTCGCTACTTGGTGGGTGAGTTCGACGAGGTAGTGGCGCTCACCAAGACGTTCGTCGGAGAGCGACCTATCCCACACAGCAGAGAAACGGGCGTTGTTGACGTCGATGACGCCGTCAACATGTTGATCAGATTCGAGAGCGGAGCCGTCGGCAGTTTGGAGGGCAGCCGCTTCTGCTACGGCAGAAAGAACTGCCTCGCCTTCGAGATCAATGGCAGCAAGGGTTCTCTTCTCTTTGATTGGGAGCATTCGAACGATCTGCATTTCTACTCGGCCCAGGACCCCGAAGACCGGCAAGGATACCGTGACATCAAAGTTGGTCCGATGCATCCCCACGCCGAGCGATTCTGGCCCATTCCGGGTATCGGTATGGCCTACGCAGAGACCAGTATCTTGCAGGCATGTGAGTTTATCACGGCCATTGCTGAAGGCAGAGACGCCGTCCCGAACTTCCGCGACGGTTTGCAGGTCGCGGAGATCATGGAAGCCGTGCTGCGATCTGCAGAGGCTGGGAGTTGGGTCAAAGTGCCTCGAGTTGCGTAGCAGTGGAAGGTGAGCAGACGGATTGAGTCAAGATTGATGCATACAGAAGATAGGGGGACCCATGACTGCAAAGGTGTCTGTTGGTACGTCAGCGTTCATTATGGGGGCCTACGAGGACGCCCCGATTCCGTTTCCGAGGGTGGTGGCCCGTCTGGGCGAATTGGGTTACGATGGGCTGGAGCTGCCAGCCAACAAGGGCTACGGTTCGCTGGAGGACTGGCCGGACAAGGCGAGCCGAAAGAAGCTAATGCACATGGTCGGCGATGCTGGTCTGGAGATCTCTTCCTATGGCGCGGACCTGAGTCCGTCGCCATTCTACAGTGATGATCCGGACGTGCGCGCTGGCGAGCGCAAGGTGTTCGAAGCCAGCATTCAGTTCTGCGTTGACTGCAGTATCCCGGTCATCCGCGTGGATACCCTGGCCGAGCCACCCACGCCAAGAGGTGTGGGCTACGAAGACGCCTGGAAGCGGGCTGTGGAGGCATTCCGCGACTACGGCGAGATCGCGGCCAAGGAGGGGGTGGTGGTGGCCTGGGAGTTCGAGCCTGGGTTCATGTTCAATAAGCCCGGTGAGGTCTTGCGCATGGTCGAGGAGGTTGGTCACGACAACTTCACGACGATGTTCGACTTCTGCCATGCGCACATGTGCGCTGCCGTCGGGGCGCGTCAAACCCCACCCCGCGAGACGCTCCCTGGAGGTGGCCCGGAGTTGGCCAGAAAGCTGACGGGCAAGATTGGCTTCGTGCACCTGATCGACTCCGACAACACGCTGCACGATAACCTTACCAGTACTCACGCGCCGTTCGGTACGGGCGTGATCGACATGCGCGAGATGATGCGGGCGGTGCTCGAAGCGGGATACGAGGGTCCTTGGTGGACCATCGACCTGTGCTTCTGGTCGGAGGCATGGGAGGAGCTGGAGCCCAGCCTGAAGTTCGTGCGAGGCCTACTGAGCGAGTTCGATATCTCGTAGGGGAGATGCAAGGAGGCGATAGACGTGAAAGGAACGATGAAGGCCCAGGTCTTCTATGAGCCCTTCAAGATGGAGCTGGAGGATCTTCCCATCCCCGCGCTTCGTCCCGATCAGGTACTGATCAAGGTCAAGGTCTGCGGCATATGTGGTTCGGACAATTCCTACTACCGCGGCAGGAGCCCACTGGAGACACCTGATGGGAAAGGGCCTCTCATCCTGGGGCACGAGTTCTCCGGTGAAGTTGCAGAGCTTGGCAGTATTCCCGGTGACCTCGGACTGTTCAAAGTGGGTGATCGAGTCACTGTCAATCCCGTGCAGTATTGCGGAGCGTGCCAGCAGTGTCTGAGGGGGCGGACCAACCTGTGCGAGTACGGGGGCGGACTGGGTGCTTCGGGGAACGGGGCTTTCGCGGAATACGCTGTGACGAAGTACCAGAACCTGTGGCTGTTGCCGGATGACCTACCATTCCTACAGGCGTCTGTAGCGGAGCCCCTGGCCTGCGGTACATACGGCGTGATGAACATGAACGTCCAGCTTGGCACTGCCGCCGCGGTTATCGGTCCCGGACCGATCGGATGCATGATGGTACGGCTGATCAAGGCGATGGGTGCGAGCAAGGTATTCCTTATCGGAAGCCGCGATTACCGGCTGAATGCTGGAGAGCCCTTCGGTGCGGATGAACTGATCAACACAGTAGATAGCGACTCGCCGTACTACGTGGATGACCTCGTGGGACATATCGAGTCGGCCACCGGCGGCAGGATGCTGGACCGCGTGATCACCGCCACGGCGAATCCAGTTGCCATGCGGCAGGCTCTGGAGATCTCGGGCAAGGCATCGACGGTTGTCTTTTTCGGCTTGCCGGGGGAGAACGACTTCGTGGAAGTGCCGGCCCTCAAGAGTATTTTCGCGGACAAGACGATCCGGTTCTCCTGGCTCGCTCCTAGTAGCTGGCCGATCGCGACTCAGGCGCTGTTCACCGGAATGCTGGATCCCACACCGCTCTTGACCCATGAGTTCCGGCTTGAGAAGCTAGTGGAGGCGCTGGATTTCGTAGAGGAACGAAGAGACGGGGTGATGAAGGCAGTGATCACTCCGTAGGAGTCCACCGCCGAAGGATGGAAGACGAGATGACCAGTACACGCGTTCCCGTCGTCAGACTGACACGGGAGACGTTCGCGGGGCTCGGCACAGTCGTTCCGAGCGAGCCGGGTCGTGAGCCTGACGTGGTCAGGGAAGGACTGCGCTTCTGGGATCGGGCAGGTGCGATGAGCATCCCCGGCGAGGTCGAGATGGGCATCCTGGAGCTGTCGGCTCAGCCTTTCGTGTTTGACTCCATGGAGCGTCACGTCGACACCCCCGAGATGTTCGTGCCGCTGAAAGGGGTCTCGGTGATGCCCATTGGCCTGGGCAGCGGCCCGGACGGCTTCCCGAGTCCAGATGAGATTCGGGGCTTCTTGATCGATCCTGGGGTGTCCATCATCATAAATCCCGGGGTGTGGCACTGGATTCCCTATCCTCTGTCGTCTGTGGCAACCTACCTGATACCGGCTCTGGTTGGCACGCCGATCGAGGACAGGGAGGTGAGACTACTGGATGAGCCGTTGCGCTTTTCTCTATGAGACAAGGAGGGTCAAGACATGAAGCTGGGCGTGTTTACAGTGCTGTACAACGAGAAGCCACTGGAAGAGGTGGCGAAGTACATATCCGGATTGGGCTACGAGACGGTGGAGTTGGCTGCGTGGAAGAGCAGCAGCCATCTCGATATCGACAAGGTTCTGTCTGACAAGAGCTACCGCACCAATCTGCTGGGGTTGGTCGGCAAGTACGGTCTCGAGATCTCGGCCCTGAGCAACCACCTTGAGGGCCAGTTGATCCTGGGCGCGCTTGACTGGACTACTGACGAATGGGCGCCGAGCTCCGACCCTGATGAGAAGGTGCAGTATGGCATCAAGCGCATTAAGGACACCGCTCGCGCTGCTGCTGCTCTAGGTGTGGAGGTCGTGGTCGGTTTCACCGGCTCACAGGTTTGGGGCAAGTGGTACTCGTGGCCAGAGACCAACATCAAGGCCTACGAGCAAGCATGGGAAGTGATGGCCGAGCGCTGGCACCCGATCCTCGATGTCTTCAAGCAGGAGGGAGTGAAGTTTGCGCTCGAGGTGCACCCCACCGAGATCGCCTACAACGTCGAGACCGCGGAGGATTGCCTCAATGCAATCGATCATCGGCCCGAGTTCGGCTTCAATTTCGACCCGAGTCACTTCGTGTGGCAGATGATCGACCCCGTCATCTTCATCAAGAAGTTTGGAGATCGCATCTTCCATGCGCACGCCAAGGACTCCGAGTTGCAGTACGACGAGCTCGCTCGCTCTGGCGTCATTCCGAATGGGGCCTGGGCGCGACCTAATCGCGGGTTCAGGTTCCGCTGCCCCGGTTGGGGAGAGGTGAACTGGCGCCGAGTCATGACGGGGTTGCTGTCCGTCGGATACGACTTTGTCCTGTCCTACGAGCACGAGGATCCGGTGATGTCTCGGGAGGACGGTTGCGAGAAGAACATCGAGCATCTGCGACCGCTCATCATCAAGAGCCCGCTGAAGGAATGGGGAGTGTGGTGGAAGCAGGATGAGCAGGCATAGCAATCCCGAGTGGTGCAGTTCGAGCTTTACCGATCGAACGGGCTGATGGGAATACCAGGAGGAGCCAACCAAGATGAACATCAAATACGGGGCTAACACTCAGATATGGGTGGGCGGGTTCGCCACCAAGGACTTCCACCTCGTCGACAAGCTGGCGAGGATGGGGTGCGACTTCATCGAGATATCCTACGGCGAGATGGAAGCTCCATTCGACCCCAAGGAACTGAAGAGGTTGATCGACGATGCCGGCCTGGAGATCAGCATGTGCGGCTACCTGAGCGGCGAACGGGATATCACCAGCGCAGATGCCGCGGTTCGCGCCAATGGACTGAAGTACTTCAGAGGCGCCGCGGAGACCGGTCAGGTTCTGGGCGCGAGGATCTTCGCCGGACCGCTGTACGCAGAGCTGTTCCGCGGACGGTGGCTCTCGGCAGACGATAGAAGGGCAGAATGGGACCGTGGTGCGGCGAGTCTGAAGGAAATCGGGAGCATGTGTGGTGATCACGGCATGACTGTGGCTCTCGAGCCTCTCAACCGTTTCGAGACCGACTTCCTGAACACGGCGCACCAGGCTGTCCAGATGGTGGAACAGGTCGACAGCCCGCATGTCAAGATCCATCTAGACACATTCCACATGAACATCGAAGAGAAGAGGATCGGCGACGCGATCAGGGAAGCTGGGAAGCATCTGGTGCATTTCCACACTTGCAGCAATGATCGTGGTACGCCCGGCGCAGGTCATATTCCGTGGGGCGAAGTCGTCGACGGGCTGAAGGCAGTGGACTACAGTGGTTTCGTGGGTATCGAAGGCTTCAATCCCAAGGATGTTCCGTTGGCGAACGGAGGCAGGACCTGGCGTCCCGTTGCCACTGCCCAGGATCGCGTTGCCATTGACGGATTCGAGTTTCTCAGGAAGGTGTTTGCCTAGAGACGGGTACGTTTCTCACTTCTCTGTTGCCAGGTACGTCGCTGAAGGCGGAGGATAGCGATCTCCTCGTTGTCCTCCGCGCTTCTGCGAAACCCGTAGGGGTTGGCGCGAATGATGAGAGTTGCGATGCTTGAAGCGCCCCGCAGAGTGTTCCTGCGGCAGGTGCCGATGCCTTCCGTGCGAGACGGGTGCGTTCGCATTCGGATTGCGGCGTGTGGCATTTGCGGGACGGACGTCGGTCTGTTCGAGGGCTATCACCGGACTGCTTTGCCCTACAGTCTGGGGCATGAGTACGTAGGCTCCATAGTCGAGGTGGGAGAGGGAGTACGCCGGTTCTCGCCCGGACAGCGCGTTGTCGTCGATCCGAATGCTCATTGTGGACACTGCGATTTCTGTCGGCGCGGGCAGGTTCACCTCTGCAAGAATCGCGCCACGGCTCGCTACCAGTCGAATGGCGGGCTTGCCGAGTACACCGTCGTCTCCACGAACATCGTCCACCACCTGCCTGAGTGCGTACCATTCACCGATGGGGCCTGTGCCGAACCGCTTTCGTGTGCCTTGCACGCCTTGGACAGGGCACGGTTTGACCCGGGAGATAGCGCAGCGATCCTGGGGGCAGGCACGATGGGTCTGCTGATGCTGCAACTCCTGCGCATGCGCGGGGCAGGCGCCATCGTCGTGACCGAGCCGCGGGAGCTCAGGCGGGAGAGAGCAGCGCAACTAGATGCCAGTAGGGTACTGAACCCGCTGGAAGACGATGTGGTTGCCGGGGTCAGGTCGGTTGCGGGTGACGGTGTGGATCTGGTTGTGGAGTGTAGCGGCCGTGCCGATGTCGTCCGGCAGGCTCTACAGCTAGTGAAGCGAGGTGGCACTTTGTTGCTCGTTGGGCTGGGAATGGCTGCGCAGGAGATATCCCTGGCCCCTGCGGCTCTTGTTGCCAATGAGGTAACCATCGTGGGGAGTATACTCAACCCGTTCGCCTTCTCTCGAGCCGTGGAGCTGCTCCGTGAGAAGAGGGTTCGCGTCAGCGATCTGATCACGCCGTTCGGGCTAGATCAGGTGGTTGACGCGATCAAGGCTGTTCGGGATGGTTGTGTGATCAAGGGTGTGGTCGTCAACCCCGGGACAGGCACTGGGATGGCCAGAGTTCGATGACTCACTTGATTGGGCTGGATATTGGAACGACTAATCTGAAAGCTGTCGCCCACGATGTGGAGCGTCGCTCCCAGACAGTCTATAGTTGCCTCACGCGCACGCACCGTCCCCGCCCGGGCTGGGCGGAGTACTACGCAGATCAGATCTGGGCCGATGCTGTAGGGCTGTTGCGGCAAGCAGTTGGGGCTATGCATCGTCCGTCGGAGATCGCGGGCATCGCTGTTGCCAGCATGGGAGAGGCTGGACTGCTCCTCGACGCAAGAGGGCGCGCTGTCACTCCGATCATCGCTTGGTTCGATTCTCGTACAGAGCCCCAGAGTCGCTGGTGGAAAGAGAACGTGGGACGCGAGGAAGTCTATTCGAGGACCGGCCATCCAGTTCATCCTTCGTTTGGCGTCAACAAGCTCATGTGGTTTCGCGACAACGAGCCTGATGCCTTCTCCCAGGGGGCTCACTGGCTTTCCGCCGAAGACTTTGTCCTGTTCAAGCTGTCTGGCGCTTTCACCACCGACTACTCGATTGCATCACGTACCATGGCCTTCGATGTCAGATCGCGCGAGTGGTCCGTCGAGCTTCTCGAGAAGGCCGGGATAGCGATGGATCTCATGTCTCCGGCCTGTGCGGGGGGCTCTGTCGTCGGCGAGGTGACTCCCCAGGCGGCGAGCGAGACTGGAATCCCGGTGGGTGTGCCTGTGGTGACCGGCGGACACGATCATGTGTGTGCCTCTCTCGCTGTCGGTGCTCACCAACCCGGGTCGTTGCTGGACTCGACGGGGACGAGTGAGTCGCTGATCCTGACCAGCTCCGAAGTGCTCACTTCACCAGAGATGTGCCATCAGGGCTTCGCGCAGGAGTGTCACGTCCTCGAAGACCGATACGCCGTCCTGGCAGGCTTCCCGGTGGCAGGCTATCTCGTGGACTGGGTTCACGGAATCGGGCAGCGGGGCGAGGCACAGGTCAACTACCACTTCGAAGAGGCAGACGAGATCACTCCAGGCTCCGATGGGCTCTTCTTTCTTCCTCACTTGAGGGGCGCCGGGAGCCCATCGCTCGACACGGGCTGCCGCGGCGCGCTGATAGGACTCTCGGACGCGCATGGATGGGGGCACATGTTGCGCGCTGCGATCGAAGGCGTGTGCTACGAGATCAAGAGCAACGTCCTCGCTCTGGAACGGACCCTGAACACGGAGGTGGGGGCAGTGCACACTGTGGGCAAGGTGTCCCGGAGTGATCTGTGGCTGCAGTTGAAGGCCGACATCCTCGGGAGGACGCTGACGGTTGCGTCCATCTCCGAAGCGGCAGGCACCGGCGCGGCGCTGCTCGCCGGCCTTGGGGCGGGCGTCTTTGCCTCGCCGGATGAGGCAGTCGAGTCGCTGGGTGCCGCTCGCGCGGAGATACGGCCGCGCCGGGAGGAGGCACTTTTCTACAAGATGCAGTATGACGACGTGTACAGTCGAATCTACCCGGCGCTACGAGATCTGTACGGTGTTCTGGCGGAACAAACGAAGTGGCACGTGGGCGTGTGATCTCACGAGGGAGTGTGGGCCAATGGACCTCGACCGGCTGACTTGTCCGTGGGGAGGAGGCGGCAGGCCCGCACACGCCCTGCTTGACAGACGATAGCGAAGTTGCTATAATACGAGCAACTCGAATAGGTAAACGCATCGACCAGGACGAGTAAGCTGTGGAAGGCAACAGAGAGTGCGGATCACGGGTTGAGAATCCGCACAGCAGGAAGCGGCCGAAAACCACCTGGGAGCGGGCTCCTCAAATCGCCGTCGGCGAGAGTATGGGGCTCCGGATGGCCTCGTTATCGGCCGTAGAGATGGTCCCTCGTTGATCTCGGTGGACCAAGTTGGGTGGAACCGCGCGGAGTTCCCTCGCCCCAATGGGCGGGGGTCTTTTTGTTTGAAGGGGGTGATCGCCATGTTCGGCGGGGTGACCGTGGCGGTGCCAATCGGAACGGGGATTGACGCAGTGGTGCGCATATAGAGAGGTGTGACATGTCTGACGAGCAAGGCAGGAATGAGGAGCATCTGCACAAGCTGCGGCACTCGACGTCTCACGTGATGGCCGAGGCGGTGCTGCAGATGTTCCCGGACGCGAAGATCGCCATCGGACCGTCCATCGAGAACGGTTTCTACTATGATTTCGATCTGCCTCGGCCGCTTACGCCCGACGACCTGAAGGAGATCGAGAAGCGGATGAAGGAGATCATCAAGACGAAGCAACCCTTCGTACGCAAGGAGATCAGCCGGGATGAGGCTCGGGCCCTGTTCGCGGATCAGCCCTACAAGCTCGAGCTGATTCGGGACCTGCCGGAGGATGAGGTCATCTCGGTGTACACGAGCGGTGCGTTCACCGACTTGTGTCGGGGTCCTCACGTGGAGAACACGTCGGAGTTGAAGTGGAATGCCTTCAAGCTGCTGTCCATTGCCGGAGCATACTGGCGAGGGGACGAGAATCGCCCCATGCTCCAGAGGATCTATGGCACGGCGTGGGAGAGCAAGGCCGATCTGAGGGCCTATCTGGAGAAGCTGAAGGAGATCGAGGCCCGTGACCACCGGCGGCTGGCCAAGCAGCTGGATCTGTACAGCCTGCACGAGGAGGCCGGTGCAGGCCTGGTGTATTGGCATCCCAAGGGAGGCAGAATCCGCTCCATCGCAGAGGACTTCTGGCGACAGGAGCATTTCGCGAACGGGTACGAGATCCTCTACACGCCACACATCGGGAAGAAGTGGTTGTGGGAGACGTCAGGGCATCTGGATTTCTACCGGGAGAGCATGTATTCGCCCATGGACATCGATGGGATGGACTACTACCTGAAGCCGATGAACTGTCCTTTCCACATCATGATCTACAAGTCGGCCATGCGATCCTATCGCGATCTTCCCCTGCGCTGGGCTGAGATGGGTACGGTCTATCGGTACGAGCGCAGTGGGGTGCTGCACGGGCTGCTTCGAGTAAGGGGCTTCACGCAGGACGATGCCCATCACTTCTGCACGCCTGAGCAGATCGAAGACGAGATCCTCTTCACGCTGCGATTCTCACTGCATCTGTGGAGGTCCTTTGGGTTCGAGGACGTGCGGGCGTATCTGGCAACGCGGCCAGAGAAGTACGTGGGCGAGCCAGGACGCTGGGATCAGGCCACTGAGTCACTCCGTCGGGCGCTGGAGCAGGAAGGCGTCGAGTACCGGCTCGACGAGGGCGGCGGCGCATTCTACGGGCCAAAGATAGATCTCAAGGTACGGGATGCGCTGGGCCGCGAGTGGCAGATGACGACGATCCAGTTCGACTTCAACCTGCCGGATCGCTTCGACATGACGTACGTGGGGGAGGACGGAAAGGAACACCGCCCCTACATGGTGCACCGTGCGTTGCTGGGCTCCATGGAACGGTTCTTCGGAGTGCTGATCGAGCACTACGGCGGCGCGTTTCCTGTCTGGCTGAGCCCCGTGCAGGCGATCGTGATTCCTATCGCGGACCGGCATGCGGAGTATGCGCGCAAGGTCGAGGCCGAACTGAAGGCGAGTGGCTTGAGGGTCGAAGTGGACGACTCCGGGGATCGGATGAATGCCAAGATCCGCAAAGCTCAACTTCAGAAGGTGCCCTACATGCTGGTAGTGGGCGATCGTGAGATGGAGGCAGGCCAGATAGCGGTGCGGCTGCGTACGGAGGAAGACCTGGG
>Ga0180431_10009708_pt1 | contig 10813 bp, 5 predicted proteins | sample SS_ome_11_FD_132459 | JGI IMG/M metagenome (GOLD analysis project Ga0180431, IMG submission 132459) | Hypersaline lake sediment archaeal communities from the Salton Sea, California, USA - SS_1_MS_1 metaG | ecosystem: Environmental > Aquatic > Non-marine Saline and Alkaline > Hypersaline >...
AAAGGCCATGCAAAAGGGCGCAAAAGGACTTGAAGAACACTTTCAAAAGAAGAGCGGCGAGAGATTCTGGGTGGAGATAACCTCCACTCCTATAATCAGTGATGGAGAACTTAAATATTATCTTGCCAACTGGGTTGATGTATCCGAGCGCAAGCGGGTGCAGGAAAGGCTGACGCGAGAAGCTGAGCTTCGGAGTGCTATTAACAGGGTCTTTCGCAATGCCCTGAAATGCAAGACAGAGGAGGAAGTGGCCAAGGCCGCCCTGGGAATTGCCGAAGAAATCACCGGCAGCAAGTTCGGCTTTATCGGCGAAATCAACACGGCCGGTCGTTATGACACCATTGCGTTAAGCGACCCGGGTTGGGATGCCTGCACGATGCCGGGATCGGACGTATCCTTGCTTCTCAATGACATGGAGATCAGGGGAATTTGGGGAGCGGTTCTCACAAGCGGGCAATCTCGGATTGTGAACGAGCCGGCCTCTGACCCGGAGCGAAGTGGCACGCCTGCAGGCCATCCCCCGATTACCTGTTTCTTGGGTGTACCCTTCATGAGCGACGGCAAGGCGGTGGGAATGATAGCCCTTGCCAATAAAGAGGGCGGATATACCCAGGAAGACCTGGAGGCCATAGAGGCTCTATCCGTTGCGTTCTACGAGGCGCTCGTAAAAAAGCGGATGGAGATCGCCGTGGAAGAGCAGAACTGGATGAGGGCCGGGCAGGCCCGGCTCAACGACCGCATGCGCGGCCAAAAACCCATGGAAACACTCGCCCAGGATATCGTCGCCTGTCTTTCCGAAAACATCGGCGCCCAGGTGGGGGCCCTGTTCTTGGCAGAAGACGATCGGCTGAAATTGTGGGGCCGATACGCGTACCGAAAGCACGAAAAGGTGCCGGAGTCCTTCGGCTGGGGTGAAGGCCTCGTGGGCCAGGCCGCGGCGGACAGGAAGCCCATTTTCATCTGTGACGTGCCGGAAGACTATGTGGTGGTGGGCTCGGCTCTCGGCCAGGCTGTGCCCAGGAATATCGTGGTGGTACCATGCCTTTTTAATAACCAGGTCAAGGGGGTCGTAGAACTCGGTTCGCTCCAGCCTTTCTCGCATCTAGAGACAGACTTTCTGAACAGCGTGGCTGATGGGGTGGCCATCGCCATCGAGACGGCCCAGGCCACAGAACAACTGAAAAGGCTTCTGGAGGAAACGCAGAGTCAGGCCGAAGAACTGCAATCCCAGCAGGAAGAGCTCAAGGCTGCCAACGAGGAACTGGAGGAGCAGACACAGCGGTTGCAGGAGTCCGAGGAAAGGCTCAAAACGCAGCAGGAGGAATTGCAGGTCACCAACGAGGAGTTGGAAGAGAAGAACGAGATGCTGGAACGGCAGAAGAAAGAAGTTGAACGGGTGAGCAAAGACATTGAGGAAAAGGCCGCGGAACTGGCCCTGGCCAGCAAGTACAAATCACAATTCCTGGCCAACATGTCCCACGAACTGAGGAGCCCGCTGAACAGTCTGCTCCTCTTGGCCCAAGGCCTTGCGGATAACAAGGACGGCAACCTCACCGAGGAGCAGGTCGAGTGTGCAAAGTTCATTCATGGCAGCGGAAGCGAACTGCTCAGGTTGATCAATGACATTTTGGATCTTTCCAAAATCGAGGCCGGAAGAATTGATCTTCATATAGCCGTGGTCTCGGTTTCCGAGATGGCTGCAAGCATTCACAGCGCATTCCAGGGCCTGGCCGAGGAAAAGGGCCTGGCCCTGACCGTGAATGTGGACGCCGAAGCCCCCGAAACAATCAAAACGGATAAAAACCGGGCTGAACAGGTGATTCGAAACCTGGTCGCAAATGCCGTCAAGTTCACGGAAAAAGGAGACGTGACGGTCACGTTTAGTCAGTTGTCATTGGTCAATGGCCATTGGCAAGACAATACAGGAAAGGCCGTCGGGCTTCACCTCACTAATGACCAATGGCCAGTGACCAGTGACAAGGCGAAGCCGCCAGTGACCAGTGACCGATGGCTGTCCATCGCCGTCGCCGACACGGGGGTCGGCATTGCGCCTGAGGAGCAAAAGAGGATCTTTGAGGCCTTCCAGCAGGTAGACGGCGGGACTGCCCGGAAGTACGGAGGAACGGGCCTGGGACTTTCTATCGCCCGGCAGCTGGCTGACCTCCTGGGAGGAGAGATCCAGTTGGAAAGCGAGCGGGGAAAGGGATCGACCTTCAGCCTGTATCTGCCCATAGAGCCTGGAGAAGAACGCGGAACTTGGAAAGGTGAAACTCGAAACTTGAAACTTGAAATTCATAAGGAGGCAATTTCCGACGGTCACCATCAAGTTTCAAGTACCAAGTCACCAGTATCCATTCCCGATGACCGTCAAAGCCTTGAGGAGGGCGATAGGGTTATCCTGGTGATCGAAGATGACCCCAAATTTGCCAAGATCCTTTACGGGAAATGTCACGATCGGGGCTTTAAGTGCCTGGCCGCACCAAGCGGCGAGGCCGGGCTGGAACTGGCGGGCAGGTATCTCCCGGAAGGTATCATTCTGGACATACGCCTCCCGGGCATGGACGGATGGGCCGTGCTGGGGGCACTCAAAGATAATGTGGAAACCCGGCATATCCCGGTGCATGTTGTTTCTGTGGAAGAAGGGACAACCGAATCGCTGCGGAGAGGTGCCATCGGGCATGCCACCAAACCGATCAACGAGGAACAACTGGAAAAGGCATTCAAAAAAATCGAGGAAACCGCCAGGGAAAAGACCAAGCACGTCCTGCTTGTGGAGGATGACCCGGACATACGCCGTAGCGTCAAGAAACTCATCGGGAACGGGGACGTAAAAGTGGACGAAGCGGCCACAGGAGAGCAGGGCTTTGAAGCGCTCTGCACCAAACGTTATGGGTGTCTGATCCTCGACCTTGGCCTCCCGGACATGGAGGGGGGGGAGCTGCTCAAGCGGGTGGAGGTCGAAGGCATAGAAGTCCCGCCGGTCATTGTACACACGGCCCGGGATCTTACGGAAGAGGAGGAAATGAGCCTGCGTGAGCACACCGAATCGATTGTGATCAAAGACGTGCGGTCCCAGGAGCGCCTGTTGGATGAAGTCTCCCTTTTTCTTCATCGCATGGTGGAGAAAATGCCCAAAAAGAAAAAACAGATGATCCGCGACCTGCACGGTACGGAAGTCCTGCTCAAGGACAAGAAGGTGCTGGTGGTGGACGACGATATGCGAACCGTTTTCGCCCTGTCGCGCCTCCTCGCGGAGCACGGGATGAACCCCGTCAAGGCCAGTAACGGGGAGCAGGCCTTGAAGGTCCTGGATCAGCATCCCGATGTGGACCTGGTGCTTATGGACATTATGATGCCCGTGATGGACGGGTACGAGGCCATGAGGAGGATTCGGAACGCGGAACGCGGAACGCGGAACGTACCGATCATTGCCCTGACCGCCAAGGCCATGCCGGAGGATCGCAAAAAGTGTATCGATGCAGGTGCAAACGACTACCTGCCCAAGCCGGTGGACCAGGAGCGTCTTATTTCCATGATGCGCGTGTGGCTGTATCGGTAGAAATTGGAAACTTGAAACTCGAAATTTGAAACTGGGACAATCGTGAAAGAGATCTACGAACTGGATGTTTACAAATTGTCCGAACATCTTTCAGATCGCATTTGGCATGACTTTTATAAATGGCCGAAGAAAGTTCAACAGACTATTGGATATCAGATAATACGTTCTTCAGACAGCATATCCGCCAATTTGGCGGAGGGATACGGGCGTTATACACCTGCTGATAGAAAGCTGTTTTATCGTTATGCCAGGGGCTCATTTGAAGAGACAAAAGCATGGCTGCGCAAGCTCATTCGGCGAAAAGTCATAGGAGAGAGTGATATGTTGGAATACCAGCAAATCATTGACGAATTGGGACCCAAACTCAATGCGTTTATCAAAAGCACAAAATGAATAATACAAACACAAATATCCAGTATCGAGTTTCCAGTTTCAAGAGTTCTTCGAGAAGCATGATTGAGGCAAATTCCGAGTATTGCTTGTGAAGAAACCTGACATTGAAGCCATCGAAATCGACCTTCTCCTGGAGGCCATATACCGTCGCTGGGGCTACGACTTCCGTTCCTATGCGCGGGCGTCCATTGAACGGCGGACGCGCCTGTTTCTTTCAAAGAGCGAGAGTAAGACAATCTCAGAAATGATCAGCAGGGTGCTTCGTGATGAAGATTTCTTCTCACGGCTGGTGCGAAACTTTTCGATCTCCGTCACCGAGATGTTCCGGGATCCTTTCGTCTACCGGGTGATCAGAAGCGAGGTGGCGCCGATGCTCCGCACCTGGCCTCACGTAAAGGCCTGGGTTGCCGGTTGCGCCACGGGCGAGGAGGTTTACTCCCTGGCCATTGTGCTCAAGGAAGAAGGCGTTTATGACCGGTCCACCATCTATGCCACGGATTTCAACGACTTCTCACTGGAGCATGCACGAGAAGGTATTTATGAGATCGACAAGCTCCAGGAAGCGACCCGGAACTACCAGCAGGCTGGTGGGAAAGCATCGTTCGCGGATTATTACCATGCCCGGTACGATGCGGCGGTCTTGGAACCTTCGCTAAGAGAGCGGATTACCTTTGCCAATCATAATCTGGTCACAGACGGTGTGTTCGGTGAGATGCAACTTGTGTTCTGCCGCAACGTACTCATTTACTTCAATCGAGAGCTCCAAAACAGGGCCTTGAGGCTGTTTACCGAAAGCCTGTCACACGGGGGCTTCCTGTGCCTGGGTACCAGGGAAGACCTCCAGTTCACAGAGGTCAAGGATCAGTACGAGGCCGTAGACAGGAAAGCGAAAATCTTCAAGAAAAGATCAGTCGCTGGTCATTAGTCACTGGTTGGAAAAAGGAATGAGACAATGCGGCTTGAAGAACTTGAGGTTTACAACTTGGCGATGGAGATGGGTGAACGCGTTTGGGTTCTTGTATCTGAATGGGACTATTTTGCAAAAGACACGATTGGCAAGCAACTTGTCAGGGCAGCAGACTCCGTAGCTGCGAATCTCAGCGAAGCGAAGGGTTCGGACGCTTCCACTATAAGGAGAACAAACAGTTTGGCTATTACAGCAGAGGGTCTTTTTACGAAACACAGACGTGGCTTGCAAAAGCCCATAATCGACAGCTCATCGGTGACGCAGATTTCAAGGCAATTGAGAAGAACATGAATACAATAGGTAAAAAACTGAATGCATATATCAAGTCGATCGGTGACGTGAAGCAGACGAAATGCTGGCTATGGTAGTGGCCTCAATCAAAACCGCGAGGAAACGGATATGAAGTCTGAGGGTCGACATCCGCGTTCCGCGTTCCGATTTCCGCGTTTGGGAGCGTTCCGAGTTGTAGTGATCGGTTCTTCTGCGGGGGGCGGCAAGGCCTTGCGAGAAATCCTCTCCGGGCTGCCTGCAGACTATGGGCTGCCCATCCTGGTGGTGCAACACCTCCATCCGGGGGACAATGGTGGCTTTGCGGAGCATCTGGACCGGGAAATTAAAGTGCCCGTGGTCACCCCCTGTGATAAGCAAAAGATCGTGCCGGGGCACGTGTATGTGGCTCCGGCCAATTACCATGTACTTTTGGAGCAAAACGGGACAATAGCCCTTTCCACGGAAGGGAGAGTCAACTGGTCCAGGCCTTCCATAGACATCCTTTTTGACAGCGCTGCACAGGCCTGGGGTGAAAAGGTGATCGCAATCCTGCTCTCGGGTGCAAGCAGTGACGGCACAGAAGGCATGCGGACCCTGCATATCCTGGGGGGCCTGACCGTGGTCCAGGATCCCAGGACGGCGGAATATCCGGTCATGCCGCGGTCCGCTATATATGCGGGCGTGGTGGACAGGGTGATGTCCATTGAGCGCATCAGGGAACTGCTGATTGAAATAGGAACGTCGAACGGGGTTCGCTGAAGGACCGGTCTCCCGAACGGTGAGAGAGAAAGGTAACTCTGATATGAGAGAAAAAGATGAGAAGAAAAAGCCAGGCCTTCTTTCTAGTATGCCTTCGGAGTTGCGATCTTCCCATTCCGCACCCGAAAAGCAGAAAATCCTGATTGTGGATGACAAGAAGGAAAACCTGGTAGCCCTGCGCCAGGTCCTGGACGGTTTTGATGCCGAGATCATCGAGGCCACCAGCGGAAACGAAGCGCTTTACGCCACCCTTGACCAAAACTTTGCGGTGGCCATCGTGGACGTGATGATGCCCGAAATGGACGGCTATGAATTGGCCGAGTACCTCAGAGGCGATCCCAAGACCCGAAATATTCCGATTATTTTCCTCACTGCCGTCTATTCCGCCGAAGAGCGCGTTTTCAAGGGCTATGAAGTTGGCGCAGTCGATTACATTGTGAAGCCATACAACCCTGACGTGCTGCGCTCAAAAGTGCGTGTATTCTTGGAGCTCGCACGAACCCACGGGGAACTGGCTGAGAAGGTTTCCGCCTTGACCGCCTCGGAGGAGCGGTTCCGGAGCCTGGTTACCACCATCCCGGATATCGTGTACCGGATAGGCACGGACGGTCGATTCACGTACCTGAACGACGCCATTCAGTCATTGGGCTACACGCAAGAAGATCTCCTCGGGTCGCATTTCTCCAGAATCGTTCTTCCTGCTGATGTGGACAACGTGAGCCGTGAATTGGTTTTGCACAGGCACCAGGGTAAAAGGACAGGTCAGGAAGGAGCACCCAAACTCTTTGATGAAAGACGGACCGGGAAAAGAAAGACCAGGGGACTGGAGGTGCGTCTTGTGCCTCGGAGAGGCGACAAGACCGTCCCGGCTGAGCTCCACAGCGGCGGGCCGGAGATCGTCATAGCGGAGATCAACAGCTCGGGCGTTTATGCGGGAACTCCTGACGGCGAGAAAACGGTGTTCCTTGGAACGGTCGGTGTAATCCGCGACATCACTGAGCGCAAGGAAGCGGAAAAGGAATTGGCAAAGCACCGTGACCATCTTGAAAAGCTGGTTTCCGAGCGGGTCAAGGAAGTGCGTTGCCTCTATGCCATATCAAGTCTCATCGGAGCCCCTTTCGAATCTCTTGATGATGTCTTGAATAAGGTTGTCAACCAAATTCCGCCGGGTTTCCAGTATTCGGAAATCGCTTGTGCCAGGATCACCGTGGAGGGCCGGGAGTTCGTCACATCCAACTTTAGAGAAACCCAGTGGCGGCTCTCCGCCGCTATCCCTGTTCCGCATTCCGATTCCCGCGTCGGGAACTTGGTCCAGGTGTGCTACCTGGAGGAGAAGGGGGCTGAGCACGAAGGCCCTTTTCTCAAAGAAGAACGGGACCTCCTTGATGACATTGCCAGACAGCTTGGGATGATGTTGCAACGGGAGGATTCCATCCACAATCTGCGCCGGATCGAGTGGCTGCTGTCAAAACGGACAGATGTGTACAACGGCAGCGGAGATCAGGAGGAAGATTACCTCCCCCCCTACGGGGACCTTCTGGCACTTAACACCTCCAGGCTTATCCTCGATTCCGTGGGAAAAGAGGTGCTCACCGACATAGTCAATGACTACCTGGATCTTCTTGATACGTCCGCCGCTGTGTACGAAAAGAACGGGGATTACGCCCTGGGAATCTTTTCATCGGGGTGGTGCCGGTTCATGGACGCGGCATCACGCGCGCTCTGCCGGACGGATGACAATGGCGAGGCCCTGGCCTGCGGCCGCTGGCACTGCCACGAGTCCTGCTGGACCGATGCCGCAAAGGTCGCCATAGAGACCGGGGCCCCGGCAGACATTGAATGCAAAGGCGGCATCCGTCTCTATGCACTGCCCGTCTTCGCGGGAAACGAGATCATCGGTGCGATCAACTTTGGTTACGGCGATCCGCCGCAAGATGAAACCAAGCTTCGGGAGCTGGCAACGGCGTTTGAAGTCAATATAGAAGAGCTGCGTGCTCTGGCTCAGGCCTATCCGTCGCGGCCGCCCTATATCATCGACCTGGCCAGGCGCCGCCTGGCCGCTTCGGCACGGCTGATCGGCGAAATGGTGCAGCGCAAGAAGGCTGAGGAACGGGAGCAGCACCTGAACAGCGTGCTGCGCGCCATTCGCGAGGTGAATCAGCTCATTGTGAAAGAGAAACGGCGAGACGTTCTTATCCAGAATGCATGCAATACGCTGGTCCGTTCGCGGGGTCTCCCGTCCACATGGATCGCCGTAACCAACGAGGCGCCGGACCTTGTAGAGGCAGCTCAGGCGGGGCTGGATGAGGCGTCATTTGAGGCCTTTGTGCGTGTCTTTCGAGCAGGGGAACGGCCTTTATGCTGCAGGCGCGGCCGGGCAAAATCACGCGCAACCACAATCCTTGAGCCCCAGAGGTCCTGCGGGAGCTGCCCCCTTGCCGGCACATACGGTGGGTGTGCCGCTCTGACTGTCGGTTTATTCTACGAGAATCAGCATTACGGTTATCTTGGGGTTTCTGCACCACGCGAGTTTGCCGATGATAAGGACGAGGTATCGCTTATTGAAGAGGTCGCCGGAGATATCGCCTTTGCCTTACACGACATTGATGTGGAAAATGATCGTGCCGGGTTCCAGGCGGCCCTTAAAAAATCGGAACAAACCCTGGAGGCCATGTTTAATAACGCCAGAGACGGCATCCTGCTGGCGGATACCGAGACGCGGCAATTCGTGCGGGCCAACACGACCATATCCCGGATGCTGGGCTACAGCCCGGAGGAAATGACCGGGTTGTCGGTCGATGATATCCACCCCGCCGAGGACCTGCCTCGGGTGGCTGCGGCGTTTGAGCAGCAGATTCGCGGGGAGATCACACTGGCCCAGGACATCCCGGTCAAGCGTAAGGACGGGAGCACTTTTCCTGCCGATGTGAGCGCCGCGCCTTTTGAGCTGGAAGGGCGGTCCCATCTCCTGGGCATATTCCGTGACGTTACGGAGCAAAAGAAGCTGGAGGAGCAGCTTATCCATGCGCAAAAAATGGAGGCCATCGGCACCCTGGCAGGCGGTATCGCCCATGATTTTAATAACATTCTCACATCCATTATCGGATACACTGAACTGGCATTGGGTGCGGTTGAAAAGGGAACGCTTTTGCACGATAACCTGTCCGAGGTGTTGAGCGCGGGCAGGCGTGCCACCGATCTGGTCAAGCAGATCCTGACCATCAGTCGAGATAAGGAGAAGGAGGTGAAGCCTGTCTATATCATCCCCCTGATCAAGGAAGCCCTCAAGATGCTCCGATCCGCCATCCCTGCTTCTATTGGTTTTCGGGAGAATATCTGCAAGGAACAACTGGTTGTCCAGGCTGACCCGACACAGATCCATCAGGTGATTGTTAACCTGGCCACCAATGCGATGCAAGCCATGACGGAGGGAGAGGGCATTCTGGAGATCCGTGTTGAACCGGTCAGTATTGAGAAAAGGATAAAAGATAGATATGTGGACGTCACGCCGGGAGATTATGCCATGATCACGGTAAGCGATACAGGCATAGGCATTCCTGAAAAACACCTGGACAAGATCTTTGAACCCTACTTTACCACCAAGAAAAAGGATGAAGGCACTGGATTGGGGCTGTCTGTGGTCCATGGTGTTGTGAAAGCGCATAAAGGGCATATTACCGTGCACAGTGAACCGGGCAAGGGGAGCACCTTTTACGTGTATCTTCCCCTGGCCGAGCACCTCTTGGAAGACCTGCGGGACGGTCCTGTTGAACCTTTGCCCACGGGCACGGAGCACATCCTCTTGGTAGATGATGAACCCTCTATTGTAAAAATACAGCAGCAGATTCTTGAGGGTCTGGGCTACAGAATTACAGCAAGCACAAGCAGCGTGGAGGCCCTGGAGGCGTTTCGTTCGTCCCCCGATAGATTTGATCTGGTCATCACGGATATGACCATGCCTGAAATGACCGGGGATAAGCTGGCTGTTGAGCTTATGAAGGTGAGACCGGATATTGCAGTGATACTTTGCACCGGTTACAGTAAAAGGGTTTCAGATGACATAGCCAAAGAAGGCGGTATTAAGGCGTTTGTGTATAAGCCGATTATGAAGGCGGATTTGGCCAAAACAGTCCGAGAAGTGTTGGATGCCGGTCGAAGGGGAGCATAGATCTTGCCGAAGGAGGAGCCTTTTTGGCTGTTATACGGGGCGTTACCGAACGTAAGTGGGTGGAGGAAGAAATGAAAGCAAGGGAAACAGAATGGAATTCAATGATGTCGGATCTGCTCGAGAGTTCAAAGGTCGGCATCTTCATCCTGGATGATGAATTCAAGGTTGTGTGGATTAACCATGCCATAGAAAAGTTTTTCGGCTTGCATAGGGAGGCTGTTGTTGGACAAGACAAACGGCGACTCATTCGAGAACATATCAAAGACATCTTTTCAGTACCCGATAACTTTGTGGAAATGGTCTTTGCCACCTACGAGGATAACACTTATGTGGAGCACTTTGAGTGCCACGTGGTTTCTGGTGAGGAACGTGAGGATCGCTGGCTTGAACACTGGAGTCAGCCGATCTACTCAGGCCTTTATGCGGGGGGCCGTGTGGAGCATTACTATGACATCACTGAACGTAAAAGGGTGGAAGAGGCTTTGCGCCAGAGCGAGAAGAAATATCGAGATCTCTTCGAGTCGCTCCTCGACGGTGTGACCGAGTTTGACCTGGAGGGGAATATTATCGCCTCCAATAAGGCCTACCGGGACATGACAGGACACACCGAAGAAGATATCAGAAATCTCAGGTATGAGGATTTGACACCGGAGAAATGGCGTATCGTCGATGAAGCCCATGTCAGGCAGGCCCTGGA
>Ga0180431_10009710_pt1 | contig 10812 bp, 11 predicted proteins | sample SS_ome_11_FD_132459 | JGI IMG/M metagenome (GOLD analysis project Ga0180431, IMG submission 132459) | Hypersaline lake sediment archaeal communities from the Salton Sea, California, USA - SS_1_MS_1 metaG | ecosystem: Environmental > Aquatic > Non-marine Saline and Alkaline > Hypersaline >...
ACCGCCGAGGCGTTCCTCACGACTTACCCGCGCCTGATGTTCCGCATGCTCCAGGTCCAGGCGCGCCGCCTGCGGGCCGCCAACAGCTGGCGGAACTGAGCTGGCCATGGACGGATCTCGGCGCCCGTTTCCGCCCGGGTCCTATCCTGTCGTCGTCGTCGGCAGCGGCCCTGGCGCGCTACAGATGTCCTATTCGCTCCGACGGCATGGCATCGACCATGCCGTCATTTCGGCCGACTCGGCACCGGGCGGCATGTTCCGCAAATGGCCAGTGTTCCAGCGTCTGCTGTCTTGGACGAAACCGCATGCTCCCGATGGTCCGGGTTCGCGCCGCTATCTGCGCTTCGACTGGAACAGCCTCCTCGCCGACGAGGCACAGCTGAGTTCGCTACAGGCGAAGCACATGGACGGGACATCGCATTTTCCCTCGCGCGCCGAGATGGAAGCCAATCTGGCCGGGTTCGCCGAGGTTGCCGACATTGCGATCCGATACGATTGTGAGTGGCAGTCGACCGCGCGGATCGACGACGGCGGGCCGGATCGCTTCGCCCTGACGACGAGCGACGGCGAATATCGCTGCCGCGTCGCCGTCTTCGCCGTCGGCGTTGCCGAGCCGTGGTCGCCGCGAATCCCCGGCATTGAGCACGCTCATCACTATGCCGAGGTCGGGCCGGCGGAGGATTACGCCGGTCGGCGCGTCTTCATCATCGGCAAGCGTAACTCGGCCTTCGAGCTGGCCTCGGGCCTGATGCAATGGGCGAGCGCGATCACGCTGGCCTCGCCGTCGCCCGCCAAGCTGTCAGTCGTCACCAAATCGCTCGCAGGCGTGCGGGCCCGCTACGTCCAGCCATTCGAAGACAACGTCATCGGCGGGGGCTGCGCCATCGTCAGCGCCGCCATCGACGGGATTGCCAGGACCGAGGGCGAGTTCAAGGTCACGCTGCGCGCTGCAGATGGGTCGACATGGCGTGTTGCAGCCGATGACGTCATCAACGCAACGGGCTTCGTTGCTCCGCTTCGCGATCTCCCCGATATCGGCGTCAACGTGTTCGGCCAGAGCCGTCTGCCCGCACTCTCCCACTGGTGGGAAAGCGCAGGCGTCGCCGGCATCTACTTCGCAGGGACAATCACGCAGGCCGCGCCGAGCCTTGGCAAATACGGCGTCCCGCACAATTCGGGCGCCGTGCACGGCTTCCGGTTCAACGCAGTTCTCCTGGCGCGGCACATCGCGGAGAAGGAGTTCGGGAAGGCCTCGGCATCGATCCCGATCGGCTCGGACGAACTGGTGAAGGTGCTTCTTGCCGATATCGGCGAGAGCCCTGAGCTCTGGCACCAGCATGGCTTCCTCAGCCGCAGCTTTGCCCTCCGCGACGGCAAGATGCACGACATTGGCTATTCGCCGCTGACCGCGTTCCTCGACGACGAGAAGCAGGACGGCCTGTCATTGGCGCTGGAACGTGACGGTTCGGGGGACATCTTCCCGGTCATCTACACCCGCATCGGCGGCGCGACGCGGGAGGAGCAGTTGGAGCGCCTGACGCCCGACGGCGTTGCCTCCCATGGACACGAGCAGACGCTCGCGGGGGTCCTCCGCGATTTCTAGGCAGCCGCCGGTCTCCGCCGGTGAGTTGCCGAATCCGACCGGGGCAGCATAAGCTTTGGCGATGGCATCGTGGCGTGGGGGCGGCGCATGGCGGATCGATCGAGGGGAGGGCCGGCAGCGCGCTCCGTGCTAGTCGACCGGCTTGTTCTTCGGGCTGCGCCAGGCACCGAGTATCTTTGAATGTGGCGTCGGCGCCTCGTACCGGTGGTGATCGGGCTGGTCCTGATCGTCCTGCTGGTCTGGCTGCGGGCGACCGATCCGGTGCCGATCCAGCAGCTTCGCGAACTCGCCTTCGACACTTATCAGCAGACCGCCCCTCGCGAGGGCGTCGATATGCCGATTCGCATCGTCGACATCGACGAGGCCTCGTTGGCCGAGATCGGCCAATGGCCCTGGCCGCGGAACATACTGGCCGATCTGACTGACCGGCTGACGCAGATGGGCGCGGCGGTTGTCGTTTTCGACGCCCTTTTCCCGGAGCCGGATCGCGCCTCGCCCCACCGCATTGCGGAGGAGCTCGACGTTGCCGACGATTCCGACTTGCGCGACTATGACGCCGAATTCGCCGCCGCGATCGCGCGATCGCCCGTTGTGATGGGCTTCGGCGTAACGCCCGGCGAGGGACCGATGCCCGGCGCACAGAAGACGGTGCCCGCCATCGTCGGCCCGAACCCTGATCTTACCGTTCCGAGGATGCCGGGGACGGTGACGTCCCTGCCGATCCTGGTGGAAGCGGCCCTCGGGCTCGGCAGCATCAGCCTCGATCCCGGCGGCAGTGTCTCGATCGTCCGCGAACTGCCGCTGCTGTGGAGTTCCGGCGACGCCTACTACCCCGCGCTGATGATCGAGGCATTGCGAGTTGCACTCGGTGTCCAGACGCCTGTGGTCTTCGCCGATCAGGTGGGGTTTGGCGCGGTGGAGTCGGTTCGGGTCGCGAACTTCGAGATTCCGACAACCACGACCGGCGGCCTTCGCCTCTACTATCAGGAAACGCCGGACAATCTTTATGTTCCTGCGGCCGGCATCCTCGGCGAGGAGGGCGCCTCCTACGCACCGCTCATCGCCGGTAACATCGTCTTCATCGGGACCTCGGCGACCGGTCTCCTCGACATCCGCGGCACGCCGCTCGGCACCAACATGCCCGGTGTCGAGATCCACGTGCAGGCGCTCCAGCAGATACTCAGCGAGACCTATCTGACGCGCGCCGACTGGATCGGCGGACTGGAGATCCTGACATTCGTCGTCATCGGCCTCATCCTCATCGCGATCGTCCAGTTCTTCGGCCCGCTGGTGAGCTTCCTCATCGGCGGTGCGCTGGCCGGAGCGTTGGTTGCCGGCTCGTGGTTCGCCTTTACCGACTCCGGGCTCCTTGTCGATCCGAGCTTCCCGCTCGTCGCCAGTCTCATCGTCTATTTCGCGATGGTCTTCGCTCGCTATGTCACCACCGACGCTGACAAACGGCGCATTCGCTCCGCATTCGGCAACTACGTCTCGCCGGAGCTGCTGACGCAGATCGAGAAGAGCAGCGGCAAGCTCGCGCTCGGTGGCGAGACCAGGGAGCTTTCGATTCTTTTCTCGGACGTCCGCTCCTTCACCACGCTCAGCGAAGGCTTCGAGCCGGCAGACCTCGTCACGCTGCTCAACCGGCTGTTCGGTGCGCTCGGCCAGGAGATCACCGACGAGCTCGGCACCATCGACAAGTTCATCGGCGATGCGATCATGGCCTTCTGGAACGCGCCGGTCGATGTCGAGGATCATGCCCTTCGCGCCTGTCGGGCGGCGCTCGGCATGCGCGCCAAGCTTGCAGAGATGAACGAGCGTGACGGGTTCGAGTTGAGGAGCGGCGGTCATGCCTCCGACCGCATCGAGATCGGCATCGGCATCGCCACCGGGGAAGCGCTGGTCGGCAATCTCGGCCTCGAGACCCGGTTCGACTACTCCTGCGTCGGCGACACGGTGAACGTCGCCTCGCGCGTCGAGGGGGCGTGCAAGCCGCTGGCCTACGATCTCGTGGTCGTCGAGGCGACGCGTGCCGAGGCGCCGGGATTGGCATTCCTCGAGGCCGGATCGCTTGAGCTCAAGGGCAAGACCAGTCGCGAGCCGATCCACATTCTCGTTGGCGGCCCGGAAATTGCGGAAAGCGATGCTTTCCGCAAGCTTTGCGAGGCTCATTGGCATGCCATCGAGGCGCTCAAGACAGGTGAAGGCGTCGATGCCGCGATCGACGCGTGCATCGAGCGGGTGACCTTCCCCGACCCCCGATTGAAGGGCTTCTACGAGGCCATGCGCGGCCGGCCCGGCGACTTCGCCGACACCACGATCCGCGCGGTGAGCCTCCCGGAAACGGCCTAAGTGGCTGCCTTAACCCGCTTGCCGATCCGGCCGCCACGCCGTACTTTGCCGGCCCGAAGCCTCGCATTCGCTCCACGGGGGGACCGTCGCGAACATGGAAATCAAACAGGAAGAACTTGATAGCGGGATCCACAAGGTCACGCTTGCCGGCTCGCTCGACATCGCGGGCGCGAATGAGATCGATCTTCCCTTCAGCGTCATTGCCGGCAAGTACGACCGCGTCATCGTCGATCTGAGCGGTGTCACCTTCCTTGCCTCGATGGGCGTTCGGGTACTCGTCAAGTCAGCGAAAGCGCAGGCCGGCCATCACGGCAAGATGGTACTCGTCAACCCGCCCGAGCCGGCGCGGCGCGTCCTGGAATCCATCGGTGTCGATTCGATCATGCCGATCGTCGATACTCAGGCTGAAGCCGAAGCCCTCCTGAGCTAGCTCCGTGCTGCGACAGGCGATGTTGCTTGCGGCCGATCCGTCGGAGGTTACGCGGCTAAACGCATGGCTCGACAAGACGTTCGACGAGGCGGGCGTCGAGGAGAGCGTGCGCAGCTGCGTGAAACTCTGCCTCAACGAGGCCGTGACGAACGTTATCCTCTACGGGATGGCGGACCGACCGGACCCGGTCATCGAGGTCGACGTCGAGGCCGACCCGCACATGGTGATCTCGCGGATCTCGGACAACGGAACGCCGTTCAACCCGTTGGAGTGGCCGGAGAAGCCCGCCTATACCAACCTCGAAGAAGCCGTTCCCGGCGGTTTCGGCATTCACCTGCTGCGCGAGTCGGCCAGCGGCCTTGCATACGAGCGCGACGGCGAATGGAACCGCCTGGCGATTACGTGTGGCAAGTCAGGCTGACTTTACGGTGCGCCGCAATAATTGACCGCCAGACAGGTCGTGTCGTCGGAGCGGTCGGCGCCCGCCGCAAACCCGGTTACCGCCTCGTTGACGGCAGCCACGAGCGCTTCGGCAGAACGATCTTCGGCGCCGTTGAGCAGCGCCTCGAGCCGGTCGCGGCCGAACTGCGCCCCCTCCGGATTGAAGGCCTCCGTCACGCCGTCGGTGGCAAGCAGCATCGAGTCGCCCGGTTCGAGCGCTAGCGAGAGCGTCGGGTAGCTGACGCCGGGAAAGAGCCCGATCGCCGGTCCGTTCGGCGTCAACTGTCGTGCCGGCTCGCTTCCGGCGAGCACGAACACCTCGTCATGGCCCGCCGCGCAATACTCGACATGGCCGGAACGTGTGTCGAGGATCGCGAAGAAGAGGGTGACGAACATGCTTTCGCTGCCTTCCTCGGCCAGGACTTCGTTGACGTGAGTAAGAATCTCGCCAGCCGTGCCGCCTGCCGAGGCGACCGCTTTCAGCATAGTGCGCGAGACGCTCATGAACATCGCGGCCGGAACGCCCTTGCCGGAGACATCGCCGATTGCCAGGGCAAGCCGGTTCTGGCCGAGGATGAAGTAGTCATAGAAGTCGCCGCCGACATCCTTTGCCGGAATCATCGACGCTGCGATGGTGCACTTTCCGCCAAGGATGCCGGGCGGCAGCGGCTTGGGCAGAAACGAGCGCTGGATCTCCGCGGCGGTCTGCATCTCCTGCTGCTGGTTGCGCTTCTTGGTAATCTCGTCCGCCATCTGCAGAAAGACGTCGGCGAACTGGCTGATCCGTTCAGCCTGGTCCTTCAGGTTCTGCAGCATCTCGGGCTTGAACTCGCCTCGGGCAAGGGCAGTCGTCGCCTGGGTCAGCGAGGCGATCGTGCCGTTGAGGCCGAGCAGCCTGTCGCCGAGATCGCCGATGATGGACATCGCCGCAGTCGGGTGGTTCTCGAGCAGCGTCTGGATGACAGCCCGATTGATGCGCAGCAGCCGGGCCGGGGACTTCGCCCGCACGGTGGCGGTCCGCGGACGATCGGCGAATGCGGCAATCTCGCCAACCATGCCGCCCGGGCCGATCACCGCCACTATCACCCGACCGAACGCGGTTTCAACTTCGACAAGCATCTCGCCCTGCAGCACGAGATAGGCGTAGTCGCCTTCGTCGCGCTGATGAAAGACCGCCGTCCCTTCGGCGACTTCCTCACTGGTGCTGAGCCGAATGATGGAGAGGAGCTCGTCGTCGCTCAGCGACGCGAAGCCGGCATTGCGCCTGAGCTTGCCAACGGTATCGGTCTCACTGTCGCGAACCGAGGCCGCTGTTTCGATGGTCACGACCTGCATTCCTGTCGATCCTCGGGGATTGGCGCTTGCCGCGTCAGCACGGCGCCGGTCGGCGACGATTGGTGGTCACGCCATCCCCATACGAACTCATGCGATCTCCGATAGACCCGATCGCCGACCGCTGTCACGTGTAGTTCACAATCCGGGGTAAACGCCACCGCCAATCCTCGCCCGTAGAAATGTTTGGGACCGGACAGGCTTCCGAAGACGTTCCGGGGCTGCTACCGGTCAATCGAGGGGACTGACCGGAGAGCGACGGGTGAGCGAAGACACGGAGTTGGTGCTAACGGTTCTCGCGGTGCTGCTATTCAAGCACTTCCTGTTCGACTTCGTCTTCCAGCGTCCCTATCAGTTCCTCAACAAGGGCACCTACGGCCATCCGGGCGGCATTCTCCATGCCGGCCTTCATGCCGTCGGCTCGATCCCGGCGCTCCTCATTGCCTCGCCCGGGCTGTGGCTGGGCGTTGCGCTGATCGCCGGCGAGTTCGTCATCCACTACCATCTCGACTGGGCGAAGGAGCAGCTGCACAAGCGTTTCAATCTCGGGAACAACGGGTCGGGCCATTTCTTCCTGCTCGGCTCCGATCAGATGCTGCACCAGTTCACCTATCTCGGCATGGCCGCGATCCTCGTATCGTCCTGAGGGTTGGGCAGGCGGTGGGGCTCGCCGGTTGACACGGCGGCGCTTCGGCGTTGTCGATTGGCAGCGTAGGTTGCCGCTTGGCGCGGGAGGAATGCATGCTGAAGTTCGAGGCGACGCCGCCCCTCAACATCTCGTCCGACAAGGTCTGTTTCCTCGTCGTCAAGGGACGCGAATATGAGGGGAAGGACGAGCTCACCGAGCCCGACCCCGGGTCGAATGCCAGCGACGACCGAATGACTTCGGTGCTCGAAGAACACGGCGACGATCCCGTCGCGGAAGAACTCAAGTCCTTCATCGACGATCTCAATGAAGACGAGCAGATCGATCTGATCGCCCTGGCCTGGCTTGGCCGCGACGGCGGCTCGCTCGACGATTGGGCGACGCTGCGTGCCAGCGCCACGGACGCTCACAACCAGGGCACGGCGTCCTACCTGATGGGGATGCCGCTGTTCCCTGATTACCTCGAGGAAGCTCTGAGCCTGTTCGGGAAGTCCTGTCTCGAATTCGAAACCGGCCATATGTAGCCGGGTTACCGGGGGCGAAGGCGTTCGCCGGCTCGTTTGCGGTCACGCTACGTCGGAGAACCGCACGACGTTGCTCGGGGACTCCCAGGCCATCCAGTAGCCACCGATCCGCTTGACGAACTCGGATGTAGGTTCGCTGAACAGCGTCGCGCCGATCTTGAGCGCCCTTCGCTCCCGGATGTCGGCGCGCTCGCCCGCAAGGGCGCGCATCGCTGCGACGCTCTGCTTGTCCTCGCCAAGTGCGGCTAGCCGCTCCCGGAACACCACCAGATCATGCTGCTCGCCGAGTACATCGCCGAGTTCGTCGGCGAGATCGACATGGGCCGCCATCATGCCGGGCCAGACGGGCGAGAGCAGTTGCGCATGGTAGCGATTGTACTTCACCCGTTTTCGCCAATCGTGGAAGCGCGCCCCGCTCGGCCGTTTCGCGGCACGTTCCATCGCTGATCGCGCCCGCTTGTAGGTCTTTGCGAGCCCGCCCTCGATGGCGGCGAATCCGTCGCGATCGGTCTTCCATTGCTCGGCCCTGTGCCGCGTTTCGAGCAGCGCCTCACGCGTCGAGGCCAGCTTCTCGCCGAGATCGGCATCCCCGCGAACTGCATTCAGCGTCATCGTCAACTGGCGGCGCACAAACGAAACGGCGTTTCTGTCGATCTGGTCCTCATAGTGCTGCGCCAACCGGTCATATGTCCCGACCATGACCTCGGCGTCGCGAAGCGCCGCAAATGCGCAGGCGATATCACGAACGGCGGCGTTCTCCTTTGCGTAGTCGGGCATGGCCGGCCTCACCAGTCGCAGAAGGCCGCGCAGTTTCTTGCAGCGCTTGCGTACGTCGTGGACGGCTTCCCCGTCGCCGGAGCGGCTTTCACGAATGGCCTTGTCGATCTGATCGCATGCAATACGTCGCAATCCATCCTGGACCGACGTGTCTGAAGCCTTGAAGCGGTATGCCATCTGTTCTCGCTCGGTTGATTGCGGCCGGTCGCCCCGATTGTCCGCCTATTCCTCGCCTGGGTCTCTAACGGCCGCGATCGTCCACAACCCGTCGTTGTCATCCTGGGCGGGCACGGCCAGAAGGTGCCGCCCGCCGCACTCCAGAATAAGATGAGTCGAGGCGGCTTCTATGACGCGGCACTCTGTTGTCTCGCCCTCGACCAACCGGATGCGGTCTTCGCGTTCGAGCGCTGCGGAGGAACCTTGGTCGCGATGCTCGCGGAACAGGCGGACCGGCTCGCCGGCGACGACCGCGCCGCCGCCAGTGATACCGATCCAGGCACGCATTGAGATTGGTTCGCTCCCCATTCTGGGGCAAACGCCCGGGAGCCCCGACGAGTTCCTGGGAGAGCCGGTCACGGTGGATGCACATGCCTGTCTGCCGGTAGCAGGCGCTTCGATTGTCAGGCGGGTTGCGCGGGCGGGCCAAGAGTTGCGGCGCAGCGAGGATCGCCGCGGCTCCGTTGTGTTTCGGTTTCCAACTAGAGAGGCAGTGCGCGCATGGCCATGATGTGGTCCGTCGCCCAGGCCATCGGCTCCGGGATGTCCTCCTTCAGCCCGGCATAGGAACGCCGAACCTCATCGCGCGCGCCGTCGTTTCCGGACAGCTTGACCATGTTCGTCACCGATGCCGGGCTGGCGTTCTTGATCGCATAGCAATAGCGGTCCTCGACATCCGCGACGATGAACCGAGAGTCGAACTCCTGCACGACCCGCTTCATGGCCGTGTGGCGCCGCATTGCGAGCATCGGCAGGTTCTCGTCGATGGCGGCAAGTTTCTGCAGACCTTTGTCCGTGATGGCGTAGCCATTGGTCTGGAACTGGCGCCTGCTCTCGGAGCCGAATGAGATCCCCGTCCGATGGTCGACCCGACCAACATTCCAGGAAATCACGTCGGTGTCGGGATTGGCTTCGTAGGTGGCGGCCAGCATGTCGGAGATCGCGGGCGCGAACCAGTCGTCGTCATCGGTGGGCAGGAACACCATCGGCAGATCGTCGCCAGCGATTGCGGTGAGTGCCTGGACGTAGCGCATGTCCTGTTTAATGACTGCGTCGAGCTGTCGGATGTTGCGCCAGCTTCTTTCCGAGAGGTCCTGCATGGCGGCGCGATAGTCGAGGTAGCTGGTCGCGATGTTGGCGTTCCACCATTTGATGCTGGCCATCACATCAGGGCGCGCGGCCGCGGTCCGTTCCGTCAGGTCATCCATGCTGGCGTACTTCCAGGCGATGTTGCTGCGAACGTAGAGGTTCAGTTTCACCGGGCTCTCGACGAAGCTCGACCAGCGGTTTCGCTCTTTGGCCCAGTCCGCGGCCTTCGGTGCGACCGCGTCAAAGCCGACTTCGCCGCGAAACCACTCCATGAAACCGGCCATCATGACTCCTCTAGCCTTCGCTCAGGCTCTATCGCAGGCCATCTTGGAGGAGCGTAGGGAGCACGCCGCTCGACATCAATGGCGAGGGACGAGTGAGGGCGCTTCGCCCGCGCGCAAGGCGGGCTCGATCTAGCCGCGGTCGAAATCCGCCGCCTGGCCGACAAAGGATGTCAGTGCGGCTTCGTCGAATTCGTCCATCGAGCGTATCCGCACGACCTTCGAAGCCTTGCCGGCGCCGCCAAGGAGTCCGAAGGGGTCATCGAATTGCGCACCCTTCGCAAACGAGATCGTGATGCCCGTCTTGGTCGGCGAGATGACGATGATGTCGCGCTTCAGTCGGAACACAGGCACGCCGTAATAGGCCTCCGTTCCGCCGCGCATGCCTTCGCTGAGTTCGGGCGCTACGCGGGCGACCAGCGCCCGAAACGCCGCCACGATCGGGCGATGCTCCGGCGCCACTTTCGCTTCGATGAACTCGTCCACCGTCATCAAGGCGCTATCTAACGAACCTCGACGATCGCCCGGCTCAGCACCGCGCGCCTATCGATGTCGAGGAACCGGACCTCATAGAATCCTGGCTCCGCCGGCGCCTCGAATTCCAAGGGCGGTCCGTCGGCGGCGCTCTGGACACCGACCCAGCTGAAGTCGGCCTGATCGGCCCGAGCCAGCGAGACGCGTTGGTCCCCGCCAGCCTCGGCCTGCGTCCATGATACCGCGAACGTTTCGCCCGCGCCGACCGTTTCTGGGACCTCGAGGACGACGCCCAGATTGAGTTGTGCGTCGGCCGCAACGACTTCGATTTCGACCACTGCGATCGTCCGCCGGCCTTCATTGAGGACGTAGCGGATCTCATAGAGACCGGGCTCCTCCGGCGCTTCGAGTTCGCCCGGCGAATCCTGGTTCGCACGGATCGAAGCACCGAGTTCGCCTTCGTCGGCGCCGAACGGCACGATGGTGATGAAGTCTCGCCCGTTGATCGCGTTCGACCAGGAGACGTCGAACTCGGCCGTGGCGCGCACGACCTCCGGCGCAGTCAACGTCACCTCCGCCTCGACGATCTCGATCTCGACGGTGGCGAGCGTTCGCCGGCCCTCGTTGAGGACATAGCGGACCTCGTA
>Ga0180431_10009715_pt1 | contig 10807 bp, 6 predicted proteins | sample SS_ome_11_FD_132459 | JGI IMG/M metagenome (GOLD analysis project Ga0180431, IMG submission 132459) | Hypersaline lake sediment archaeal communities from the Salton Sea, California, USA - SS_1_MS_1 metaG | ecosystem: Environmental > Aquatic > Non-marine Saline and Alkaline > Hypersaline >...
AGGAACGCGATGTGGTCTGCAACGAGAAGCTCGAGATCGACGGCGCCCCCTACGCCAAGCAGGATTCGATCCTGAAGACGCTCCTCTATCCGGCCGAGCACCCTTACGCCCGGACCATCGTCGGGCTGACCAAAGACCTGAGAACGCTCACGATGAAGGATGTCACGGACTACTACGCCCGCTACTACGTCCCGAACAACGCGTCGCTCTGCATCGCCGGGGATTTCGATCCCGAGGAGGCAAAATCGCTCATCCGTGACTACTTCGGCCCCATCCCTCCCGGTCCCCCGCTCGATCGCCCCCGGCGCTGGATTCCCACCGGGATCGGGACCCGCCGGGCGCTGGCGACCGACCGGGTGGAACTGCCTCGCCTCACCTGCGCCTGGCACACACCGCCGGAATACCATCCGGGGGATGCCGAGATCGAGCTCTTGGTCAAGATCCTGGGAGCCGGACGGTCCTCGCGCCTTCACCAAGCGCTCATCGAGGAGCAGGAGCTCGTGCACGAGCTGGAAGTGATCCGCGAGCCGCTGGCGCTCGGCAGCACGTTGCGCATCCAGGCCACCGCCCGAGCCGGACGGACCCTGGGGGAGGTGGAGCAAGCGATGGATGCCGAGCTGCGCCGCCTCCTCGAGAAGGGCATTACGCGCGAGGAGCTGGCGCGAGCCCAAGCGCTCTGGGAAACCGAGCGGCTGCGGGAACTCGAGCAGATCTGCGGGTTCGGCGGCCGCGCCGACCTTCTGAACGAAGCCTACATCTACCGTGGGGATCCGGCAGCGCTCGGGAACGGCTTCGAAGAACACCGTTCGCTGACGGTCGAAGATGTGATGGACTGCGCGCGTCGCTATCTCGACCTGGACCACCGGGCCATTGTATCCATTGTTCCCCAGCCCGATCTGAGCGCGACCGCCAGTGATGTCGATCGATCCCGGATCCCGCCCGACGGCGCCCATGGCCGGTTCACGCCGCCCGACATCCAGACGACGACGCTCGAGAATGGTCTCGCCGTCTACCTGGTGGCGCGCCCGGGACTACCGCTGGTGCAGGCCGTCCTCGTGGTCAAAAGCGGATGGGCGGCCGACCCGGCCGGCCGGCCGGGCGTCGCGAACCTGACCGGGCGCTTGCTCGGTCGAGGCTCCCGTTCGCGCTCGGCGCGCGAGATTGCCGACGGTTTCGATCGACTCGGCGCCCGCTGGGAGGCGCTCAGCACCTACGACTTCACGGCGTTCACGCTCAATCTGGCTCGACGACACCTGCGGGAGGGACTTCGCCGCCAGGCCGAGATGCTTCGGGATCCCACCTTCTCCGAAGCCGAGCTCGATCGCTTGCGCCACGTCTTTGCCGATCGCCTTCGGGAAGAAGACGCGTTGCCCCACGCCACTCCGATCAAGATGCTCCAGAAGCTCGTCTTCGGTGCGGACCACCCGTATGCCCAGCCCTACACCGGATCGGGCACGACCGCATCTCTCCGGGCGATCGAGCGGGACGACCTGGTCCGGTTTCACGAGACTCACTACGCTCCCAACAACTGCGCCCTCGTGTTGGTGGGAGATCTCGATCTCGAGGGCGCCCGCGACCTGGCCCGGTCCGCGTACGGCAAGTGGCGCGCCCGCGAACTGACCGCATCCATCCCTCCCCCCATCGAGCCCCAGACGCGCCCGCAGATTCACATCATCGACCGGCCGGACGCCGATCAGAGCTTCCTGGTCGTCGGGCATCCCGGGATGGCGCGCGCCCACCCCGACTACCTCGCCTTTCAAGTCTTGAACGACCTCCTGGGCGGCCAATACGAATCGCGGATCAACATGAACCTCCGTGAGGACAAGGGCTACACCTACGGCTATCGGAGCGTGCTCCTCTCGCTGCGACATGCGGGGATGTATATCGGCTTCTGCTCCGTGGACACCGATCACACCGACGAGGCACTGCACGAGTTGCTCGGCGAATTCCGAGACATCCGGGATCGCCGCCCGATCGAGGAGGCGGAACTGGAGGGACAACGGACCGAGCTGATCGAACTCTTCCCGGACCAGTTTGCCTCGGCGGCCGAGATCGCCCGTCAGGTCACACGCTTGGTCTGCCACGACCGATCCCTGGAAAGCTGGCAAGCCTACCGGGATCGAGTGGCCGCGCTGGATCTGGCTACGGTCCAGCGCGTGGCGCGAGAGCAGTTGCACCCCGAGAGTTTGCATATCCTCATCGCGGGGGATCGGTCGGTGATCGAAGACGATGTGCGGCGACTGGGGTTGGGTGAGATCCAGGGGGGGCTCTGAGTCCCCCACGGGGTCTAGAATCTCTCGAAACAGCCGATCGCCCCGCCGAGGTTGTCCTGCAGCACGGCAAAGCGGCCCATGCCCCCGATATCGGTCGGGGGCACCATCTCTCCGCCCCCTAGCGCGACCGCCTTCTTGACCGTCTCGTCGACATCCTCCACCGCGACGTAGACCAGCCAGTGTGGTGGCGTGTCGACCGGCTGGATGCCGGCGACGAGCTTCTCACCCGCCTTGAACATCCAGTAAGGATCCCCCCCGTGGGAGTCGTCACTGGCGACCGACCAGCCGAAGATCTCCGGATAGAACTTCCTCGCCCCTTCGGGATCACGGGTCAAGAGCTCGTACCAGCAGAACGTGCCCGTGGTCGGCTGCGGAGGCACATGGGCATTGCTCTCCGCGTGCACACTCTTGAACGGTGAGATGTGCGCACCGGCGGGGTCGGCAATGATCGAGAACCGCCCCACCTCGGGTATGTCTTGACCCGGCACCACGGCCTGCCCTCCCAGCTCGACCGCCCTGTGGGTTCGCGCGTCGACGTCCTCCACCGACACATACGTCATCCAGTGCGTCGGCGACGGGCCCATCTCGGGGGTGATCTGCATCATGCCGCCGATCTGACGATCCCCGGCGTGAATCAGGCGGTAAGGGATGGAGCCGACTTGCTGCTCCTTGATCTTCCATTCGAGTAGCGCTTCGTAGAACCCGCGTGATTCGGCGAGGTCCTTCGACATGAGTTCCGTCCAGACGAATGCACCCACCATGCGCGCCTCCTTGTGGCTCGAGGACATGACTCTACGTGCTGGGTTCACACGGCCGAAGGAGGATAGTCCCGGGAGGTGTTGCATTCGGGGTGGGCCTTGCCGGAGAGCCCACCCCGAGCAATCGGCTTAGCGGAAGATGCTCATCAGCTCACCCCAGCTGACGACCCGAACCGGACTCGTATCACACGCGGCATCGCGGCAGCCCATCCGCCCCGTGCAGGCCACCGGTCCATTGCCGGCGGCGCAGGGCGATGCGGTGGTCAGGGTGAAGTCGCCACCCGGGGCGTCGCAGAACTCGGGGTTGGTGAAGATGTTGTCATCAAGGGCCGAGGGCTCCGAACAACCGCTGACGTTCCCGGACGTGTTTCCGTAGAAGTCGTTGCAGGCGACCGTCGGCACTCCCTGGCAGTGAATGGCGGCGGCATCGACCGAGTTGCAGAAGATGCTCTGCTTGATGTTGGGAGATCCGGAAAGAAGATAGATCGCCGATCCCTGGTTGTCCGCCTCGTTACGGTAGAAGGTGTTGCCCGTGAGGTTGCCGTTGCAGTTGGCCTCGTAGATGCCGGCGCCGTTCAGGGCGGTGTTGCTATCGAAGAGGCAGCCGCTGATCGTGCCCGTTCCCCCCAGCCCGTGGGCGGCGATGGCCCCGCCGAGTACCCCCGCGCTGTTGGTGGTGAAATTGCACGTGGAGATCGTATTGCCCCCCGACGAACTGTCCATTCGCATGCCGCCGCCGTCGGTCGTCGCCGTGCAGCTGGTGAACACGCAATCGGAGATCGTGCTGTTCGAGCTGTAGGAGTTGAGGCCCCCGCCGTAGTTGGCCTCGCAGGAGGTGAAGGTGCACTCGTCGATCGTCTCCCCCACGGAGACGGTGCAGATGCCGCCCCCCACCTGCTCGGCCGTGCAGGTGGCGAAGTCCACATCGACGATTCTCGAGCCGGCACTCTGGTGGTAGAGGTAGATGCCGCCCCCGTTGCCCGTGCCTCCCGTCACCGCGCAGTTGGTAAAGGTGCAGTCTTCGATGTCGAGCTGCGTGTTGTAGCAGTAGATGCCCGCCCCCGCGGCGGCTGTCGCCATGTCCTCGAACGTGCAGTCCCGCACCTTCGTCGTTCCGGTAAGGCCGAGCGTGTAGATCCCCTGCTCCGAATCGGAGAACCCGATTCCGTGAACGTTGACCGAGGTACCGGACGTCATCTCCAAGCAGATCGTCGAGGACGCCTTCCAGGTTACCTGACCCTGGGTCGCCGCAACGTAGGTCAACCCCGTGGTGGTGCTCACGCTCTCGGTGTAGGTGCCGTTGGCGATCGTCAGCGTATCACCGTCACTGGCCAGCGCGACCGCCCCCGCGATCGTCGTCGCGTCCCCGCCGCCGGCGGGATTGACGACCCAGGTGGTGGCCAGGATCCCGGGTGTGGCACAGAGCGCGAGCGCGACGAGCACTGCGGCATATCGGCTGATTTGGACCATCGAAATCGACTGGTGGAATCTCATCGGGTTCCTCCTCTCCTGAGGCCACGGGCCGCGTTCCGTCGCGGCGATCTTGGATCACACCGAATTCGTTCGGCTGAGAAGCGCATTTCCTTAGGATCTTGGAAGTTGGGGGATTGAGCTTGCCGCCCCCCGGTCAAGAAGGCCGAGCCGGGTGCGAGCCGGGAGAGAATCCGCACGGATACGGGCAACGGAGGACATCGCCGTGAAACGGCATAATTCTTTCTTTGGGTTCATATTAGCGCCTTTGGCAATCCGCTGGACGAGAGGTCCAACCCATTGACCGCGGAGGCGGGCTGCCGTCTCGGCCGCACCCTGACCTGGCGGATCTCCGTTGCCAGATGACCCGGCAATGGCTAGCATGGTGCCGTACCATGGTCCGTGAAATCGAACCCCCCGAAGCACGAAGTTCCAGCGGATGGTGTGGAGGGGTTCATGCTTCGCTCGCTGCGAATCCTAACAACACTGGTTGTTCTCGCCCTGATCGCGCTGCCGGCGCACGCCGCTCGTCGCACCTACATCACCGCTCGAGCCGAGACCCCGCCCCGAATCGACGGGCGGCTCGACGACGCGGCATGGGACCACGTCGAGTGGGCCGGGGACTTCGTCCAGCACAGCCCCACGCAGGGAGAGGCACCGACGGCGCAGACCGCCTTCAAGATCCTCTATGATGACGAGAACCTTTACGTCGCCTATCGAGCCGAGGATCCGGAACCGGAGAAGATCGCCGATATCCTGGCCCGCCGCGACCATTTCCCCGGCGATTGGGTAGAGATCAACATCGACAGCTTCCACGACTACCGCACGGCCTTCTCCTTCACCGCCAGCGTCTCCGGCACGCAAGGCGATGAGTTCATCTCCGACGACGGCAACAGCTGGGATCCAGACTGGAACCCGATCTGGGAACACAAGGCCTGCGTTCATGACGGCGGTTGGACCGCCGAGGCGCGGATCCCCCTGAGCCAGCTCCGCTATGCCGACTGCGACGATCATGTCTGGGGAATCCAGGTTCAGCGTCGCATCCACCGCTGCGAGGAACGGTCCACCTGGCAGCTGATCCCCCGGGACGAATCGGGATGGGTGAGCAAGTTCGGGGAGTTGAGAGGTATTCGCGGCATTCGGCCTCAACGGCAGATCGAGATCCTCCCCTATGTCGCCGGCCAAGCCGAGCGCTTCCAGGAGGTCCCGGGCGATCCGTTCCGCGACGGAGGCCGGCAGAGCATCTCCGGGGGGGTCGACGGCAAGTTCGGCGTGACCGGCGATATGACGCTCGACTTCACGGTCAATCCTGATTTCGGACAGGTGGAGGCCGATCCTTCCGTGGTCAACCTGACCGCCTTCGAGTCCTTCTTTGGGGAGAAGCGGCCCTTCTTCATCGAAGGCAGTAACATCCTCGACTTCCGCATCGCTCCCTCCACCGCCTACGGCACCCACACGACGGACCGCCTCTTCTACTCGCGCCGGATCGGCCGGGCTCCCCACTACCGGGCCGACTGGTATGAAGAGGGCTACGTCGATCAGCCCGACAACACGTCGATCCTCGGCGCCGGCAAGCTCTCCGGCAAAAGCGCCGGAGGCATCTCCCTCGCCCTCTTGGAGAGCGTCACCGCCGAGGAAACCGCCGAGATCGAATCCGCCGGCCGGCGCCGGGAGGTCGTGGTCGAACCGCTCACCAACTATTTCGTCGGTCGCGTGCAGAAGGACTACCGCGAGGGGCGGACACGTCTGGGGGGCATGTTGACCGCAGTCAACCGCCGGATCGAGAACGATCAGCTTGCGTTCCTTCCCGACGGGGCCTATGCGGGAGGTCTCGACTTCTTCCATTACCTGACGGGGAGAAGTTACTACGTCGCGCTCCGCATGACCGGCAGCCACCTGACGGGGAGTGAGGAAGCAATCCTAGCCGCTCAAACCGCTCCCGCCCGCTACTTCCAGCGTCCGGACAACGACGGGCGATCGGTCGACAGCACCCTCACCGCCCTATCCGGGCACGCGGGGTCGTTCCTCTTTGGGAAGCGCGGGGGCGCGATCGGCTTCCAGACCGGTGCCGCCTGGCGGTCGGCGGGGTTCGAGGTCAACGACCTGGGGTACGTGCGCAGCTGCGATGAGATCAACCAATTCTCCTGGGCCGGCTACAACATCCGCCACCCCGTCGGGATTCTCAACGAGGCGGGCTTCAACGTGAATCAGTGGCTCGATTTCGAGTACGGCAGCGGCGAGAACCTCTACCAAGCCATCAACCACAACGCCGATGCCTCCTTCCGGAACAATTGGTATGCGAACTACTCGATCTCTCGCCAGAACGAGCGCATCTCGAACTACGAGCTGCGGGGCGGGCCGTCCATGAAGCTGCCGGGTGACTGGTCAGCCAACTGCGGCGTCCACTCCGATGGGAGTAAGCCCCTGTCCATAGAGGTCGGGGGCAGCACAACGGTGGGCGACCACCGAAGCGGTGACTGCAGTGGTGTCTGGACGTCCCTGACCTGGCGTCCCACCAACGCGCTCCGGATCACCTTCAATCCTTCCTATGACCACGTCCAACCCGAGCTCCAATACGTCACCACGGTGACGGGCGAGGAGACGCGCTACATCTATGCCCGGATGCATCGCAAGACCTTCGACCTCGGCTTCCGCGTCGACTGGGCCCTCTCCCCCCATCTGACGATCCAGTACTACGGCTCGCCCTTCGTGGCCGCGGGCCGTTACGCGGACTTCAAGCGCATCACCGATCCGCGCGCCGCCGCGTATGAAGATCGCTTCGAGCGGCTGGGGCAAACGGTGCAGTATGACGAGGTCGCGGGCGAGTATCGCGTCGACGCTGACGGCGATTCGGTGACCGACTACAGCTTCGGCAATCCCGACTTCAACGTGCGCGAGTTCAATTCTAACTTGGTGATACGCTGGGAGTACTCCCCCGGATCGAGCCTCTATCTCGTCTGGCAGCAGGCACGATCGGGCTACGAGACGCGCGGCGACTTCGTCCTGCGGGATGACCTGGACGGGCTGTTCGAGAGACACCCGCACAATATCCTACTGCTCAAGGTGAGCCGGTGGTTCAATCTCTGATCACTCGATGCAGCCGAGCGAGCGGAGCTGTTGCTTGAGCCGGGCGTCCATCTCCACTCCCGAAAGCAGGGCCGCCGGCACATCGAAGCCGTCCCCCGCGGTGACGACGATGAAGAGGTCGTCGCCGAGCCCCGCCTCCCGCAACGACGTACTGATCGCAATAGGTGATCTCAGCGTGGAGAAACTCGATCGCATTCAGCAAGGCAGACGGACCGCGAGAATGCCGTCCACGAGAAGGACCGCCTGGACGGCCAGCAGCGGCAGGACCGCGGCTGCCCCGTGATCGGTTCGCCGAGTTGTGATGAGCCGGGCCAAGGCCCACGGCTCAGGCCGAGGAGGGCGCAGATGGCCGCGTAGACGAACCAGAGCTCGAACGCCACCACCAGGCGTGGGCAAGCCTCATGGGGAGCGAATCTAGAGCAGTAGCTCCCCGGTGACCAACCTAGGTCGGCATCAGCGGGGCATCGCGAGCGGTGCCGAGCACTGGTTGCCGCCATCGATGAGGAATCGCCACTGGCCATCGGCTTGACGCCGCCATACGGTCATGAAGTAGCCATGGAAGGCTCGAGCCGGGTGGTCGCCGGCTGGAATGTCGTACTCGTAGGGCCCGAAGTTGTATCCGAGGTCCCCCGACCGGGAGACGCAGGTAAAGATCGGCTCCCACGCCAAGGTGCCGGGAGCTTCCTCTCCGGCCCCCTCGCAAAAGACGGCCCGCCCTTGCGGGGGGCCGCTTCCGGCAAGTGCGAGTCCGCTGTCAGCCATGTACTCACAGAAGGCGGCGGCCATGCCGTGCGCCACCGAATGCCGGGCGAACGCGCGCTCGGTCGTGACCAGGGAATGCTCATCGGCGCTCAAGGGGCGGTGCAGGTTCACGTCCTCCGGGGACTCGCTATCCACCCGGCGATCAAGGAGTCCCCGGCTGAAGGCCAGCACCCAGTCGCCAGACGGCGCACGACGCCAAAGGGCCACGTAGTAACCCCACTCACCCTCGGAGGCGCTTCGGTCGAACCGGCCGTAGGTGTAGCCCAGGTCACCGGCGTCCGCGAGGCCGCCACCCAGTGGACTCCAGGCGGAGGGGCCGGCGGATTCGTTCGACGGGAGTTCGCGCAGGAGGGCTTTCAACGCCTCCCGGCCCACGATCGGGTGCCCGTCGGCCGGGAGCACGACACCGCCTGGACCGAGATGATCCACGAGCGCGGCCCCCAACCCGACGACCCCGGCCCGCCGAGACATTTCTCGGTCGGCTTCGAGCAACGAGTCCATCTCCGAACGTACACCTCCTCCCCAGGCGGGAAGCGCGAGGATCACGGCCGCACCCAACGCCGCCAGCACCAACGTTCCGCCACCAACCGGGCCCTCGCGGATCATGATACCTCCCTTGGAATCCTCTTACATTTCTAGAAACATTCTAGATGCCGAAGGCTCTTGCGTCAAGGGGAGAAAGTGCTTGTTATTATGTATATTGAGATGTGTTGATCTTGTGGGTCCGCGATTTCTTTGACATTTCTGGAAATCCGTGGATTGAGGATTGAGGATTCGGGATGTCCCCGGGCTGGATCCAATCCGTTCAAGAAGATGCTGGCTTCCTGTTGCGGGCAAGCCCACCAAAGGTCATCACCCCGCGATTCTCGGCCGTTACGGACCCGCGTCCCGAATCCTCGACCCACAACCGATGCCAAAACCATCCCACGCGTCAGAACGCCCACGTGAAGCCGCACTGGACGCGCCCCGCTCCCCCCTTCTCCTCATCCACCGGATCCTCGAGCGTCACGGTCTGGCCGCTTGGCAGGTCTCGAGTGAACTCCACTTCGTCCCACTCGATGATGTCGAGACGAAGCGAGGTGTCCAGCAGCAGATGTTCGCTGAGGTTCCAAGCCATTCCCACGCCCAGCACCATGCCCCCCCCGCGGGTTTCGCTGTCATAGCCCTTGGTGTCGATCGCCAATCCCACGCCACCGAGGCCGCCGATCAGGTAGGGCCGGATGCGCTCCCGCGGAAGCAGCTGGTAGTGGGCCTCAATCATACTGGTCGCATAGTAGGCCTCGAGGTTCTCGATCGAGCTATCGTGCCTTGTCGAGGAAACCCCGAGACACAGGCTGAAGCGTCGCGAAAAGGTATAGCCAACCATGAACCCCATGCCGCCCCCATCCTCCTCGAGAAACAACTGATCCGGGTCGCCGCCCGCCGGCGGATCTTCGGCGTTGATACCGCTTCCACTGGCGTAGATGCCGAACCGAAAACCCCGGTGCTGGGCCCAATCTCCCCCCGCCTGCGCCTCCGTCACCCGGAGAGCACCGCTCGCGAAGAGCAAACCCAGAACCAGGGTGATCATCTTGCGGCCATACCGGTGTGATCTACCGTTCATCATCTTGATCCTCCGCAGCATTGACCCGGCCACACCGGGCGGGGTGTCCATGGTTCCTACTCCCAGAACACCGGAAGAAGGGAGGCCTGCTACCCCCAATTTGGCTGGACATGCGGCGACTAACCGCGCACCGTTAGTCCCCATGACGCTCATCAACATCGTGCTGCCGATCTTCTTGGTCATCGGGCTGGGATACGCCCTTCGCGCACGTCGATTCCTTAGCGAAGGAGTGGTAGCCTCGCTCTCGCGGCTCGTTTTCTACGTCGCCGCCCCATCGCTTCTCTTCCGAAGCACGTCGCGCAACACGTTCAATTGGGATGCGCACCTTCTGATGCTGGCGGCCATCGCCGGGATCACGATCCTCGTCGCCGCCGCCGTCTACGGCATTGGCTACCGGCATACACCCGCGCGTCGCGGCGTGTTGGCCCAAGGGTGCATCCGTAGCAACACGGTCTTCATTGGTCTCCCGCTTGTCCTGAACGCCTACGGGGAGTTCGCCCTTCCCCTGGTGTCGATCGTGATCGCCTTCATGGTTGTGGTCGAGAACCTGCTCTCCGTGCTTCTCCTCACGCTTCCCCATCAGGGTTCGAGCAGCCGGGAAGCCGCCCTGTGGGGACGCACGCTCCTTCGAACGCTTCGGAATCCGCTGCTGATCGGTTGCGTCGGCGGCCTTCTCTGCGCCGCCCTGCACATCCCACTCCCCATCAGCATCGACCGCACCCTGCAGCTGGTCGGAGCAACCGCGGCCCCGCTGGGTCTACTCTGCGTGGGTGCCGCACTCCGCTTCCGCCAGCTGCGTTCCGAGATTCCGGGCGCGGCGACGGCGGCCGGACTGAGACTCATCGTCCACCCCG
>Ga0180431_10009718_pt1 | contig 10806 bp, 21 predicted proteins | sample SS_ome_11_FD_132459 | JGI IMG/M metagenome (GOLD analysis project Ga0180431, IMG submission 132459) | Hypersaline lake sediment archaeal communities from the Salton Sea, California, USA - SS_1_MS_1 metaG | ecosystem: Environmental > Aquatic > Non-marine Saline and Alkaline > Hypersaline >...
AATATGTCTGGTCTTGATCTTATAACTGCATCTTTGGGTGGTTTGGACTGGCGGGCGTTGACTGCGTTGGGTGGTGTGTTTGCTATCACTGCGATTGGTGCTGCGTTTACTCGGAGTCCGGTGTTGCTTGGTGTGGGTGGTTTTGCAGCGGTGAGCACAGGTGTTATCACTCAGACGTTTTTTACGCTTAATCAGTTTCCTATTCCTTCTTGGTTTTTGACAGCTGGTACTATTGGTTTGGGGATTTTGATGGTGATTAATGTTATTGAGATGGCAGGTGGAGGTAACGATGGTTAATTTTACTGCTCCTTCTTTGAATTTTACTTATGTTCAGCAGCATATGATTGAGTTTATGATTCAGGGGTATGTTGATGTCGTTGGGTATTTTTTCTGGCCGATTGTTTTTAGTGCGGTTATTGCTTATGTGTATGTGAAGAATACTTCTGCGGTTTCTGCTGCAGTCGCTATCCTTATTGTTTTCGCTGGTTTCGGGGGGACGAATGTATTTCTTCATGTTCCTTTGTTTACGATGTTGTTTCAGCTTATTGTAGCGTTAGCGATCAGTGGTCTTGTGGTTGTGTATTTCACTAGGAGACGGGGGTGAAAATTGTTTTATGGGTCTGAAGAGTTGGTTAAGAAATAAGAAACAAGTGATTGAGGATCAGACTGAGCAGATGCGTGCGGAGATGCTCCGTGAAAAAATGAAGAAACCATTGAAGAAGGGTAGTATGCAGGATGCGTATTTGCAGGGTATGACTCCTTTGGAGTTTGGTAGGTTAAAAAAAGATAAATATCTTGAGAAACGGAAGAAATGAATAAAAAAGTAATGGATAAGGCTTGGCTGTTGCAGCATCATCTTGATAAAATATTTGATGGTTTTATGAGATCGGTGTCTCTTAGTGGTTATTTGTTTTGTCTTGGTATGTTGTTTATGCTGGTTGGTTTGATGCTTTTTATTTTTGTGCTTGTTGTTGGTGTTTCTTTTGCTTTGCTTTGTTTGTTTAGTAATCCTTTGTTTTATCTTGGTTTGGGTGTCACGTGTGTATTTGTTTTTTTGTTTATTCGTTTTTTTGAGAGAAAAGAAGGAGTTGTTAAGTGATGGGGTTAACTGATATTCCAGCATTGCAGCGGGCTAGGTATAGGGCTAAGCAGGCGGCACAGGGTAAACCAGTAGATGTGTACACTGTACCAAAGAAATCATCTAGTGGTAGTGGTCAGGATCAGCTTCATCCTGATCCTGTGATACCCACCACTCCGCAGGAGATCATTGAGAGTAATCTTGCATCAAGTGACCGGGGTTCTGATGTTGCGGTTGCTGAGTTGTTACATGAGACTCGTACGGGTGAACCGTTACCTAAGAAATCTTCTTCAACGGTCATGGAGACAACAGTGGAGGATGTGGATGATACTGGTATTCAAAAAGTATCGAGTGATGATATTCGGAAAGCTGCGTATTTGAATATTATCCAGAGTGGACGTATCGCTAGGAATATTGATCCGAATAAAACATATGTTCTGTCTGATGGAACACAGGTTAAGGGTTCTGAGATAAGAAAACAGTTAGCTCAGAATATCGTTAGCAATGTAGGTCTTCGTAATGTTAATAAGGATTATATTGTACGGGATGGTAATTTTTTTGAGGATACACCTGAGTCCCGGTATCTTGTTGAACGTGGTGTGAATCGTTTTGATGATTTAAACAGTGATGATAAAATCGAGTATGTGCAACGGTTCGGTCGTTTTGGTGATGAGGATAAAACATGGTCTGAGGTGAAATCTGAGGACCCAGCGTTGTATCTTAATGTTACTGATTCTGGTGATGTTGATATAAGTTATGATACGCAACGATGGTTTAATGAGGTTAAATCTGGGAGTGATCCTTTGCTTTGGAAGACGAAGATGTTCACTTTGGGGGTTCAACGGAGTTTTGATCCTGATTGGTGGACGAGTTTTTTTAAAGGTGAAGGCCGTCAGTATATCGCTGATACTGAGTATCGGTATATGAAGGAGTATGGTATTGGGACAAGTGATCAACAGGTCGTTGATTTTTATCTTGGTGAGGGAGTGTTGCAAAGCCCTGCATATATGAATATTGTGTATCCTACGCTTATTGGTGGAGGGATTGGAGCTGCGTTCCGTGTGGTTGGTGCAGCGGGTAGTGCAGCAGGTGGTGGTATTCTTGGTAAGGTTCTCACTGGTTTTTCACAGTATGCTCCGAAGGTTGCCGCTGTGGCTATGACGGAGACGATGGTGGGTTCTCTTGGTAAAAGTGCTGAGATGGAGATGCAGGGTCGTATCCCAAGTGGTTCAACGGTTAATCGTGCGTTGGAGATGGGGATGCAGACAGGTTTTGCGGTTGCAGGAGCAAAAACCATTATGGATTGGAAACCTACAACGGGTATGAAGGTTGTGGGTGATGAACTTTGGATGCAGAAGCATCTTACTACATTTCGTGGTAAACCAATACTTGCATATGGTGAACAATGGGTTGCTAGTCGTGGAAGTGGAACTCTGGCAAAGGTTATCGGTATGGCACCAGCGGATGTGAAAGCGATTGATTTTCAGACTCCTAAGAACATACGAGTGCAATTAGGTAAAAATTTTCAGTCAGGGCTTACTAGATCAGAAGTTTCACATGCTTCTAGTATGTATGATATTCCTTGGGAGCAGACTGTTCAGTTATCTAAGTATAATAAAAACTGGTATTATTTGGATACAGGTGAGGGTTGGCAACCAGGTACAGGTATTCGTTCATGGTTATCAACGAAGGTGACTCCGAAACCTACGGTTTGGTTACGTCCTGGTAAACCTATTGTTTGGGAGCCTGTTCTTGATTTCATGGCACCATTGGAAACAGGTGTACCAGCGTATATTAAGAATCCTATTGCGAAACTTATACTGAAACCAACAAAGACAGCATCGAAGATTTTTACGGTTAAAGACCTTGTGAAAAAAGGAGTTATTAAACTTGATTCCAAAGGTATTGAAACAGGTGGTATGGGTACAGGTCAAAAAACAATGCTTATTCAGAAAACTGAGTTAAAAACAGATTTGAAACCAGTTCTTATGCAGGATGTGAAAAGCATCCGTCATCCAATGTATAAACTAGGTTTGAAAACGGAATCAGAAAAACTGAGCATCCGTCATCCACTGTATAATCAAAAAACAACAGCAGCGTTAAAAACAGAGTACCGGAGTATATTTCATCCTTTATATGGTTTAAAACAAGAACAACAGCAGGGTAGTATGTTCTCATTGAATACATTATCACTTATGAAAACTGTTCAATCTAAGGATTCATTATCTGCTAATATGTTGTTGAGTTTACAAACTCCTGCATCTGTTCAAATGGAAGGTACATTGTTGGATTCATTAAAAAAATCAGAAGTATCAATGAACTCCATTACTTTATCTAATTCATATATGAAAGTTTTTGATTCATTGATCAATATGAGAATGACCTCTAATGAAAGATTACCTGTCGATATTATTAAAACAATGAAATCAAAAATGATTGATGATGAATTAATTGATGAATCAAATAAAATAAAATTGTTAAAGATGAAAAAATTTTCTCTTGGTTATCGTGAACGGGAGTGGAAGATGCCACGTATGGAAGACCTTTTTAATATTAAGGAGTTGAAATTATGAAACTTAAAACTATACTTGAGGAAACTAAGTATATCCGTGATTCAAAGACGGGTAAGGTTAAGCAGGTGCAGTATTCAACGAATAGAAGTGATAAGGAAATCCTACGTTCTATGGAGAAGAAACAAAAAGCTAGTGAACGTTCTCAGAAAACAAGGGATAAACAGCATATGCAGCAGATGATGAAGGAGTATAAACTTCGTGAGGCTGAGAAAAAAGCGAAACGTCGTGCTGAATCACGGAAGAAATGGGAACCTGTGAAACAAGCGTTAAAAACCAGTAGTCAAGCAAGTCGTGAGACGATGAAGGATACAGGTAGTCTTACGTTAAATTTGTTTTCTGGTGCAGGTTCTTCTGGTTCTAAGCAATCAAAAAAAACTAATCCGAAGTATGTGATCCGTGATGGTGTAGCGTATCCTGTTGCATCACAGAAGAAGAAAAAAGGTAAAAAACGAAGTAAGGATGAGATGGATTTCAACATGAAAGATTTCGGGATGCCGGATTGGAAGGATATTATGAAATAGGAGGGTGGTGTATGATGATAATGAGGTCTTTGAAAAATAATACTGAGGCATCTGCTATACCGCTTATATTGTTCGTGCTTGGTTTGTTTGCTACTGGTGCAGTGTACACGTTTTGTTTTATTTACATTGCACCTTGTTTCTATGACCTTGTTCCTAATGGTATGTTTAAAACATTGATTCTTGGTATTATTTATTTTGTTCCTTTGGTGGTGTTACTGGTTGGTGTGCTTTCTTTGTTGCTTAGTGGTATTAAAAAGGATGGTTCTTGGATGCAGCAGGGGGGTTTTATCCAATGAGGTTTCCGTTAGCTGCTGTGTTCCTTATTTTTGCTTTGTTTGTCATAGTGTTAGGTTGGGCGGTGTTAAGTTTCCTTCTGAGTACGATTGAGGAACAGTTTACACCACTTGCGGATATGCTGACGAGTACGAGTAAAGCTATGTTCCTTGGTGAAATAACGAATTTGAATCTTGGTTTCGGTATGGCTACGGTGATACTTATTTTGTTAGTGATCATTGTGTTTGTTGTTGATAGTCTCCGTCAGGAACCAGAACAATTTATAAGGTATTGAGGTGAAAAAAAAATATGATGGCAAGTATGTATTATATCTTAATGGTTATTACTCTGGTTTGTTTTTTCATTGGTTTGTTTTTCACAGTGAAACGTTTTGATACTTTTGATAAAACAGGTCGTGAGTACAATGCATCTTTTTTTATAGCGGTGCCTTTGCTGGTGGTGAACCTTATTTTCATTGTTATTCTTTGTTATCAGAGTTGGAATGTGGAAACAGCGTATATTAATGCGATAGGGACGTATTGTACATCTGTTGATTCTATGGAGTATATGGTGTTTGTGTTCTATGCATTTTTTTTGATGAATGTTGCTTTGATCATGTGGAATAGTTATAATTTACTTATTGATGCTTTTTATGAGCCACGTGGGAGGATGCAGCACTAAAAAAAAAATTGTAATGTTTAATAATATTGTTGTTTGATTGGTTGGTGGTGTCTGGTGATTGATTATGTTGATCTTCGTTCATTTGATAAACATGCGAAGGATGCTGAACGGGTGTTAATGCAGTTGATGAAGCATGGTCGTACGAAATCTAGTAATACTGATCTCCCTCGTATTTTTGGTATGAAAGCGAAGGATATTGTTGATAGTGGTATGCTTGATTTCGCTACGACTCAACGTCGGAGTGGGCCTAGGAAGACTTTGTTTCAAATTGATTCTGATGTACATATTGAGCCTGTTGGTCTCCGGTGGTATTTTAAACGTTTGAGATTATAATGGTGTTATATGTATGATACCATTGGTGTTATAGTTGTGTGCCCGAGCACCTATTATATACCCCATCATAGAACAAATAGTTCTTATGAAAAAATTAACAGTTCTGCCTATGATGGTTCTGGCAATGGTTTTAAGCGTTTTTCCATCACGTAGAAAACTTAGGGACGAAATACAAGGTTTCGTCGATGTCGGAGTTGGCATCAGTATTGGGATCCTGTTCGCAGGATTGATGGTCATTGCTTATATCATTTGGACGATGCGGGATCAATTGATTACGACATCGAGTAGTGCAGCGATGAACAACAGTATTGGTAATATTACTGGTGGTTTCGATAACACGGTCACACTTTTACTTATCGTCGTGGTCATCTGGTTACTTGCTCTCGCTATCATGGCTCTTCTTATCATCAAAAAGAAAGCACAGTAAAGTAAAACCAGGGTTATTTGGTTGGATAATTTTCCAACCAAACTCTTTATTTTTTTTTTTATTGGGGTGACACGGCACCTATTATATACCCCTTCATACAACAACAGTTACTTGTTATGGCTGGTCAATCAGTGTATTTCAAGGATTTGCAACGGATTGACAATGAAGCAAAAAACCTGGATATTACAAGGAGTGAGTTTATTCAACTTTGTGTTGATGAATATTTCACTTGTAAAAAATATGGTTTTATGAAACGGATGAAAACGAATTACACAGAGATCATGATAGGTGTTCTTTTTGTGATTGAGATAATGAATCTGGCGGTGAGCCTATGAATGATTTTGATGATATTAACCGACAGATGCAGAACATGAGTGATACACCGCATACTACTGAACGTCTTGATCAGATCAGTATGTTTTTGCAGTTCATTGAGAAGAACCGCCCTATCAACATGTTAGTATCTAAGGAAAAAAGCATCGGGTATATTCAAGAATCTCATATGGCGGGTCATATAGAGATGGACCGGACTATTATGACGAATCTTGTATATGGTCAGGTACGGAAAGCCTATGAGCATATTTATAGTGTGAACAGTGAGTTCCGTACGACGATGAGTATTGATGGACGGTTCATTGAGAATATCACGAAACAGGAACTTCGGTATACGCATACGCAGCATCTTATCCAGGAGCAAAAACAACAACAGCAGAAAAAAGGATTTTTAAAAAGGAATTAGGAGGTAATGATGTATGTGGTTGGAAGTTAAAGCTGGTATTACCATTATTGGATGTTTTATTTTCGCTATTATTATTGGGCTTAGTGGGAATATGGTGTTCATGATCCTGGGGATTATGGGTATTGCAACGATGTTGTTTGGTGATATGCTCATTGGGTATAAACTGGTGAATACTGATGCGATTAATTATATTGATCCTGTTGGCCCTGATCAGATACTTATTGATCTTCATCTTGTTGGTGGTGGTAAACGTTGTTTGAAAGCACGGAAGGGGCCTAAGGGGACATGGCAGTTCACGTATCATAAACATAAAGCTACGGTTATTGATGATGGGAACCGTGTGTATCGTTTGACGAATGGGAATCCTATTTTATGTTGTCATGAGAGTTATGATCATAATGTTGATCCGGTGCAGAGTAAATATCTTGAACAAGAATTTAAAAACTTTAAAACAGGGGATGTAAGGCATTTATTTAGTTTTTTGAAACAGAAAGAAAAAAATATGGAGAGGGGTTAGTTTACTATGTCAGGTTTTAGTGATCCGCATGATAAAATAGCGAGTATAATTGATAAAAAAGATTTATCTGGTGTTGATTATAAACCGATGGATTACAGCCCGGAGCTTCGGAAGGTTGAGGATAACCTTCGTTTTAGTGACCGGATTAAAAAAAATCCTTTGAAGGAGAAGGTTCATAGTAAAAAGGTTTTTAATTGTATTACGTTTGATCCTGCGGTTCAGGTATTTGGGAATAATGTCTGGGATCGGAGTATTTATACCACTGATTTTTTGATTGATATGAATCTTCAGGCTGGTCTTAATCAGATTCAGAAGTATTTGAAACGGAAGCATAAGATGGATTCGAAGTATTGGTTTCTTCTTATTTTGTTGGGTTTGGGTGGTATGGCTGTGGTGTTCATGATTTTTTTGATGATGAGCATGGGTGGAGGTGCATGATCTTTTGGTGAAGGATTGGCATAAAAAATTTTTTGATGAGTGCAGTGTTGATGAACTGGTTCTGAAAAGAAATAATGCAGTGAAACTTTCAAAAATTACGATGTTTTTACTTATGATTGAATTTCTGCTTGTTTGCACGGTGTATTTTATAACGGGGTTTATTGGTTTTACTGTTCTTGCTTCAACAGGTCTTATTTTGTTGATGATTGTTTTTGTTGATTTGAGGCATTATGCTCTTATGCTCACGAGGATTCTTTGGAAGGTGAAACATAAACCATGAGTTATGATGTACGGATTCATTTACCTACGCAGATTGAAAATATGTTACAGGCTGAGACACTTTTGAAAAGTCATAATCAAAATCAGATTAATCCATTGGAGCTTTTCATGAATAGTGTTGAAAACATGAAATTGTTTTTCTCTGAGAATGGTTTCATTCAGGATCTTAATGATTATGAGAAGGAACGTGACCGGGGGATTGATGAAGCTAAGAATTTGTTCATAGATGAATGGAAACAGGCTTTAAACATGAAAACAGTTGATGATAAACTCAAAGACTTGGTGAAAGCAGAAAGTGAGTTGGAACATCGTATCAATGAGATTAACTTTGATTATATGAACACTGTGAAAACATATGTTTTCAGTTACATCCAGCATACCCATGTCGCCTGATAAAAAAGAAAAACAGAATAGTTTTCATGTTGCCTGGAAAGACAGAATAGGCTTCTCTGATAGATGGAAAATAACACTTGACAAATTAGAAAAAACGTGGGGCACTGATGAATTTTCTCTAAGACTAGATTTTTTAATTTATAGTATTGTAAATATCAAAGATGGGCCAGAACTATTTGATTTAATTCAAGAAAAAAGAGATGAACTTTATCAATGTGTTGAATATAATATTGAAAAATACATTATGAAACATCCAGAAATCGCAGAGGAAAAATCAAAAATAGATTATGAAAGAAAACTATTAAACAATAAAGCATCAATATTGTTATATCATTTTGTTATTCAGACACTTGAAGATAAAAATCTTGGTTTCTATCGATCAGGGTACATTGGTGAATATGATGAAATTAAATAATTATAAAGAGAAAAGAGAATTGAAATAGTATCTTTTTCTCTTTTTTTCACGTTAATTTAAAAACCATATATATAAAATAGGTGTATACATGCGGGCGAATAGAAAGAAATACATTAAGCACATGGATGAACTCACGAAGTTTGAAAGACGGATTATTAACCGTCATCCTGAAGGCCTTGTCAGCACAGTAACACAAGGCCAACGTGAGATTGGTAAGAGCATGTTCAGTTACATTACCATGACTCGTATCTTCCAGTACCTTGAAGGTATTCATGTTGATGATGCATACTTACGTGCTCTTGATCATTTTAGATTTACACTCCCAGAGGTAATTTCTTCTATTGATAAGGTGATTGATAACACTGATTATGATAACATCCTTGAGTATGACCGGGAGAACCAGTATCGTATACTCACCTTGGATGATGCAGGTACTCATATGGGGAAGTATAAGTTTTATACAGATGTTAGTGGTGTTGATGATTTAAAAGCACGTTTGGATACTATTCGTGATGTGACTACTGGTCTTATGATGACAACTCCATCTGATGCTGGTCTATTAAGTTTCATTAGAGAGTATCCAGATACTAAAATTATTACTTTGTTATATGATGTAGAAGGTGATACTAAATATGGACGTATCGTTGAAATTCGTGATAAACGGAAGAAATGGGCACGTCAGGGACGGTTGTGTTACCCTCCGATTAAACTTAGTATTTGGGTGGATGATTGGGCGTATATAGAGTATAAAAAAATGAAAAGAAAAGCGATTAAGAAACTGAATGATAGTCATAAGAAATCTTCGCATAATGAGATACGGAAAATGTTTCAAACAGTGAAGAAATTGAATCCTACTTTGACACAGAAACAGATCATTGAGTTGTTGAATTTACCGGAGGAAACCGTGCAGGTGTTGAAGAGTTATCATAACCTTGATGGTGACAAAAAAGAATCATGATTTATGTAAAACTGTAATGCTATCATCCTTAACCTCAGTGAGTGTTAGAATTGTATCATTAACACTAAAAGTATAACTAAAAGAATTAGATAATTGTAATAATTCAATATTGATTACTAACAATCCATCTTTTATATCCCAAGTTCCTTCGTATCCTACACCAGCTATACAGGATTTATCAGAAAAAAATGTATAACCTACACCATATTCTTTTTGTTCCTTCCAAGTTCCAACAAATCGTTTATCAACAAATGGATTGATCTCATTCACACAACCACTAAGTAAGATAAATATGGTGTACATCAGCGTTATTAAAACAATATAGGTTCTCTCTCTAAACAACAACATCTTAATGTATCCCTCACAAATAAATAGTTTCCACAAAACAATATCAATACACTACAGGTTTTTAATACTTTCAATTACCATGTTTATATGTTTTTATATGAAGTAACATTTGTTATTTTTTGATAATAATATTTATAAACTTGTAAATATTGAATAATTTGTTTTACCCGATTAGAGGAGGAATAAAAAAATATGGAAGCTGAAAACGAATATATAGAAATCACCATCAGTAAAAACTGTTTTAAGGAGAAATGTGATGATTATACAAAAAAAACATTAGAAATACTTGATGAACATTATTCATGATTTAAATAATGATTCCTAATGATTTCTTTCACCAATTCGGCACGTGAACGAAATTGTGGCTTCCGTTTTAATTCATCATCTAATTTTTCTCCATAATACTCTATGGGTAATTTTAGACTAATATATTCTTTTTCTTTCTCCATGTTACCTTTTTCTATACCACTTTTTGCTTTAAATACTTTTTTAATTGAGGCAGATATGCTTCAATTTTTCATAATGTTTATATACAATTCATATATTCCACTATTTGAGGCAATATGAACGAACCGGAATATATCACGATAAAACTCCCGAAATATATGGGGGATGTACTTGACAAACATATGGAAAAAGCAACCATGCAATACTCATCAAGAGCCGAATTAGTCAAAGAAATACTAAGAACACATTTTAACAATGGTAACGAGGGGGGTTCAGCACAAATGAACCAGTACCATAAATAACGCTACTATCAAAAGAGGGTGAGATAAAAGGTTTTTCTTTTCAAGCATATATTTCTCCTTCCTTCTATCTCACCCTCATCCCAT
>Ga0180431_10009720_pt1 | contig 10805 bp, 10 predicted proteins | sample SS_ome_11_FD_132459 | JGI IMG/M metagenome (GOLD analysis project Ga0180431, IMG submission 132459) | Hypersaline lake sediment archaeal communities from the Salton Sea, California, USA - SS_1_MS_1 metaG | ecosystem: Environmental > Aquatic > Non-marine Saline and Alkaline > Hypersaline >...
CCGCCGGGCGACCCCTGACGACAGACGTCATCAAGGTCTGTAGGTGCGAAGCGTGCAGCGAAGAGTGTGGCCTGGAATATGCCGCCGCGATTGAACAGCAATCCTCCCATCCGCTGGCTCGGGCACTCGTGGCGGAGGCACAGGCCCGCCACGTGACCCCTCCGCCAGCGCAGGACGTCACGGTGTTAAGCGGGCGAGGGATGGAGGGAACCGTGGGCGGAGTTCGGGTCACGGTAGCGAGCCACGCCCACTTTGATGAACACATCGCGCACCCCAAGTCCGTCTGTCAGATCGCAGAGAGACTGGCCGCTGAGGGCAAAACGGTGATCATGGTCCGGCACGACGACGAGGTATGCTCAGTGTTCGGCGTCGCTGATACGCCACGACCACACGGCCGCCGGGCAGTCAGCGATCTGAAGGACCAGGGGCTCTATACCGTCATGCTGACCGGCGACAGCCCAACTGTTGCGGCAGAGATAGCTCGCCAGGTTGGGGTCGACGACGTGCAGGCCGGGCTTTTGCCAGAGGAGAAGGTGGCGGCCATCGCGGCGCTGGCAAAAGAATACCAGACCGTCGCGATGGTCGGCGACGGGGTGAACGATGCCCCGGCGCTGGCACAGGCCGGCGTCGGCATCGCCATGGGCGGGGCAGGGTCGGCTCAGGCGATGGAGACAGCCGACGTGGTTCTCATGGGCGACGACCTGAGCCAACTCCCGTTCGTCGTGTGGCTCAGCCGCAGGACAAAGCGGCTTGTGGCCACGAACATCGCGCTGGCACTGGCCGTCAAAGCCGCCGTCTTTGCACTTGCAGCGACCGGCCTGGCTACTCTGTGGATGGCGATCGTGGCCGATGTCGGCGCATCTCTGGCGGTGATCCTGAATGGCCTGCGCCTGCGGCGCATGCGGGAACCGCGAGCGAGCACGCGGGCGGATCTCACCCCAGGGCTGGTTCCAGTGAATGGCCGGGACCGCTGGGCATCCCGAACCTGACGCCGTCACCGGGTGACGCCACTTTCCTCCGCCAGCACAGCCGCCAGCGCGGCGATTTCTCGCTCCAGCCTGCGCTGGCGCAGCCAGATGGAGAATACCAGCGCGAACGTCAGCGCCCAGAACACGATATAGGCACATACGAGATAAGGCAAATTTGACACATCAGCCTCCGATAGATCATCTAGCTGGACAGCCGGTTGACCTCCAGGCGGGCACGAAGATGCGCCAGGGCATCGGCAGCGCGCTCCAAGCGCACTCGCTGCCACAACAGCGTCGCATATAGCAGCGTGAACGCGGCCAGAGAGACCAGCAGTGTGTGCGACATGCGCGGCGTGATGGTCATACCCTCGCCGCCGGTCAGGACATCGGGGTGGATGGTCCGCCACCACCGGATGGCGAACCACGAGAGAGGCACGGTGACAAAGGCAACGGAGCCATAGACAGCAGCGAAACGAGCCCGCCGCTCAGGGCTATCGATCGCCGCTCGCAGCATCCGGTAGGCGACATAGATGAGCAACTGCACAGCCGAGATGGTCAGTCGCGGCTCCCAGGTCCAGTAGCTACCCCAGACCGGCCGCGCCCACAGGGAGCCGGTGACGACTGTCATCGTGATGAACGTCAGCCCGATCTCTACAGAAGATAGGGCCAGTATGTCCCAGGAACGCTCCCCTCGCACCAGGTAGCCGACACCTGCCAAGAAGGTGACAAAGAAGGCGAAAAAGCCCACCCAGGCCGAAGCGACGTGGAAGTAAAAGATGCGCTGCACATCCCCCATCGTCACTTCACGCGGGGCATACAGGAATACCATGCCCAGCGCGCCGCACATCGCCACACCGCTCAACGCCGCCAGCGCAATCCCTGAGGCGTCCTGCCAGGGTCGCCTCACGCGCTCCACATTCTCATTCCCCATAAGCTCATCCCCCGTCTCTACACGGTCCGGTCTACTCTTCGAGCACATAGCCAAAGGTGAGCAGGGCAACCGCCACGATGACCAGATCATAGACGACCAGCAAGCGGACCCATCCCATGGCGTACCCCAGCGCCCCCCCCTCCACCAGCACGCCGGTGGCCCGGACAGATGCGATGAGCGCCGGGATCGCCAGCGGCAGGAGCATGATGGGCAGCATCACCTCCCGCGCCCGGGTGTTGACAGCGATGGCCGCCAGCAACGTTCCCACGGCGGCGTATCCCAATGTGCCTAGCGCAGTCACGAGCAGCACGCCAGGTCGCAGAAGCGGCACGCCAAACAGGGCGGAGAACAGGGGAAGCAGGACAACCTCCACCAAGCCCATAAGGATCGCATTCCCGAGCGCCTTTCCAAAGAAAATAGCGCTCCGGTCCACCGGGGCGAGCAACAGGCCATCCATACAGCCGGCCTGCTGCTCGCGCGCCAGCGACCGGCTCAGGCCCAGCGTCCCGGCAAAGGCCACCGTCGCCCACAGCACGCCCGGAGCCGCCGCGCGGGCCGTGGCTCCACGCAGGTCCAGCGCGAAACTAAAGATCAACAATGCCAGAATGGAAAAGACAAGCATGGCGCTGATCATCTCCCGGGTGTGCAGCTCAGCGGCCATGTCCTTGACGAGGATGGCCCAGACCTTGAGGAAAAATCTCAAATCCCCTCCCCTCCCCCACGCAGTTTCGGACTTATCTGCAGGACACACCGCGCGTGAACCGTTATGGCTGTAGCCGCCTTACTTTGTGGCCAGAGCCTGGTACGCTTCGCCAAACGTGGCTGGGTCGATCGAGTCCCGAGGTTTATCACAGACAACGCGGCCCCGGGCCAGCATCACGACCCGTCGACCAAGGGCCAAACCTCGCTCCAGATTGTGGGTGGTCAAGAGGATCGTTCCCCCCTCGCCCACCAATTCCACGAGGAGATCTGTCAGTGCCTGCGCCGCCTGTGGGTCCAGGCCCGTGTAGGGCTCGTCCAGCAACAGCACCTGAGGCCGATGCAGGACAGACCGGGCCAGCGCCAACCGTTGATGCATTCCCCGCGAAAGGGTACGCACCAGATCTTCGCGCCGTGCAGCCAGACCCACCCGCTCCAGGAGGTCGTCCACACGCGCGGCTGCCGCGTCCAGATCATACATACGGGCATAGAACCGCAGGTTCTGCTCGGCGCTCAGGTCATCGTATAGAAGCGTCTGGTGCGAGAGAAAACCGATGCGCCGGCGTGCCTCGCTGCCAGCCCGCGCGGGGTCCAATCCGGCAATCTGCACCGCGCCGGAGGTGGGCCGCGTCAACGTCGCCAGAATGCGCAGCAGCGTGGTCTTCCCAGCGCCGTTGGGCCCCACCAGCGTCACGAACTCTCCCGTTTCCACAGAGATGTTCACGCCCGCCAGCGCGACGCGAGGGCCGAAGGACTTGAACAGGTCACGCGCCTGAATCATGAATCTATCGCCAATAACGAACGCAGTTGTGCCTTGAGCGACGCCCGCTGCTGATGGTAGGCCATCTCTGCCAGTTCCCCCGCCTCGAAACGCGCATCCAGCGCCACGATCGAATCCACCAGCGGTCGCGCCGGCGCGGGGGGCACACCAGGGACCGGGGAGCGCAGCACCAGGTAAGACGTCACCAGGCCCGCTGCCAACACCACCCATCCCAGGACCATCTCCGCCGCAGTATTACGGACTGACGCTGCACCACCCGGAGCGGCTGGCAAAGAGCCCTGCCCGGCGACCAGCGTGAACGTCAGCGCTTCTCCCGCGGCGAGCGGCCCCGCAGTATAGGAAAGCGACGGCACCATGTCCGTATCCAACCTGCCCGCGGGCACGAGTCCCCCTCCCTCCACCACGATATCCCCCTCGGGCATCACCAGCACGACGGAGGTCACGGGCACGTCAAGGATACGCTCGACGTGGACCCTCTCCCGATCGGGGAAATCGTAGCTAAATAGCACCTCGACGGTTCCAGTGCCAGGGGGAACCGGACGGGTATCGGCGAACCCTCGCGCTCGATCCACATACCGCTCGCCAAGGCCAGGGCCCTCAAAGCGCAAGCCCTCGGCACCATCAGGCAGCCTGAAGGACAACGTAGTGCGACGCCCTGTGCCCGGGAACTCCACGCCCACGCAGGTCCTGTCCCCAGTATTGCTTAGCAGGTGATACTCTCCAACCTGGAGATGATCCCCGGCCCGGCTTACGAATATGTGCGCCTGCGTGACCACGAGAGCGGAGGTATCCTCGGTGATCTCGTACACAGTGACGGGGAGGAAGAGCGTCTGTTCCCCAGTCTCAACCGTGTGCGGATCGGAGAGATATGCCACCTGCCAATAGACAACCCGGGCAATGACCGTCTGCCCCACCTCTAGCGCCAGGTTATCGAAGCGGAAGGAGCCATCGGCGGCCACCGTGACGGTATAGGCCCCGGTCTCCTCCGTCCCGGAAAAGACGTGGAGCACGACGGACATATCCGCCGGGATGCTGCCGCCAGATGTACCGTTGGTCACCTGCCCGGTGACCGCGATCCCATCCTCCTGCGGGGCAGGGACCCAACCGGTTGCCAACAGGAGAGCCAACGGAGCGAGGCAGGCCAGGGCCGCGAGGCGGGGTATGTGCATCATTCCCCTCCTCCATCCAACCGGGCTCCACACCCGGCGCAGAAACGATCATCCTGACCGGCGCGGCGGCCGCATTGGGTGCAGTGGCGTGCCCGATCCCCCGTCGCACGAACCTGCCCTACCCAGATCTCGATCTCGCGGTCCAGATCCGCCCCGCTGCGCGTCACGCGGAATGGCCGGGCCAGATAGGCCGCCACGACAAGCGCTATTCCTACGCCCACCAGTACAGAACCGACGCTCACCTCACCTCCGGCATTCCGCACCACCCCTCATCCGTCATCTCCCGAGCAGACGGTCCAGATCCTGTCGCAACTCCGCGGCGTCCACCGGACCGACGTGCACGGCTGCGGTCTGCCCCTGGGGATCGATCACAAAGGTCTCTGGCACAGCGGTGATGCCGTAGGGGGTGGCGATGCGCCCCTCCGGGTCCAGTCCCAGCGGATAGGTCAGACCAAATTCAGAGCCCATTTCCCGAACCTCGACTTTTTCCTCCTGGACCGCGATGCCAACAAAGAATACCCCCTGCGCCTGATACTCTGACCAGAGGGCCTCCAGCTCAGGGAGCTCATCCGCACAGGATGGGCACCACGTGGTCCAAAAGTTGAGCACGACTACCTGAGCACGCAGGTCGACCAGGCGAAGGTTCGAGCCATCGAGTAAATCGAGGGTAAAATCCGGCGCGGGCTGGCCTGGGAGAGGCCTCCCCGCACGTCCAATCAACGACCCGATGCCGGGCTGCCACATCGCCACGGTGGCGACAACCAGCACCAACAGTCCCGCCGCAAGAGCCACCGTGGTTCCCACCGGCCAGCGTTGCCGCCGGAGAACACCCTCGGGCACGGCTCGGGCGGGAGACGGCCACAGAGCAAGCAATCCACCTGCCAGGAAGACCAACCCACCCAGCCAGAGAAAGTTGATCAAGGGATTGAGGATGACCTTGACGTTCACGAGCCGGTCCACCGACGACGAGAACAGGACCAAGTAGATATCCTCCCGCAGGCCCGTCCGCAGCGCAGGCACCATGAACGTCTGGTCGAAACTCGGATACCGGTTCATCCGCGGCGCGAGCGTGGCAAGATAGTCGCCATCCCGGTAGACCGAGATGGCGGCCCACGTGCTCAGATGGTCCCCCGCGGTCTCTTGACGCAACTCGTCGTACACCAGCGTATACGCCCCCACGTCAACGGGCTCACCCGGCGAGAGCTCAACCTCCGTCTCGAAGGGATACCCGCGGGTGCCGATGACACCCACCGCCATCAAGATGACGCCAACGTGAACCAGATAACCGCCGTACCTGCGGCCGCTATGCCTTCCCCCACGCCCCACACCGCGTCTGGCAACAACGCGCCCGATCTCTGCCAACGCCGTCCCTCCAGCCAGTCCGGCGAGGGCAAAGCCCAGCAAGGAGACCGGGCGGCTGAAACCCGCCAACGCAGCAGCAGCCACCGCGGCGACTGCGCCCAACAACGCAGGCAGGCCACGCCTGCGCACGCGTCGCAGCCCGCCAGCCATACGGGCCAGCAGCGGACAAACGCCCATCACCAGCACCAGCGCCCCAAACTGCGGTCCCGTCACCCGGTCAAACCAGGCCGGGTCGGCCTCGAACCGCCGGCCGGACAGGGCCTGCGTGAGCGTCGGGAGCAGGCTGCCGACGAACACCGAAGCCGTGATGCTGAGCAGGAGCACCAGCGTCAAGACAAACATTCCATCCCGGGAAAACAGCCCCTGGACGGGGTACGGGCTCACGAGGACCGACCGTCGACTGATCATGAGAGCCAACGAAGCGCCCAGCGTCAGGAAAATCGCGGCCAAAAAGTATGGCCCCAGGTCGGAGCGGACAAAGGCGTGGACCGAAAGAATGAGCCCACTGCGAGTTGTAAAGGTGCCAAACAGGACCAGCGCAAAGGAGAGAGCGGCGAGGAATATATTCCACGCGCGAAAACCACCCCGCTGCTCCTGCATCGCGATCCCATGGAGCAGGGCAGTGGCCGTCAGCCAGGGCATCAACCCTGCGTTCTCCACCGGGTCCCAACCCCAGTATCCCCCCCACCCCAGCACGTCGTAGGCCCAACGGGCACCCAGCAGAATACCGAGCCCCAGGAACAGCCACGCCACCACGGTCCAGCGGCGGGCGACAGACGGCCAGTCGCCCACCTGCCGGGTGATCAGCGCTGCTATGGCAAACGCAAAGGGCACAGCCAGGCCTACGTACCCTAGGTACATCGCAGGAGGATGAAAGATCATGCCGGGATGGCGCAGAAGGGGATTCAGCCCCTGCCCATCGGGGGGGATCGTCACCTGCCGGGCAAAGGGGTTACTGAGAAGCAGCGTCACCGCGGCAAAGAAGGCGGTCAGGAGATTGAGGACGACACCGGCCCAGGGCACGAGGTGGAACGCCCGTTCCGGCGAGTGCGCCCGTTTCGACGGGCGGGTCACAACCAGCGCGCTAAAGAGCGCCTGGAGGAACGACCACAGGAGCAGCGATCCCTCCTGCCCCGCCCACACCGCCGAAGCCTTCAGATGTGCCGGCAGGTCACGGCTGGAATGGTGGGCCACGTAGCGGATCCCAAACTGATCGCCCAGGAACGCGCCCAAAAGAGCCGTGAGAGCCACTCCAAGAAGCGCCACGGTGGCGGTAGCGGCGTTACGCCCGCTCTTGGCCCAGCGCGAGTCAGATCGGTGGATGGCCCAAAACCCAGCTCCACCCGCGTAGAGCGCCGTAGCCACGGCTAACCCGACGAGGATCGAACCCACCTCTGCCAGCATCAAGACCCCTCAGCTGGCCCGATGACTCGACGGGAGGTCTGATCTGGAATCTGCTCCTCGTAGCGGCTGGGACACTTGAGGAGGACCTGGTCGGCGTAGAAACGACCATCACTCCCCAATTGACCACGGACGATGGCCTGTGCCTCGTGCTGTAGCAGATCCGGCTTTACCTCTGCGTACACCACCTCCAGACGGAAGGCATTGGGGTCCGTGACCGCAGCGTGCAGCACCTGTGCCAGCCCGCCGGCCCGCTCGACCTCCTCTGGATCGGCCGGTACCTGGACGACAGTAAAGGTCACACGAGGAACAGCCGGGTCGTAAGTGATCGTATCCCCCAGGACAGCGCCCGAGATGGTGATGTTCCGCCCGGTAGCTCCATCCCCCATCGCACGCAGTTCGTCGATGGTGAGGAAATAGCGGGCCGTATTGCCGGTGCTGGTGACAATCAAATAGACCACAGCAGCCACGACGAGCAAGGTGGCGATGATCAGTGTCGTTTTACCTTGCATATCCTGTTCCCCTCGCCGAACCCCCGGGGCCGCACTGAACAGCACGGCGGGGGTTCTCGTAAGACCCAGCTACAAGCTGAGCGTTACAGTATACCCGAGTCCGCCAGAAGTGCAACCAAATGGTCCCACGAGCCCCGACAGATAGAACGCGTCTACGCCGATTGGATCGACCATGGTATAATCCACCCACTATGGAGCGCCGGACCTTTGAGGACCTGGTGGCCGAGGCTGTCAATGGTCTGCCCGAGGACTTTCTAGCGAAACTCGACAACGTCGAGGTCATAGTTGAGGACTGGCCTGACCCGGCGACGATGCGGCGGGCAGGGGTACGCCATCCCGCACAACTCTTGGGTTTCTACCACGGCATCCCACAGACAAAGCGCACGCACGGATACAATCTGGTGCTGCCGGACAAGATCAGCCTCTACCAACGTCCCATCGAGATGCGATGCCGGACGATGGACGAGATACAAGCAACGATCCACCGCGTTCTCCGGCATGAGATTGGCCATCACTTTGGCCTGGACGACGACCGCCTGCGAGAAATCGGCGCCTACTGATCGCACAAGCACACAGTCCACGCAGCATCGACGGTTTAACAGAGATGTAACCAGCCTGTAACCCTGTCTTTGGCAGTCGGTGTTACCATAGTGCTTATGCGAGTCATGGACAAGACAAGCGGTGTATTGTCGCTTGTGACCACCGATAGTATAATACCCGCGCGCGTGGAGGAAGAGTGGTTCAGAGCAGTTACCCATCGCGGTATCCCGACGTAGAAGCCTTGCGGGCTGCGTTTCCGACCACCAAGCACTGCACATACCTAAACCACGCCGTAGCTGCTCCGATGCCTGACCCGGTACGTGCTGCTATGTCCAAGTTCATCGCTGACCGCGGCGTGCTGTTCGACCGCGAGCGCAGGTACGAGCACGTAGGCAGCGAACTGCGCGGTGTGTTAGCCTGGCTGATCAACGGCACACCGCAAGAGATGGCCTTTGTACAGAACACCAGCGAAGGCCTAAACATCATCGCGCACGCACTGCCGCTGCAGCCTGGTGAAAACGTCGTATTATGCGATACGACTCTGCCTTCCCACGTCTTTCCGTGGACGAACCTTCAGCACCGGGAGCTTGAGATGCGCCGCATCCCGCACGACGGAGGAGGGCTGACGGTCAACGCGCTGGACATGTACGCCGACGAACGCACCCGTGCGGTGGTCGTCAGTTCCGTCGAGCCGCTTACCGGCTTCAGAAACGACCTCCAGGCACTAGGGGCGTGGTGCCGGCAACACGGAGCGTATTTCGTCGTAGACGGCACCCCATCGGTGGGAGTCGCGCCGATGGATGTCCAGGCCTGCCACATTGACTTTCTGTCCTGCGACGGCCCCGCCTGGTTGATGGGCCCACCGGGTCAGGGCTTTATCTATTGCCGCCAGGAGTTGGTGGATGAACTCGGCCCTCCACTGGCCGTCTACTTTGCCGGAGAGGGACAGGACCTGCATGCGGGCCGGTTCGAACTCGGCCGTGCGAACACAGTTGGGTTGGTTGGCCTGTTGGCTGCAGTGCGCTTTCTGATGGATATTGGCATCCTGACCATTGAGCGGCGGACGTTACGCCTGACCGAACTGCTGATCGCAGACATTCAGCAACGCGGCTATGAAATCGTGAGCAACCTGCTGCCCAAGCGCCGCTCTGCTATCGTCGCACTCCGCGTCACCGGCGACGCAGACGCGGCGCTCCGCCGGCTGACCGACGCGAAAATCATAGTCTCAAAGCACAAACAAGTCATCTGCGTCTCGCCACACTGCTACAACACTGAGAAAGAAATCACACGGGTCGGCGAGGTACTCGGTGCTTAGCACATAGCCGACCAGAATCTAGATATCGATCCAATTATCGAAATCATTGCAGCGAGGAGTAAGCGTATCATGGCAAACCGTACAGCATCTGCTCCGGCATCATCCAGTCAATTCATCCCCAAGATGCCAACCTCGATCAAGGAGACAGGACTGGGACTGGGCTTCCTGACCGACCTGGCGATCAAGATCATGTACTTTGAGGGAAACATCTCCGGGTACGGGCTGGCCGAACGAATGAAACTCCCCTACCCAGGCGTAATCGACCAGGTGCTAGAGTTTCTCAGACACGAGAAACTGTGCGAAGTGAAGGGATCTGGAGGGTTCGCTGAGGCGGCTTACCAGTATGCGATCGCGGAGAAGGGACGGCTCACAGCACGCGAAGCACTGGATCGCAGCCAATACGCCGGTCCTGCGCCCGTCACACTGGCGGCATATATCCAGGCGATCCACCGCCAGCCCCTGGGCGGCATCGTCGCCAACCAACGCAGCATGCGCAAGGCCCTATCCCACCTGGTCATGAGCGAGGAAACGTTCGCCCAACTCGGCCCGGCAGTTAACTCGGGCCGCTCTGTCTTTCTGTTCGGCAGCCCTGGCAATGGCAAGACCGCCATCGCCGAGAGCATCGGGAGAATGATGCTGGGGAACGACATGCACATCCCCCACGCGATTGAAGTGGGCGGACAGATCATCCGGGTGTTCGATGGCGTCAACCACACAGAGATCGATGGATCATCCTCGGACACCCGAGACCAGGACCCGCGCTGGGTACATATCCGGCGTCCCGTTATCATCACCGGAGGCGAACTGACGCTGGAGACACTCGACCTCGTGTACGACGAGACCAACAAGTACTATGAGGCGCCTTTCCAGATGAAGGCGAACGGCGGCATGCTGCTGATCGACGACTTTGGCCGCCAGCAAGCCCGTCCGCGGGACCTGCTGAACCGGTGGATCGTACCCCTGGAAAAGCGCATCGACTTCCTGACCCTGCACACCGGCCGCAAGATCGAGGTGCCCTTTGAGGTTCTGATCGTCTTTTCGACGAATCTGGCCCCCCGTGACCTGGTGGACGAGGCTTTCCTGAGGCGCATCCGCCACAAGATCGAGATCAAAGATCCGACCTGGGA
>Ga0180431_10009721_pt1 | contig 10804 bp, 10 predicted proteins | sample SS_ome_11_FD_132459 | JGI IMG/M metagenome (GOLD analysis project Ga0180431, IMG submission 132459) | Hypersaline lake sediment archaeal communities from the Salton Sea, California, USA - SS_1_MS_1 metaG | ecosystem: Environmental > Aquatic > Non-marine Saline and Alkaline > Hypersaline >...
CTGGCCGCGTCATATGCACAGACCGGCGCCCAGCTGATAACGGCACTCGTCATGCGTCCCGATACCGGTGAAATCCTTGCCCTCTCGAACAAGCCCGATTACGACCTCAACCGGTTCGGAAATTACCCGGATGATCTTATAAGGAATAAAGCGATTACCGATTCGTTCGAACCGGGCTCGACCTTCAAAATATTCATCTCGTCCATACTTTTTGACAGCGGACTCATCGATGAGGACGACACTTTCGAATGCAGCGGTGAAATCGATGTCGGTGGAGTTACCATACACGACACGGGAGAGCACGGTATCGTGAACCCCAGGCAGATCCTGGAGCGCTCCTGCAACGTGGGAATGGTGCTCTCGGTCGACCGGATCGGCAAATCGGACCTGTTCGAGAAACTGCGGGCCTTCGGTTTCGGAACCCCGACCGGTATCAACCTGCCGGGAGAGGCACGCGGGATACTGAGAAACCCCGGCGAATGGAGCATGCTCTCGAAATACGTTATCGCAATAGGCCAGGAGGTTTCGTCAACACCCCTCCAGATTATTACGGCTGCAGGCGCGATAGCCAACGACGGCGTGCTCATGCAGCCCAGGATCGTAAAGTCCATCGAAAGGCCGGACGGGACCCTGATAAAGGAATACGGTCCCCTCCAGATAAGACGCGTATTAAGTTCCGAGACCGCGAACAGGATGCTCGACATACTGACCGGAGTTCTCTCGGACAGGGGCACGGGATACAATGCCCGAATAGAGGGCTATTCAATGGCGGGAAAAACGGGCACCGCCCAGATAGCCGACAGGGAAAAGGGGGGATACCTGGAAGGGCAGTTCTACGCGTCCTTTATCGGATTTCTCCCCGTTCCGGAACCGAAGATCGTGGTTCTCGTCACCCTTGACCGGCCGACGGGGGAGAGTTACGGAGGTCAGACAGCGGCGCCCGTATTCAAACATATCGTGGAACGTATCGCCCCGTACCTCAACATCTACCCCTCTTCCACGAAAGTGTACATACTGAACGATGCAGACAAATGACATCTACAATTCGAACCTGCGTGCCCTTCGCCGGTTCGGTAACGCGGCACAAAGGGTCGAATCGGCGGAATGTCCCTTCGAGTGCCGCAGGGTGGAACTGGACGGCGCGGTTACCGTCGAGGTGCAAAAAAACGACAAAACCCTCTTCCTCTCCTCCAGGAAAAACCCGGCTCGAGAGGCGCAGCGGCTCGTCTCGGCGGTCCTCGACGGCGGCGAGCAGTTCGTCGTGATCGCGGGCATCGGCATGGGTTACCTGCTGGAAGCCATGCTTGATAATACCAGGGAAACGAAATTCCTCGTCATCGAACCCTCTGAAGGGCTTTTTCGCTTCATCCTCGGTATTCGCGACCTCTCGTCTCTTCTGACCGACGAACGCGTTATAGACCTGCTCCTTGATCCCGGTTTCATTCAGTATTCCGACCTCGTGGAACACCCCTCGGATACCCGGTTCGAGTTCGTGCCCGCGCGGCCCTACCTGAACCTCTTTCCGGAAGCGATGAAGGGATACGCCGATAACTTCAATTCCTTTATGAACAGCCGGAGGATAAACGTCGCGACCCTGGGACGGTTCGACCGGCTCTGGACGAGGAACACGTTCAGAAACGCCGAATACTTCTTTTCCTCACCGGGCGCGAAGCTCCTGTACGGCCGATTCCGGGGAATCCCGGCCCTCGTCATAGGAGCCGGTCCGTCGGTGGAGGAAGACCTCGAAACCATTGGAATACTGGCCAAGCGGACGGTTCTCATAGCGGTCGACACCGCGCTGAAATCACTCCTGATGCGGGGGATAATTCCCGATTTCGCCGTAACGGTCGATCCGCAGTTCATCAACAGCCTTCATCTCGCTTTTCTCCCGCAAAAGGACCTTCCCGTGCTCGTTGCGGACCCGGCCGTTTCACCAGCAGTACTGCGCGGGTATCGGGGCCCTAAAGTACTGACATCCTCCGTGTTCAATCCCGGAAAAATCATCGAACGGTTTTCGGGCACAAAGGGAGGCATAGCGGCCGGCGGTTCCGTTTCAACCACGGCCTTCGACCTTGCCCGCCGCATGGGTGCCGATCCGGTCATACTCATGGGGATGGACCTCTCCTACAAACCGGGAAGAACACATCTTCGCGGTTCCTTTATCGAAAGTTATGTCTTTTCCAGGCATTCCAGGCTCGAAACACCGGATACGTTCTTTACACGGTATATAAGGGGAGGAAACCCGGGTTTCGTGAAGAACCGGGACGGAATAACGGTCGTAAGCGACAGCCGCATGCTGCTCTACAGGTCGTGGTTCGAGCATTCGATCGAGCCCGGCAGCAGGGTACTGAACGGAACGCGGGGAGGGCTCTCCCTGCACCCCATCGAAGACGTGAACCCCGACCGCCTCCCGTCAATCATCCCGGATAGAAAAAAGAAGACGAGGTGCGCCGTGGAGGCGGCGAGGTCGGAATTAAAGAAGCTGCTTGGGAACCGGGCCGGTATGGACGGATTTATGAATTACATGGATTCGGTGCTCCGCGCCATGGCCGGTCTGAAGAAAGCCGCACGTGAAGCCGAGGACCTGAACCGTACGGGGCGGTATGAAAAACTGGCTCCGCTCGACGAAAAGATCCTTTCATTCACCGAGGAAAACCGACTCATCAGCATGGTGATGCAGAAACCAATCGCCGAGATCATGGGGACTCGCGCGGAGACGAAGAAGACCTCCGTCGAAAATGCGGGAAGACTCTACCGGGCAATAGCGGAGGCCGCGGATTACGTTACCGCCCTCCTTGAACGGACACGGAGTTCCCTGGGTCCGCGGACGAACTGAAACCCGCAGCGGGGCCGGACCGGCTCATTTGAATATCTCTCCCGTTTCCATGTACCAGAGAACGAAATCGAGATGGTCGATCGGGATATTCGTTTCCATAGCAAAACGGCGCATACGGTCCTCAATTTGAAGGTATCTCACCCGGGTGAGGGAGGGGGGCATCTCGTCGATAACGGAAAGCGCCCGGAGGTTCTTCAGAACATGCCGGTCGAGTATGGCCGTATCCGTGAACCCGATATTCCTGAGAAAATGGCTCGCCTCCTTGTATCCCAGGCCGTGTACCGTATGAACGAGCCAATCGCGTTTATGCGCGGTGTCCCGGTGCGCACCGAGTTCTTTCCCGACCGTGTAGGAACCGTTCGTATAAAAACGGCGCAGCGCCTCCTCCACCCGCCGCGCCTTGTTGTTCTTAAACCTGACGACCGCGAGCTCCCGAGTGAGCCGCTCCCTGTCCACACCCTCCGGTCCGATTATACGCTCTTCCCGAAGAACCCGTACCGCCTTCCACGCCGATCGTGCCCGGGAAGCGGGAGTGAGAAGGCAGAATACGAGCTCCCAGAAGATATCCTCTTCCGAGCCGCAGTCCCGGATTTTTCTGAATTCATCAATTCTCGAACGAATCAAAGGGCGGATTTTATCGTATACCTCGTGTAGCTCCCCCCGGCTCAGGACCGCCGGTCCCATTCCGGGACGCTCAGAAGGGTGCGAAATCATTTTCCGTAAAAAAATCCTCCTCTAAAAGCGTCATCTCCCTATAGAGCGCGTCGTAATGGTCCTTTTCCCATTCCGCCAGCGTCCGGAAGAAATCACCGGTACCGCCCTCACCCAGCTCCCGGGCCGTCTTTTCATAAAACTCGAATGATTCCTTTTCAAGCTTCAGCCCGATCGACAGAACGGACATCTCGAAATGCTTTCCCGTGAGCCTTTCTTTGAAAGTGTCCGAGAAAATCGGTGCACCTGCATCCTTGAAATCAACGAGGCGGGGAAGTACCGGCGGGACCATCTCCTCTCCGTCGACAAGCGAACGGTATAAAATTTTCAATGCCTCGAGATGGGAATCCTCCTCGCGGGCGAGGTAACCGAAAACCTCCTTCGCCTTCTCGTCGTCGGTTTTTTCAGCCGCGAGGGAATACAGCTCACGTCCCTCGATCTCTCCCTTTATCGCTAATCTGAAGGCCTCTTTCAAATCCATGGTTCATCTCCTCTTTTTCGGGGCGAGCTCTGAGCGCTCATTCGAAATTTATAATCGCCGCATGGTTCCCGGGTTCTTACCGGTTCGGCTACCGCACGGTAAACTCGACCAGCACTCCGCCGTCTACATAGAGAATATAATCCCCCCTCCGCAGAAAACTTACCGAATATCGGTCTTCCTCCGATTTTATTCTTTCCACGATCCTCCCGCCCTCTTCGAGGTGGATCTTTTTTCCCCTGATTCCCTCGAGCACCACCGCAAAGGTATCCTCCTCATCGGCCTTCACCTCTACGGACACTCCCCCCTTACGCAGGGAAAAGGATTTCGTCTTCCCGCCTCTCACCGGCAGAAGGCGAACCGGAACGAATCCCTCACCGCCCTCGATATTTTCCAGGAGCTCGATCACGTCCCGAAAAAGCCTGAACCGTGCTCTCAACGGCTTACGGTCCGGAAGCGGCTCGAAATCGGTCGTGGACATTGTGAAGATATCCTTCTTTGCCAGGAGCAAAGCCTCCATGCACTCCCTGCATCCCGGAAGGTGTTTTGCAAACGCCCGCTCCGCCTCCTCGGGCAGAGCGCCGTCGATGTACATGGCGATAAAATTCGCATCGTTAAAACGACATTTCTTCATGGCGCATCTCCTGCAGTACTATTCGAACGGTTTTTTTCATGCGGGCTATAGATGTGGACACGGTACCGATGGGCATGCCCAGAAACGAAGCGATGGATTTGTACGAAGGATTGAGCCTGATTTTCCTGTACTCCTCGATCAGGGCGTCCCTCCTTTTCTTTAAACGTCCCGTTACGTCGCCTTCCCTGTCCGCCTCCTTCTCGAGTATCTCCCGGTATAGGCCGCCCAGCCTGTCGAGGATATCTCTATGGACGGCATACTTCCGCACCATTGAATTCCGTATACCGTCTATCCCTTCGAGAACCTCCCGAACCGAAGCGCCGGTCGTAACCGCGATAAAACCGACGTCCTCAGGTCTCAGGTCTTCTATGAAGTAGAGATGAAAAAACAGCCGCTGTTTCATGTTCAGATTTCTGACTATACCGTCGATGAGCCGGTCATAGCCCTCCTTGTTCGACCGTACATAGTCCTTTCGCTCCGCAATCACATCATAGAGACGGGCTCCTTCCCCGCAATCGAGAGAAAAGGGCGGCTGCTCACTCGTTTTATGCTCCCGGAGAAAATTGAGATACCGCCGCCTTAAAACCACGGTGAACCAGGTGACGAAACGAGCCTCGCTCTCCCTGTAGCGTGACAGTATTCTTTCGAGCCGTAAAAGAACATACTCGTAGAAGTTTCCGCATTGGTCGGGCCCGGACCTGAATACAATACGGGGATAGTTATATATATAGGGAGAGAGTATCCTGACAATCCGTGCGTAACAGGATTTTTCCCCGCTGCCGTATCTTCGTATGCAGCTCTTTATCTGAGCATCGGGAATTCTATCCATCATATTTCATCTCCGCCTCACCCTGCAGGATGAAGAGAAGCGGCAGGACGTCATCCTTCTCGAATCGCGCGTTGAGCGCCCTGTTCAGGGCATAGCCGATTTCGAAACCCCAGGAGAGATACCGATAGAAGAGCAGGATGAAGGGACACATGTCGCGGTCCGGAATTCTCCAGCGTGAGGAGACGGTATTCTTTACACCCCGTTGAAGAAGATCGAATCCCATGCCGAGCGTGTTTCCGCACGTACTCATAAACACGAGCGAGGGGAGGCTGGACGCGCTCAGGTCGTCCACCCCGAACGACGAGCCGCCTATATCCCATCCCGCCGATCCGTCAGAGTTGTGTCCAGCGAAATGGACGATATCGTAGCGGGACAGGTATTCCCCGAATAAATGCGGTTTGAGAGGCCTTGACAGGAGGTCAGCTTCAATACCCCGCTTCTCGAGCTCCGAGAGGAGTTCCATGCCCTCCTCGTACGCACGCTCGCATGACTCCGCGGGATCCGCAATTATCAGGACCCGACGGACGGAGGAATCCTTTTGCGAGGTGCGCCGCCGGTCCCTTTCGGACTCGCCCCTTCCCCTGAAGCTCATGATATTCTTCCTGAAAATGAATTCCTCCCTGAAAGCGAGCTCAAAGGGTATTCGCTCGATATATCCGTCCCCCGCGACCGCAACGGAAAAACCGCCCTCATCGAACAGCGGCTCAGCCGGTGTGGAATCAAAAAATTTATCGTAGATCTTCTCACCGATCTTTTGCGCGAAAAGAATGAATTCCCCATCACTGCCGCGCCAGAGGAGTTCTTCTGCTTCCCGCAGCTCCCTGCGCATAAGGGGCAGAAAGGATGTTCCCGTCTTTACCGGGTACGATGCTATGCTCGTCTTCCCTGAGAGACCTATGACCGTCACCCCGACCCGTTCGTCTCCTCCGTCCAGGGCGATAACGAGCGGCTCCCGCTTCGTATTGAAGCAGCACAGTTCCTCGAGTATTCTGTTCTCCCGGTTCCCGTCGAGGAAAAAGTCGTCCGCCCGGCCGTCACACCATCTCCCCAGAGGAACTCCTTTTGGATAAAGTGAAGAGCAGTCGAGGTCCAGGCGTTCGAATATATAGTGCCGTTCCCTTCCCTCGCCGCCGTTGAACGGGCCGGATTCGGGGTTTTTCTCTTCCCTCACCTTTCCCGAGGGCTTGAACGGCCCGAACACGGTCTTCGAATCGGTTTCGAGGAGAAAGAGCCTGTCGTGACTTCGAATAGCATGAAGGTTGTACCGGCGGTCACCCCTCGGCACGCGTACCATGCTGAGGCCGATGGATTGAGCGAGGTTCTTCGAATCGGTTTGAATGAGGTATGCCATCACGGAGCGCTGATATAAAATAGGTATCTAACCGGAACATCAGAAGGAGCGCAGGTATGCGGGCTTCAAATAACCGTGTTCCGGCTCTATTTTCAGCTCATCGGCGAGGGAGAAGATGAAACGGGCGCTCGGGTTGGAAGCGAGGAACGATCCGGGCAAATCCAGGTGCGCGTAGTCCTTCAGCTCATCATCCGGAGCCGTGATCGTCCGTGGGCTTCGTTCCCTGATGAACGTAAGAAAATCGTCCCTGTCAAGCACAAGGTAATCGGTGACCCGCCCGCCCCTTTCATAATACGCGGTAAAGACCTCGTTCCTTCTCGAACGAATAAAGGGGATGACGGAAGTATACCACGCGCCGCACCCGAATGCAAGGAGATCGAGCGATGATACGGATGCGACCGGTATGCGCAGAGTTTGAGAAAGCGTATTGATGAAGGAGAGGGCCACCCGTATCCCCGTAAAGGAGCCGGGCCCGTTGCCGGCATAGGCCTCCTGTATGTCGGAAGCGGATTTATTCAGTTTTTGAAGGAGGAACTCCACGATACCCGCGACCTGCTGGGAACCGGCGGACTTTTTTCGAATCTCCATATTTGCCGATAATCCGGATCCTTCCAGCGCGATGGAGAGCACGTTCGTGGAGGTATCGACGCCGAGTTTCACGCCTCTCCCCTCTCAACCGTAATAACGCGGCCTTCCTCCTCGATTTCAAACCTTACCCGAAGAGGGGATTCGAGAAGGCCTCCGAGCGCCTCTCCCCACTCTATGACCACCACGGTATCCTCGTGATAAATGCAATCCTCCAGGAGGTCCTCCATTTCACCGGGCCGGTCAAGCCTGTAAAAATCAAAGTGGCAGAGTCTGAGCCGTCCCTCGTACCTGTTCATGATGGCAAAGGAGGGGCTCGTTACCACATCCTCGATATCGAGCCCGCGCGCTATGCCCTTCGTAAAAACCGTTTTCCCGCTCCCCAGCCCTCCCTCCAGGAGTACAACCTCACCTCCGGTCAGGGTGCGTCCCAGGGATTCTCCTGCGGAAAGCGTCTCCTCAGGGGTTTTTGTCTCTGATCTCGTCCGCATCTGCGTAAGGTATATCCCGGCGGTTATAATGCAAAGTATAATTCAGCTCCAGCGCGAAGAGTGCGATCGCCCATGAGGCGTAGAGCCAGATAAGGAGTATGGGCACAAATGCGAGCGAGCCGTATATCAGGTTGAGCTGCGGTATGAGGTGTACATAGAGATTCAGTCCGATTCTTAGTCCGTACCAGATCGTTCCGCCGAAGCATCCTGACAGGAGAGAATAAAAAATATTCACCTTCCCGTGTGGAATAAACTGACAAACGAGCACGAGCACGATCCAGTGAAGGAAAATCGATACGACGTGCTCCACTCCCGTGGAGAGAACCGGAATGCCGCCTATCCCGGAAAGCGCGAGGATGTTCCGGAAGAAAAACGCGCTTATCAGGATGGGAGGAACCGAAACGAGGGCGATAAAGAACTTAACGGTGCTCCAGAGCAGTGAATGGCCCTTGTCCCAGCGCCAGATGCTGTTGACCGTCTTGCTGATGGAAAAAAAGAGCAGGAACCCGATGACGATGGAAAAAATAACGCCGAAAAAGCCGACGGATATATCCTCGAGCAGGAATTGAATGCGCTCCGATATGACCGACGCCTTCTGAGGAAGGAAGTATCCATTGATGAGCTCCATGAGCCGTTGTTCGACCATGGGAAAGAAGGCAAGGTTCTTCAGCTCGAGTACGATGATGATGAGAATGGGTACGAGGGAAAGCAGGGAGAGATAGCTGAGCGAGCGTGCGTGGAGGTCACAGCGGTCTTTTCCGAAACGTACAATGGTACTCCAGAGAATCTTGCTGCGCTTCAAGGATACCCTCATTAAAGAAACAGTGATCCCTCCGGACAGCGCAATTCATCCATCTTCGCGGCCTCCGTTTCTGTTACAATAGGCGTGTTCAGGAAATATTATAGTGCCTGATAGTCGTACAGGACGGCGAAGATGTCGTTTTTATACTTCTTGTCTATCTTTGTAAACTGTATGTGCATCAGCCAGGTCTTGCGGGCGCTGTTCTTCTCGATCCGCCTGACCTTTCCGAATGCAACCAGCCGGTAATCTTCCTTCAGCTCGAACTCTATGCGCAGAAACCTGTTCCTGTCAATGGGAACGGTGGTTTCAACCGTCATGCCTCCGACCGAGAGATCGGTTACCGTACCCCAGTGCGTGTCCTTTTTATCCACGATCGCTTTTTTCTTTCCACCCTCTTCCACCACCCGCACCCTGGAAAAGAATACGGGCATGCGAACACTCTTTCGCGGGTAGAGCCTTCTCTGCGACTTTCCGATCGTATCCGTGTGTTTCAGGCAGAGGCACTGGATATCATCGGAAACCTTCACATCATCGACTCTGGACAGGAAGTTGTACCCCGTATCATCGTTTTCCCACACGGTACACTTCACCTTTTTCTTGTCCCACGGAACGATCTTACCGGGAGGCAGAACGGGAATGGATATGCCCAGATAGTCTTCTTCGTTGCTGTTCACGGAAACGGAATAACTACCGTGCTTCTCCACCTGTAATTGCATATTCGTACCGACGGCTATCTGCTTTGTCGATGTAAGGGTGCCGGACCGTGTTCGGGAGATCTTGTTGCGAAGCCGGTAATACGCGTTGATGACGTCTTCCTTTGATTCACCCTTTGCCTCCGCAAGGCTCAACTTGCGCACCGTTCTCTGAATGCAGGAGTCCAGAATGTTCGTGGACGTGAATATGAGAGCGGGTCTCGAGAGCTTGTGAGCAACAACGAGCCTCTTCAGCCTTTCGGTTTCCTGCTTGGTCAGGCCCCTTTGCTTCGCGATCTGATAGAAACTGCGCCAGCCCGGACCCGCCCCGTCCTTCTTCTTCTTTCCGCCTGCGGCTTTTCGAGCGGCAATGAAGAAACCGACGCCGACAACGACAAGAACAACGATAAGAAGGATTATCTGAGACGAGGTGGGGCTTGAGAACTGAAATGCCTGGACTTCCACTTTAATTCGCTCTCCGGGAAAGGGATCCCTGGTTCAGTACTTACCTCTGTTACATTATCAGGAATTATTCTCTATTATATACCCATACATACTCTCTTTCAAGCATGTACTCGCTGCACCGATAACGGCATACCGTGTAAAGGGCGGTTTATAGGGGTCAGGACGGATCGGCCGTCATGATCTCCCGGTATACGGGTGGTATCGTCCCTCCATGGTCTCCGGGGTCATACCCCCTGATCAGGAACTCGATGAGCGTGGTCTTATTTCCCGGCAGCAGGGCTTTTACCGTGAGCTTGAGCGGAAGCCTCAGGTTGTCTCTGCTTATAAAGATTTCGATGCCCTCATTTTCCACAACGAGCCTTTGTACGGGTACGGGAGCGCCTCCCATGAGAGAAGGGATGCTTACCCGGGACTCCCCCGTGTCCTCGAGAATGACTGTTTTCACCCTCTTCTCCTCCAGGAAATCGAAGGTGAATCCCCCTTCAAGCAGGCGGGGATAATACCGCAGGTGGTAAATGACGGAAAAAAGATCGAAAACATCATGCTCGAACGCGATCGTCCTGCCCTCACCCGTATCGGCGTTTTCGAGCATGACCTTTCCCCCCGCCCGGTCGACACGATAGAGAAGCCGGGCGACCCTCTCCCCTTCCGTCACGTGTTTCTCGATAGTATCGGGAAGAAGTGTTTCGCGGTCCAGCGATACGAACCACTTGTCGTCGAGCTTGTAAAAGAGGCTCATGAAGGGGGTGGTACGGGAGCTGCCTCTGAGAAGATAGCCGCCGCAGCCGGGGTCGGACATGAACTCGATTGTCTGCGTTCCTACGCGAAAGCCCGCCGCGAGAATGGCATATTCCACACGCTCACCCGTATGAAAGGGCGCGGTATCCGGACGCGCGATAACGGGTACGAGAAGAAGTATGAGCAGCACGA
>Ga0180431_10009722_pt1 | contig 10804 bp, 6 predicted proteins | sample SS_ome_11_FD_132459 | JGI IMG/M metagenome (GOLD analysis project Ga0180431, IMG submission 132459) | Hypersaline lake sediment archaeal communities from the Salton Sea, California, USA - SS_1_MS_1 metaG | ecosystem: Environmental > Aquatic > Non-marine Saline and Alkaline > Hypersaline >...
GGAAGAATTCCGCGAATTCATACCCAGTCGCCGCTCAAGTACTTCAATGTGTTTTTGCAAGTTTCTGTTCTCTTGTTCCAACAAGGCCAATCGTTGCTCCAACGCTGCGATTTTCTTTTCCAATGACTTTATATATGCGTCCTTGTCCATACCAGAGTTATCGGACATAGGCACGCTTTTACATAAAATAAGGTGTTTTCAGTGAACGCTTACGTTTTTTATTTTTTGCCTTTGGCATTTTTGGGGACCCCATTGGAACCGGTACCAAGCAGTAAAATCGGAGCGGCTATGGCAATGGATGAATAGGTACCAACGATAATGCCAAAACCTATTGCAAAAGTAAAGCCTCTGAGGCCCTGACCTCCAAAGACATACATTATCAGCACAACAATAAACGTAGTGAAAGAGGTCAAGAGTGTTCTGGAAATAGTCTGGTTAATGCTGTTGGTGATTATCTGCGGATTGAGAAGACCTTTGTGGCGGTTTTCACGAATACGGTCGAAAACAACAATAGTATCATTAAGCGAGTAGCCAATGAGTGTTAAGAAAGCCGCTATCATTGCGAGGTTGATTTTGAAGTCTCCAATCAGCAGTGAGGCGCCTATAGTGGTTTGTGCGATGTAAGTACAGGCGGTAATTGCGCCAAGGGTGATACATACGTCGTGGACCAATGCGACAATTGCGGCAATTCCGTACGTGAGGTCTCCGAATCGGAATCCGATATAAGCAACGATTGCGAGCAACGACAGAACAATCGCAATCAAAGCCCTTGTTTTTTGTTCTGTCCCTACGGAAGGGTTAATCTGTGTTACTCTCGGCAGTGAGGTTTCCAGTGTTGTCGCCGCCGTTACTTTTGTGGTTTCGTTTTCAACGAACTGTGTCCATTCGTTCTCGGTTAGTTCGCGCAGTCCGGCCTCGGGCGGGGCGCTTAGATAAACAAAATTATTCACCGGCTTATCGGGCTGCATTTGGTTCAGGGTGGTATCGAGGATTTGATAGGGGTAATAATTGAGGTTCTGTGTATCAGGTTTGAAGCGCAGAGCCTTGAATCTTGAGTCAATATCTTCTGCAGTGGCGGCCTTTTCGAGTTCGCAGGTAATTCTGATACCGCCGAGAAAATCTACCAGTTGGGGGAAAGAATCTATAAGCTCTTCGGTTATTTTTTGCTCTGCTGTTATTTTAGGCAGGAGGTTTTGCTGTATTTGCAGTTCGTCTGCAAAAGCATTTAATATCGTGTTGTTGACGATTTCATCGACTTTCGGCTGAGAGATTTGAGCGTTGGGAAAAGCCATTTCCAGGATGCCTTTTACCTGGGATTTGTTTGTGTTATTTGTCTCTATAACAAAATCAGCAGGGTTGCTTTTTTGGATTATCCGTAAGTTGGTTAATTTACCTTCAAAGCGTCCCTGGGCCTTTCTGATTGCTAAAGCCATCTTTTCGGGATTTTGCTGTTGAGATTCACCGAAGGTTACTGTAACGGTGGTTCTATTAGTTTCGGTGGTGTTGATTTCATATTGCCTATTTGACTTTCCGATACTGTAAACGTTTGCCGCTGCGAGAGCGGGATTGTTCAGATTGATGCCGGCCTGGTGTATTCTGTCCTCAATGTCTTCTCTGATGAGATTTGCGTTTTCTTTTAAGTTGATTTGGACAGAAGTTCCGCCGGTAAATTCGATATCATATTTGTTGTTTACTGCGGGGTCTCTTGTAAAGAAGACAAAAAGCCCTGCGGCGACAAGCAGAGTTGAGATTGTCAGGAAAACGCCTCTAAATGCCATCCAGTTTACGTTGGGATTGTGTATGAGACGGAGCATAAACAAATGGTCTTTGATGATTCGTTTGGCCAGCAGCCAGTCGAAGGCTATACGCGTTACAAACAGTGCGGTGAACATACTCGATGCGATACCAAGCATAAGTACAATGGCGAAGCCCTTTATTTCTTCCGAGGCGACATAGAAAAGAATTGCAGCAGTAATAAAGGTGGTTATATTTGCATCGAGAATGGTTCTGAAAGCCCTTTCGTAGCCGTTTTTGATGGCCATTGTGAGAGAAGAGCCTCGCTGCTGCTCTTCGCGAATTCTCTCGAAAATAAGTACGTTTGCGTCAACGCTCATACCGATTGTAAGTATGATGCCTGCGATGCCGGGCAGTGTGAATGTTGCCCTTACAAGCGCCATTATCGCAAGGACAAAGAGCAGGTTCATAAACAATGCGACATCAGCTATTGAGCCCGCAAGCATATAGTAGAAGAGCATACAGAAGATTACGACGATAAATCCGATTATGCCTGCTTCGATACCTTTGTCGCGATTGTCGGCGCCGATTGATGGACCGATTGTTTTTATCGAGATGGGCTGCTCAATCAACATAGCAGGTAAAGAACCGGCATTGAGCTTACTAATCATATCTTCGGTTTCTTGCTGAGAGAAACTGCCTGTAATTTGGCCGTCAGTGGTTATTTTTGTCTGGATATTTGGTGCCGAGATTGCGAGGCCGTCGAGCAGGATGCACAAAGGTCGTCCAATATTCTTTGCGGTAACGTTACCGAATAACCTGCCGCCTCTTTCATCGAGTGTAAAGCCGATAGCCCTTCGTCCCATCTGATCGGTTGATGGCCTGGCCTTTTTTAATGTCCAGTCGTTTTCACCGGTGCCGTGCACCATAATCTCATCCTGCTGGTTGCTGGCCAGGACATAATATTTCTCACCGAACTGGCCGATAACGGCTTCGGTTGCCCGTATCCAACCTGCGAGTTCCTCCTGGGTTGCGTTTTCGAGCTCGAACCATATATATTTACTGTCAGAAGCGAACTTTGGGCCTTTTGTTTTAAGGGAATCGACATAGGACGATAGTTCTTCGATGTCGAATTTTGGGTTGGTATCGGGATTGGTGGTCGGGATTATTCTAAATTCGAGTATGCCGGCGCCTTTTAGCATGCGCTGAAGGTCTCTGGGGTCGTCAAGTTTTCCTTTGAATGGCCGATACTCATCAAAGGCTTCGACAACTTTGTCGATTTTTTCGGCCCGGGCGGGGAACTCGCTTTTGAGCTCGTCAATAATCTGTTTTCTTTCTACTGATTTTGGGGGCGTTTCAATGGCTGTGTTTATCTGGTCTCTGGTGAGACTTAATCTGTCAAGGGCTTTTTTGGCATTTTTGTATTGGATATTTTTGCCTGTTTCGGGTTCGGTTAGCTTTTCGGCGACATCAGCCCATTTGGCATATTCTTTTGTGTATTCGATTACTAAATCAAGCTTGTCGTTCGGGTCAAGCAAATCGCTGAGCAATTCTGACAGTTTTTGCTCGTCAAGAGTGAGCCATTGGCTTACGTTCTGCTTTATGAGCTCGATGTCAAATCCGGCCGATGATATTGCTTCTTCTTTGGCCTGAAGTTCCGAGAGGAATTCGTCTCTTTTGTCCTGCAGGGCCTTTCGCTCATCGTAAGCGGCGGCGAGTTCCTCGAGTATTGTTAGTCTGTCGGAAGAGCCTTTGGCAAAGTTTTTAAAATCCTCGGAGCGTTGTTCAGTTGTTTTTTGCAGTGAGCGCATAATTGCCGACGGAGTGATATTTTGCCTCAGCAGTTCGCTGACGGCCTTTTCAAAATTCTGTCGTTTGTTGCGAGCTTCTGCGCTTGCCAGAGGCATTTGAATCTCAAATCGTGTGGCGCCCTGCGGCCGCCATATGAGGTTTTGAATATTGGCCGGGTCTATCCGCCTTCGCAGAACGGTTATCATTTTTGTTGAGAGGTCTTTCCTCTCGGCTGGGGGCAGTCCCTGGGCGTCAATTTCATAAATGAGGCTGGTTCCGCCGGCCAGGTCTATTCCGGGCTTTAAGGTTTCATTAGGCGGATATAATGTCCAGGCCGCAACCAGCACCAGAACAATGACTAAAACAATTTTCCAGGTCAAATTTTTGTTCATAACCGCTCCGGTAATAAATTGTGTTGATGCGTATATGCGTAAATGAGTGAATGTATTTGCTCATCAACTATCGGCGGATTCACTCATCCGCGATTTAATCATTCGATAGATTCTTTCCAATTGCGTTGGTGCTGACTCTTATCTTAGTATTATTAGACTCGTCAATCTTTAAGATAATCTCATCGTCCTTAATGTCCACGATGGTGCCCAGAATTCCGCCGATGGTGCGAACCTTGTCATTTTTTTTCAGGGACTTGACCATTTGTTTGTGCTGCTGCTCTTTTTTTCGCGGGCCTCTGAAAATGAGAAAGTAAAACACAACAAACATCAGGCCAATCATAATCATAGTTGGCAGAGCAGACCTTGGCTGTTGAGTTGGCGGAGCACCGGCATCAGGGGCGGTTTGGTCAACAGTTTTAGTTGTGGTTTGCTCAGAAGTAACCGGCTCTGAGGAGATGCCCGGGGCATTAGCTAATATCCAGATATTGTCCATTTTAATTTTCCTTTCGTTTAAAGAAGTTGAAAACTTAAAGCTAAAAGCTAAAAATCATAGCGTAAAACTTAAAATTAGATAAGCTTTGAATTTTAAGCTATGGTTTTACATTTTTCGATTTACGTTTTTCGCTTTTCTTTAGCCTGATTTATAACCTAAATTTGCTGCAAATTACAGAGAATTCTTTAAATAGCGTATATTTGTAGCGGATAGCCGGCAGAAAAACAAAGACTAAATTCTATGGATATAAAGTTTCGTATTTTTTCAGTTTCTTATCCGCCCAGTTAGCAAATTGATTTTTTTCTATATTTTGCCTTATTTCGGCCATTAGTTTCTGGTAAAAGCTGAGATTGTGGAGCGAAACCAGGATTGGGGCGAGCATTTCTGATATATTAAAGAAATGTCTGATAGAGGCCCGGCTGAAGCTTTTGCAAGCGTAGCAGTCGCAGTCGGCTTCGATGGGCCTGTCGTCATCAATGTTGGAGCTGCTTCTTAGTCTGACGGGGCCGTTTTCGGTGAATGCAAAGGCATTTCGTCCGTTTCTTGTCGGCAGGACACAGTCGAACATATCAATGCCGGTCTTTACTGCGGCGATAATATCAGCAGGGGTGCCGACGCCCATTAAATAACGTGGTTTGTTCTGCGGCAAAAGCTGCGTTGTATGGGAGACTGTTTTTATCATATTGTCGTGTCCTTCGCCGACGCTTAATCCGCCGCCGGCGTAACCGTCGAAGTCCATTTTGACAAGCTCACGGGCACAGTGCGCTCTCAAAGCTGTATTTATACCGCCTTGAACAATAGCGAAAAGGAGTTGTCTGGGGTTGGAGTGGGCCTGTTTGCATCGGCGGGCCCAGTGTATGGTTCTCTCTACGGCTTCTTTCAATTGCGAATTTTCACAGGGAAAGGGCGTGCATTCGTCAAGACACATTATTATGTCGGCGCCGAGTCGATTTTGGATTTTGGTGGCGGTTTCAGGATTTAAGTGTATTTTTGTTCCATCAATGTGGCTGGCAAATTCAACGCCATCATCAGAGATTTTTGTGAGTGGGTTTAGCGAAAAAATCTGGTAACCGCCGCTGTCGGTAAGTATCGACCTGTCCCAGGACATAAGTTTGTGCAGTCCGCCGAGCTTTTCAACTACTTCGACTCCGGGTCGAAGTAGTAAATGGTAAGTGTTGGCTAAAATAATGTCGCAGCCGATTTGCTCTAATTGTTGTGGGGTGATTGCCTTTACGGCGCCTGCGGTGCCTACCGGTATAAAAACCGGTGTTTGAATCGTGCCGTGAGGTGTGGTTAGAACAGCCCGCCGAGCAGCACAGCGACGGTCCTTATTGAGAATTTCAAAGTCAGCCATTTCAATAAATTTTGCTCATTGTTGATAGTTCATAGTTCATTGACAATTGACAACGAACTACGAACAACAAACTACGAACAACAAACTACGAACAACGAACTACAAACTACGAACTATTTCAATAAATACTTTCGAATTTTGAGCCGGGATAATAATAAAATAGAATCTGCTCTGTGGTTTTTCCTTTCCTTGCCATAGCCTGGGCACCGCATTGACACATTCCCACGCCGTGTCCGTAACCTCTGCCGGAAGAGAAGACCAGTTTATCAGAATTTCCCTGTGTATCGTTTTGTGTTTGGGAGTTGTCGTTCATATCGGTGATTTGGCAAATAGTGCTTCTTAACTTTCGGCCGGTCGGGTCGATTGCCAGGCGCAGGTCTTCGGCTCGGAGGAAATCAAATTTTCCGGTTGAGCCGATGAGTTTGAGCTTTGTCAATCGGGAGAACCGACCATAATTGCTTTGTTGTACAGGGATGATATTTGTAATTTTGCCGAGCCGCTCTAAAGTTGGGTATCTTTTAAGGAGTCTTTTTGTAACCTCGGCTTTGTCGAATTGAACTGTTGGCCAGAAGAAAAATTTTGTCTTTGCTGCGTCCCTGCAGTATGGGCACTCGACGCCTGATAGAGGCTCGAAGAGGTCTCCTCCAAACATATTTTGGCTGTTTTCAGTGTGGCCGCCGCAGATTGAACTATAGTAGGCAGGGAAAACGTCTATTGTTGCGGTATTATGCTCGCAGACGAGGACCTTGCCGCGTGTTTTATTGACGGCATCCCAAACCTGCGCCGACTCTGCGGAGATACCCCGGTAAAGCTGGTTCGCCTGCGTTTTCAGGACGTCCCAGCTTCGCTCGGCGCCGAATTGTTTTTTGATGTACCAGCAGTATGTTCTTGCCGCAATTGTCTGGGCCCGAAGGGCGGCCGGCTCCCAATAATCAGGCATTTCGGCTCCTACGACACCGGCTAAATATGATTCAGGCGGAACAAGATTGACTGCATCAAAAGAGTTGGCATCAGGATTGAGTATTAGTTTGAGTTTGCCGCGATAATCTTCGCCGTTAAGGTTAAAGATGTACGGTTCGTCAGGGGCAATAACAACTTCACTGTCCACAGATGACCAGCCGGCAATAGTAATTCTGCCGGCAGAAATCTTTGCTCTTATCGGTACATAAACACGGTCAAAGTGGGCCCGCAGGGATTGTTGCTGAAGGCTGTTGATACTGAAGGATGATGGGAACTTTAAGGTGCAGCCGGTAACATCATCAAGAAGCAGAACCCTTACCCATAATTTTGGCTCGATATCCATTTGGGGTGTAGGGCTGGTTGGCTGTCTTTTGGTGCAGCCGTTCAGAATTACCAGACAAAGCAGGTAAAATATCCAGAGGGTGAGCTTACGGGAGGCCCCCAAACGCGAAATAATGCGTTTGGGGAATCCCCTGTGATTTGCAGTTGGCTGGACGGCAGCGGTCAATACAGATTTTACAGATTGTTTTGCATTCATTTTCGTTGGGATTGCTTATTGACGGTTCTTTGTGGGTTCCCATTTTGCGACTTATTGCAAAATGGGAACCCTCTTGATAATTTGAGAAGGGACTAAAAATAATCAATATAAAACAAGGGTTTAGTTTTGCGGCTTTGTTCAAAACGTTGTCCCTGCCCAATAATCGTTCGCTTAATCCAGGCTTCGCAAAGATAAACCGAATTTGCCAATTGCTTTTTTAATTTCGTTCAGGCTCGTTACGCCGAAGTTTTTACATCCGAGCAGCTCAGCGTCCGTTTTGGATATTAAATCGCCGAGTTTATGGATGTTTAGATTCTGGAGGCACGTTCGAGCGCGCACAGACAACTGGAGGTCATCGGCGGGTTTGTTCAAGATTTCAGCATACTCGTCCCTGGCAGCAAAGTCGGATGTTTCGGCTAAAGCGCCCTGTTTTTCTTCCAGAGCCATACCGAGGTGCAGGGCTTTTGAGTCCAGGATAACCTTGATTTCTCTAAGTGAGGTTTCACCGAAGTTTTTATAAGACAAGAGCTCCGTTTCTGTAATATTCAGCAGGTCGCCAAGTGTTCTTATGTTCATTTTTTTCAAGCAGTTTCTGCTGCGAACCGACAGTTCAAAGTCAGAGATTGGGGTTTCAAGGATTTGGACCCTTCGGTCCTTTTTCTTTTCTTTTTCCTCGTCGTAGAGCATTGTCTTTGAACTTTCGATGTCTTTTTTGAACAGGATGGCCCTTTGGTGATTGGGATGATATTCGAGCACCTTGTCCACACATTTAGAAGCCTTTTCGAACTTGCCCATATCTTCATAAAGCACGGCTAAGTTCAGCAGAGCACTTATATAAACGGGGCTGGTTGAGACGATTTGCCTGTAATAATCGATAGCAGCGTCTTCGTCACCGGATAAGTCACAGCGATAAGCCAGGTGGAAAAGGGCCTTTTGATGATTCGGTGATAATTCCAAAGCGGTTCTGTAATTGTCCATTGCCTGTTCGTAAAAACCCCGGGCTTCCTGAAGCCGTCCGAGCTGGTAATGGTATTCTGCGCTTACATTTTCAAAATTCGCACAGGCCTTGAGCTCTTTCTCTGCCAATTCGAATTTGCGGGCATAGCAATATGTTGCGGCTTTTTCCAATGTTATGATTAGAGTGTCGGCTTCGTAATTGAGACCGTTTTCGAGATTATCGATTGCTTCATCAAACCGGTCCATTCGTCGAAGCGCAAAAGCAGTGTATATGAATTTTTCTTTACAGTCCTTTGCCTTTTTAAGGTTAGCGACAGCTTCGGCATTTTTGCCAAGAATAAAAAGGCCGATTCCCACGGCCAAAGCGCCTCTTGGAGAAGTTTTACCCGCATTTTTCTCTACTTGTTCAGCAAAAGTCAGCCGTTTTAGTTCACTGGAATGAATAAATTCAGAAAGTTTCTTCACTTCGTCTGTTGAAGGCAAAATGTCAGCAAAAAGGTCGATTTCAGGCTCAGTAATCGGTCCCATAGCACTTCACTCCTAATTGTTTTTTTGTTTGTATGGCATTTTCTACAAAGCAAATCTCACACAAAGTGCAATATTATAAGGCTATGGATAATTTTTGCAACAGATTTTTTGCTTGAAAGAGCGTGCATTTAAGGTTTTTGTGGCAGGGGTGGCAAAATATCCGGCTGGATACCACAACTTCTGAATTTGACTCGGTAAAAAACCTAAAAACCGTTGAGCCAGTGGTCGGTAAGTATGCGCAAATCAGCATAGTCAACGTTTGTACTGTGATTGAAATCAGCCCCACCGCACCAGTTCGGCTCACCACAGTTGGTAGAAAAAAGGTAATTTGTGAATTCGGCGTAATCGATGAAATTGACTGCCCCGTCTTCGCCCTGGATATCGCAGTCCACAGGAACAGTATAATAGCCCCAGGCGGTTATGCTTACTCCATCGTCGTCTGTAACGGTACAGGAGATAAGATATGTCCCTTCGGCTGTGTAGGTGTGTGATGGCGTGTAATTCTGTGTGGCCGTATAGCCGTCACCAAAGTTCCAATCTATATACTGGATGGTGCCGTCCGAATCGTTGGCGTCCAGCGTGAAGTTCAAGGTCAAATCATTAGGTGAAATGCTGAATGCCACCTCAGGTGCCATATTATCGTATTGAGTATTGTCAAGACAATCGAGCAGACTGTAGGCGTCATTTGCCATTTGGTGTTCAACGCGGTTTGCATCTTCAAAAGGCGGAGCACCGATAGAGCGCCAATGCGGCAGCAATGTATTAAGAACGACATCAAGCATATGGGCCTCAGCCGGGAATACACTGGTCTGTGTGGCCATCTCGTTTCCGGCGTTATACAGAGACAGTGCTCGGTTGTACATATCACCACTGGCCAGAGGTGATGGGATATTGGAAACCATTACCCAGGTCGGCACAGCAATTCCGTAATTTGCGTTGCCTGAAATAAACCACATAGTTGCCAGGGCCGGGTCTTCGTTTCCCAGCACGCCGTGAACGGCTATAAATGACCTGTTTGTACTTCGACAAATCATATACAAGGCCCGACCGGGACCATAACGGGCGTATTCAAAACCCTCGTTCGGCTCGGCGTTGCCCTGAATAATCGTCTTTACGGAAAGCTCACAGGCATCGGCCAGCCCTTTTATGTTGTATGTGCCGCTTTCATAACGGCCGCCTACGATATTCACGTCATCGGTACCATCAGAGTGATTATGAAACTCGTTTGCTCGAACGACAAGGCCGAGAAGGCCCTGCGGCTGGCGGTCGGGGTCCATAGTGTCGTACTCCAGAGTGGGGTTATCATGGTCAACTTCAAATACACCCGCATTTTCGTTGGCATCGATAAATGGGAAATTGCCTCCTGCGCCGGTTCCGTTAAGATACTCCCTGATTTGAGCCATCGTGTCACAGTTTCTCAGGATATATAGCTGAACGGCACTGTTGCTTCCGCCGGTAACATTGGCGTTTCCCGAACCTATTCCAGCCTCGCTCAGACCCATAAATACACTGCCGCCCTCGCTTTTGACGCCGATATAATCGTATGGTGAGCCGGCAGAATGAATGAGCTGCTGAGGGGCATCGCTGGTGTCACGCATCTTCCACATCATTGGGCGGCCATCAATGGTTACGCTTCCATGGGCTGCGCCGATGGTACAGGCATAAGCCTCGATTGGCATAACGAGCAAAACTAATACTGCAAGCATAAGAAATGTTGTGGTACAGTGACGTTCCATTCCTATTCCTTCTCTTTATCTAAATACTATTGCTGTCTGTCGTTTCAGCAGAATGTTTTCTGCTCGCTCTCCGCCACTGATATAGTAGATACAGCACCGCTTGTTTCTTTATCATCGTGTCAAAGGTTCGACTCAAGCCATTCAGAAGCCATTATTTGAAAATCGATAAAATTGACCTTGCAATCTTCGTTTAAGTCTCCTGTTGGATAACAATAGCATACCTCCTCAACTGGTGATGAAGGCAGTGGCGAACCTTGATAGAGCAGTTCAATTTCGTCGGAACTGAGTTGATAGTCATAGACCTGGATATCACCAATCAGA